>Ga0137415_10001123_pt1 | contig 26490 bp, 17 predicted proteins | sample CZODoug3_1_1_16f_FD_183082 | JGI IMG/M metagenome (GOLD analysis project Ga0137415, IMG submission 183082) | Vadose zone soil fungal communities from Angelo Coast Range Reserve, California, USA - CZODoug3_1_1_16fungal (Hybrid Assembly) | ecosystem: Environmental > Terrestrial > Soil > Vadose...
ATCGCCGCCGAGTCGGTCCAGTTCGGAGCCGAGGACCTGGTGCGCCGGTCCTGGCTCACGCGCGTGTTCGACTGGATTGCGTTCGGATTCACGCGGGTGGCGATCGCGGTCATCGCACAGGACCGGCATTACTAACGCTCGGGGCCGCTGTCACCAGCTGCCAGCGACAGTAGCCTTGACCACGCCCGCCGCACCGGACTGCTCGTGGGAAATCGACTCGATACTCCACTCGGCGTTCGCGGGTGACGCCCCCTTCATCCGCGTCAGCGCGGCATCGATCGAGCCGAAGTTGGGGCCTTCCAGCACGACGTGGCTCTTGCGCGCTTGCCGGTCGTGGGAAAAGCTGACCACTTTCGCGTCGGACCCGCCAGCTGCTTCCAGCGCGTCGAATACGTTCCTCCACGGATAGGCCAGCGCCGCCCGCTCCCGGGCCTGCAGCTCCTGGCGCTTCAGGTCGTCGGCGCTCGCAACCGGCCCCCGCAGCGAGTCTTCGAGCGCCTTGCGCTGGGCAGCTGCCGCGCTGCGCGCCGCCTCGCGCTGCTCGGTGAAGTGGTTCCAGGAAAGTAAGAACGCCACTGCGCTCGCGGCGAAGAAAGCCAGTCCGACCCACTGGGGAAGCGGGCGCCGAACGAAGTCGATCTCGAAGGCCTTCATAGCGGGTTCGGCTTCGGCACTGCGCAGTCCGAAAAGTCGCCCGACACGCGCACGGCACCGCGCTGGGCTGCAACCGGATCGAACTGGACGATCGACAGCGACCGTACGGCTGCGCCCGCGCTTTCGGCCAGGTAGCGGAGCGCATCGAGCGGATCGCCCCCGTCGTTGAGCGGAAGCGCCTGCACCTGGGTCGAACCCGATCGCTCCGACAGCAGGGAAACGGCGTCCGGCTCGATCACCCCAAGCATTGCGACCTTGGTCGCCTGTCCGTCGCTCGCTCGCAGCAGCTCTCCGATCCAGGGACGCACGGACAGAAGCTCGGCCTGGACCGCAACCGCGCTCGCGCGCAGCTCATCGAGCAGCGCCGACCGGACGGCGCAAACCAGAGCCGTGCGGTCCCAATCGCGATCGACGCCACAGACCCATTCGCCCGGGTCCAAGCCGAGGCGTTCCTTCAACAGGCCGGCGGCCAGCGCCGTGACCTCCGCGTCGTTTTTCAGCCGTCGGGTGTTCTCCAGCAGCAGGAACCGGCAAAGCGATGACCCGAGCAACACATGCAGTCGGAGCCGCCCGGATTTTGCGCCGCGGGCGGCCTCGCGCAACACATCGGACAGTTGCGCGCGAGCGACTCGCGCCCCTTCGCGTACGCGGCGCCTCGGCCACATGCCGGCGACGCTGCGCAACTGCGCCGCGCCGCGATCCACGTACACGAAGAAATCAGTCGTTGGACCCCACCACACGTCGCACCTCTTCCAGCGTGGTGCGGCCCTCCAGCACCAGTTTGAGCGCCGACGTGCGCAGCGGCGTAATGCCCAGGCCGTCCACGTGTTCTCGCAGCCGCCGCCCGGGCGCTTTTTGTGCGATCAGCTCGCGCAGCGTGTGATCGACCGGCACCACTTCGGCGACCGCGGTGCGCCCGCTGTACCCGGTGCCGCGACACCGGGCGCAGCCGATCCCGCGCTTCAGGCGAGCCGACGATCCGTCCAGCCCGGCCATCCGCAGCGTCGATTGTGCCGGCTCATCGGCACAATCCTGCGCACAGGCCGGGCAGTTCAAGCGGACCAGTCTCTGCGCGACGATTCCGTTCAGCGCCGAGACGAACCCGTACAGGTCCACATCCATGTGAAGAAATCGCCCGACGACGTCGTACACGTTGTTGGCGTGGACCGTCGTGAAGACCAGGTGACCGGTCAAGGCCGCCTGCACCGCGATCTCCGCCGTCTCCGGATCGCGGATCTCGCCGACCAGAATCTTGTCCGGATCATGGCGCAGGATGGACCGCAGGCCGCGCGCGAAGGTGAGCCCCTTTTTCTCGTTGACGGGGATCTGCAGCACGCCCGGAAGCTCGTACTCGACCGGGTCCTCGATCGTGATGATCTTTTCGTCGCCGTGATTCAGCTCGCTGAGCACCGCGTACAGCGTGGTCGTCTTGCCGCTTCCGGTGGGGCCCGTCACCAGCAGCATGCCGTGGGCTTCCAGCGCAAGCGCCCGTATCCGCTCCAGGTTCTGATCGTCGAAGCCGAGCCGCCTCAGGTCGATCCGGTCGTCGCCGCTGCGTAATTGCGCCTTGTCGAGCAATCGAATCACCGCATCCTCGCCGAACACGCTGGGCATGATCGAGACCCGAAAATCCATCTCGCGTCCGTGCAGCGAGGCACGGAACCGCCCGTCTTGCGGAATGCGCGTTTCCGAGATGTCCAGTTGTGCCAGCACCTTGATCCGATTGATCGACTCCTCGGCGCCCTGGCGCCCGCCCATCGACGGCGCATCCACCAGCACGCCGTCGACGCGGTACTTCACGTGCAAGCCATCGCGCGTGGTTTCGAAATGAATGTCGCTGGCGCCGGCCTTCCAGGCATCCAGCACCCGCTCGTCGACAAACCGCACGACCGCGCTGGAGGCTTGTTCCATCGACTCGATCGAGATCGTGCGTGCGTGGGACTCGCGCCGATCCGGTTCGTCGCCAGGGTGAGCAGGTCCGGGTGCGGCCGGCGTATCCGTTGACCCGGGGCCGCGAACGCTCCCTTCGGCCAAGCCGTCGATCAGGCCCCGGATCCGCGCGCGCGTGGACCACACCAGCCGAGGCAGCCCCGCGGTCGCTTCGGAGAGGCGCTGCACGTTTTCCACCGCCCAGGGGTCGTCGATGAAAACCGCCCGCGCGCTCCCGTTTCGCACCGGGCAGACCCACATCCGGCGACACTCGGAGATCGGCAGCACGTCGGCCAGCGGACTTACCTCGGACCAGGCGGGCGTCGAGTCCAGTTCCACCCTGAGCGTCTGGCTGAGCTGCTGCGCGGCCTGCGCCGGCGTGCTCCCGAGCTCGGAGGCCAGCGCCGCCAACAGGCCGTCCGGATGGCCGCGTGCCCTGGCTCGTTGCAGAGTCTCGGCGAGGCCTAGATCGGGCGTGGTCGCTGCCATCGACTCAGCCCACCGAAGAAGCCAGATCGAAGATCGGCATGTACATCAGCACGACAATCAGACCGATCAAGGCGGCCACGATGACCAGAAGGAGCGGCTCGACGATCCGGCTGGCCCGCTCGAGCGCCGTTTCGACGTCCAGGCGATAGGTCTGCGCCAGCGTGTCGAAACACGCGGCCAGGTTTCCGGTCCGTTCACCGGCCTGCAGTATGCGAGTCGCATACCCGTCCGCCAGGCCACCTCGGCTCCAGGCGGTGCTGGTCGACTGGCCGGACTCGATCGCCTCGGTGGCCCGTTTCATCTCGGTCCTCAAATCCAGCCGCAACGCAAGCGCGGAGGCCAGGCCCATCGCCTCGGGCATCGGGAAGCCGTTCTTCAGCAGCATCCCCATCGAATGCGTGATCCGGGCCAGTTGCAATGTGCGCAGCCAGCGCTCGACCGGCCCGATCCGCGCGATCAGGTTGACCAGCCCGATGCGCACCTTCGGATTGGCGGCCAGCGACACGACCAGCGCGACGATCGCCAGCACGCTCCCGGCAACCCACCAGGGATTCGAATTGATCGCCTGGCCCAGTCGGATCAGCAAGCCGGTCGCCCGGCTGGTCTGCTCGACCCGCTCGGCGAAGATCTGCGCAAAACGCGGCACCACGTAGCCCAGCAGGAAGAGCGACACCAGGAATCCGAACCCGACCACCAGACTAGGGTAAATCGCAGCGTTGATCATCTTGCGACGCAGCTCGCGCAGCGAGGCGTCATAGCGCGCAAACTCTTCCAGCGCCTCGGGCACGCGGCCGGAACGCTCGCTCGCACGCACGGCCGCGATCAATACGGGCGGGAACTCGCCGACCAGCCGCATCGCCTCGGACAGGCGCTTGCCCTCGAGCAGGCGCGCCTGCAGACCCGCGTACACGGCGCGGGCCGGCCCCTGCACCCGTCCGAATTGCGTTTCCATCGCCTCGGGCAAGGTCAGGCCTGCGCGCAACAGGCGCGAAAGTTCCATGCAGAGCAGCCCGACATCGAATCGCTTCGGCCGCGCACGGGCCAGCAACCGGGTTGCGCCGCCCTGTGGGCGCAGCCCCACGACGACTTCCCCGGTGGCGCCCAGGGTCGAGCGCAGGCTCGACTCGTCGGCCGCCTCGGCAACCATCTGCCGCACCGCGCCCGATGCCGGATCGAAAAGACGGACCTGGTAGCGCATTCGAATCGATCCGTCAGTGAGGCGCCGGCTTCGGATCGGTTGCCGGGTCGTACACGAACCGCCAATCCGAATACCGGGTGGCCGCAGGAAGGTGCGTTCCGGCCACTTCGACGGGCCGCTGCGCGAGCGGCGCGGCGGGACTGAGCGAATACACCCCGGAAAAGCCCCCGTCGAGGGTGCGCACATAACCCCATCGGTCCGACAGCGTGATCGGATCCAGCGGCGCGCTGCGCAAGTACCGCACGGTCCCGATGTAGCGCGTGTCTTCGGTCAGGTCAGCGAACGTCAGGGGATAGCGATGAGCGGTTCCCGGCGAGCGGATGTAGTACTGACGAATCGCTTCGATGATCTGTCCACCGGTGCGCAGCAATTGCGTTTCGCGGTCGCGACGGTTCTGCTCCGAGGTCCACTGGCCGAGCTTCGCCAGTCCCAGCCCGAAGATCGCCAGCGCGAACAGCATCGCCACGTACACAAAGCCCCGTTCGAATCGGGTCGGCACTTGGATCACCAGGAATCGAACGCCGTGCCGTCCAGGCCCTTGCCTGCGGCCGAGCTGTGCAGATCGTAGACGCCCGAGGGCTGCGCGGCGGCTGTTGCCCCGTTGGGCGATCCGGTCAGCGTCCATCGATCGTTGCGACCGGTGATCGGGTCGATCGGCAGCATCTTCAGGTAACGAGCGTTGACCAGCTCCTTGAGGCTCTGCGGATAGCGGCCGTGGTCCGTGTAGAACTTGTCGAGCGCGTCGCGCGTTTCCTTCAGGTTGTTGCGCAGCACCGCTTCCCGGGCGCGGTCGGTCTGCATCAGGTATCGGGGCGCGACGATAGTCACCAGCAGCGCAATGACCGCCATCACGACCATCAGCTCGATCAGCGTGAAACCGCGACGCATCGAACAGCCTGAGCCTTCACCACTGCCGGTACGGGACGCCGTCCAGTCCCGCCCCGGGCGTTGTCGAATACACGTCGTAAACGTCGGCGCCCGGCGCGGGCCGATCCGGCGGCGATGCATAGCTGCGCAGGCCCCAGGTATCCTGGGGTGCCATCGCGGCGGGTGCAAACGGGTCGCGCGGGACGCGGCGCAGGAAGTACATCCGGGATCCGCCGGACGCATCGGCAGCTGCGGCGCCGTCCACCAGCAACTGCAAGCTGACGGGGTAGCCGGACTGCGACCCGCCCGGTGAAATCTTCTTGAGGTCGACGGCTCGCTTGTACGCATCGATCGCTTCACGGATCTCGACCAGGGCCGCCTTCAGTTCCCGTTCCTTGGCCCGGCGCACGCTGATCTCCGCCACCGGCAGCACCGAAAGCGCCAGCACGCTCAGGACGACCAGCACCACGATCAGCTCGATGATCGTGAATCCACCCATGACATCCTTGCGCGGACGGGTAACCTCCGCCCGCTCCGGAGACCATGCAGCCAGCGTCAACATGGCGGGCGGCTACTTGATCGAGACCGCGATCGGCGGAGGCAGCGCCGGCGCCTCGATGATCCGGTCGATGCCGAGCGGATTGATCCGGACCACGCGCACCTGGGCATCTCCATTGGCGATCGCCCTGAACTTGAGCGTTGCGAGCACGCCCTCGCCGGTGGCACCGTCGGCCGTATTGCGCAGGATGCCGATCGCGACGCTCCCGGAAGCCGGATCCGCGGTGCGGCTGACGCTGGTCGTAACGCCGCCGCTCTTCAGAAAGGGACCTTCGTCCCAGTCGATCAGCGCGAGCCGGGTGCGATCGTAGGCGACCTCCAGCGGCAGCCCACGCAGCGAAAAGCCCGACTTGACCCGCACTGGTATCTCGAACATGTCGCCGACCTTGACTTCAGGTGGCGCCGAGAGCGACAGCTCGAGACTCAACGAGGCCTTGGCGCCCGGCTCCGCCAGTCGGTCGGAGCTGATCGTGGCAACAGGGGAGTTGGGCTTTTCGGACTCGGTCCCGGAGCTCATGCCGGTGCGGATCGGCGCCGGGCGTGCCACGGCCTCGGTTCCGGAGAAAAACTCGGCCAGATCCGCGTCGGGCCTCCTCACATTGCGGATCACGTGCGGGGAAATCGCCATCACAACCTCGGTGTGCTCCTGGTCCTGCAGATCCGATGAGAAGAGGCGCCCGGCCACCGGAATGTCTCCGAAGCCCGGGAGCCGGCTCGAGTTGTTGCTGCTCTGATTGTTGATCAGCCCTCCGAGTACCTGGGTCTCGCCATCCTTCAACTTTAGTGTGGTGGTGGCTGAACGGGTGCCGATCTGATAGGCGACGGATCCTGAACTGGTCTTGACCTGTGAACCGAGCGTGCTCGCCTCCAGATTGATCTTGATCGAGACCTCGTCATCGAGCGACACGGTTGGTTCGAACTCCAGCTTGATGCCCACATCGATGTACTGGATGTTCTCCGAGACGAGCCCCGCGGTCGGAGCGGCCGAGCTGGAAATGATCGGAATCTTGTCGCCCACCAGGATGCGGGCCTTCTCGTGGTTCTTGGCGCGGATGCGGGGGTTGGCGAGCACCTTGACGTCGTCGACCTCGCGCCGCAGGTTGGCAACCAGGCCGGCGATACCCACCCCGATCCGGGTCGGCCCCAGTCCTTTGATGTTGCGCAGCGTCAGCCCCGACGCGTTGGCCGGCGGCAGCGGCGTCAGTGAGAACGTGTCCGGGTACAGGATCCCGAGGTCCGTGACTCTCGAGCTGCGCACTTCCAGCAACTCGACCTCCAGCATCACCTCGGGCTCCTGCTGGTCGTACATTGCGATCAGCCGCTCGGCCAGCTCGACGATCTCCGGCGGCTCGCGGATCACCAGCAGATTCAGCTTGTCATCGACGAACGGCTCCTTGACCTTCAGCACCCCCCGCAGCAAAGCGGCGGTCTGCTTCGCGTCGGCATTGGCGAGGAAATAGGAGCGCACGATCAGATCCTGGTATTCGCGGTTCTTCTCCGCCGTGTTCGGATAGATCATCACGGTCGTACCGTCCAGGACTTTCTTGTTGAGCTGATTCGTGCCGAGGATCAGGTCCAGGGCGTTTTCGAGTGTGGCACCGCGCAGAAAAACGGTCACCTTCAGATCGGGCCGGATGTCCTTGTCGATGATGAAGTTCACGCGCGTCTCGCGCGAGATCGCCTCCAGCACCATCCGCAGGTTGGCGTCGCGGAACTGGAGCTCGACCGGGCGCGTCTCCGCCACGCGCCGGCTACCGATCGTTTCGTCGTGACGCAACTGCGCCTGCAGTTGCTGCGCAAGCGCGAGCAGGTCGGGATCGGACGGGCTCTCCAGCAGCGCGGCCCGGACCCTGGAAAGCGCCCGCACCCGATCGCCTTTCTTCAGGTCGTCCTGTGCCTGGTCGATCACCACTGCATGCCGGCGATCGCGATCGATTTCCGCCAGCACGCGTGGCGCCTGTTCATTGCTCGGATCCAGCGCCAGCAGGCGCCTGACGACGGACTCGGCCTGATCCAGATGCCTAGCCGCCCGCTCGGAGGTGGCGATGGCCAGCAACTGCCGGCCCGCCTGCTCCCGGATTTCCCGTTGCCCGGTCAGAAGCTCGGGATCGTCCGGGTAACGCTGCAGACCCGATTGAACCGTCGTCAGCGCCTGCTCGAAGTCCCCAGCGCGCAACTGGTCTTGCGCCGATTCGCGGACGTGATGCGCGGCGCAGCCCACAAGGCACGACGCGATGACGAGCGGCAACAGCCACTGCAGCCCCGCGCGCGCCTCGTCACGGCGCCCGCTGCGAGTCAGACTCCGCGCCGAATTCGATAACGTTCTTCTGCTGCGATGCGCCATGGGTTATGACCACATGCCGATCGGAGACTTCGTCCACCCGGTATCCGTCTCCGAGGTCGCCTTTGCCTCGAACGGTGAGCAGCCGCTCGCCGTTGGCCAGATACACGACGGGCTCGCCCACCGGCCCGATGACTCTCCCGACGAAACGATACGGGAAAGGCGGGGCCGGAGGTGGAGGTGGAGGAACGATCGGCTCCAGGGATGGCGCCGGCTTAAGCGGAGCTGGCACCGGCTTAGGCGCGACGAAGAAGGGGTCGCCGCGAGTGGGTCCCAGACGACGAGACGACGTCTGGCTCAATTCGAGCGCCGCCGGCCGGACCGTTTCGCCCGTTGTCCTCGTAGCTGCGACAGCGCTTTGATCGTCCGTCGCCGCGGTCGAACCGGCGACCATGCTGCCCAACGCCGCGATTCCCGCACCGACCAGCGTGGCGGCGGCGAACGGCACGAAGACGGGCGCCCTAATCACGGTTGGGAATCGACCACGTGCAGGCCGACCTGCGCGTCCAGCTCGCCCGTGGTCTCGGAGGTACGTGTCAACGAGACTCGATCCAGCGCCAGACGGGAATCAGCCTGCAAGATATGCTCGATCAGATTCTTGATGGCGCGGTACGGAGCAACCGCGGAAAACTCCAATTGGAGTCGCCTCTGCGTCGCAGACTCCGCGGAGCCATTGGCGGCGCGCACATTCACTGACCCGATTCGAACGCCCGATGCGGCTGCGGCGCCATCGACCCGCCTGAGCAAGTCCTGGCTGAGGAGCGCCTGCGCTTTCTGATCTTCCAAACCCGCTCTGCCCGCAGCCACCTCGGAGCTACGAACCGACCCAACGCCAAGGCCTGCTATGGGCCGCGGTGCGAACTCCCCCGCATCCTGGACAGAAGGCGCGCGCCACCAGACGACAACCGACGCAGACGCCAGCGCAAAACCGGCGAGCGTCAGCAAACTCGGTTCCCGAAGTATCAACCGGCGCAGATTCACAAGGCTTCGTCCGTTCTGCATGAAGCTACCGCTATTAGGAAGTACTGCGGGGAGTTCTGCTTCCGATTTTGTTGATGATCGCAGCCGACTCCCGGTCGGGTCGCTTGCCTGGCAGCGTGTTCCAGCGCTGAATGAACACGCCCTCTCGTTCCAACCTGCGCCGAAACGAGGTGCCCCGCTTCGCGATCATGGCGCGTGTGATCGCCTCGACCCATTCCTGGCTGAGAGGTTTCTGGAGCACGATTGCGCACCTGTCAAAATCGCGATGGGCGACATTCCACGGATCCTGAGTCATTGCGATCAGTGGAAAATCCTGATCCTTATAGCCTGCCTGAAGTTGCCGGAGCAATCGTCCATTGTTCGATTGATCGTCTTGATCGAGCAGTAAGCCGACCAGCAGCAGATCGGGCGCAGTCTCCTCGGCGCCGAGCCTCGCCAGCAACTGCACCGGATCCGTGGCGGCGAAAACATTGGCTCCAAGGTCACCGAAGGTGTGCTCGAGCTTGGCCAGATACCCTCGATCATGCTCGAGAATGGCGATCGATCGGCCAATTAAAGGAACCCGGTTCGGCCCGCCATCGCGCAGCGCTGCCTGATTGATCCTCTGCCGGGCGCGGGTTGCTTGCGTCCCGGTTCGAATCAGGAAACGTGCCCCGCTCGCCCCGCTGGCGACGTGTTCCAGGCGACCTCCCATTTCTCGCGCATACCTGGAGGCGATCAGAAGACCCAATCCTCCGGACAGACGGTCCATCTCCCTCAGCAGCGACCCCTCGGAGTCATGCCCGTCACAGGTGAGTCGAGTCACCCAGTCGCGGTGCTCCGCGCTCAGGCCCCGCCCGTTGTCCGCAACAACAATCACGAGTCTTCCATTCACGATGCGCGCCCCGAGCACGAGGCGTGTCGCGCCGGAGTGTCTTATGGCGTTGCTTATAAGGTTATTAAGCACCCTTCGCAGCTTGCGGCTATCCACGACGGCCCTGAGCTTCGCCGGGCGGATCTTCAACGTGATCGCCGGCACCGCGGTTCGCATGGCCCCGCTGTGCAGGCGTGCAACGTCGACCAGGAACTCGGCGAGGTTGGTATCTTCCAGCACGGGAGGTAGTTCAAACAGGCCGGTTTGAACCGTGTCGATAAACTCCTCCAGCAGGCGATTGCTTTGCTCGAACGCAGCGCGCGCGCGATCGCGCACCTCATGGCTCTCGGATCGACTCTCCGACGCGAAATATCCGCCCAGGACAGCCATCGGGGAGCGCAAATCGTGGATCAAGGATTGGACCACCCGTCGTTCGATCACGTCGTCGAAGACCTGGTGTGGCCCCTGATCGCCAGGAGGCACCGAGCTATCTAGGCTTGGCATTGCAGCGCTTCCATGACCGCAGCTCAATCTGAGCGCTCATATTTCAACGCCGAGCTGATCTTGCTGCGCGCCTGGATGAACGGAGATTCGCGCGCGGCCTGACCCAAGTACACATCGAGGCTGCCGTACTCGCGCCGCAGGCGCGGCACCAGCGTCACAAACAGATCGGTCAGTTCCGGATCGAACTGTCTGCCGCGCTGCGACGCGATCTCGCCCAGGACATCCCGCTCCGACCGCGTCACATCGTAAGCCCGGACGTGCGCCAGTTCGTCGAACACGTCGGCCAACGCCGTGATGCGCGCCGCTATCGGGATCGCGCTGTAAGTCAGCCCGAATGGGTAGCCGCTGCCGTCCCAGTGCTCGTGGTGAAACCGCGCAATCTCTTCGGCCATCTTCAGGTGCGGCACATTGCTCTGGGCCAGGATATCGGCGCCGACCAGCGCGTGCGACTGAGCGAGCTCGATCTCCGGACCGGTCAGCCGTCGCCGCCTCAGGAGCAGCTGTTCCGGGATCCCGATCTTGCCGATGTCGTGCAGGCGTGCGGCCAGCTCCAACAGGAAGACCGTGTCCTCGTCCCAGCCCAGTTCCTGCGCCAGCAGCGCGGCGAGTTTTCCGACCCGGTACGGGTGCAGGCCGGTCGGATCGTCGCGCAGCCCCGCTGTAACGGCAAGCCGCTCCAGCATTTCGACATGCGCCTTGACCATTTCTCGCCGTGCAGCCTGCGAGGCCACCTTGCCCAGGAGCGTGAGCTCGCGATGCTCCAGCAGCATCTCAGTGTCGGCGACCGGTGCCGCCTGCCGCTGCCGCAACTGCTGGATGTGCAAGCGATGGTGCAGCAGCGCATGCTCCTGGCGCACTTGTCTCGTATGTTTCATCAATTCGCGCAGATACCCCAGCGCCGCATCGTGCCGGTTCGCGACTTCGTTGGCTTTGACCATCGCGATAAGGGCGTCGGCCAGTGTGCCCTTGAGCACACGGGCGAGCTCCAGCCATCTGGACAGGCGGGCCAAACCGACGTCGACCGTTCCGGAATACACTTCGCACAGCCCTTCGGCCATGCCGGCTTCCAGCTCGGCGCGTTCCAGGCGGGATTCATGGGCGAAGCGCTTGGCTAACTCGCAACGCTCTCTGGCCGCCTGTGGTGCGTCGACTTCCAGCAGCAGCCGCGTGTAGAGCGTCTCGGCCAGCGCGCGGGACAGGCGTTCGTTCGTGGTGGTGGGGTGGTCCAGCAGTTCGACCGCATCCTTAGCCGCGCCCAGCCCACGAGCGTAGTCTTCCAGGTGCAGGCGGGCGAGCGCGATGTTGGTCAGGGCCGCCCCGCGTACGACTTGTAGCTCGGGATTGCCTTGGCCCAGCGTCATGACTCGCTCAAGACAGGCGATCGCTTCCTCGTACTGGGCCGAGTAGATCAGGGCGACTCCGAGGTTGTTACAGACCGCGGCCTCGGCGAACGGATCGTTCAGCCCAACCGCAGTTTCAAGCGCGTCGGCGTAGGTCTCGATCGCGACCGGCAGATTGCCAACGTCGGCTAGCAGGGCGCCGTGCATTGACAGAGCCTTGTGCAGCATCGAGCGTGACCCCTGCCGCCGGAACAGCTCAACCGCGAGCTGTGCTGGCGCCAGACCCTTCAGCGGCTGCGCTGACATATACGCGTACTTGGCCATCGACCACAGGCATTGAGCAAGCGCCGGTCCCTGTGCTGGCACCGGAAGGTCCACGACCAGGGCGAGCGCTCGTTCGAAGACCGCCGCATTTTGAGGCGACAGCACGCTGATCTCTGGGTCGAGCGCACGGCCGAGTTCGGTCAGTGCCCGCTCGACATCCTCCACCGGCGCCGCCGGCGCCGTCAAGGTTGCTTCGATGGACTCAAACGCTTCGATCATTGCACGCAGAACTGGTTGTTGGGTTGCCTTACCGCCGCTCGACCGGACGACCTTCGTTGAACCCCTTCAACGTCGAAGCGATCTTCCGTCGTGCTCTGATGAATGGCGAGTCGTGCGCCGCCTGACCCAGGTACGCCTCCAGGTCATGATGATCGCGCTGCAGGCGCGGCACCAGCGCCACAAACAGGTCAGCCAGCTCCGGATCGAACTGCTTGCCGCGCTGCGATGCTATCCGGCGCAGCGCATCGTTCATCGCCAGCGTCCTTTCATGGGCGCGGGCGTGGGTCAGCTCGTCGAACACGTCCGCGAGCGCGGTGATGCGCGCCGCTATGGGGATCGCGCTGTAGGCCAGCCCGAATGGGTAGCCGCTGCCGTCCCAGTGCTCGTGGTGAAACCGCGCAATATCCTCGGCCATCTTACACAAGCCCGAATCGGCCATCCCGGTTTGCACCTCGTAGAGACCTTCGGCTACTCCGGCAATCACCTGTGCGCGCTCCAGGCCGGATTCGCAGCGAAGCGCTTGGCCAACTCGCAGCGCTCCCTGGCCGCCTGCGGCGCGTCGACTTCCAGCAACAGCCGCGTGTACTGCGTCTCGGCGACCACCCGCATCAAGCGCTGTGCCGTGGATGTCGGATTGTCCTGCAGCTCGACCGCTTCTTTGGCAGCGCGTAGCCCTTTCGCGTAATCCTCCAGGTGCAGGCAGGCAAGGGCGATGTTGGCCAGGGCGGACCCGCGTGCGGTTTGAAGCTCGGGATTGCCTTGGCCCAGCGTCACGACTCGCTCAAGGCAGGCGATCGCGTCCTCGTACTGAGCCGAGTAGATCAGAGCCGCTCCCAGGTTGTTGCAAACAGTCACCTCGGCCAGTGAGTCGCCCAGCTCAATCGAAGTCTCAAGCGCCTCGGCGTACATCTCGACCGCGACCGGCAGATTGCCAGTGTCGGCCAGAAGTGCGCCAAAGACCGACAGCGCCTTGCACAGCAGGGAACGCGACCCATGAAGCCGCGTCAACTCGACCGCACGCCGTGCCGGCGCAAGCCCTTTGAGCGCACATCCGGAGACATATGCGTACCGGGCGACCGACAGCAGCGGCTCGGCCAGCACGAGGCTGTCCGGCTCCGATTTCAGATTTGCGAACAGGTCGAGCGCGCGCGCGAAGAGGACGGCGCTCTGAGGCGACGGTTCGCTGATGTTCGGGTCCAGCGCACGGCCGAGTTCGGTCAGCGCTCGCTCAACATCCTCCACGGGCGCCGTTGGCGCCGCCGGGGTTGCTTCGATAGACCTCAATGCCTCGATCATCGCGTCCGGGCCTAGTGCACCAAACCCTGGACCCGCGCCGCCGCGAGGATCGAATGTCGCGATCCACGCGTTCCAAGACGTTCGGCAATTTCCTGAAGGTGTCGCTTTACTTGCCTGTCGGAAATTTGCATCGCCGAGGCGATTTGCTTGATCGACTGTCCTCGCGCCGCCAATGCGAGCACCTCGAGATGTCTTGGCGACAGAGAGCGACCGGCGCTACCAGCACTGCGTGGCGTCGGCGGAGGCGAGATTTTCGGAAAAAACACCCCGCCGTCTAAAACTCTGGACAGCGCTTGAATCTGATCAGGCGCGGGAAGTGACTTCGGAATGAAGCCTGCGGCGCCGAGTTCCCACGACGCGCTCATCAGGCTCAGGTCGCTTTCCCCCGTCATCACGACGAGGGTTGCCTGATTCTGCCCGAGACCTTCTTTGATCGCCCGCAGCGCCCGCAGCCCCGAGGCTCCGGGCACATTCAAGTCGATGATGATGACCTCGGGCACACACTGGTGAATGCGATCAAGAGCTGCATCAAGTCGATGGACTATCCAGCAGTCTGCGTCCGACCTGAGCGACCGTACCTCGTCGCGTAGCATCTGCGCATACAGTGGATGGTCCTCCAGGATCAGGACTTGCATGTCGAGTCCACGCCGCGGCTCCGAGGGTCCGCCCGTCCTTTTCGTTCAGCGCTCCTACCCGCCCAAATCATATTCCGACCGCGCGCCGCACCGCCATTCCCTTTCGGCAGAAAAGGACGGCGTGGCCCAAAAGGGACGCTTTCCTAAGAGTGTCTGCCGAACCATACTTTTAAGCGGTCGGTGCCGCGCCGGCTGGGCTCACTTCGCATCATTAGCGACATGGTCGTGCACAAAGCGTGACTGGCTGTGTATCGATTGGCCACGGTATTGAGGCAGACGGGGCAACAAAGAATTGGCTTCTTGCCGCAATCGACCCGCTCGCCAAAATGGCCTGGGTAAGAGGGGCGTCAGGGTGAGAGTTGGTGCGTACGACCTGACCGAATAGATTCAGAGTAGGTGGGCGCGGCGCAGCTCACTGAGCGGCCGCCGCGTTGGAGGAGACTAGACCGTGCCGGTTTTCGCCCGAGGTTGGCTGCTGCCCTGCGCGATCGGGGTCTTGCTGCCGCAGGCTTATGCGGGTGCACCGGTGGTGACCCCGTCGACGTTTTCTGTCAGTCCTCAGGGTGCAGCTTCCTACGAGGTGCCGATCCGCGTTGCGCCGGGGATCGCCGGGGTCGAGCCCAAGCTGTCCTTCACGTACAACAGCCAGGGTGGCAACGGCATCATGGGCATCGGCTGGAGCCTGGCCGGCCTGTCGGCCATCATGCGCTGCCCTCAGACGACCGCGCAGGACGGCGCGCCCGGCCCTGTGAGTCTCGCGGCAACGGATCGGTTCTGCCTGGACGGCAAGCGGCTGAAGTTGCTGAACCCGACCAATTCGCCTTCGCTGAAGTACTGGGCCGCCGGAGCGGCCAACGAGTACCGCACGGAGATCGCGACCTTCACCAGGATTGTGGCCAATGGCACCGCCGGTGGCGACCCGGGCACGATCGGGGACCCTGGACCGTCTTGGTTCAAGGTGTGGACCAAGAGCGGCGAGATCGTCGAGTACGGAAACACGTCCGATTCGCGCATAACCGGAAACGTCAAGTTCACTCCAATCATCTGGGCGGTCAACAAGATCAGCGACCGCTTCGGAAACTACGTCACGTTTACCTATAGCCAGCCGACGACCGGGGCGGTCGAATTCTATCCGTCGACGATCAGCTACACCGGCAATGCGAACCTATCTCAGGCCGCTAACCAGCAGGTGATTTTCACGTATCAAGCGCGGCCCGACGTGATTTCCGGGTACGGGCCGAAGGGGACCACCGTGCACACCGGCCAACTGCTGGGTAGCGTGCAAGTACTGGCAGGAAGCAACAATTCGAGCGGACCTACACTCGTGCGCAAATACACGCTCGCTTATGCACCCAGCAGCGTCTCGGGACGCTCAACGCTGCAGTCGATTCAAGAATGCGCACCGCTGAATGCGACGGTCAATGCGACGAGCCAGACCCCGATGACATGCCGACCGGCGCTCAGCTTCACCTGGCCTCAGGGCACTGGAATGCTGACGCCCGACCCGTTGATTACGGCAGCGTCGATCGGGGGTTGGAATCTATCGACCGTCATCGACCTGGTGGGCGACGTCAACGCGGACGGAAAAGCGGACATCGTCCGGATCTGGAAAAACGGTGCCAACGCCTATGCCCAGGTGACGCCGTCGGTGAACGGGACAGGCTTTTCGGTCTCGTCCAACAATTCCGTGGGACCCTGGTGGACTGTCGTGGGACCCAATGCACTTTCCTACACGTACATACCGATCCTGAATTTCCTCGGTGATGCTAATGGAGATGCGCGGGCAGATCTGATTCGGATCACGAATACCGGAACGGAATTCGACGCTCAATTGACGCTCTCGAACGGGAGCGGATTTGGCGCACCCACCTATAACAGACCTGTCGCCAACTATGGCGTCTTCAGTGATGCTGTTCCGCAATACTATGTGAACCAATACAGCAGCACCCAGTACCTGCAAACGCCCTATCCGTTCCAGCCTCTGATCGAAGACATTAGCGGCGACGGTCGTGCCGACTTGGTGCTGGTTGGACTCTCGGCGACGACCGCCGGTGCGTCGACCGTCGTGACGGCGCTGTCGACGGGCACAACCTTTGTGTCGCCGTCGACGACCACGAGCGGACCCCTCGGCACCGCATCAGGCAACGCGGAGTTGGTCGTTCTGGGCGGCGATGTCGACGGCGATGGACGTGCCGATGCGATCGAACTCGCCTCGCAGTGTCAGGACACGTACAACGTTTTCGGAACCCTGAACGGTGCAACGTGCCCCACACGCACGGCTCGCTTGCTCATCTCGGATGGATCGACGCTGATCGATAGGGCGGAAGTTGCTGTCGGGGCCGGAGGTAGTGGCGACCCCACTGTGATGAATACCTACTTCACGGAAATTGCTGCGGACATAAACGGGGACGGCAAGACGGACCTTATTCGAATCCGCAATTCCAATCCCGGTACCGGCAGCGGCACGGCGATTGCCGATATCTGGCTGTCGACCGGAACGACACTCGTGAACGCCGGATCGTATCCGGTGGGACCGTATACGGTTGGGACGAATGGCCTGGGTGCCGAATACCTTCCGATCGACGTGAACGGCGATGGCCGCACCGACCTGGTAGTGGTGTCCAACAACAATGGAGTGGCCAATGCTGCGGTTTATCTGTCGAACGGCAGCGGATTTGCCGCGACGCCGGATGCGACGTGGACTGCCATCGGTGGTTGGGACCAGCTCAATATCGAAGATCTGCCGATGGACGTGAACGGCGACGGGCGCATCGACCTTGTGCGCCTCACCAATCAGAACAACACCGCCGTTCCTGAGATCGCAACGCTCGTCGGAACACCGTTCGATGTGATCACAGGTTTCAGCAACGGACTTGGATCGACGCTGAACCTGAACTACCAGACGATCGGCGAAGCCGGCGTGCCGCACCACGCCGTTCGGATGCACGCCAACCGAATGCCGGTGCCGACGGTCGCGCCGGCACCGACCATGCCAGTGTTGACCCTGTACACGAAGGGTACCTCGTCGTCCTATCCCAACCTTGACTTTGCAGGCCCGATGAAAGTGGTTGCCTGGGTCGAGACGGACTCGGGAATCCAGTCGACCTCCGGGGAAGTCGCCAATAACGTCAGTTACGGCTACACCGGGGCGGTGATCGATCTGAGCGGACGCGGTTTCCTGGGCTTCAGCCAGGTGCAGCAGCAGGACAACACGGCGAACATCATCACTGCAACGACCTATGCGCAGGCATTCCCGTATATCGGGATGATCACGTCCAAGCAAACCTCGGCGCCTTTGGCCACGCACACGCTGCTCGGCACGACGACGAACGGTCTGGCCCAACTGGCGGACGACAACGGATCGCCGTACCCATATGTCTGGACCTCGACGGATCAGGCCTATGGGCTTACGACCGGCAATGCGTTGCCGAGTGTCACGACCCAGAGCGTGTACGACATGTGGGGCAACGCGACACAGGTGACGGTGACTACGACCGACCCGGCCAACGGGAACGATAACTTCACGACAGTGACCAAAAACACGTACCAGCAACCGCCGGATACGACGAACTGGATTCTGGGGCGGCTGACCAAATCGACGGTGACCAACACCGTCACTGCAAACCCGCTCGTAGCGCCTCCCGGTCTGGCCGCGTTCTCGGTCAGTGTCGGCCCGCAGGTCGGCGGAGTGTCCACAACTCTTGGTGCCGTTTCGGCCACCGCGACGGTGACGTCGGCCGGAGGCGTTGCGCCGGTCGTCTACACATGGTCTGGCGGTAGCAATGGCATTACGGCCACTCAGTCGGGCTCGCAGGTGACGTTCGCCGGCAACTTCACCCAGTACGGTGTCTTCTCGTCCAATTTTTCACTGACGGCGCGCGATGCAGCCGGCCGGGTTGCAACCGTGGCCTACGCGGTCGTTCTGTCCAATGCCGTGAGCATCGTGCCCGCGTCGACGAACTGGGGCACGATCGGTGCGGCATCGGACTCCGGCGACTGGTTCACCGTCAAGAACAACAGCGCATCCTCGTCGATTCTGATCACAGCACACGCGCCGGTAAGCGGACCGGCCGGTGTCTGGTCGTGGCAAGGAGGTACAGGATTTTGTCAGCCGGGGACCACGGCGCTGGCAGGGGGATCCAGTTGCGTGTCGTTCTTCGGCATGGGTGGCCTTGCCACGCCGGGCACCTACACGGCCACCGATCAGCTGAGCTACCAGGCACAGGGAACGACGGCACCAACCTTCGCCATCAAGCAGTCGTACAGCTTCTCGGTGGCGACAACTACTGCCAACGTCACCAGCCTTGCGTTTGGCAACCAGAGCCTGAACACGACCAGTGCGCCGCAAAACTTCATTTTGACGAACAACGCTACGAATGGAGGCCCGCTTTATCTCACCGGGATCTCGATGATTGGAGCCAATCCCGGCAACTTCCCGATGAGTCACAACTGTGGCGCATCAATCGCGGCCGGAGCCTCATGCACGGTAACCGTTCAGTTCAGTCCGCAAGCCAGCGCGGGCGCCTTGAGCGCGAGCGTGCAGATCCAAGGCGGCTATGACCGGATGCAGGCCGGTGTGGACTCCGGTTATCGGCCGACCCCCACTGGCGTCAATTTTGCCGTTCCCACGTCTGGCACCGGCTCGGGCACCGTAGCGACGCTCACAAACCTCACCAAGAGTGCCTATGGTGCCGATTACTCCTCGAGTCCGAACACCGTCCACGTGGATTCCTGGTGGAGCTGGCCCACGGAAACCGGTCCGTCGCTCACGCTCCGAAACGACGGCAACGCCAACATGACGCTTTCGGGTATCAGCTTCCCGGCGGGGGGCACGCTGTCGGTCGCCTCGAACAGTTGCTCGAACATTGCGCCAGGGTCCTCGTGCGCCATCGCACTGCACGAGACGTCCGGAACTATGGGCAACAACAGCGGCACGTGGACGACGGTGGGGGCCACGGTCAATGCCTCGGGCCCGTACACGAACATCGTCTACGCCGGTGTGTCGCACTGGTCAACCAACACGCTCACCTTCAGCGTCAAGACCGGATCGAGTCAGTCGCAGGCGGTAACCTTGATCAACAACGGCAACGGCACTGCGAACTGGAGCGGAGCGCTCACCAACCTTCCCGCCGGATACACAGCCAATATGTCGGCATGCGGGGCGGTAGCCGGCGGGGGCGGCTCGTGCGCGGTCACGATCACCTTCGCACCTACGACCGCGGCAGCGTGTCCTACGTACTGTGCTGCCAGCATTTCTCCGAGCAATACCGGCATGACGGGCTACGCGCAGGACACGCTGAGCGTTTCCGGCACGGCCACTGGGCGGAATGCAGTGACGGTTGCCATTTCCGTCAGCACGCCAAACTACGTCTTGAATCCAAGCAAGGTCGCTGGATATGCCGCAGGTTCAACTGATGTGGCGCTGAATATCGCATCCGGCGTCTACGTCTACTCAACCAGCAATTCGGCGCCCGCTTTGGCGGTTTCAGGGTTCACTGCCGGAGACACCGTCACGATATCCGGTGGTGGAAACGTCTACGGAATGGGAGGCGCCGGTGGTCACGGTGGGTGGGGAGGTAGCGCCCAAGAGACTTCTGGAGGCAATGGAGGACCCGCGATCTCGGTTTCGTTCCCGATCAGCTTCGCCGCGGGCAATGCCTTGGTAGTTGCCGGCGGTGGTGGCGGCGGCGGCGGCGGCGGAGGGGACGGTTATACGTTGCCTAACGGCAGTCAATCGAACGCGCCGGGAGCAGGTGGCGGCGCCGGCGCTGGATACAACGGGAACGCCGGCGGGTACGGTGGAAATAACGTCACTAACAGCGGATATCTGGGCGGCTCTACTGCCAATCCGAGTACATCGGGTGCTGGCGGCGGAAGTGTTCCGGTGGGCTCGCTTCCGGCCGGCGGTGCCGGTGGCGGTGTTGGTGCTGCTGGCGGAAATGGTGCCACCAATACAGGCAACGGAACGACAAAAGCCGCGGGTGGCGCTGGGGGCGGCGGCGGCGGCCTCGGTGCTCCGGGTGGAGCTGGTGGGGGCAGTTACAACGGCACCCCGGGAGCCGCTGGGGGAGCGGCCGGCAATGCGGTGTCGAAGAACGGCAATGCCGTGACTGGATCACCGGCAAGTGTGTACGGACCTATGTTGTAGGACTGGGATAGACGGAGCGGACCCATCGTGATCGATGCGCGCAAGGATTGCGGTTTGAGAGGAGCAGGCTGCGGTGCGGCCAATGGCTGGCTGGCCCTTGTGACTCTTGCTGTTGGTTTGATTCCGTCTTTGGGCTTTGCGCAAGCAACAGGCGCGACTCCATCGCCGAGCCCGTTCAACTACACGCGCACCTCGGGGTTCGGATACGACACGACGACGGGGCTGCTGACGAACGAGACGATCGAACCGGGCATCGTGCAGGTGTGCGCCAGCACGAACTACACGCCGGATTCGTTTGGCAATCGCGCCACGGCGACCACGCAGAGCTGCACCGGAGCCGGCGGCGACGCGCTGTTTGCGACCCGCACCACAACGGTGAGCTACACGAACAGCGTGGCGCAGCCGGGGATCGTGAAGGGACAGTACCCGTACACGACGACCGATGCTCTGGGACATCAGGTGACGCGGCAATTCGATCTGCGCTTCGGCAGCGCGACCAGCGAAACGCTGGTGAGCAGTCCCGGCAATCTGACCACGACGTCCACCTACGACGCGTTCGGCCGTAAGACGCTGGAGACGCGGGCCGACGGGACGCAAACGCAGTGGAACTACGACTATTGCGCTGGCCTGGATCCGAATGGAGGCGCAGGCGTGCCTTGCCCAACGGTTGCGGCGGCCACCTCCAATGTGAACCTGATCAGCCGAGTGACGCAGACGCCGCTCGGGGCGAACGGCTCACCCAATGGCCCCATCACGAGGGTCTACCAGGATCCTCTTGGGCGCGATGTAAAGACGCAGACGCAAAGCGCTCTGGACCCATTGACCTGGGTCTCGACCTGGGTCGTGTACGACCAGCAAGGGCGGGTGGTCCAGAAGTGCGAGCCGTACTTCGAGACGGATGCGTCGCCGGTTGCATTCAACGTGAACAGCACAGCGACGTTCACCTGGACGATCACCCAGTACGACCTCCTGGCACGGCCGACCTCAATACAGCGGCCCGATCCGACCGCCGCCGGTGGCGTGGCCACCACGACGATCGCCTACACGGATCTGACGGTCAAGACGACGACGCCCCCGACCGCCAGCAGTCCGAGCGGCCAGAGCACGACACAAACGCGCGACAGCCAGGGCCACGTGATCAAGGTGGTGGACTCCAATAACAGCCTGCTGGTTCAGCAATACGACGCCTTCGGCAACCTGGTGGCGACCTTCGACCAGTACGGCAACACGATCACGGCCCTGTTCGATCTGCGGGGCCGCAAGTACCAGACCAGCGATCCGGACATGGGGCAGTGGAACTACGGCTACGACGCGCTGGGCGAGATGGTGTGGCAGCAAAGCCCCAACGAGCGGGCGGCCGGGCAGAAGACCAACTACACGTTCGATGCGCTGGGGCGCATGGCCACGCGCGTGCTGCCGGAGTTCACCACGACCTGGACCTATGACACGTATGCCGGCGGTGCGACCTGTTCTTACGGGACGTTGAAGCTGTGCGAGGTGGCGACCTCCAGTTTGGATGCCTCCGAGGTGTCGGACCGCAAGTACGCCTACGACAGCGCGGGCAGGCCCGTTTCCGATACCTTCAGCGTCCCGAGCGGACCCACGTTCGTTTCTTCGGTGGCGTACGACCCGACGAGCGGGCGGGTTGCAAACCGCACCTACCCGACCGGACTGCGGGTGAGCTACGGATACAGCGCAACCGGCTATACGACCCAGGCTATCAGCGCCGGGGTGACGCTGTGGAGCACCACCAGCGTGAACGCGCGCGGCCAGATCGTGCAGCAGACCTACGGCAATGGCGTGCAGACGGGGCAGACGTTCGAGTCGCAGACCGGCCGGCTGCAGACGATCCGGTCCCAGCTGCCTTCGGGGGCCGCCGGCAGCCTGGTGAACCTGGGGTTCACCTGGGATCCGCTGAACAACCTGACGGGCCGCTCAGATGCCAACGGCGATGGGGCTGGCGTGGCGACCACCGAGTCGTTCGGCTATGACGGCCTGAACCGGCTCACCACCGACGTGGTGAGCAGCCCCGCGATTGCCAGCGGCTCGCGTACCGTGACGGTCACCTACAACGAGATCGGCAACATCCTGAGCAAGAGCGATGTGGCCGGCAGCTACGCGTATGGCGCCAGCGGGGCCGCAAGCCTGCAGCCGCACGCGGTCGCGCAGGTCGGGGCCACCAGCTACCGGTACGACGCCAACGGCAACGTGGTGAGCGCCAGCGGCGGACTGTGGCAGGCGGTGAGCTACACCAGCTTCAATCTGCCCAACGACAGCGCCACGGGCGGCCTGACCGGCCCGAACGGGGTGCGGTACACGTGGCGCTACGGGGCGAGCCTGGAGCGGGTGCGCGAGGACCGCATCAGCGCGGCCGGCACCAAGACCACCTGGTTCCTGCACCCGGACAACGCCGGGGGCCTGTCGTTCGAGCAGGAAACGGCCGAGAACGGGACGGTGACTAACCGGCACTACATCAGCGCGGGCGGGCGGGTGGTGGCGGTGCTGGCGACCACCGGGGCCGGATCGACCGCGGTGACCCGCACCGACTACTGGCACGTCGATCAAGTCGGTTCGCTGGTGGCGGTGACCAATGAATCCGGAGTGCTGGTGGAGCGCTACGCGTACGACCCGTTTGGCAAACGACGCTTTGCCGACGGCAATTTCGACGCGACCAACGCGCTGTTCATCGACTGGACGCACTACGCGGACCAGTCCTCGAGTCTGGCGCTGCTGACCACGGCGCGCGGCACGACGCGCGGATTCACCGGGCACGAGCACCTGGACGACCTGGGTCTGATCCACATGAACGGGCGCATGTACGACGCGACCATCGCCCGCTTCATGCAGGCCGATCCGACGGTCCAGTACGCCCTGCTGATGCAGGACTACAACCGCTACTCCTACCTGATGAACAACCCGCTGAACGGGTTCGACCCGAGCGGATTTACGCGCCTTGGAATCCTAGGAGAATTTATCGAGCAAACGGTCGGCTTCTTCTTCGGAGACGCTCCACCGTGGTTGCGCTTTGCAGCGGCGATCGCGATTGCCTATGAGATTGGGCCACAATCGTTCGAGTTCACGTGGGGCAACATCGCGCTGACAGCTGCAGCGGGGTTTACTGCAGGCGCGATCACAAGCGGCTCGGTAAACGGCGCGCTGCAGGGAGCGATATCGGCCGAGCTCTTCTTCGGCGCGGGCAGTCTAGCCAGCGCTAACGGACTCGAGGAGACCGACCTCGGTCGGGCGGTGTTCCACGCGGCCGCTGGCTGCGCGAGCTCGGCGATCCAAGGCGGAAACTGTGGTAGGGGCGCGCTGGCTGCTGGAGTGACTCAATTTCTCGGAAGCAATTTCGCCGATTGGGCTAAGGACGGGATTCCCAACGCCAAGGTGAGATTCGTCGCTCAACTCGCGGGCTTTTCTGCCATCGGCGGCACGGCGTCCCGCCTAACTGGAGGCAAATTCGGCAACGGCGCTATGACGGGCGCGTTCCAGTACCTCTTTAACTGTTCAATCCACAAGTGCTGGGACAAGTACTTGCTCTACGGAAGCAAGTCACTACTTGGTGCTGCCGGGGTGCTTGGTGGCTCCGCGTTGTGCGCGAGTACTTGGGTAGGATGTGTACTGGGTGCGCCGTCAGTTGCGTTCAACGCATCGTCAGTATGGGAAAACGTCAACAGAATCGTTGACTTGGCGGAAGGCGGGAATGGTGATGCCTCGAACGTCATGGTTGACGCGACCAAGAGAGCGGTTTCAGAATTCGTTTCGTCGCCGGAAATGCAAGATAGAGTGACAACCGGAGTTGTCTTAGTTACTGATATGATGGCAATGCGTGCGCCTGTATTGATCGTTGACAACTGGCAGTGGGTACAGCAAGGCTATCTCCTTGCCCCGCTCATTACAAGGAGTACGGCGTGGGCGACTGGCAACAAAGGTGTCGCAGCCGCAAACGCTGCCGTGGATGTGTTGATGGGACCTTGAGTTGTACCGGGTAATCAATTGTCATTTACCGGGGATCTGAGTTGAAGCGGATAGTAATTCGCTTATTTTGGACTGTTGTCGTTGCGATTCCCTGGATGGCGGTTGTCGCCATCATATTGAGCTATGTCTTACCTCATGGGTGGGGATTCACATGGTGGGGGCCATATGTAATTGGCACGGTAATTTTGTCAACGTTGGTGCTGTGCTATCGAGGATGGATTATTCACGAGCGGCTAACTGGAAAAGATAGGCTAAATTAGCAAGAAGGGCATCTACGGTCGGAGGTGCTGCATCCAAAAGACGAAATTTCCAACCGAAAGCCGACAAGCAACAACTATCTTGGCCGACGGTGTGGGCATCAGTAACGCTTGCAGCATAGCTTGCGACGCAGCCAAGGATCTGGGGGTGACCGCTACCGCTACGTGGCGAAGGGCATTCAACTCTTCGGACGAAAAGCGATGTCTGACGGTCAGTTTTTCACCGGCGGATGGCTAGTTGCCTCTTTAGTCAATCCAGGGATTGACGAGAAGTGATCTGCCTGACACGGTAGTACTTCGATGAGAGGCTTGTTCGAAAGGTTGAAACGATGCAAATTAGCAGGTAACACCAACGCGACTAAAGTCACGATAGAGGGGATGAGCGGTCCAGTAATCGCCACGGCCGATTACTTGATAGAGGGGCGGTGAGCTTTCACGTCCGTGGTTCGGGTGATGAAGTGCTCTCAATCGGTAGGCAAGAAGTAACCGGCACGCTCGAAGCAACAAGGCCAGACCGAGGAGAGTCACGTGGCATTGCGCCTGATCGTTCCGCTGCGAATCGGACTTGACGTGCTGGCGGCGTTGGTTGGCACGCTGTTCCGCGACTCCTCGCCTGGACAATCCGCATTGACGGCGCCCAGCGGCGGATTGTCGGTCACGCCACGGCGCGGGGTGCTGCGCCGTACGACTACAAATCGAGAAGAGGCTCACGCCTCCTCCCTGCAAACCATGAAATATCAACTCGTTTGCAGTGGTCCGAGTCAATTGCGAATTACGACGCGATGATCTCTATTGAAAATTCTTTGATTGAAGGGCTCTCCAACAATAGTGAAGTTGACGGGCATGATATGGGCTCAGGTCAGGCGAATATCTTCATTCGAACTGACAATCCGGCGAGCGCCTTTGAAAGCATAAGAAAGATTCTCGAAGATTGTGACGCTTGGCCGAATGTTCGGGTTGCATATCGCGAGGTAGAAAGAAGCGAATACACAATTCTTTGGCCAAAGTATTTAAGGGAATTCAAAATTTCGTAGAAGAAGTTTTCTAGTCCATATCGGCAGTTGCGAAGGAAAGAGGGCTACTGCTAAAGAAATAGCACTGTGTCCAGTCGCGCATCATGGCAATGCGCGCACAATCATCACCCCCGCCTCCTGAAACAGCACCTCGACCTTCGCATCCGCCGCCAGCCGGTCATCGCGCGTGATCGCCAGCTCCCCTTCCCGCGGCGCGCGCGACTCGGTGATCCGGCCGCGGTACACGCTGAAGCTGGGCACGTTCAGATTCCACTGCACGACGTTTTCCGGCCGTGAGGCGACGAACTGCGCGGCGCGCTTGACCGGCCCGCTCAGCACGTCGCCCAGCCACGGCGCGACGGCGGTTTCCAGGGCGAGCGTCAGCAGTCCGGAGGCTGTCGCGAGCCTGTACCAGGTGGACCAGCGGGGGGCGCAGAGCGCTGCGATGCCGATCGCACAGGCGCTGCCGGTGATCGCGTAGAAGGACCACGGCGCCGCCTGCAGCGCGTCCTGCGCCAGCGCCGCGTAGTACGCGGTGCGCGGGCCGGTCGCGCCGAGCGCCCATCGTTGTGCGAGCCACGGCAGCAGCGGCATCAGCGCGAGCAGCAATCCTGCAGCCATCCGCGCCAGCCGGCCGGCGCCCAGGTCGGCGCGGTGCATGGCCGCGAGAATGAAAAGGGGCGTCAGTCCATACAGTGCGTAGTGCGGCAGCTTGGTGCCCGAGGCGGAGAAAAACACGAGCACGAAGGCGAACCACAACCACAGGTAGCGGGTCAGGCCCATGCGCCAGTCGTCGCGGGCGGCGCGCAGCGCCGGCACCAGTAGCCCCGTCCACGGCAGCAGCAGCAGCGGCACCGCCACCACGTAGTAGGCGATGCTGCCGGAGTGGCCCTCCAGCGTGCCGCC
>Ga0137415_10001124_pt1 | contig 26481 bp, 27 predicted proteins | sample CZODoug3_1_1_16f_FD_183082 | JGI IMG/M metagenome (GOLD analysis project Ga0137415, IMG submission 183082) | Vadose zone soil fungal communities from Angelo Coast Range Reserve, California, USA - CZODoug3_1_1_16fungal (Hybrid Assembly) | ecosystem: Environmental > Terrestrial > Soil > Vadose...
GGCGGCCTGATCCGCGCCTGGTCGGCGGAGCTTTCGATCGTCGCCGGCATCGTCATCATCGTGATGGGCCTGCATTTCCTCGGGCTGACGCGGATCGGCCTGTTGATGCGCGAGGGCCGGCTGACGGCACCGAAGCCGGTCGGGCACTGGGGCGCCTATGTCATGGGGCTTGCCTTCGCCTTCGGCTGGACGCCGTGCATCGGGCCGATCCTGGCCGCGATCCTTTCGATCGCCGCGGCCGAGGCCACCGTAACCAGGGGCGCGGGCCTGCTCGCGGTCTATTCGGCCGGGCTCGGAATTCCCTTCCTGCTGGCGGCCTTCATGATCAAGCAGTTCTCCTCGCTGTTTGCACGGATGAAGCAGCACCTCGACAGCGTCGAGCGTGTGATGGGCGTCCTGATGGTGATCACCGGCATCGGCTTTTTGACCGGCTCCGTCTCCAGCGTCAGCATCTGGCTGCTCGAGACCTTCCCAGCTCTGCAAAATATCGGCTAAGGCCCCGTAACAAGCGGGCCGGCCAAAGCGAAACTCCTGCCATGACGAGGCCGTATCCATTGCGGCCCGCGCCGTTTCACGCGCGCCCAGCTCAGGAGACCGCCTGCGCGGCCTCCTGCAACGGCATGTTCGCAAGGGGGGTCACCCGTGAATTTCATCGTCAATCTTCTCATCCGGCTGCCGGCACGGATCGCTTCACATTTTTCCTGGGCCGGTCCGCTGCTGATGCGGATCGTGGTCGGCTACACCTTCATGCTGGCGGGCTGGGGCAAGCTCACCAATTTGGCGCAGGTCACCGAGAATTTTGTCGGCTGGGGCATTCCATTCCCGAACATCCTCACCCCCTTCGTCGCGGGCGTGGAATGTTTTGGCGGCGCCATGCTGATCTTCGGCCTGTTCACCCGAATCCCCGCGGCGATGCTGGCGGTGGTGATGGTGGTCGCGATCAGATCGGCGAAATGGGGCGACGTCGATTCTTTGGAAACGCTGCTCGGCTTCGAGGAAATGACCTACTTCGCCGCCTTCCTATGGCTTGCAATCGCCGGTCCCGGCGCGGCGTCGCTGGATCGGCTGCTGGTCAATGCGGCCGGGCACGCCGACGAATCGACCTAGGGCATGAACAGCGCGCGTTAGCGGGGACCGCCGACGACAAACGGAGAAGCGCCCGGCAGCAAGGGCGAATTGATGTCGCTATCGATGCGCCCTGATCCCGACTGCTGGGTGTAGCCGAAGCCGAGTGACAGGCTGAGATTCGAGGTCGGCTGGAATTCGACGCCGCCATGCACGCTGTAGCCTGGCAGTGTGCTGGACGTGGAGTCGAAGGAGGCAAAGGGGCCACCGATGCCGGGATTATATTTCAAGGTATCGAAACCAGCAAAAAGCGTGACGGGTAACCCGCCCGCGCCTTTGAAGTTGTAGCCGAACTGCACGCCTTGGTAATAAAGCGAGCCCCCGAACGCTGTATTCTGGTTGAAGCTGTTTGCGCTCAAACCCATGCCGCCGGCTTCACCGCCGACAAACAAGCCGTTCGAAAAATTGTAGCGCATATTGGAAAAGGCGCCGCCTCGGCCGTCAAAGCTCGGAAAGTCGCCGTAGGTGCTCGCGCCCTGGCCGTCGGTTGGATTGCCACCGAAGCCGATGGGCCAGCCTGGGATCCAATATGACAGAGGGGCGGCTTGCGCATGGGCCGTTCGTCCGCCCAGACAGAGCGCCGCCAATGCCAATGCGAGACCTAATCTGCTTGAGAAAATGAACATCCGCGCTACCGCCAAGCGTCCTGAAACTATACGGTCTGGAGATCAAGAACGCCAGTGCGGCGCCGCTGGCCGTCGCCTCACCGAGGTGACGGGATAACCGGGTTTTGTGTGACTGTTCCATTCTCGCGTAGCGCCGGATGAGGCGCGCTTGGGATTTTGACGACGACCGGTTATCGCCATCTGTTGCGAGGCGGAGCCCCCACTGACGCCCGCGATATCGCACCAGGCGGCAAACCACGGAGCACTCTATGTTCGAACAATGTGTCTGGATGAACGAACCTCGCGTCTGGAACTTGGACGCTGGTGTTTTGAATTTTGTCACCGACCATAAAACAGATTTCTGGAGAGAGACGTACTACGGTTTTACGCGCGACAGCGGTCATTTCTTTCACTGCAAGACGATTGGCGATTTCACCGCCGAACTCAGGGTGCAGGCTCGGTGTGAGGAGCTTTACGATCAAGCCGGAATCATGGTGCGCCTGGATGAAGCGCACTGGATCAAAGCCGGAATCGAGATGTCAGACGGCAAGGCGCTCGTGAGCAGCGTTCTAACTGATAGACAATCAGATTGGGCAACCGGGATTTATTGGGATGATCCGGCTGATTTTCGCATGCGCGTGACCGTGACGGCCGGAGTGCTCAGATTGCAGGTGTCAGGAGATGGCCACACTTGGGATCTCGTTAGATTGTCGCCATTCCCAAGAGCCGCATCCTACGCAGTCGGACCGATGTCCTGTACCCCGGAGCGCTTAGGCCTGAAGGTCATGTTTTCCGATTTTCGCGTCGGCCCTCCCTTAAACAAGGGATTGCACGACATGTCCTGAGACGATCTAATTTCTGGGGGCTGGTTCCTTCCGGTTAAAGAGCCGGTTGAACGCAAAGATTGGCCGTCGTCGTGTCTTGCAAATGGCTCCGTTGAGCCGTCCCCTTACCAGCATCGCCGTTTCGCGAATGTCCGCTTTTGGTCGAGATCCGGTTTAGTCGATTGAGGCCCACGCCTCTCGATCGAACGGCGGCCGCCTTCATCTCCCACCCCGCAACGAAATGCTCCGAGACCGCCGGTGTTGGCCACAGACCGGATGTCGACCCTGAGAAAAAGAAAATTTTCTTTCGAAACTCTGTAACCAAATCGCCTGATGCCCCGTAGCTATTTCTGGATGAGCACTCAAATCGCGGAGGCCCCGTACTCGGGCAAAGCCACCGCGACCTGATTGTTTTCCAAACCTTTCGTTGTGCGGTCTGTGATCGAACGGTCATCGGATGCTCACGGCGTCACACTCTGTCGTCCAACAATCATCGAGGAGATCGTCATGAAGTTGAATTCCAAATCCGGCGCCACGCTCGCTGCCGCCGCGGCTACCCTGTTCCTGGCCGGGGCGGTCGCATCGACCAGCTCGACGCCGGCGAATGCCGCGATAGGCAAGTGCATGGCGGGCAACGCCTGCAAGGGCCAGAGCGCCTGCAAGGGCGGCGCGAATTCCTGCAAGGGCCTGAATGCCTGCAAGGGCACCGGCTTCTCGATGGCCTCGCAGAAGCAGTGCGCCTCGATGGGCGGTGCCTACGTCAAGGGCTGATCGTCCCGAACTGACGCAAAGGGGCCCGGCATCGATGCCGGGCCTCGCGATTTAAATCCCTCAGCCAACAAATATAGGCTGGCAAGTGTAACCAAAACCAAACGCCAGACGTAACTACTGTTGGGTGCAGTCTGTGAACCGAGGCTAACGCGGTTTGCGGGCGGCGCACTTTCACACACTTTTTGCAGGAGATGCTTATGAAGGTCACTTCCAAGTCCGGAGCCGCTATCGCCGCCGCTGCAGCCACTTTGTTCCTGGCCGGTGCCACCATGTCGACCGCGACCTACGCCGCCGGCGAAGGCAAATGTATCGGCGCCAACGCCTGCAAGGGCCAGAGCGCCTGCAAGGGCGGCAACCATTCCTGCAAGGGCCAGAATGCCTGCAAGGGTCAGGGCTTCTCCGCCATGACCAAGGACAAGTGCGACGCCGCCAAGGGCAAGTACGAGCCGGCCTGATTGGATTGCCAACCGGAACGCGGCCCGGTGTAGGCCGGGCCTCGTTTCCGTGGTAATTTGGACTACCTCAATTGCCTTTGTAATCCACGTGGAGACGCCATGAACGTCGCGAGCAGATTACCAGATTGCCCGGCGGCCACGATCGCAGGCCGCGCGATGCAATCGGTCAAGCCGCCGTTCCTCGGCTTCGGCCTCGGCCTGCGTGCGCAGCACTATGACGAAATTCTGAGCGGCAATCCGCCGATCGACTGGTTCGAAATCATCAGCGAAAACTACATGCTGCCGGGCGGCCGACCGCTGCGCACGCTCGACCGGATTTGCGAGCGCTATCCCGTGGTGATGCATGGCGTATCGCTGTCGATCGCGTCCACCGCGCCGCCCAATTTCGAATATCTGCAAAACCTGAAGGACCTCGCCCAGCGCGCTCAGCCGAAATGGATTTCGGATCATCTGTGCTGGACCGGCGTGCACGGCAAGAATTTGCATGATCTGTTGCCGATTCCCTACACCGAGGAGGCGCTCGATCACGTCGTCAGCCGCGTCCAGCTGGTGCAGGATTTCCTCGGCCGCGCGCTGGTGCTCGAGAACGTCTCGACCTATCTGCAGTTCAACAATTCGGAAATGACGGAATGGGAGTTCCTGTCCGAATTGTCGCGCCGCTCCGGATGCTGGCTGCTGTTCGACATCAACAATGTCTATGTCAGCGCCTTCAACCACGGCTATGACCCGCTGACCTTCCTCAACGCCATTCCGGCCGACCGCGTGGTCCAGTTCCACATGGCCGGCCACAGCCATATGGGCACCCATATCATCGACACCCACGACCATCCGGTGTGCGAGGACGTCTGGGATCTCTATGTCGCGGCGTTGCAGCGCTTCGGCCGGGTGTCGACCATGATCGAGCGCGACGACAACATCCCGCCGCTCGACGAACTGCTGCTCGAGGTCAACAGGACCCGCGAACTCGCGGCGAAGGTCTTGCCGGCGGGCAAGCTTGCAGAATGAGCGACTTTGCGCGGCAGCAGAGCGAGTTTCAGCGCGGCATCCTGACCGGCGACGATACCATCCTGGCCGAGATTCTCGACAGCCCCCAGGAAACGCGCGCGACGCTGTTCGGCGTCTATCGCCATGCCTACGGCTCGCGGCTGGTCGAGGCGGTTCGTAACGATCACGAATTGCTGCACCTCTATCTCGGCGACGAGACGTTCGACGAGATGGGCCACGCGTACGTCAGGGCAAGGCCGTCGGAACATTCGAACCTGCGCTGGTTCTCGCAAGGCTTGCCTGATTTCCTGAAATCGACTGAGCCCTACTGCAATCATCCCATCCTGTCCGATCTCGCCGCGCTGGAGAAAGCGCTCAACGACGCCTTCGACGCCGCGGAAGCGCCGGTGGTCGCGCTGGAGGCGATGGCCGGCTTTGCGCCCGAGATCTGGAACGATCTCGTGTTGCAGCCGCACCCGAGCGCCCGCAGGCTTGATCTCGCGACCAATGCGGCAGCGGTCTGGATGGCGCTCAAGAACGAAGCGACGCCGCCGGACGCGACACCGCTGCAAGTGCCGTCACGCCTCCTGATCTGGCGCCAGGACACCACGCCGATGTTCCGCGAGCTTGCGGCCGAAGAGGCGATGATGTGGGACGAGGCCGCCAATGCAATTCCGTTCGGCGTGCTCTGCGAGATGCTCGCGACCTACCACGATCCCGATGGCGCAGCGGCCCGCGGCGCCGGTTATCTGCATGGCTGGATCACATCCGCGGCCTTAACGGCGGTCTCCGCCGGCGACTAGATGAAGGGCCGCAGCAGATGGGCGCGGATCGCGACGTTGTTGAGCGCCTGAGCCGCGACGAAGCAGCAACGATCGAACCCGATCCGAAGCGCATCGTGGTGAAAGGTGGCGCTGCATGGCGCTGGATCGTGGCGATCGCCGTCGTAACGGCGACATTGCTGAACCTCGCTTCGTTCCGCGCCGGCGCGCAATCGGAATACATGCGCGGCGATCGGATGCCCTACGACGCCTTCGACCGGCTGCCCAGGACCGACCTCGACGTGTCGGGTGGCACCATCCACGTCGCGTTCGCGCCCGGCGATATCGCGCTGCCGAGGGAAAAGATATTCGACTGGATCAAGGCGTCGGCTAAGGCCGTCTCGACCTATTACGGCCGCTTTCCCGTCAGCTCGCTGCGACTGCTGCTGGTGCCAGTCGATGGCGCGCGCGTGCGCGGCGGCACGACATGGGGCTATCGCGGCGCCGCCATCCGCTTGCCGTTGGGCCGCGATGCCACCGAAGACGATCTCAGGCGCGACTGGGTGATCGTCCATGAGATGGTGCATACCGCCCTGCCCGACCTCGACGATCGCTACGGCTGGCTTTCGGAAGGTCTCGCCGTCTATGTCGAGCCGATCGCGCGGGTGCAGGCCGGCGACCTCACGGCGCGGGAGATCTGGCAGGCGATGATGCGCGACATGCCAAAGGGCCTGCCGCAGGCCGGCGACCAAGGCCTCGACAATACCGATACCTGGGGCCGGAAATATTGGGGCGGCGCGATGTTCTGCCTGTTCGTCGATGTCGAAATCCGCAAGCGCACCGGCAACAAATTCGGCCTGCAGGACGCCATGCGCGGCGTGCTCGCGGCCGGCGGCAATCATGAGCAGGACTGGTCGATCGAGCGCGTGCTGACCACCGCCGACAAAGCGGTCGGCGTCGACGTGCTGACACGGATGCACAACGCGTGGGGACCGAAGCCGGTGACGCCCGATCTTTCGAGCCTCTGGCGCGATCTCGGGCTGCAAGCGCAGGGCGAGAGCCTTGAATTTGACGATACCGCGCCGCTCGCCGCGATCCGCAAGTCCATCACCGAGGCGACCGCGAAATGAAATAGAGCGCCATCGTCGCGCGTGGACCCACGCGATGACCCCGCTGGCTTTTGGCCGCGCGATAGCGGAGTATTCCAGCACACAATTCGGCCCGCAGGGAGCGAACGATCGATGGCGCAGGATGGCACTGCAAAACCCCATTCGTCCTGGCCGATATTCCGCTCGCTGGCCTCGTTCCGGCCCAGCGAGCTGCCCGGCGACCTGATCGCGGGCCTGACGCTGGCGGCGATCGCGATCCCCGAACAGATGGCGACCTCCCGCCTCGGCGGCTTCTCGCCGCAGATCGGTTTCTTCGCCTTCATCGCAGGATCGCTCGGCTTTGCCATGCTCGGCAGCAACCGCTTCCTGTCCTGCGGTGCCGATTCCACGATCACACCGATCTTCGCCGGCGGGTTGGTGCTGATGGCAGCAAGCGGCTCGCCCGACTATCAGGCGCTTGCAGTCGCGCTGGCGCTGATCGTCGGCGTGATCCTGGTCGCGGGCAGCCTGTTTCGTCTCGGCTGGATCGCTAACCTGCTGTCGACCCCGGTGACGGTCGGCTTCCTCGCCGGCATTTCCGTGCACATCCTGGTGTCGCAGCTGCCGGGCGTGCTCGGGCTGCCGTCGCCGAGCGGACCGATGCTCGATCGCATCGGCGTGCTGGCGCAGCATCTGCGCGAGGCCAATTTCCATACCGTCGCGATCGGGTTCGGCGTGCTCGCGGTGGTCGCCGGATCGGAAGCGATCAGCGCCAGGATTCCCGGTGCGCTGATCGGGCTGGTCGCGGCCACCATGGCCGTGATCTGGGGCGGCCTCGAGAGCAAGGGCGTCAGCGTGGTCGGCACCGTACCTGCAACGCTGCCGACGCCGTCATTTCCAGACATCGCGCCCGAACGATGGGCGAAGCTCGTTCCGCTCGGCCTCCTGATCGCCATCGTCGTCATGGTGCAGACGGCGGCGACCACGCGCTCGTTTCCGTCAGATCCCGACAAGCCCGCCGACGTCGATCGCGACTTTCTCGGCGTCGGCGCCGGCAGCATTCTGGCAGGCCTGTTCGGCGCGTTTCCGGTCAACGCCAGCCCGCCGCGGACCGGGATCGTGTCCGAAACCGGCGGACGGTCGCAACTGTCCGGCCTGTTCGCCGCAGCGATCGTGCTGGCGCTGCTGGCGTTCGGCGCCACGCTGTTGCAACACGTGCCCAACGCGGCGCTTGGCGGCGTGCTGCTGTTCGTGGCGCTGCGGATCATCCGCATCAAGCAGATCGCCGCCATCTTTCATCAATCGCGCGGCGAATTCCTGCTGATCGTCGCCACCGCGGCGGCGATCATCGTGCTGCCGATCGAACAAGGCGTCGCGGTCGGCATCGCGCTGTCGCTGCTGCATGGCATCTGGAGCACGACGCGCGCCCGGCTGGTCGTGTTCGAACATGTGCCCGGCACCACGATCTGGTGGCCGACGCATCCCAATGTCGCCGGCGAACGCAATCCGAACGTCGCCGTCGTCGGCCTGCAGGCGCCGCTGTCGTTCCTGAATGCGGAGAATTTCAGCGCCGACGTGCTTCACGTCCTGAACGCCTCAACGCCAAAGCCAAAGCTGCTGGTGCTGGAAGCGACCGGCATTCTGGATATCGACTTCACCGCCGCGCAGAACCTGATCGATCTAATCAGGCAATGTCATGAGGATGGCGTCACCTTCGCCATCGCCCGGCTTGAATCAGCGCGCGCGCAGGACGCGTTCGAGCGCTTCAGGCTTTACGATGTGCTGCCGAAAGAACGCATCTTCCGCAGCGTCGATGAAGCGATCCGGACGCTGGCTGGAATCGCCCATGCGTGACCGTGCACCCTGGGCTATTCGTGCTGCAGCGCCGGATGCTCTTTCAGCACGGCTTCCCGGATCGATGCTGACTGGATCGCCCTGAACAGTATCTTTGCCGTCTTGGTATCCTTGGCCGTCTGGCACAGGTCGACGATCTGGCGCACGGCGGCATCGCGCAACAGGTCGTCGGAGACCTTCATGACGATTTCCATGGCGGCCCTGGCAGCGCGCTCGTAGCGCTCGGTATCGCGCCGGTCTCTTTCGAAGTCCGATTTTCGGTTGTTGATCGCGGGGCGGCCGGCAACGCCGCCGATCTTTTCAGCGCTGTCGGCCGCCGCACGGCAGATCTGGCGTATCCTTTGCGCGGCTTCGATATCGCCGATCGGCCACTGGATGGCCTCGTCCCAGACCTCCTCCTTGCGCTCGCTGCCGTTGAACCACCGCATCGCCATGTCGTACTCCCGCGGGCATAGTTGACCATGATGCAACTTGCGGCAAGTGCGGCGCCAGCTTCTTGTTTTGACGCGTTTTCTTCACGCGAACCGGTACCCACTTCGGTCGAAAACGCTTTAAACCGCCGGCACGATCTTTCCGGGATTGAAGATGTTTTGCGGATCGAGCGCCGCCTTCAGCGCCCGCATCGCGTCGAGCGCCTCGGGGCCCAGTTCGGCCTCCAGATATTTCTGCTTGCCCTGCCCGATGCCGTGCTCGCCGGTGCAGGTGCCGCCCATCGACTGCGCGCGCTCGACCAGGCGATGCATGAAATCCTCGCCGCGCGCCATTTCCTCCGCGTTGTCGACGTCGCAGACCAGCGAGCAGTGGAAATTGCCGTCACCGACATGGCCGACGATCGGTGACAGCAAATTGAGCCGCGCCAGATCGTCTTCGGTCTCGGTGACGCAATCTGCCAGCCGCGAGATCGGCACGCAAACGTCGGTTGCGACCACGCCGGCACCGGGACGCAGCGCCTTCACCGACCAATAGGCATCGTGCCGCGCCTGCCAGAGCTTGGTGCGGTCCTCGGGTTTGGTGGTCCAGGTGAAATCGCCGCCGCCGCATTCGCCGGCGATCTCTTTAAAGTTCTTCGATTGCTCGGCGACCTCGATCGCGCTGCCGTGGAATTCCAGCAGCAGCAGCGGTGTCTCCGGCAGCGACAGTTTTGAATAGGAGTTGCAGGCCTTCACCTGGGCTGCATTGAGCAGTTCGATGCGTGCGACGGGAATGCCGGTTTGAATCGCCAATATCGTCGCCTGGCAGGCGCCGCGCACGGTCTCGAACGAGCAGGCCGCCGCCGCAATGGTCTCGGGGATGCCGCGTAGCTTGATGGTGAGTTCGGAAATGATGCCGAGTGTGCCCTCGGCTCCGACGAACAGATGCGTCAAGTCGTAGCCGGCGGAAGATTTCTTGGCCCGCGTGCCGGTGGTGATGATCTCGCCGTCGCCGCGCACCACTTTGAGCGCCAGCACGTTGTCGCGCATGGTGCCGTAGCGCACCGCGTTGGTGCCGGAGGCGCGGGTCGAGGTCATGCCACCGAGCGAAGCGTCGGCGCCGGGATCGATCGGGAAGAACAGCCCCTGGTCGCGCAGATGTTCGTTCAGCGCCTTGCGGGTCACACCAGGCTGGATCACGCAATCCAGATCCTCGGCGTGCACTTCGAGCACCTTGTTCATGTCGTGCAGGTCGATGCAGACGCCGCCGGCCGGGGCATTGACCTGGCCCTCCAGCGAGGTGCCGGTGCCGAAGGCGATCACGGGAACGCCGTGTTTGGCGCAGATCCGCACCACGTCCTGGATATCGGCCGTTTCCTGCGCCATCACCACCGCATCGGGCGGCTGCGGCGGCAGCCAGGTGGTGGTATGGGCGTGCTGTTCGCGCACGGCTAGCGAGGTGATCAGACGGTTGCCGAACCGCGCGGCAAGCGCCTCCACGGCACTCTTCAGCGCCTGCGGCTCCGGACGTTTCAGATTGCTGGATATCGCTGTGGCCACGAAAATTCCTCCCGGCTTTAGAAGACCGTGGCAAAGGATATATAAGGGGTCAAGTGACCCGTTCGAACAAAGAGATGGATGATGACGACCGTGACTGCCGCCAAGGATGCTCTAACGGATTTGCCGCTGCCGCCTGCACCGTTTCTGTCCTCGGTGATGCAGATCGAGCCGCAATGGATCGACCACAACGGCCACCTCAACATGGCCTATTACAACGTGATGTTCGACCGCGCGATCGACCAGATGTGGCTCCAGCTTGGCATGGGCCTCGACTACGTAAAGGAGCGCCACGGCTCGACCTTCACCGCCGAATGCCATGTACGCTATTTAGGTGAAATCCACCTCGGCGATCCCGTGCAGATCTCGGTCTATTTGCTCGGCGCCGACGAAAAGCGGCTGCATACGTTCCAGGAACTTCGCCACGCCACCGAAGGCTGGCTTTCCGCAACTTCCGAAAACATGTCGGTTCATATCGACATGAAGGCGCGAAAGGTCGGGCCGTTCCCGCCCGACATCGGCGCCCGCATCGACGCGGTATTGAATACACATGCGGCCGTGCCGCGTCCCGAGGGCATCGGCCGCAAGGTGGCGATGCCCTCGAAATAGCGATTCGAGCCTACGCCGGGAGCCCGACGTCGTGCAGGGCTTCCACAACAAGATTGCAATAGGATTCTGGCAGCGGCGGCATGCCGCGCCGCACCTCCGACACGGTCAGGCCCGGATATTGCTCCCGCAGCGCGCCGAGGCTTCGGTGGGCTTCGGACTTGGCTCCAGCAAGCACATAGGCGGGACACAGGGTTCGATGCACCCAGATCGCCGACGGATGCTCGACAAGCGCCCGCTGCTGCCAGTTGGCCGCTTCGGCATAATTGCCGGCCTTGAAATGCGCGCAGCCGATCCCGACCAGGCTGTTGAACGCGAGCGCGTCGTGCGGCGCGAGGTCGAGTGCGATCTTGAAACGTTCGATGGCCGATTCGGGCTTGCCTTGATAAACGTCGATCCATCCGCTGCGGCTCCATGCCCACGCCGATCCACCGTCGATCGAGAGCGCCTTGCGAACCACCAGGTCCGCGGCATCGAGCTCGTTGAGCAAGGTCAGGGCGTTGCCGAGCACGGCCAGCACGGTGGCGTCGCCGGACAGCGCCTGCGCCTTCCGAGCCAGACCGATGCTTCGAGCCAGCTCCTCCCGCGGCTCGGCGGTGAAATGGTAGACAACGCGCTGAACCCGGGCCCAGGCCGCAAGAGCTGTGGCGAGCGCGTGATCGGGGTCGCGATCCATCGCGCGCTCCAGCAGTTCGAGCGCGCGGGCATTTCCATCGGCATCGAGCGACAGCACGCCCGGCATGGCCCTGAGGGCGAGGTCGTGCGGCCCGAGGTCGGTGCAAGGCTTCCGCAGCGCGTGCTCGATTTCGGCAAGCCGCAGATACGGCTGAAGCGCCGCGGCAATTCTTGTGGCGAGATGCTCCTCGGCAGCACAATCATCATATCGGACGCCTTCGGAGCGGTGCGCCCAGAGCTGACGGCCGGTCTCGTTGTCGATCAGTCGAAAGATCAGGCGCGTCTGCGGGCCCAATCCCCGGATCGCACCAATCAGGTGATAGCGCGCCGATCCCGGCTGGCTTCCGACGGAAATCCCGGCGCGTGTCAGCGCGACGGCAAGATCGTTGGCAATATTGCCTGCGATTTCGAGATTTTCGGAACTTGCCTCAATCTGGCCAAGGGCGACCGTCGGCCGATCGCGCGGCGATACAAAAAATGAAGGCATCGAGGCGAGCGCCGCGATGAACACGGCTTGCCGCTTCAGGGTCTGGGACGGTGTCTCGCCGTAGCGGCGACGATAGTCGACGGAAAACCGTCCGCAGTGGGGAAAGCCGCAGCGCAGCGCGACATCCATTACCATGGCGCCAGGCGAGCCCTGTAGCAGCTCACGCCGCGCGCGTTCGAAGCTGATGTCGCGACGTATGGTGCGGGGTGTTTTGCCGAGAAACGCCAGAAATTGCCGTTGCAGCGTCCTGCCGGAGACGCCGGCGACAACGGCCAGCTCCGTCACACTCCAGTTGCGCCCGACATTCGCATGCATCGCATCGACCGCGCGTCGAACGCTGCGCGGCAGCAGCGATGCCGTCGAAGGATGGATTTGCCCCGCAATCATTTCAGAAACTCCGAAAACCTCAATCATGGGTCTCGTTGGCAGGCGAAAAAGTTCACGATCGGGATAGTCGTGTCGCAAATTGGATAGCCGCCGGCCGGACCCCGGCCTAAGTCCCGGCCACGCCAAGACGTCAAAACCCGCACGCTTCGAAGGAGGAATCATGATCATGACACCAACCGCCGCCGAAAGCCAGAAGCCCGGCCAGCCCGACCTCGAGGCGTTGAAGGCCCGTCAGCAGGGCGCATGGTCCTCCGGCGATTACGCCGTTGTTGGCACCACCTTGCAGATTGTCGGCGAGCAGCTGTGCGAAGCCCTCGACGTCAGCTCGGGACAGAAGGTTCTGGACGTTGCCGCCGGCAACGGCAATGTCACCCTCGCTGCGGCGCGGCGCTGGTGCGATGTGGTCTCGACCGACTATGTTCCGAGCCTGCTCGAGCGCGGTCGAGCCCGCGCCGCGGCGGAAGGTCTGTCGGTCAAGTTCCAGGAGGCGGACGCAGAGGCACTGCCTTTTGCCGAGGCTAATTTCGACCTGGTCGTCTCGACCTTCGGCGTCATGTTTACGCCGAACCAGGACAAGGCAGCGGCGGAGCTGCTCAGGGTATGCAAGAGCGGCGGCAAGATCGGCCTCGCGAACTGGACGCCGGAAGGCTTTATCGGGCAACTCTTCAAGACACTCGGCAAGTACCTGCCGCCGCCCGCCGGCGCGAAGTCGCCCGCGTTGTGGGGGACCGAGGCGCGCATCAGGGAAATGTTTGGACCTGCAGCGGTCTCCATCAAGGCCGAGCGCCATAATTTCAACTTTCGCTACCGTTCGCCCGAGCATTTCCTCGAGGTCTTCAAGAACTATTACGGCCCAATACTCAAGGCCTTTGCGGCGCTCGACGCAGCCAACCAGCAAGGACTGAGAAGCGATCTGCTTGCGCTCGTTGCCCGGATGAATCGCGCCAAGGACGGCACCATGGTGGTTCCGAGCGAGTACCTCGAAATCGTGATCACGAAGCGCTGATGATGTCTTCGATCACGAAGAATCTTGGCACCGGGATCGACGACGTGCGCGGAAGGGTCGATTACGACGAGGCCGGAGAGGGTCAAACGGTGGTGCTGGTGCCGGGTTCGTGCAGCACCGGCGCGGTCTGGCGGCCCATGGTTGCGCATTGGCAGAACCGATTTCGGTGTGTGACCACGAGCCTGCTTGGATATGGCGGCACGGCTGAGCGCCGCACCAGCGGGGACGCCGATATCTCTCACGAGGCTGAGGCCGTTGAAGCGGTCATTCGGCGCGCGGCCTGCCCCGTGCATCTCGTCGGCCATTCCTTCGGTGCACTGACGGCACTCGCGGTCGCGCTGAGAAATCGCGAATCCTTGCTCAGTCTGACGATTGTCGAGGCGCCCGCCCCGGAAATATTACGTCACGCCGGAGAGCCGCAGCACTATTGCGCATTCCGGAAGATGACGGAGGCTTATTTCGGCGCGTTCCACGGCGGCGAAGCATCTGCGATCGAACAGATGATCGATTTCTATGGCGGCGCGGGAACTTTCGCCGCCTGGCCCCAGCGCGTTCGCGACTACGCCGTCGAAACGACCCCGGTCAACCTGCTGGATTGGGCCAGTGCATACGGCTTCTGCCTTACGCCCGCTTTGCTGGCGACCGTCGCGACCCCCACCCTCGTGGTGTGGGGCGAAGCCAGTCACCCGGCGGCGAAACGCGCGAACCAATTGTTGGGCCAGCACATACCCGACGCTGAGGTAGCCACGATCGCCGGCGCGGCTCATTTCATGATTACGACCCACGCGAAGCAGATGGCCGTCCTGATTGCAGACCATGTCGCATAGCGTTGCGTCCGCCCGACGCCGGAGGACATCCCGATCGGCAGCAAGCATGACGGGGATCATTGACGGCGGCGGCGACGCGACAACAATTGCCCGAACTCGTCCGGATCTCGGCGGGGTGGGCAGATCGCCGGTAAAGGCGCGCCCGTCTTTAGGGATGGCCATGGAACAGGCAGAGCAGCTCTCTGAACTCATCGGGGAGATCTATGATGCCGCGCTGGATGCCGCGCTGTGGAGCGACGTGCTCGGCAAGGCCGGGTGTTTCGTCGGCGGCCCGGTGGCGGCAATCTTTGCCAAGAGCCCAACCGCCTTGACCGGCACTGTCTATTATCATTCCGGCGACAGGGACCCGTCCTATCGACAGCTCTATTTCAGCAAATACATAAAACTCGACCCCACCACCACCGCCCAGTACTTCGCTGATGTCGAGCAACCGATGGCAGTGGCGGATATCATGCCTTACCAGGAGTTCCTGGAAACGCGGTTTTATAAGGAGTGGGTCCAGCCACAAGGCATGGTGGATGCCGTAACGGCGGTGCTCGATAAATCGGTGACCAGCGCGGCATTGTTTGCGGTGTTTCGCTACCAAAGCGATGGTATTGTCGACGATGAAACGCGGCGGCGCATGCGCCTCATCGTTCCGCACATCCGCCGGGCGGTGCTGATCGGCCGACTTATCGATCTTAAATCCGCGGAGGCTGCGAGCCTCGCCGACACGCTCGACGGCCTCAGCGCCGGGATGTGCCTGGTCGATGCGGGTGGCCGCATCGTCCACGCCAATGCCGCCTGTCACGTCATTCTCGACGCCGGCGATTTCCTGGCGGCGATCGGCGGGCGGCTGGTCGCGCGCGATCCGGCGATCGATCGGGCCTTGCAGGAACTGTTCGCATCCGCGGGCGCCGGCGACGCAGCCATTGGAACCCAAGGCATCGCCTTGCCGCTGCGGGCGCAGGACGGTGCCCGCCATGTAGCCCATGTGCTGCCACTCACGTCAGGGGCCCGGCGCCTTACCGGCATCGCCTACAGAGCCGCGGCCGCGGTGTTCGTTCGCAAGACCGCGCTCGATACCCTGTCGCCTCCGGAAGTGATCGCCCGGACCTATCAATTGACCCCGACCGAGTTGCGGGTGCTGCTGGCCATCGTCGAGGTCGGCGGCGTTCCGGAGGTCGCGGTGGCGCTTGGCGTTGCGGAAACCACGGTCAAGACCCATCTCGGCCGTCTGTTTGTCAAAACCGGCGCCGGTCGCCAGGCCGATCTGGTCAAGATCGTTGCGGGATTTGCCACGCCGCTGATCGGCCAGCAGGTTTCGTCGATCGAGATCGGCCGCGGACCACCGGCCGAAGGTTCGCCGTAGCCCCCCGGCGCGTTCGCCCTCAACCCAAACCTCGCATCATCGCGGCGCGCGGGGTTTGCGCGGGACGCGGCCCGCGCGAATCGCAATCTCCTGCGTTCGGAGGTTGCGCGCCGCCATCAATGGCGGTCCGCCGTCATCATCCGTTCAGATGGGGTTGATTACGATCTGTTGATGCACCGTCCTTCGATCGGCGGATGCGGCGGCGGCAGCCAAATGCTGTAGAGCGTCGATGGTGGCAACGACGTGGCAACAACCACCCGAACTCGTCCGGATCTCAGCGCGGTGGGCAGATCGCCGGCATGGCGTCCGTCTTTAGGGATGACCATGGATCAGGCAGAGCTCTCCAAACTCGTCAGCGATGTCTATGATGCGGCGCTGGACTCCTCGCTGTGGAGTGAAGTTGTCGGCAAGGCCGGGCGTTTCGTCGGCGGTCCCGCCGCGGCCATCTTTTCCAAGAGCCCAACCGCCGGCAGCGGCAGCGTCTATTACCAGTCCGGCACCGACCCGTATTATCGGAAACTCTATTTCAACAAATATGTAAAACTCGATCCCACCACGACCGGCCATTACTTCGCCGATGTCGGGACGCCGATCGCCGTAGAGGACCTCATGCCTTACGGCGAGTTCCTGGAAACCCGGTTTTACAGGGAGTGGGCGCAGCCGCAAGGCATCGTGGATTTCGTAACGGCGGTGCTCGATAAATCGGTAACCAGCGCGGCATTGTTCGGGGTGTTTCGCCACGAACACCAAGGTATTGTCGACGATGAGACACGCCGGCGCATGCGCCTCATCGTTCCGCATATCCGCCGGGCGGTGCTGATCGGCAGGCTTATCGACCTCAAATCCGGCGAGGCTGCGAGCCTCGCCGACACGCTCGACGGCCTCAGCGCCGGGATGTGCCTGGTCGATGCGGCCGGGCGCATCGTCCATGCCAATCTCGCCGGTCACGTCATTCTCGACGCCGGCGATTTCCTGGCGGCGATCGGCGGGCGGCTGGTCGCGCGCGATCCGGCCATCGATCGGACCTTGCAGCAACTGTTCGCATCCGCGGGCGCCGGCGACGCGGCCATCGGAATCCAGGGCATCGCCTTGCCGCTGCGGGCGCAGGACGGTGCACTCCATGTGGCCCATGTGCTGCCGCTCACGTCGGGAGCGCGGCGCCGTACCGGCATCGCCTACCGGGCCGCTGCCGCGGTGTTCGTTCGCAAGACCGCGCTCGAAGCCCTGTCGCCTCCGGAAGTGATCGCCCGGACCTATGACTTGACCCCGACCGAGTTGCGGGTGCTGCTTGCCATCGTCGAGGTCGGCGGCATTCCGGAGGTCGCGGTGGCACTTGGCGTTGCCGAACCCACGGTCAAGACGCACCTTAGCCGCCTGTATGCAAAAACCGGCGCCGGCCGTCAGGCCGATCTGGTCAAGATCGTTGCGGGATTTGCCACCCCGCTGATCGGCTAGCGGGATGCGGCGCGCCTGCGTATCGCCGTCTCCTGCGTTCGGAGGATGCGGGCCGCGTTGCGTGCCGCTATCACCGTCGCGTGGCCAGGCATCGGGGCGAAGCTCGCGGGTTTTTCCGATGCAATCGATTGTCGCCGATACGGCCCGCGGTGTTCCGCCGCGTCCGTTATTTCGTGTCCGTTGTAGATGGTGCCCCGGAAAATGCCTCGTTTTTTCTTCGATGTCTTCTTCGATCATTATGTTGTTCTGGACCCGGGAGGAATGTTGTTCGAGTACCCCCGCCACGCCACCGCGGCGGCCGACGAACTGGCGCGGCATCTGCTGATTTCGCGCGCCGAAGCGCTCAAGCGCGGCGGCTGGATCCGGGTCCGGGACGAGCGCAGAAATGAAATCTACCGGTCGTCGCTCGCTTCCGAAACGCCCGGCGACGGCGCGACATGATGCCGGGGCAAGTGTGACCTGACCTCACCCGGCGATTCCGGTGGATGTCGCATAATTGCACCACCCGCCCTGATAGTTCGGAGATCCATCCTGCGCGCCGCCGCCTCCTCCGATCGGCGGATGCGCGGCGGTGCGGCGCGCAACTACCGTGACCCCCGTCGATGCGCCGATTTGGCGTATCGGCAAGATCGAACGGCGCGCCAGTTACAATGGCTGGTTCATCAGCCCCGAGGTGGCCTACGGCTTCCGTTACGCCATCGGCTATGTGCTGACGCCGACCGCGCGGCTGCGTTATGTCGCCGGCCTGTTCGACGGTTTTAGCGAAACCGGCTCGGCCCAGGGGCTGTCGATCGGCCGCCGCACGCTGCAGGATTTCGAGGAGCGCGGCGAACTCGAACTCTCCCGGGTAACGACCTTCTTCGGCGGCGACCACAGCCTCAAGACCCATGTGCATGGCGGCGTCATCGCGTTGCAGCGGGTCGGTGATGCCACCGTCAACGCCGTGCTGATCGGGCAGAACCTCGCCTTCACGACGCCGGGCAAGGCAGCACCACCGGCGCGGTGGTGGGCGCGGGCTTCGACTATCACACCAGCAAGGATGTAGCGATCTTCGGCGCGATCGAGGCCACCGCGATGTCCGACCAGAGCCGCACCGGCACCGCCAAAGGCGGCCTGCGCGTCGCGTTTTGAGATCGAACGTGCGTGACGTCACGGTTGAGCGGCGGGATCGGTAAGTTCAAGAAATCGTAATCGCCCGTAGTCTGAACGGATGACGATAGTGAGCCAGCCGAATTCTATGTTCGCACCGATGAAAACATCGCAAGCCAACCCGATGCATGCATTGAGCGAAGCGATGCGGCTGTTCGAGCCGATCGTCAGCGCCCCGCGATGGAATCCAAGAACGCGACGGCTCTACTTCCGCCTGCGCGATCTCGGGCGCGGCGTGATCGAGGCGCTTCACGACTCACGAAGGCTGCCGGCGGCGCGCCTGATCGATCAACACCGGCATCTCATCCAGGACGGCCGATGCATCGGCAGTCTTCGTCGCGCGAACGATACGGCATCCGGGAGGCGGCAGGCCGAAATCACGGAGTGATCATTCGATGTCGTGGCGACTTTATTTTGTGCTGGCTGCTTTGATGATCGTCATTGCATTTTCACACGTGCTAGCATTCCGGCAATTAATCGCAGCGCGAGAGGCCGGCAGATGCGATCGATCGGCGGGTAGACTAAACCCATGATCAACGTGGTGATTCTGGGCGGCAAGGGCGGCGGAACGCTGGCCGCGCAAACCGTGCTGGCGCTCGCCCGCGCGCACGGGTCGCATCGGTTGATCGGCTATCTGAACGACCGGCTGGAGATCGGGACGCCACTGCATGGCGGCGCCGTCATTGGCCGGTTCGAGGACTGGGCGCGACTGGAGGGCGACGTCAGCTTCGTCGCCCCGCTGCACAAGGCCGGCGCGATGCAGGAAAATGCGCGGCGGATTGCAAGCCTTATCATTCCCGCGGCGAGCTGGGCGGCGCTCGCCGATCCCACGGCCAATCTGGCCGACGACGTCCGCGTCGGCCGAGGTTCGGTGGTTTCGCCCGGCGCGCAGATCGGCCCGGATTCCTCGATCGGCCCGCACTGCTTCCTGCGCACGGGCGCCGTCGTCTCGCATGACGTCATGGTTGCCGGGAATGTCTATCTGGGCCAGCGCAGCATCGTTCTCGGCTACGGCCGCATCGGAACCGGCGCCCACATCGGACCGGGCGCGATCATTCGCGACGGGATCAGCGTCGGAAAATTTGCGGTGGTGGGAATGGGTGCGGTCGTGACCAGGAACGTGCCGCCCTTCGCGATCGTTCAGGGCGTGCCGGCGCGGATCACCGGCGCCGTCACGCCGGTCGATTCGCCCGCTGAAGATCCGGTTCGCGCGTCTCGCGTTCGACCCTGATCGCCAGCAGCACCAGCATCAGCCAGAACGCGATGACGGACGCCAGCAGCACGCCCAGAGCCGGATGGCGTCCGAGGCCGTGGGTCAGCAGCATCGCCAAGCTCGCGATCATCATAAGCGAGGCGCCGGCGAGCCAGCCCAGCACCCTGGAACGGCTGTAGTAACGCGAACGGCTCAGGAACAGGCGCAGCAGCGAAACCACGCGGAAGCGGCTGCGGCCGCGCAACGACGGATACAGATGCACTGGGACGGTTCGCACGATGCCCGCGGCCTGCACCAGCGCCGTCATCAGCGGCAAGTCCCGATCCGAATTGGGATCGAGATAGCTGCAAAGCTGCCGGCGGAAAGCGCAGAATGTCGTCAGTTGCAGCGGCAGGCGCTTGGCGAGAAACAGGTTCGAAACCGCATTGGCGCCGATCGCCAGCCCGCCGCGCCACAGCGGCCGCTTGATCGCATCCGCAACGCCCATCACCAGCGTAGCGGGGCTCGCGCTTTCGAGCACGGTGAGCAGGTACGGAATATCCCCGGGATGGTGCTGCAGGTCGTCGTCCAGCGTGACCACGATCTGGCTCTGCGCCGCGAAAATTCCGGTCAATACGGCCCTGGACTGGCCGCGGTGGCGCGGATGCTCGACCACGACCACATTGGCCGCATGCCGCTCGATATCGCGCAAGACCGCAAGCGAGCCGTCGGTGCTTGCGTCATCGACATAAACGATTTCGAAATGGTACGCCGGAGACCACGCCCACGCCGCCAATCCCCGATGCAATTGGTGCAGCGATGTTTCGGAGTTGAACACCGGAATGACCAGGCTCACTCGCCGGCGTGCAGCGACCGCTGGCGGCGAAGCTGCGTGGATGGTGTCGCGATCACTAGAATTCATCGTGTCCTGCTCGGTATGTCACGCTTTTGCGCGGCGCCGGCGGCGGTAGCGGAGCATCGTCGGACCGGCCAGCCGTTACTCCGCGATCGCCTCGCCGGAGCCGCCAAATTCGGCCGGGAAGTCCTTCAGCTTGGGCAGGCCGTCCCGCATCGGCAGCACCGTCTCGGCATAGTTAACGTGAACGCCGGGGGTGAAGACAAGGGTCGGAATTGTCGCGGCGAACACGTCGACCAGGCCGAGCGGCGGATGATTAGTCATCAGGTGCCCGCCGCACGTCGAGCAATACTGACGCTGGCTCAGTGCCGTCTTCTGAAACGTCGCGACATGCTCGGCTCCTCCAGTGATCTGCACCGCCTCGGGCCCAAGTGCAGCGGACAACCGACCTTGCCGTTAGCAGACCGATTGGTGCACCCGCGTCCTCCGATCGGATGACGTCGTGTGTCAATCCGGGTCGCTTGAAACCAGGCTCAGACGCGAGGCTGCCGGAATTCCAAGCAGAATCCTGTTGGCATTGCTTCACTTCGAATTGCGACTGACATCATACGATCGGATGACGCGGTGCGTTTCGTACGCCGTCATGGTCCCGCCCAATTCCGCCGCATGCGCGATCATCGACCGCTTCACGCCATTCGCGCATCCTTGGCGGCGCCTTCTGCCAGCCCCGGCGCCGACAACGCCAGGTCGGAATCCCGGGACGCTTCGGTTTCTCTCCCGAAGTGTCTTTGACTCGAGCCCAGCGCGTTAGCGCTGGGCTCTTTTTTTCGGAGACTGCCAAGGCCCTCGCCGCCCGTCACCGTCCTGGCCGCCGGCTCGGTGAGACACGGGTACGCCCACGCCAGGCCACGAAAAAACGCCCTTGGATGCGGAACAAAATCGGGGCCGGATCGCGGAAATCAGCCCGCCAAACCGCGGGATAAAACCTGTCAAAACGGCCGGACAGGCCCTATATGGCGCTTAATCCCTGCTATGAAGGCTCCCTTTCACCGCCCCACGGTGCCATCGTGGGGGTTAAGACGATTCGCGAATGACCGAACCGAGCAAACTGCCCCATCACGGCGTCCCCGAGCACCAGCCCGTGGCTGGCGGCATCGCTGCGCGCGCCCGGGCTTCGGCGGTGCCGCAATATCTGTCCGGTCTCAATCCCGAGCAGCGCGAGGCGGTGGAGACGCTGGATGGACCCGTGCTGGTGTTGGCCGGTGCCGGCACCGGCAAGACCCGGGTGCTGACCACGCGGATCGCCCATATTTTGAGCCAGGGCCGGGCCCGGCCGCATGAAATCCTCTCGGTGACCTTCACCAACAAGGCCGCGCGCGAGATGAAGCTGCGGCTCGGCCAGATGCTCGGCCAGGCGGTGGAAGGCATGCCGTGGCTCGGCACCTTCCACTCGATCGGCGGGCGGATCCTGCGCTTTCATGCCGAACTGGTGCAGCTCAAATCCAATTTCACTGTGCTCGACGTCGACGATCAGGTGCGGCTCTTAAAGCAGCTGCTGCAGGCCGAGAACATCGACGACAAGCGCTGGCCGGCGCGGATGCTGGCCGGCCTGATCGACGGCTGGAAGAATCGCGGCCTGACGCCGTCGCAGGTGCCGCCGGGCGAAGCCGCGGTGTTCGGCAACGGCAAGGGCGGCAAGCTCTACGCCAGCTATCAGGAGCGGCTGAAGATTCTCAACGCCGCCGATTTCGGCGATCTCTTGCTGGAGAACATCCGGCTGTTCCGCGAGCACCCCGACGTGCTGCGGCAGTACCAGAACCGGTTCAAGTTCATCCTGGTCGACGAATACCAGGACACCAACGTCGCGCAGTATCTGTGGCTGCGGCTGCTGTCGCAGGCGCCGTCGCGGCCGGGCGTGCCGCTCTCGGCGATCATTCCGGGGGATCTAACCTCGCCCCGCTTGCGGGGAGAGGTCGGCGCGCAGAGCGCGCCGGGTGAGGGGGACTCTCCGCAGACTGCGCTCGTGGAGGGAGCCCCTCACCCCGACCCTCTAAGAGCGAGCTCCGCTCGTCTCGACCCCGCAGGCGGGGAGAGGGAGACGACCGCGCCCGCCGCCCCCCTCAAAAACATCTGCTGCGTCGGCGATGACGACCAGTCAATCTACGGCTGGCGCGGCGCGGAGGTCGACAACATCCTGCGTTTCGAGCACGACTTTCCCGGCGCAAAAGTCATCCGCCTCGAGCGCAATTACCGCTCGACAGGTCACATCCTCGCCGCCGCCTCGCATCTGATCGCGCACAACGAAGGCCGTCTCGGCAAGACGCTGCGCACCGAGGACGTCGATGGCGAGAAGGTCACCGTCACCGGCTCCTGGGATTCGGAAGAGGAAGCCCGCGCCATCGGCGAGGAGATCGAGGCGCTGCAGCGCGCCGGCGAAAATCTCAATGAAGTCGCCATCCTGGTGCGGGCCTCGTTCCAGATGCGCGAATTCGAAGACCGCTTTGTCACGCTCGGCCTGCCCTATCGCGTGATCGGCGGTCCGAGATTTTACGAGCGCGCCGAGATCCGCGACGCGCTGGCTTATCTCCGCACCATCAATTCGCCGGCCGACGATCTCGCCTTCGAGCGCATCGTCAACGTGCCCAAGCGCGGACTGGGCGATGCCACCGTGCAGCTGCTGCACGATCACGCGCGCAAGCAGCGCATCCCGCTCACCGAGGCCGCGCGCGCGGTGATCGAGACCGACGAGCTCAAGCCCAAGCCGCGCGGCGCGTTGCGCGATGTGCTCGCCGCTTTCGACCGCTGGCGGATCCAGAAGGATGCACTTCCGCACACACAACTCGCCGAAATCGTGCTCGACGAGTCCGGCTATACCGAGATGTGGCAGAAGGATCGCTCAGCCGATGCCGCTGGGCGCCTCGAGAACCTGAAAGAGCTGATCCGGTCCATGGAGGAGTTCGAGAACCTCGCGGGCTTTCTCGAACACATCTCACTGGTCATGGACACCGATCGGAGCGAGGGCGGCGAGGCGGTGTCGATCATGACGCTGCATTCCGCCAAAGGGCTCGAATTCAACACCGTGTTCCTCCCGGGCTGGGAGGAAGGTCTGTTCCCGAACCAGCGCACGCTCGACGACCAGGGCCGCGCCGGGCTCGAGGAGGAGCGGCGTCTGGCACATGTGGGTCTTACCCGCGCGCGCCGGCGCGCGAAGATCTATTTCGCCGCCAACCGGCGCATGCACGGGATGTGGACGTCGAACATCCCTTCGCGCTTCCTCGACGAGTTGCCGGAGGCCGACGTCGAGGTGACGGAATCCAAGGGCGGCTTCGGCGGCATGGGTTATCCCGCCGCTTCGCGCTTCGATGAAATGACCCATTTCGGCTCGAGCTACGGCACGCCCGGCTGGCAGCGCGCCCAGCGCAACAAGGATCGCCGCGGCGGCTTCGACGAAGATGCCGATGCATACAAGCCCGACGATCCTGGCGACGCCGGAGCGTCGCCTCATCCGCATTGGGGAGAGAAAGAGAGCATCCGCGCCCGCGGCCGAAGCAAACCACGCCTCCCGCTCACCATCGAAGGCGAGCTCGTCGCCAAATCCACCGGCACAGTCTCTGCCCACGCGGTCGGCGATCGCGTCTTCCACCAGAAATTCGGCAACGGCAACGTCACCGCCATCGACGGCAACAAGCTCGTGGTCCAGTTCGACAAGGCTGGCGAGAAGCACGTGTTGGACAGCTTCGTGGAGCGAGTGTGAGGCGGCGCGAAGTGCTTCCGGCGATGTGACGCCCGGGCGGTTTCTGCTAGGTTGCAGCAGAGGTGAAGCGATGGCGAGACCCCCAACGGAGCACGGAGTCGATCTGGCCCGGCCGACGAACCGGTATCTGCGGACTACGATCGCGACTTCTATTCTTGGCTCATGGAGCAGGCGCGCCACGTTCGCGCCGGCAGGTGGAAGGCGCTTGACCGCGAGAACCTTGCCGAGGAGATCGAATCTTTGGGGCGCGAACAGTTCAACAAACTCGAAAGTGCGTTGCGCGTGCTCATGCCGCACATGTTGAAATGGGACCATCAACCAGATTGCCGCGGCCGCTCGTGGTGGGCTTCGATCTATGAGCAGAGGCTAACGGCTCAACAACGTGCTTACCGACAACTCGGGTCTGCGGCCGCGCCTCAACGAGGCAGTCGCGCGCGCATATGCCCGGGCACGGCTCAGGGCCATCAAAGAGACCGACCTCGATCCGAAGCGCTTTCCTGAGACGTGTCCCTATTCTTGGAGCGACATCGTTGCGCGTGATTTTCCGCTTTGACGACGGGAGCGCTCCCTAACTAAGCCGCCCTGCCATGCCCCGTGCGCGCCGCTGCGTGCGCAGCGTTGACCGCGGCGACCGAGCGCTCGATCGCAGACCACAGCCCCGCGATCTCGGCAGCGGCCGCTGAGTCGGGCTCGTTCTCGCAGGCGCTCTTGCCGGCGGCGAGCGTGAGCGCAAGGCCCGTGCGCTGGCTGATCTGGCCCGACCAGACCGGGATCTGGTGCTTGTCGAGGAAGGCGCGCGACTGCACGACCACCGCCATTTCCCGCTCGTCGCGCTTGGAGGGCGCGGCGTTGAGGACCACGCAGTAAGGCTTGCCGCGCTCGCGCGCGGTCGCGACCGTCTCGCGCACGGCGTTGAGATCGAAGAAGCCCGGCCGCGCCGGAATGACTACGAGGGTCGCTGCGCGAATAGCCTCCTGCACCACCACCCACATGGTCGGCGCGGTGTCGATGAATACCCACTCGTAACCTTCGATCGCGGCGAAGGCGAGCGCGCGGTCGATGCCGCGCGCGGCGTTCTGTATCGGCGGCTGCTGGTCGGCGCGCAGCGTTTGCCACAGCGTGAGCGAGCCTTGGGGATCGGCGTCGAGCAGGAGACAGCGGCGGCCGGCGGCATGGGCGCAAGCGGCAAGATGCGCGGTGAGCGTACTCTTGCCAGCACCGCCCTTGCGCGAGGCGAGCGTGATGACGTTCATCGGTGCCCTCCTGGTTCGGAACCGAAACCTGCTCTGTTATGGTTAAGGATGGGTTAAGGCGGCAGGTTGATACCTCCAGATTGTGCTTTGTCGGCAGTTTGCGGCTGCCAATAAACTTGGCGCAGGGCCGACCCGCGGAATGACCGCAATTGCTGCAATGCGGAACCGATTGCCGCCATAGGCTTTGACCCCCGTCTGGCGCCACGGGGAAAGCATTCATGCCGCGCGAGCATACGGTTGGGATTCTCACAGGCCTGGTCCTGGTCGCGTCGGTCATCCTCATGATCGCCAGCATGGACCGGGCGTCGCGTACTCTGCGGGGTCCGCTCTCGACCCCGCGCCTGCTGTTCGACGGCGCGCCGCCGCCATGAGCGAGCGTGCCATGCAGTACTTCGACCGGCCTAATTGGATATCAGCACACAACGCGCGCGACCCCGCGATGCTCTGACGCCCCACTCCCACGCGCGGAAAGAGGGGCGCCGGCCGAGCACCGCGCGGCGAGCCGCGCGCGAGCGAGGTCGCTGTTACGCCGACTTCTTGAAGCTATCCGGCACGACCCCCGCCGCTGTCGGCGAGCTTGGTCATGACCTGCTGGTGCAGCCAGATGTTCATTTCGGCCGAGCCGTTGAGCGCGCCCGTATAGCCGAGCTCCTGCGCCAACTGCTTGCGAGCGCCGAGACTGCTGTCGAGCTTGAGCAGCTTCATCAGGTCGACGATCGACTGCTTCCAGTTGAGGTCTTCGTGCTGGCCGGCGGAGAGTTTCTGAATCATCGCGTTGACGTCGTCTATCGACATCGGCTTTCCGGGCGTCGCGCCGGGCGCCGCTGCCGGCCCTGCCGATGCCGTGGTCGTGCTCGTCGTGGAACCCGTTGCCGCAGTGGTGCCGGGTGCGGACGATTTTCCGAATATGGCCGATGCGATACTTCCGAAGATGCTCATGTTTAGGCCTCTTGGTTGGTGCTACGGCCCCCGGTCCCGTATTCACGCTCGCCGGAGAATGGCCACTCCACGCCATACTGGCAATGACAAATCGCACAATCTCTAAAATC
>Ga0137415_10001125_pt1 | contig 26472 bp, 28 predicted proteins | sample CZODoug3_1_1_16f_FD_183082 | JGI IMG/M metagenome (GOLD analysis project Ga0137415, IMG submission 183082) | Vadose zone soil fungal communities from Angelo Coast Range Reserve, California, USA - CZODoug3_1_1_16fungal (Hybrid Assembly) | ecosystem: Environmental > Terrestrial > Soil > Vadose...
CCTCAGCTCAAGCCTTACCAATTGTACCATAGACTACCTTGTACTACCCCGTCATATTCGAGAACTCATATCATTTCCGTGTCAATAAACCCACTGGTAGTAGTGAATAACTTAACGTGTTAAGCTATCGGCAACCCACTGCTAAGAGTATGTATCTGAACAAAAGCGCCGTTTTGAAACCGGAAACCTACGCGGACCCTAATAGTCATGCGCGACCGAGAAAAGCCATCTGCCGCTCAACCTCTGCGCAACAACCCGACGATCCAGAGCCAACTCCAGCAGAATCGACTTAGCAGTCTGCCTGTTCAACCTACAGCCCCTTGCAACAGTAGCAACATCAAGAATAGACAAGGGACCAGCAATACTCTCAACATACTCTAACACTCTGCGCTCAAGCTCATCCTCTCTAACCCTACCCAGCCTAGACAAGACAACAAGAATACGACACACTAACAGATAACACTATCAACAATCAGTCATTACTGTCTTCAATCATATTATCAATGATACTGGTTACTACTGGTAAGTGTAGTAGTACGGTTCTGCTTGCTAGCCTGACCGGCTATATCTTGAGCTACCTTGATTACTATTCCAATTGTAGTAGTCTACATTCAGTCCAAGAGGGATATGATGCGAAAGTAAGATGGGCTAGAACATTATGGGTGGTAGTCCAGAGGGATTCTGCTTACAATATTCGCCGTCAAATTTGGTAGGTTTGGAAAAGGGAAGTTGGGTCTCCCAGAGTCGCAAACACTTTTCAGTCGGGTCCGACATTCTACTAGCATGCATCTACTCGGGCCGAAAATTCCTTCGCAGGAGGAAGGGTTCATGCTCTTGCGCGAGTGGCGGGAAGCTGTCAATCTTCACAGTTTCAACCCGCTAGGAATGGAGAAGCCGACATTGGATCTGCGCGAGTCTCCATCGTCAGGGCCGCCCTCGACACCGGAAGAAGTCAATCAGTTTGTCAAAGAACGCACGGTACAGGTCAGACGCGAAAGACAGAACAGGATAGCGATACACGAAGCCGTTGGAGACAGACCCCCAATCGTCGGATTTACCGAGGAAAATCCGGCTGTTGCGAACACCGCCTCGGCCCCGTCTGTCCCGATGGACCCGCGACGAGTGTTGTGGTATCAGATGCTTATGTGCGAACAGGAGAAACGGGCAAGGCTGTTAGGCGGAGCTTCACGATGACAGATGATCCGATAGCCAAAATTTTCCGGGCTAAACCAGTAGTCAAAGAGGGTCCATTGATGCCGTCTACTCCACGGCCCGGAGACACACGGGCGATAAACGCACCTGTAGACAGTGTACTCCGCAAAGACATTACATGGACAGTACCGCAGCCGACGACTGGAAGCGACACGGTCAGACAGGTTGATCCCCATATGCGGAACCAGATTGTGTTCAACACGCCGTTCGGAAGCATAGGCGGGTTACCGTTCAGCTCGACGGAGAAACGGCCCGAGGAAAAAATGCGGGGTCCAGCCCTGAATGGAACCGGCCAGTTGTCAAAGGCAGCCGTTCCAGTCCAGCCTGTTGATCCGAACCGAGGATACTCTATGAGCTACGGCCAGTTCCTAGCTCCGGCCGGACAGCCAACCCCGGTCCAGGCAGGTACACCTAGAGAAGATTTCGCAAAGACGAACCCTGTCAGATCAGATGGCGAGGAAGAAGAAGGTGAAGAAGAAGGACGCGGACCCGGACAGGCGACACAGCCTATTTGGCCGCCCCAGCTTGCCAAGATGGGCAATACTACTACGCAGACACCCGGGTTCGGAAAGACTAGTCCTAGCGGAACGGGATTGCTGGACCAGCAGGAAGAATCGAGAATCGGCAAAGCCCCACGGATAATCCGCAGATCCTAAACTCAGAATCTTGAACGCGGCAAGCCGCATAGCCAATCTGCTAGAGCAGAACGGGCTAGAGGTTCCTCCGCCTAGTCCAACAGATTAGAGATTAGACTAGACCGCATCAAACGGTTGGCCGGAGCACAGCCGGTATCAGACACTCCCTCTGACAAGTAAGCCTACCACATCAACAGCCAGTAGGGGTCCCTGTAAGGCTGCAGCCAACGAAACTCTCAACAAACGCGCCAATTCCGCCGGTAAAGCTCGGATGTTCAGCGACTCTTTTGCTCGATATTCATGCGATAGCGACGAGGCTGTTACTTGACCGCTTCAATCGTTCATTTTCGAATCGGCTGCAGATGGCTACGTCTACGGGGCTTTCGACTTCGCTCCTTCTCGTCTGAGTTTGCGCCAGTAGACTATTCTAGCTATCAGGGAAGAGACCCGATCCGGCATGTATAGTGCCCACCCAAAGACTGTCAGAAGAATCCCGACTGCGTCGACTCCTATTCTAAGCGAATCGGACGGGGACACTCGAAAGAGGTCCCACCATACGTAGATCGTGACTCCTAAAATGGCTCCGTAGAGGGCGAGTCTCTCTGTAATTGCGCGGCCTAGGATGCCGTCGTCTGCTTCTATCTTCTCAGGTCGCAGGTACTCCTCGTTAACCCCGAGGTCTGAAGGGTAGAACTCATCAGAAAGAGCGAGGGCAATCCTCTTCCCCTCTGGTGTCAGTGAGTAGTTTGCCCTGTAGAGCCATTTCCTAACTCGGTTTCTTCCTCGCTGCCCTCCGAGCTTCTCTGCTAGTCGCATCAGTCCTCTCTCGACAATGTTCCATCGGGGTTGCTCGACGATAACCAGCCCTTCATTACCCGAATATTCACCCATGAATTTCTCAACCTCATCCTTAGAGAGTCGGCCGTCCAAACAACTGCTCAGCGAATCCGAAGACGCAGACTCGTGTTTCTGGTAGTAGATGCTGATTAGGACAGCGCCAAGCAGATAGACGTCCCTGAACCTATTCAGCGCAATGGCCAGCTCGTCCTTTGGTATCTTTGTGAAGCTCTCAACGACGTGCTTCGGATCCAGAGTGCCTCCGAGATTGGCTAGAGGTTTGTCGGAGTCGTAGGATTTGCATAACGAGTGGACCATCAATCCATGCTCAGTAAGTGAATAGCACTTGAATGACCCTTCCATATCTCCCTCACGAACGAGTTTTCGGCCGTCAATTGTCAACGGGCCTGATGGACCCTCAAACTTCGCAAGTTTCAGCTGGTCAAGCTCTCTAAGTGTGTCGTTGATGTGGCCGAGTGGTAGATGAGTCAAGGCTTCAGTGTCTTTTGTGGTGACTTTTCCTTTGGAGCATAACACCTTGAAGACTGCGAACTTGCGCGGGTTTTGAAGACACCTTAGGCTCTTGTACAGCATAACTGGCACTTTTCCCTCAGCTTCCACGGAAACAATAGTCACGTCTTGGCTTTTGACCTGATGCTGAATAGTCGAGAACTCTCACCGCGTCGATTCTGGAAATCCGAGAATTTCAGACTTCCCTATTCAGCGAGAAGGACTCCATTGGTCGTCGAGGGAAGTTAGAATTGGCGGACAATACAATCGTTCTGAAGGACGAGATTGGGCAACTCTACCCAGTGCTGAAAGACTCACGCGGTCGGGTGATCGATGGACTACACAGGAAAGCATCCAGCAAGGAATGGCGAGAAGAAAGACTCCCGCAGATCGACAGTGAAGAAAAGTACCTGATCGCCCGACTCCTCGCAAACGACAACCGACGAATTGTTCCAGAGCGAGAAGTTGCCGAAGCAATGAACGGCCTAGCTGCCATCTACAAGAAAGTCGGCATTCAGCGGGGCGCGATCACAGAGAGAGTTGCAAAGGCCACGGGTTACAGCACGTCGAGAGTAGAAGCACTTCTGAAGGCAGAGTACAAGCGGCCATACAGTGAAACCCCCGGCGCCAGAGTTTCAACGGATAAGACAGTCGGCGCGATTGAATCAACTGCGGAACATATCGTCAAAACCGTTCGCAGCGTCGCACGGGATCCGGATCTGACACCCCAAGACAAAGAGTTCATCCTCGCAGAAGTGCGGAAGCAGACAAAGACAAGACTGCCAGACGCGATCGAGACTCACGTCAAGCTGGTAAAGCGGCTCAACGGTAAGGGCGAGACGCCTCATCAGCGGACAGTAGTCTCGGTGAAGGGTCAGTGGACCCTTGACAACCTACGGCGCGCAGCGGAAAACTTTCTTCTGACAAACTGGAAGACTGCAAAGGAACTGTCCCCTCAACAGAGAAGGGACGCCCGCACGCTCCTCGTCCATGTCGAGGACCATGCCAAGGCGTGGCTGAGAGCCATCGACTCCGCTCAGGAGGTGAACTGATCACATGACATATCTTATGCTAGAAGACCGGTTTGAAGCTAAACCGCCGGACACGAACCCCTACACAGATGACGGGCTTGCAGAAGAACTGGGATGGACTCCGAGCGAAGCAGCGAGGGTCAGCAAGTCTCACAGTCGCAAGGCATTCAAGCGGTTGCACCAGCTGAATCACGACCGACCCGTCGACGCGAAGCACTGGGAAGTGATGGTCGCCGAACTCCGTAAGGAGCGACTTTGGCCGATCCTAAGAGAAAGATGGGCTAGACATGCTAAATGGATCCTTGCCTCTTGGGACCTCTATCATCGTCATGTCTACAACATACTGAAACTCGGGACTTACATCCAATACAGCGCGGTAAGCCGGCTCGAATTGATGGGGATTGACACGAAGAGCCTGAAGGACCATTCCAGCGCCATCCGCGGCCTTCTCCCCGCGAAATAGCGGAGGGGAAACAGAAAGAATCGACCCTTCCTCTCCCCTCCTTTTTTTCAATCCTACGCGTGCTACAAAGGAAAGGCATGGGATCCGGCGGCTTCGTTCGGGCGACTGCCTGATGAGAAATGGTACGGATCAGCCGGTAGCCAAGTTCACAATCGTAAGGGAACCCACATCGAGCCCCAAGCGCGCACCACTGGTCTAGGGCTTCAGTCCTGTTCCTACGACCTCGAACAAAACGGGAACCGACAGCCCTGATAGCATGAGGCGTTGCGGGTCTGGAAGAAGTTCTCCCAACTCCATCTCTTCGTAGAGTGCCACTGCCTTTTCGAATACAGTCGCTGCCCTTAACTGGCGATACTGGTCTCCCCTGAGAAGCACAAGCGGTTCTATCCCCTCTCGCTTGGGGATCAGTAGTGAAGCGTCTCCAGGTGACATTCTCTCAACTGAGATGAGTAGGAATAGCTTGGCGAGTTTCGGCATTATTTTCAAAACCATACCCGGCAGGAACGCGTTGACTATCCCTTTGAAGGGTCTAAACTTGCGCAAGATTTCGACCATTCGAGTCATATCGATGTTGCCAACGGCACTCAGTTTGTTGTGCGCCTTGTCTTCCTTTAACTCGAAACGGCCAATGCCTAAAGAAGCTAGGGGCCTGAAGAGTAGCCTTTCGGCTATCGACGTGAGACCCGTTATGAGCTGCAGGCAAACTAAAATTCGCCATCCTGAGACACAATAATAGTTAGATCCGAGACCCTTCGCAGTTGGAGTTTCCATTGGCTCGGAACGTGTCTTCAGCCAGTCCATAGCATCGCTGATGAAACGGTTTGGATCTCTTGACCATTGCTTCCATCTCTTACCGTTGCCTTCGTTGGTCTGATGAACATTGTACAGTTCCTCAGTCTCAGAGTTAAAGATCACGGTGACATGACGGGAGACCCCGTCGGGACAATCAGTTGGTGCGACGAAGAGCGCTGACTCTGTGCCTCGCGTACTTCCTCTCTGAATGTCGTAGCCTAGGGTCCCAATCCTGACCTTCGCTTCGAACTTGTCCTGTTTGGACATTCCCCCGAAAATAGGAACCGTCCCCTAAAAAGGCCTAGGAGTTATTCTTCTTCTCTGCGCCTGTTTAAGGACTATCGGGAGGCTCGGCCCTAGACGACTATCCGTGAACAGTTCCATCGTTCTCTCTTTGACTCAAGAGCGACGGAAGATGAGAGCTAGAACGTCATGCGCTGCGCAAGGTGCCTTAGAGATACCGAGGGCCAGATTTACGAATCGGAAACCGTCTCGTCGCGAAGTCTGTAGTAACAGACAAGTACAGATCAGAACCAGGACGTGTCTTCCGATATTCTGCCGACCGACATCTTGGCTATTTCTCTCTCGGTCAAGCCTTGACGCGGGCCGAATTTGAAATCCGTTACGCGCTCGACAATCTTCGTTGTGCCTTTCCTTGTTTTAAGATCCTTTCCTTGAACAGTGCCATCGTCGTCCTCGTAGATTATGTCCGGTCTGGGCTCTCCGGGCAAGTCAATCCAGAGAATCCGCTTTCCGACCCTAGCTAATCGCAGAGCTTCTTCCTTCACTCGCATGTTGTGCCTAGACTTGTAGCCCATGAAGACCCCTAGAATCTCTGCCAAGACCTGACACTTAGAGAACTTGTAACCAAAATCTGGTTCTCGCCTACTTGTAGGAAAAACCCCTCCTGAAAAGAGGGCCTCTTATCAGGTCGAATGTAGGTCTGAGGGGACAAGTAGCAAGGCGATTCCCGAAGCCGTCATTGCCAATCCGGCGTAAGACTCATCCCAATACGGGGCATAATAGGATGAAAATATTGAGGGGCATCCGTTGAGTGCACAGGGGATGGCATCACGCTGAAGGCCAATTATTCCAAGAGTGAGAAATAATATTCCCACCGCTACCAGTACGATGCCGGAGAATCGAAAGGCTAGTCGTCTGTTCCCGGTGCCATTCGCGGCAACAGCTACGGCGGTCGTAGCAGTAAGCAACGGTGGAAGTATTACGAATGGTCGATATGGATCTATACAATCTACCCGCTGCCATCCTGTCGAGGGGGTGGACTTGAAACATCCTACTGGCGAGGCGCTATTTTCCCCATCCAAAGCAACCAGAACTGAGACCTCCAGCGTAAAGCCAATAATTAGTACGCCAAGGAACAGAAAAGCCAGTACTACCGTTCCCCGTTTCATCGAGACCATCTTACCGCGAAAGCTAGTCTGAGCCATCCGAGCTAGTTACCTATCCGTTCTTAATTGACAAATTTTGCGAACGACTCCTAGTACCGTTTGACTAACCGGCGTTCTCGGCGTTCGCGCAACTCTTCTTCACAGACTAACTTGCACAAGGGACACCCCGCTCTCCCCGCATGTCAGGATAGTCACAGGCTCGACTTGTTCCCATCTATATCCCCAGAGACACAGCCGGGATACACTCGGCGTATAGGGTGTCCTCAGCGGCTTCCGGAACCTTGTCCTAGCTATCGCTCGGAGAAACCTACATCAAAGAAGACCTGTTATCCGGCTCTCGAAAGCAGGGCTTTAGACCCTAAGACCCAATAATTTTCGTTGCTTGTTTCGTTGTCGACCTATATCGCGCTATCAGCTGGACGGAGCAAGGTGGAAAGTTGGGAAGCACGAAGCGAAAGTTAAGAGAGAAGCTTACAGGCTCGTTGTTGAAGTCTGTGGGGGCTTCTTTTCTCTTCTCCTTGTAATCAACACGCCAACCAGGGTCAAGACCACAACGGCCGCTCCTATCGCCCCCAGAATCTCCAAGAGGCGTGTTATTCCACTAAGAAACGGAAGCGGGGAGGATCCAGCCGAAGACGCACACTTTGGTGCAGTAGATAACCCGCCAGTCTGAAACTCGTACGCGTCTGAGGCTAACGTGGCACCGTTTGAGTGGAAGTCCTGTAGCAGAGACGTGTTCGTGTAGTCGTATGATCCATAGTCATCGAACACGACAGGCGACTTGCTAGGATAAGGATACTCTACTACTCTCATGTAGGCGGACGATATCGGAGTCGAGGTTCTGTAAACGACCGATTGCATGTCTCCATAGTAAGATGCTTGATGATTTTCCCTGGTTAGGATTCCGGTGAACATTCCGTTCGAGTCAGCAGGACTACTCGGGGTACCTACGAACCGGGTTGCACCGAGAACGGAATAGCTCTGTTCGTCGCTAGCTGATGTATTCCAGTCATGAACTGACATGATGACCTTGCCTCCAGAAAGCGACATTGACAAGAGGACATTGTCCCCATCGTGAATCTGGTTGATCAGGTCTCTCGCATGAAATAGATTGCTGCCCGGGCTTTGGACATTGAAGAAAGCATGGAAGCCCGCAGATGGGAGGAATGGGTTGAGCGACGAGGGCCAGTTCCAATCGACGCCGAAGTGGTACCAGTTGCCGGCGTCGGTGACGCCGGCAATGGCATAGAGGGGTCCGCTGCCGCCGGACTCGCATTGTTCGACCATGGTTACATTGTACGCAACAGACGTGGCATCTTGTTTGAATGATAGCACGAGATCTTCGAGATAGACAGAGCTCGTCGCGCCATTCACGAAATGCGGCAACGCCCCCAGCATGCCCATCTCAATCAACATTGAGAGAAATAGAATGATTGAGAGCCTGTTGCGGTTCAACTGGTTGATGCGTCAGAGATTTCCCTGAATCGTTCTAATAAGTATGTAGTCGGACCCACTCCGGCCGAGCCTTCGCGACAATGAACTCAAGAAGGTGACTCGTTTTCTGTTCCGCGTTCGCGGCGACTTACCTAGTTTATAGAAGAACCAGCTCCCAGCTCTTGACATGAAGATGTATCGGTCCCTGCGTCCTCAGGACATGAAAGCGCTAAGTAGCATCCGAGGAATTTCGGTATATGGATCTGAAAGACAAGGTTACCGTTTGGGCGGGGTTGCTTACCCTAGCTGTCTTGCAAGTGCAAGACCGTGTTGAGACAGAGCTGAATCTCTACGGTTCGGACTGGGTCGGCGCCGCCGGAGTAGTGGTCGGGTACGCCATTGGCTTTGCAATAGTGTTCGTAGTCCTACGATGGATTCTCGAACGGTACTTCAAGGGAAAATCTCAGCCACAGCCCACGCCGCCACCACCATTCGGACCGCCCCAAAAGTAGCTTTGGGCCCGTCAACACGAATCTTATTCTCAGCCTGGTGCAAGGGCAGGGTTTCGGGCCTCTCTCATACTGATACGCAGCTGGGATGAGGCCTGTCAGGATGATGGCCTTACCAGACCTCGTTTGGAGAATCCTGCTACAGAAAGGAGTTCAGGACAGGTATGAAACATGGCTCTCCGATGCGATGCCTAAGCCAAAGAAACAGTATCTCGTGCCGGTGTTTGACCAGGAGACGTGGGATCACATGATGCAGGCCATCAAAGAAGCTCTGGAAATCTGGAAGAAACAAGTCATCGAACAGGCTATGATACCTGAACCGGGTCCAACGATCAGAAGGTCGGAATGGGACCGCGAAACGCCTGAGTTCTAGGAACAGGAGAGATTTGAGAAAATCGCCTATCGCGCTGACTTGATGAGGCTGGTACAGCACTTGCAGCGCTTATCGAGACATTGGCCTTGTAGGCCATGCTTGCAGGTCTCGCAGACGCAATAGCTTCGCCCCTCTCTCGCCCTGTTCTTCGTATGAACCAGAAAAGGCTCCAGGCTGACACTGGATCTTCTCGGGGACAATCTTCAACGGATAAGACTGCATATGGGGCTTAACTGGCTGTCGTAACCCTGATTGATATCAAGAATCGGATACAACTCTCCTTTATATGCCCGAAAACCAACCAACAATCGGTAAAGACTTAGGTATTGCCGTGATGGTGTAATAACTGATGGGTTCGTCGGAAATCGACCTTTTCGGTGACATTCTAGGCTTGCTCGATTCAATGGACAAAGCCCGGAAAGTGGATGAATCTGTGGTTGGGAAGCTCGATCAATTGGCAGACTCTCTGTCAAGATCAGAGGTCTTCTGGCTAAACAACAATGACGCGAAGCCCGTCGATGCGTTCATGCTGTTTCATGCGTTCAGAAACCTACACGGAATCTCGCTAGAGGCAAAATCAAGGTTCGCAGTGGCAATAGCAAAGCATGAGAATCCTAGGACTGTAGACGATGCGATGAAAGTCTTCCCTTCGGTTTTCAGTCTGTTTGCAACTGTGAAATCCCTAGAAGGGCAGCCTCTCACTCCCGGCCTAAGGTCAATGATTGTTAGCAGGATCCAAATGCTCAGAGGTACTGCAGCCGGGGCGAATATGCTTCCGTCCGAAGGAGAAAATAAGGGAACAAGTCAACCTGAGATTCGTGAACAGGCCCGCGCGCTAGCTGAGACAGCTCAGGAGATTCTGAGTGAGGCATAAGGTCCTCACCGATACCAACGTCCTTATCGCCGCTTCCATTTGCATGACGATCGAAGGGTCGTCTCCACCCATTCAATTGAAGCATCGGTCCTTTGACAATTGTATGGGCTTGATTGGCCTATTACGAAAGTTCAGGTCGAAGCGTATCGGCCTATTGACTCCAACAATCGAAAACGAGGCATGGTCGGTGCTTGAACGTGTTGTAAGAAAAGAAGTCGAAACATCAAGGGTTCCACGAGAACAACTCTTCCCGACTTTATCCACCGTTCTTTCCACATGCGAGGACCGCCTGCGCGGGATTCTGCAAACCTTGCAAAGAGAACCAATTATTGCAGATGATGTGAAGCCTTGGTATGCTAGAGTCGAACAGATGTATGAAGAGTTTATCCAACAAGCTCAGGTAGTAGATCTGAAATTTGAGACTGAATACAAAACCGATGCAGCGGCAGAGGGATATCGAGGGCTAGCCCACAGAATATACGAGAAACAAGCGAAGATGACTAACCGTCAAGTGACCCAGCTCCGATACGATCGTCCTAACGAAGCGGACAAAACGTTGCTCGCCGAAGCCGCCTACTTGTACGCATTCTATAAGGAACGAGAGGCTCAGGTTACTTTCTATCTCGCGTCTGGGGACTCACATTTTAGCCCCATGAAAGGGACCGCGGGCGGTCTAACCTCGCGGGCCATTACCGATAGGATTTCCAAGGATTTCCATGTGATTTGTGACTATCCCGAGGAGATCTCTAATTCGCTCAGACAAGAAGTGAAGTAACCCGTCTCTCAATCCTTCGGCTTCTTCTCTTCGGCTCTCCGCTTAGCCATCTCTTCCTGCATGACCTGTTTCATCGCCTCTCTCATGTTCGCCTGCATTTCCTCTACGCTCCGTCTGAGATCTGTTTCCACCTTGACTCTCAAATCCTGGAAAGCCACATCTTTCGAAGCAAGTTCAGCCTTCAAGGATTCAATGTGCGACGCCTTCTCGGCCAGACTCTTCTCTAGCTCCCCTAACTTCTGATCGACAACAGCCTGCTCCCGAAGATCCAATAGAGGATACAGTTTCCTGTACCATTCCCTCAACTTCCCGCCTTCCTCAACGTCGCGCTCATTATAGTGCCATTCAACCCCCAAAGAATGACCCAAAAACTGATTCTTGATCTCCTGTGGCATAGTCTCGTCCATTTTGAGAATCGCATTGTCGAAGAATTTTCTGAAACCATGCGACGGCTGAACCTCATCAGGTATGCCGGCTTTCCGTTTGGCGAGATTCAATGATTCTGATATGGTGGAGTCGTCGAAGTCGAAGACCTTGGCCTCGAGATCCAGCGTCCACCTGCCATCCTGGAAGACTGGCTCCTGTCTACTGGAAGACTGGTTCCACCTTGTGATTCCCTTAAGCGACTCGACCGTATCCGGCCCTAGGAAGCCTACGCTAGCACTCTTTGAGCTGAGATAGAACTCAGGCTCGAAACGTATCGCCACAAAGCCGTCCGTTGCCTCTCTCAGGTCTTTTATCAGATGCTTCCAGCGTATCGATAGGAGTGCTGACATTCGAAGACCACTATCCTTTGCCACCTTAGCGTACAGTTTCTGGACTGGGCTGTCGAGGAAACCTAGTACTCCCTGCATCTCCTGACGGGAGTATCCTCTATGCCAGCTCTTGATTCTCGTTCGTTGCCTCTTGGCCGGAAGCTCAAGCCGGTTCCAGTGGAAGAAGCTACGGAGAATATTGACTACTTTCTGAGTGCTGTACTGGGGATTGAGGTGTTCTCCAAAGTCCACAATGGCTAGGAGCACGTTGTCGAGATCAGCCTGCCCCTTAGCCCATTGGAGAAGGTTGTCTGCGGAGCCTGAGAGTCCGAGCTTAGGAACCGCATATCGTGTAAGAAAGTCTCGCAGATGCCATAGGTAGCTGCCCTGAGTTCGAGGGCGTAGCTCTGCGAACTGGACCCATCTTTTGACGCTGGACTCTGCAAGGAGGGGAGAATAGTCGATTCTGAACGGCCGTCCTTTCTGCTTCCTGCGGTCGAGGACGATTGTATCAATCATACCCTAGGATTGTACCGGGTGCCCTATAAACTATTGTACGCTTGCTTGGTTTGTGCCGATTATCTTTTCATACATTCTTCTGAAAGTCCAGCGCAGCGCATTCTTTAACTCGTTGAGTCTCCGCTCATCGCCATAGTTCTTAACGTGGATTTGTTTCAGAGAATTTGCTTCTCGATCAATCTCATATGACAGAACGTGCTCAGGCGACAGCTCCTGCTTTCTCGTAGATTCTTCATCCTTCACGTGCAAGGGTTCGAGAACCTTGCCGACGAGGAATGATCGGAGGGGTGGAGCGTTTGCGTCGAACTTGATATCCTTCGACGGGACAATCCGAATGTCTTGGCCTTCAACGAAAATATCAGCGAGGAGGACTCCGCTGATCGTTCTGATAGTCTGGGGCGGATTCGAGTCTACCACTGCTGGCGTCTCTGGAATAGATTTCGGAAGTTGGACTCGGCGATAGCTCTTCTCTGCGAGAATATTGTCGACTGTTTCGAGGAACGATTGTAGGTCGTGGATTTCGTTCTGGTGTTCTGCGACCTTCTTTTCCAGATAGGATTTGAGTTCAGCTAGACGTTTAGTGGTCTTCTCTTGAGTATCTGACAATCGTCCCGCTCGTAAACAGGGTTTCTGGGATTCTTAAATAATCCATTCCCCGTCCTCTTGCCCGCTCATCTGGTGTGATTAATTGGAGGAAGCTGTCCGGGTCCAGGATGTTCTCACAGGTAGCCTGGACGGCAAAGAGGTTCTGGTCCGTGGATGGCTCCAGAACAAACGGTCAAGTGGCGGAATCGTCTTCCTCTTCATTCGAGACGGCTCGGGTGTTGTGCAGTGTACAGTTCGGAAGGGCGAGGTCGACGCTAAGGTCTTTGATCTCTTTTTCTCAACTCGCGTAGAGTCGAGCGTTCAGATTGAAGGCGAGGTAAAACCAGATCCGCGTGCTGTAGGCGGAAGGGAGATCGTGGTTCACTCCGGCAAAGTGGACTCCCCGGCCTTGGAGGAGTTTCCGATCGCGAAGCAGTTTCAAGGACCCGACTTCCTGTTGGATAAGAGGCATCTCTTTGTCCGGAGTGACAAGATGCGTGCAGTTCTCAAGGTCCGGGCGGTCATACTGTCGGCTGCTCGTTCGTGGCTTGACTCTCACGATTACCTGGAAGTGCAAGTTCCAACTCTAACGTCGGCAGCTGTTGAGGGCGGTTCGACTCTCTTTGAAGTGAAATATTTTGATGAGAAGGCGTACCTTACCCAGAGCTGGCAGCTGTACGCTGAAGCGTTGATCGCCGCCGTGGGGAAGATCTACACGATTGCACCATCATTTAGAGCAGAAAAGTCCCGTACCCGTAGGCATCTGACTGAATACTGGCATCTAGAGGCGGAAGCACCCTATGTCGACTTGGACGGGATGATGGAGGTTGAGGAGCAGATGTTGAGCCACGTCGTTGGACAGTTGCTAGAGCGGACGAGCCCCCAGCTGGCGCTGTTCGAGAGAAAGCGAGAGGACCTGGAGAAGGTCAAGCCACCATTTCCAAGAATCACCTATGATGATGCCTTCAAGATGATCGGCGGGGAAAAGTCCGGGATCAAGTGGGGCGATGATCTAGGCTACGAACAAGAGAAGATTCTGACGACACACTTTGATCGTCCGTTCTTTGTTACACGGTATCCGAAAAAGGCGAAGGCGTTCTATCACAAGCCTGATCCATTGAACCCTGAAGTCACGCTATCTGTAGATCTCTTGGCTCCGGAAGGCTACGGCGAGATTACTGGCGGGGGGCAGAGGATAGAAGATTACGACGCCCTGATCTCCAGAATAAAGGAGGAGGGCTTGGACCCGAAGAGCTACGAGTGGTATCTGGATCTGCGAAAGTTTGGTAGTGTTCCTCATTCTGGATTTGGTATGGGACTGGAACGGGTTGTCTCCTGGGTCTGCAAGTTGGAGCATATCCGGGACGCGATCGCGTTTCCGCGGCTCATCAACAGAGTCTACCCCTAGACTTCCCCTCCCCACTCTGACACCGCAACGACATGTCTAGAGCGTGAAGTATTGGAATTCTGGCATAGCGCCGGACAGTAGCGAGAAGTAGTCAGTAGAAAAGATGGCCAAGAGAGATCGATCTCCTCTAGCGATTCCTTCGGGGAAGTATGGCGCCTAAAGACCGCTTTTGTGTCGCGAGGAGCAACTACTTTTGACATTTTTTGGAGGAGGGTCCGGCTAGTTGAATCTGTTCTAGGCGAGTCTCACACTTCAGCGCCTAGAATGCGTAGATTCGACGTTTTCGAGATCGTGAGTTAAGCGGAGAGATCAGCACGAAAAAGTCGCAAGCTCAAATCGCCTGCCCCGATTTCTGATATGGGCTTGTTCTGAACGATTTCTCTGTTCGGATTTCTATTTTTTCTACTCTGAAAGGTATGAATTTGCTTCCGGAGATCGGACGTGGCCAGGATCTTCATGCCTTTTGCGGAATTCTTGTAGCCTCGGCCTTAATCCTCTCTGCTATCTCGACGCTGGCCCGCTTCTGCGCCTGCCGAGTCTCGGCGCCGATGTGGCAGGTGACGACTGTGGTCCCGTTAGGAAGGTTGACGAGTTCCTTCTCCCACTCGTCCACAGGAGGCTCAAGATGGAAAACGTCCAGTCCCGCGCCACCGAGGTATCCCTCTCTCAATAATTTGAGCAGTGCGGGTCCTTCCACAATATCTCCACGTGAAGTGTTCACAAGATACGATCCTTTCCGCATCATTCTCAGCCGAGCCTCGTTCAGCAGATAGTGGGTCTGCGGAGAGTACGGAACGTGGATGGTTACAATATCACACTTTTGAAGAAGATCCTCGATCGAGTCCGTTATCTCGTAACTGAGACCCGGGACACCGCGTGGCCGGATAACGTCGTAGCCGAGAACGTCCGCTTGGAATCCTACGGTCAAGATGCGTGAGACTTCGTTGCCGATACGCCCGGCACGTCCGATAATTCCGATCCTTTTCGATTGCAGCTCTTCGCCCATCAGCTGGCTCTTGATCCACCGACCGTCCTTCAAACTATGATCTGCAAACGGGATTTTGCGGAGGAGGCAGAGCATCAGCCCTACAGTCAACTCAGCGACGCTAGTCGTAGGAGCGGTTGGAGTGTTGAGAACGATTACTCCTTTCTCTTTGGCCGCTTGAAGGTCGATATTGTCGAGGCCGACTCCCGCGCGTCCGACAATTTTCAGTCTAGAATTTCGAATAAGATCCGCGTCTACTTTTGTTCTGCCTCTAACGATTAGCACGTCGTATTGGTTGATTATGCTGGCAAGTTTTGACTTGTCGATGCCTGACTGATTGTCCACGGTGAAGCCGGAGTCTGAGAGAATCTTGATGCCCTCGTCTTCGATAGGGTCTGAGATCAGAACTTTCAAAGCAGTGAATCAACTATTCAAGACGGTCGCGGGAGCCTTTGGAAGGGGCGGCTTTAGTTTCCTCAACAATGCTTGAGCAGCAATTGTCACAGGATCCCAGACAGGCGCTAGCGGAGGAGAGTAGCACGTCTCGATCTCAGCAAACTCTTGGACAGTCAGTCCCAGATGCGCTGCCATAGACGCGAAGTTGCCTCTCAGAGTCGCCTCTTCACCTACTAGTTGAGCCCCTAGGAGTTTCCCATTCTCAGGATTAGCAAGTAGTTTCACCGTCAGGTCCTTACCTCCCGGATAATAGGAAAGACGTGTCGATCCCGTGATTCTGACGGAGACCGGATTGATCCCGATTTTTTCGGCCATGGCAGTCGTAGGGCCAAGTGTTGCTACTTCTAGGCCGAAGAGCTTTACCGTCGTCGCGCCGGTCGACCCCGGGTACCGCGCCTCGCCTCCGGAGGCATTTATGCCTGCAACCATAGACTGTCTAACCGCCGTCGTGGCGAGCTGGAAAAAAACATGTCTTCGGCTTATCAGGTCAAAGGTCTCGATGCAATCTCCTGCAGCATAGATATTGATTTTTGAGGTCAACATTCTTTCGTCGGTTTTAATGCCGCCCGACTCACCGAGCACTATGCCAGCGTCCTTCGCGAGTTCCGTGTTCGGCTTGACCCTAACCGCCACGATAACAGCATCGACCTTGTATGTGTGAGTCGAGATTCGGACTCCGCTGACTCTTCCATTGTCGCCGAGAATCTCCTCTAGAGTTGACTGGAGGTGGTATTCGACACCATGTTCTTCTCCTTTCTCTCTAACGACGGAGGCCATGTCAGGATCGAGAATGACCGGGAGAATCTCTGGGACTATCTCTGCTTGCAATACTGCGACTCCTCGGACGAGCAGGGCCTCCGCCATTTCTGAACCGATAAGACCCGCGCCGATGATGGCAACCTTTCTCGATTTTGATTCTCCGAGGTAGTTCGCGAGTCCTTCCACATCATTCATCGTCCGGATCGTAAACACACCGTTTAGTGTGGACCCCGGAACTGAAAGGGTGGTCGGGCTTGCCCCAGTTGTCAGAATGAGACTATCATAATGAAGTTCACTTGCGGGCTGATCTTGCGACTTCAGTTCTAGTACTCGGCGGTCAGGGTGAATCCTTGTTGCAGTGACCCCTAGTTTGAGGTCTATTCTGTTTGTATGTTCGTAGAAGTCCTCGTCATATCCGATGAGCGACCGCATAGTAGGAACTATCCCACTGAACGCATAGGGCAGTCCGCAGCGAGAATACTCCGGTAGAACCTCGTCCCCTACAATAGTGATCTCCGAAGTCCTATCAGTCTTCCTCGAGTAGAATGCGGCTGTGGTTCCGGATACTCCACATCCAACTATGACTATCCGCCGGGCCATACGGTCCCCCAGTGACGAATCGTCCGATAATGGTTTCTCTGATAGCTCATTCTAGACCCATGAGTTAGCTTAATTTGGAGGATTGAGGGATGTCGAGATGACCATTATGACGAAAGCAACCATGGATAACTTCTTGAAAAACGGCAAAGGACTACTCCTTGCCTATGATCAGGGCTTCGAACACGGCCCATCTACAGACTTTAACGAGAAGAACATTGATCCTAACTACGTACTGGATATCGCGGTCAAGGGCCAGTTTACTGGCGTGGTTCTCCACAAAGGAATCGCTGAGAAATACTACAACAGCAAAATCCCTCTGATAATCAAGCTAAATGGGAAAACAAGTCTCCCCAAAGGCGAGCCCATCTCTTCACAAGTCTGCAGTGTCGAGGAGGCCATCAGCCTCGGAGCCAAAGGAGTCGGCTACACCATCTATTTGGGCAGCGCCAACGAGAATATCATGTTACAGGAATTTGGCGAGATTCAAGAAGACGCACATGAAGAAGGCGTGCCAGCGATCGCTTGGATCTATCCGAGGGGAGAAGCAGTGAAGAACGACACTTCTCCGGAAATTGTCTCGTATGCCGCGAGAGCAGGACTTGAAATCGGCGCAGACGCTGTCAAGATCAAATACTCAGGAGACCCAACCAGCTTCAGGTGGGCTGTGAAAGCCGCGGGACTCGCCAGAGTCTTCATGTCCGGGGGACCGAAAGCTCCGACCGACGAGACATTCCTCAACCAAGTGAAAGGAGCGATGGACGCAGGGGCGACAGGGCTAGCTGTCGGACGGAATGTATGGCAGCATTCGGACCCATTGAAGATGTCAAGTGCGCTTCGAGAAATTATCTTCAACGGAAAAGAAGTGGATCGTGCGCTTCAAATGGTTGTCGCAGAATAAGAATCCGGAAAAACTCTCAACTCCATCTCTTCCCAGTTTCGCTCTTTGGGGGCTCGATCTATCAAGTCGCTGAGAGGCTTCCTCCTGGTTGTGAACTTCAAGACCTACATCGAGGCGACCGGGAAACGCGCGATCGAGCTAGCGAAGATCGCAGAGGAAGTCTCAAGAGAGACAGGAGTAACAATCATAATAGCGCCACAGTTCACTGACATTGAACCAGTCGCAAAGACTGTCGACATCTCTGTTTTTAGTCAGCACATAGACTCTGTAAAGCCAGGCGCACACACCGGCCACGTACTTGCCGAGGCCCTCAAGTCAGCCGGTGCTGATGGGTCACTCCTCAATCACTCAGAAAAACGGATCGGCTCATCAGAAATCGCTGAAACTGTGAAGTTGTGCGCCGACGCCGACCTTCGATCCCTAGTATGCGCCGATACGACCGAGGCCAGCGTCGACATCGCAAAAATGCTGCCCGACATGATCGCGATCGAACCACCTGAACTGATAGGAACGGGCATCTCGGTTTCGAAGGCTCGTCCCGAGCTGATTACGGAGAGCGTCAAGCAGATTAGGAAAGTGAATGGCAGTGTGAAGATTCTGTGTGGTGCAGGGGTCACAACCGCCGAAGACGTTTCAAAGGCATTAGAGTTAGGATCTGAAGGGGTCCTAGTGGCAAGTGGAGTCGTAAAGAGCAAGGACCCTAGAACGATTCTTCAGAGCATGGCCAGTAAAATGCTTTCTGAACGGAAGGGTTAGATCTAGGCGTAGACTAAATACCGACCGGCCGTCCGGTCCCCATCGTCGACGGTCATGACTCCCAACGACTGTAGAAGAGACGACGCTCTTCTTCGAATCTTCGCCTACGGGTCTGTTATCTCCACGTATGTTCTCATCGTGATCGGCGGATATGTGACAACAAGCAATTCTGGTCTAGGCTGTGGAGAATCCTGGCCTTTGTGCAAGGGGGCGGTCTTTCCCTCGCTGAACAATCCCGAGGTCGTGATCGAGCTCACACATAGACTGTTCAATTCCGTCGTCGGAGTCTTCATCCTAGGGATGGTAATCGTAGCTTGGACAAGGTACAGGACAGCAGGCAATGTCGTTCTCCTATCATCAACGAGCCTCGTCGCGCTAATCGCGCAAGTGCTGCTGGGAATGGTAACAGTGACCACATCGCTGAACCCTGTTGTTAGTGATGCGCATCTTGCACTTGCATCAGCAATCCTTGCAGTCGTCGTAGCTAACGCGATAATGGTCAGAAATCTAACACTAAGACGGACTGAACTGAGGCAATAATTATCGATCGATTACCGATATAGCTAGTGCAAAACCCTTTAAAAACAAAACACTCGGAAGCAGAAAAGTTCAGAGAATTCGGGGATGGCAGTCTCCAGTACTCAGGTACAGTTCGACTCACTATTCGGCCTCTTCACCTATCTCGCCTTTGCCGTCGGAATAGTAGTCTTTACCTTCATGATCTACCTTATCGTCAGATACAGGGAGAAGGCATCTTCAAGACAACCGGAGGATACTCCGATACTTGGCAAGCAACCTCAATCAAGGGGGCATCTCAGAACGGTACTCCTCACACTCACGCTCTCGACAATAATCATCGTCCCTCTAATCGTAGGAAGCTTTGGAGCGGTCGACAGCATCCTCACTCCTCCTCAGCAGGTCTGCCAAGGCTGCGCAATCGAGGTCACAGCCCATCAGTTCTACTGGCAATTCACCTACGCTAACGGAACCAAGCCCTACAACACGAACAACATCCTCCGCGTCCCGGTCGGCCAGAACATCCGTCTAAGCGTGACCAGCGCTGACGTCTTCCACGACTTTGGAATCATCGGTTACGATATCAAGACGGATGCTATTCCAGGACGCACTAACATTATCTGGTTCCAACCGAATTCACCAGGCAACTTCACGATTCAATGTTTTGAGTTGTGTGGGGTAGGCCACGCAACCATGAAGGGCACCCTTATGGCCATGCCCTACTCCTCATACATGGCATGGTACAACAGCACGGTAGTACACTAGATTGGCAGAACAACTGCGAGCCACGGCAAAGAGGTGGCTCTACACAACTAACCACAAGGATGTCGGAATACTCTACCTAATCACATCACTCTTCCTCTTCGCTGCTGCCGGTGTCCTCGCGCTGACGATGAGGACCCAACTCTCAGCCCCAGGCAATACCCTGCTCGCCGCGGATGTCTACAACCAGTTCGTCACCGTTCACGGACTGTTGATGATTTTCTGGGTTCTCTCTCCCCTAGCTTTTGGATTTGCTAACTTCATCATTCCTTTACAGATCGGTGCTCGCGATCTGGCGTTTCCTCGACTAAACGCCATGAGCTTCTGGTTCTTCCTGTTCAGCGGAGTCATGATGATTCTCAGCTTCTTCTTTGGCGCGGCTCCAGACCTCGGCTGGACTCTATATTCGCCTCAGACTGCGGCATTGTTTACTCCTACCATCGGATTCAACCTGGGAGCCGGTGCTCTGATACTGATGACCGTCTCGATAACGATGAGTTCCATTAATTTCCTTGTTACGATGCTCAAGATGAGAGCGCCAGGGCTGAAGTTGAGATTCATGCCCGCATTTTCTTGGGCAATACTAATCACGATCTTCATGATGCTCTATGCATTCCCATCGTTTCTAGCTGCTGTCGTTCTCTTATATGTCGACAGAGCATTTGGCACAGTATACTTCTCGTCAATTCAAGGTGGATCTCTCCTCTGGGACAATGTCTTCTGGTTCTTCGGACACCCCGAGGTCTACATCGTTCTGTTTCCGGCGCTCGGAATAATCGCGGACATCATACCAACTTTTGCCAGAAGACCGCTACACGGAGCAAAGTACGTAATCGGATCGATGGTCGTCGTCGCAATGCTCAGTTTCGCAGTCTGGGGTCATCACATGTTCGTCACTGGAATCGGGATAGTCTCGACAAAGTTGTACACCGTCACAACCATCGCCATATCTCTCCCATTCGATGTGATGATAATCTCACTCATCGAAACACTGGGCATGGCAAAGCTCCGTCTGAAGGCTCCGGCGCTCTTCGCATTGGGAGCAGTAGCAAATTTCATTGTCGGAGGAATCACTGGGGTCTACCTTGCCTCTGTTGCACTTGACTTTGGGCTCAGGGGGACTTACTTCGTCGTGGCGCACTTTCACTACCTAATGGTGGGAGCGAGTATAATCGGTCTGATTGGTGGACTATACTACTGGTTCCCTAAGATTACGGGTCGAATGTACAACGAGAAATTGGCCAAGGTACACTTTGTAATTTCGATGATCGGCTTCCAGATCCTCTACTTCCCAATGTTTCTGCTCTTAGATATGCCCAGAAGAGTAGTGACGTACACACCTGACGCAGGGTGGGGCTTGCTCAACCTTCTTGCGACCTTGGGAGGCTTCATCTTTGGAGGAGCTCAACTCCTTCTATTCTACAATCTGTACCGTAGCTCTCGAGTCGGCCCGCCCTCTGGTCCAAACCCTTGGGAGGCCTGGACACTAGAGTGGGCTCTTCCCTCGCCTCCGCCTCCTCACGATTTTGACGTCATCCCTACTTTCTTGGCCGATGGGAGTATCCGATTTGGCACAGGGCCCGATCTTCCAAACGGGTCAAACCACTCCGTCGAAATCGGTTATCCGAATGGACATGCTGTAGGAAACAGCGCATCATTGCATCTCGAAGGGCTGAGTCCTTGGCCAGTTCTCATGGCGTTCGCAGCCTTCATTTTCTTTCTCGGTTTGACAATTGGAAAGCCTGCAAATCCGCAACCGGTCAGCTATCAGCCGTTCTGGCCGCTGATTGTTGACGGGGTTATCCTGGGAGTGATTTCCCTATTCGGCTACAGCAGAGAGAAGTTCACAGTTCACGAGGATACGCACGTTGAGAGTTGGCCCTTCAGACAAGTTCCTAACATGAAACTCGGAATCTGGACATTCCTAGGTGCAGAAGTGATCTTCTTTGGAGTTCTGATCGGATCTTATTTCTTCGTTAGAACCAATGATGCCGCGTGGCCTGCAGCAGGCACACTCTTCGATATCAGGAACGGTTTCGCTATGACGCTTGTGCTGCTGACGAGCAGTCTCACCGCAATAATGGCTCTTGCATCCGCTAGGGCAGGGAATCGGAGCGGCCTCATAACGAGCCTTACGGGAACTCTCGTTCTTGGTGCAGCGTTTCTCTACATCAAGGCAGGTGAATGGTTTAGCCTAGGCGGCAGCGGCGTCTTCCAGAACTATTCACTCCCCGCAACTAGCTACTTCATAACAACCGGAACTCACGGGGTTCACGTCTTCGCAGGAATGTGCATGACGGTATATCTGCTCGCCAACGCAATTAAAGGCAAATACGTTAACGGAGATCACACAACGCTTGAACACTTCGGCCTCTACTGGCACTTCGTCGACATAGTCTGGGTGTTCCTCTTCCCTCTGTTCTATCTGGTATAGGCGAGAAAAATGAACACCAACTATCTCTATCTCCTAATCTTCGCAGCACTCATTGGAGAGACGGATATCGAAGTGAATCTCTCTTCGATCATCCCAGCTTACAACGTGTACGTGACAGTGCTTCTGGGGATTGCCGGTACCAAAGCAATTTTGATCGCCATGTTTTATCAGCACTTGCGCTATGAGCCTAGATCCCTTTCATCATGGGTAATAATTGGCCTCGTAATCGCTAGTCTCCTCATGGGGCTGAGTTTCGTGCAATTGCATGTGGGACACTAGTCAGAACTGGTTAGTCGGTTTACGCTAGGAATATTCATCCGAGTCGGGGTTTGTGCGTGTACTTGAAATCCAACGTGTTGCGCGAACAGTCTGATCGACAGATTCAAGCTATTGTGCTTGGCACCGCTCTTGTTACCGGTGCGCTAATCTACTTCCAGATGTTGTCGAATTTCATACCTGTTGGCGCCCGGAATTCTAGCTCGCTAGAGGAAAGCGGCTACGCAGTGATAACACTACTTGTCACAGGACTCGCATCGTGTATCTGGGGATCAACCAGACTTCTCCAACGCATCGGCCTAGATTCGTCGCGAATCTCTTCCTTAACGATCAGGACGATATCTGCAGCGGTTCGGGAAAGGCCCTACTCGATAGTTTTTGCAATCTCCGCTGCGACTTATAGCATCATTTTCGCGTTGACATCCAGCACGCTTGTCTACCAGCCGGGAGTCATCTTTTCAAGGACCTATGGCGTTAGCGTCCCGTCCGCGGTTGAAGTCGTCTGCTGTGGTAACCTCGGTCAGATGCCGCAATTCGTCGTGTATCTGACCCAGAGTCTCGCCCTGTTGATTATTCCCAGCAATGTCATCCTTATGTTCGCAGTGTCTTGGCTAGTCGGACTTAACATAGCTGTCACAACTTACGCATTTAGGAATGGCCCTAGAATCGAAGGAATACAATTACTAAGTGGATTCGGAAGCTTCATAGGCTTATTCGCGGCGTGTCCGACATGCGCAAGCTTTTTCCTTCTGACGGTGATTGGACTCACCGGAGCGGAGTCACTGGCCATCAGCTTAGCCTCCTTCCAGGGTTTCTACTTGGGAACAGGCCTCATTATCCTCATTTCGGCTCCCATTCTAGCTTCAAAGCGATTCTCGAGGCAACCCGCTTGCCCTCTCCCAAAGACGAAAGATGAAGATGTGTGATTAGTATTACAGGAATGTCAACAAGAAGAGATAACTCTCTATCAGAATCTGAATAGCAGATGGATTATTCATAAAGAGTCGTACGGACGACAGTCGAATTCGAGATTATGGAAGATAAGAAGAAACTTGGGAAGTTATCATGCGATGCTTGATTGTCTGATTACGTCACTGTCAGTTTTGCGTGCATCCACGGGTGGATGGTGCAGTAGTAGTAGTAGGTGCCTGCTCCGAGGGTGAGATATGGCGATGAAGGCCATTTTCCGCCGCTTGCACTTATCGTGCCAGAATCGAATGATTGCAAACCGGCAGCATTAGCTGTAGGGCATCCCAGGGTGTTTGAGCTTGTGGCGTGGATCGGATCGCAACTAGTAACGGTGTGGGGAGACCCGCCGTTGTTTACCCACTGGATGGTTTGGGTATGTGTGATAGTGACGTTGGCGTTTCCGCTAGAGTCCTTGAAGCCACAATTCGGTGGGCTCGCAGTCTGAAGGCATGCTCCGTTCGTGTCCCAGATCGTCAGCTGAACAGCTGCTGGGGTTGTCGATGTATTCTGAGTTAAGAAGTAGACTCCAACGCCGACGGCAATCAGTATGATAACAATGATGGCGTAGAGCATTGTCCTGCCCTTCGGTTTTGGCGTCTCCATTGGTTTTGGTGTCTGTTCCATTTATTTCCACTGAATTTCGCGAGTTCCCAAATCTTTTGCTATAAAGCTTGTTTTGGACATCTACATACGGTTCGATTGTCGCGTTCTATGCTGTCCACAACCGATTAAATAGCGGTACAAACATTTGAAGCGACGAGACTAACTAGGTTCACGGCATTGAGAAAGTTTCCTCCTTCACTTGAAGCTTGGCGCGATCCGATCGAGAAGACGATCAACAAGACCTTGAAGGCAAATTTTGACAGACGTGAGGCCAACCAGATTATCAAGTATATGTTCAGAACCGGTGGAAAGCGTTGCCGGCCCTTATTGGTCGTGCTTTCCGCTCAAGCGCTGGGAGGGAAACCCGAAGAAGCGCTCGAAGCCGCGGCTGCTATCGAAATCATTCACGCCGCGACCCTAGTTTTTGACGATATGATCGACAAGGATCAAGTCCGCAGAGGGGCACCCACGATTCACATGGCCTTCAGCAACGAAAAGGCACTAACGTCGGGATTGTTTCTGGCTTCGAAAGGCGTGCAGCTTCTGTCCAACTACAAGAATCCCGAAGTAATGAGGATGATTGGAACGACGCTGGTCGATATTAGCAAGGGAGAGCTTCTCGACATTCTTGGCGATTTCAACGCGAGTGTGAGCGAGTGTATCGCCATTGCGGACTTGAAGACAGCGTCGTTATTCGGGACAGCAGCAGGAATCGGAGCTGCCATTGCTGGCGTCGATGGACGGGATCTGGTCGGCGTTCAGAAGTTCGGAAGATCATCTGGAATGGCTTTTCAGATCCAGGACGACATCCTCGACTTTACCGACGGATCTGATGAACCCGTCCTGAAGGCGCCGAACATTGTTACCTCGCATTGTCTGCATGAAGCTCCGCGTCCCAGCAAAAATATTGAGCTGTTGAACTCGAATCGCAAGACTTCGAGCAGAGAAGTCCTGAAGATACTCAAGAAGGCAGGGTCGCTCGAATTCGCAAGGTCGAAAGCCAAGGAGTATGCTGGCAACGCGAAGGAATCCCTCGACAAAGTAACGAGTCTTGAGAATCGAAAGATTCTGGACGATTACGCTGATTATCTCTGGAAGAGAACAGAATAGCCGTAAAGCTACTCTCTAATTCAAACGTTTATAATCACTCAGACCCGGGCGTGCGAAAATAGGCGGAGTCAGCAACAACCGTGGTCTCCCAGGGGATACCCGAGGAAACTGGCTACATCCTCTTCCTCTTCGCCGCAACGTTAGCGCTCGTTATCACTTTGAGACTCGTGATCAGTCCACGCGATCCAAGACCCACTCCGGAAAAGAAGGCGCCCTTTGAGTCCGGTCAGATTGCGACTGGTCCTGGAAGAACCCGATTCATCATTCAGTACTACCCATACATTTTGATGTTCGTCGTCTACGACGTTATTGCGATGTTCCTTTTTGCTTGGGCTTTGGATCTCAGAGCGTTAGGTGCTTCTGGGGCGATTCCAGTTTTGACGTTCATGGTGGTAGCGCTTGTCCCGCTGGCTTATGCTCTGCACCTAGCAGGTCAACGGGAGAACTGGTAGGAAACACTTGCCGGATCCGGTTAGCCAGATTATCCAGCTGGTAACCAGCACCTACTTCCTCGAGATTGTTTTCTTTCCCGGTCTAACATCAATCGCCATTCTCGGAGCCTTCTTCACATGGTTCGAAAGAAAACTGACTGCCAGAGTTCAACTTAGAATCGGCCCATTGTACTCGAGCCCGGTCGGAGGGATTCTCCAAGGGTTTGCTGACATCATCAAACTACTCTTCAAAGAACTCATCATCCCAGAAGGCGCGGATCGATTCTTCTTCATCATGTCTCCCGTGACGGCCCTAATAATCGGTGCTGCTCTCCTGGGACTAATCCCGTTCGCACCCGGGATTCAGATTGCAAACGTGGAGGTTGGTTTGCCCGCGTTCCTGGCAATCCTGACTCTCTCACCGACGCTCGTGCTTCTTGCTGGGTGGAGCGCTAACAGTAAGTTTCCGTTCATCGGCGGTCTGAGAGCGCTCTTTCAACAGACCGCCTACGAGATCCCTCTCTGGCTCTCAGCATTGGGAGTCGTGATGATAACTGGAACTCTGAGCCTAACCGGAATAGTCCAATATCAGCAGAACAATGGATGGCTCATTATTCCGCAAGCCTTAGGGGCGGTCCTGTTTATCGTAACTTCTACGGCGGAGATGGAACGGTTGCCCTTCGACCTTCCCGAGGCCGAGTCAGAGATCATGATGGGCTGGCAAGCCGAGTATCCTGGACCTTTGTTCATGCTCGTCCAAGGCCCCGCGTTCATCAAATTGTACGCCTTCGCCGCC
>Ga0137415_10001127_pt1 | contig 26469 bp, 25 predicted proteins | sample CZODoug3_1_1_16f_FD_183082 | JGI IMG/M metagenome (GOLD analysis project Ga0137415, IMG submission 183082) | Vadose zone soil fungal communities from Angelo Coast Range Reserve, California, USA - CZODoug3_1_1_16fungal (Hybrid Assembly) | ecosystem: Environmental > Terrestrial > Soil > Vadose...
CCGAACCTCGGCTACAAGCCGCGGTACAAGCAGGGCTACTTCCCGGTGCCGCCGATGGACAAGTTCCAGGACATCCGGTCGGACATGGTGCTGGCGCTGGAGTCGGTGGGGGTGCGGATCGAGGTGCACCACCACGAGGTGGCGACGGGGGGCCAGACCGAGGTCGACATGCGGTACGACACGCTGACGAAGATGGCCGACAAAGTCCTCTGGTACAAGTACTGCGCGAAGATGACGGCGAAGAAGTGGGGCAAGACGGCGACCTTCATGCCCAAGCCGCTCTTTCAGGACAACGGCTCGGGCATGCACACGCACCAGTCGCTGTGGAAGAACGGCAAGAACCTCTTCTTCGAGCGGGGAGGGTACGCCGACGTGTCGAAGACCTGCCTCTACTACATCGGCGGGATCCTGAAGCACGCCCCCGCGCTGCTGGCGCTGATCGCGCCGTCGACGAACTCCTACCGGCGGCTCGTGCCGGGCTACGAGGCGCCGATCAACCTCGTCTACAGCCAGCGGAACCGCTCGGCGTGCATCCGGATTCCGATGTACTCGAAGTCGGAGGGCGCCAAGCGCATCGAGTTCCGGACCCCGGACCCGACGTGTAATCCGTATCTCTCGTTCGCCGCGTGCGTCATGGCGGGGCTCGACGGGATCGCCAACAAGATCGACCCGGGCAAGCCCGTGGACAAGGATCTCTACGAGCTGCCGGCGGCGGAGGCGAAGAAGATCAAGCAGCTGCCCGGCTCGCTCGACATCGTGCTCGACAACCTGGAGAAGTCGCACGACTGGCTACTCAAGGGGGACGTCTTCACGCCCGACGTCATCGAGACGTGGATCGACTACAAGCGGAAGAACGAGGTGGACGCGATCCGGCTTCGGCCGCATCCGTGGGAGTACGCCCTCTACTTCGACATCTAACGAAGTCTTTCTCGGGTCGCCGCGCCGGCGAGGCCCGTCGGCGCGGCCGCCTCCTCCCCGGGACGGGCCGCGTCATTCCTCCCCCTGCAGACCGTCTGCAGGTCGTCCCCTTGACAACCACTAAGGCGCCTGAAGAAGATCGCCGAGGCGGTCGGCCGCGACGTGAAGGCGCCAGGGAGGTGGAAGTGGAGATTTGCGGGGAGGACGGCGGATGAGGCGGCGAGCCTTGACGGTTCTTGGCGGGCTGATCCTGATGACAGGTGCCGCGTTGGCGGGTGGCGCCGAGGTCTTCGATTTCAACGATGAGGTCGCGACCGCGGATCACGAGCGCGAAGCGATCAACCGGTATATGGTGCGCGCGCCGGAGTATATGGTCAGCGCGGTCGTCGTGAACAAGGAGATCCCGCTGCACCAGCATGACGACGCCAGCCACGTCCTCTACATCGTGAGCGGCCACGGGACGGCCACGCTCGACGGCCAACCCGTCAGCCTCAAGCCCGGGGCGCTCGTGCACATCCCGAGAGGGGTCAAGCACAGCATCACGGCCAAGGGGGGCCGGATCACCCTCGTCGATTTCGTCGGGCACGCCGTCGATCCCGACCGGGTGGAGCACCACGAGTAGACTGTGCACAAGGGCCGAGGCGGGCGCGACCCGCCGAGGCCGAACACGGACGCCGCCGGGAGGCGCCCGACCCTGTATAATGAGCGCGTGGCCGAACCCCGGCGGTATCAGCTGCAATCCGAAGCCGCGAACCGTCTAATCGAGCAGTTGGTCGAGACGCTCGCCATCCCGCCTGAGACCCGAGGCTACTTCTCCCAGATGCTGATCACCGTCCTCAAGCTGTACGAGGACGGGGCCAGCACCGGCGATCTCAAGATCACCAACACCGCCCTCAAGGAGCTGCGGTACTCGTTCAAGGTCTTCGCACCGTACGCCGAGGTCCCGAAGGTCACGGTGTTCGGGTCGGCCCGGACGCCCGCCGGCGAGCCCGCGTCGGTGGCGGCGGTCACATTCGGCCGCCGCATGGTGGAGGAGGGCTGGATGGTCGTCACCGGCGCGGGGGCGGGGATCATGGGCGCCGCCCAGGAAGGGGCCGGGGGCGAGCGGAGCTTCGGCCTCAACATCCGGCTGCCCTTCGAGCAGGAGGCAAACCCGTGGATCGCCTCCGACCCGAAGCTCATCACGTTCAAGTACTTCTTCACCCGGAAGCTCTTCCTGGTGAAGGAGGCCAGCGCGATCGCCTTCTTCCCCGGCGGCTTCGGCACCTGCGATGAGGTTTTTGAGGCCCTCACGCTCATGCAGACCGGCAAGTCCCCGATCGTGCCCGTGGTCCTGCTCGAGGTCGGCGCCGCTCCCTACTGGCGGACGTGGGAGGCCTTCGCCCATGGCACGCTCGTGGCACAACGGCTGATCGACGCCGAGGACACCGCGCTCTTCCGGGTGGTCGAGAGCGTCGACGCGGCCATCGCGGAGATCATGCGCTTTTACCGGGTGTTTCACTCGGCGCGGATCGTCGGCGATAACTTCGTCTTCCGGCTCCGGCGGCCCCTCGCGGACGCGGCGATGCGGGAGCTGCAGCGGCGCTTCGACGACATCCTGAAGGGGCCGGCCGATCAGGCCCCCGGCCCGCTGCCGCAGGAGGGGGGCACCCACCCCGAGCTCCCGCGACTCGTCCTTCCCTTCGACCGGTCGTCGTACGGCCGCCTGCGGCGGCTCATCGACTTCGTCAACGCCCAGTAAGGGGGCCGCCCGCGGCGGGCACCCGGGCCACTCGGCCCGCCCTCATTCGGGCTCGGGGCGCTCCTCGGTGACCTGACACTCGGTGCACACCCAGGTGCGGAGGAGCTGCTTCCGCTCCTGGTCGCGGCGGAGCGTCCAGGGGATGAGGGCGAGCCTGGCGCAGCGCGGGCAGCGCTCGGCGGCGGCGCCGTACGGGAGGGTCGAGGGCAGCCACGGGATCTTCGCGCGCATCGCCGTCCATCGTACCAGAACACGTCCGCGCGCTCCGAGTCCCCAGTCCGGGTACACTATCGCCATGAGGAGGCTCAGGGTCGGACTCGCCCAGGTGAACCCCACCGTGGGGGACATCGACGGCAACACGAGCCGGGTCCTCGAGTGGCTCGCGCGGGCGCGCGGGCTCGGCTGCGACCTGGTCGCCTTTCCGGAGTTGATCGTCACCGGGTACCCGCCCGAAGACCTCCTCTTCAAGTCCGCCTTCATCGAGGCGAATCTCCGGGCGCTCGCGCACATCGCCCGGGCGACGACCGGGCTCACCGCGGTCGTCGGCTTCGTCGACAAGCGCGACGACATCTTCAACGCGGCCGCGGTGCTGCACGACGGCGCCGTGGCCGGCATCTACCACAAGCAGTACCTGCCGAACTACGGCGTCTTCGACGAGAACCGGTACTTCCAGGCCGGAGTCGAGGCGCCCGTGTTCGTGATCGGCGACACGACCATCGCCGCCAACATCTGCGAGGACGTCTGGTATCCGACGGGACCGACGACGGGGCAGGCGCTGGCCGGGGCCGAGCTGGTGGTGACGATCAACGGCTCGCCGTACCACGCCGGCAAGGGCCGCTTCCGCGAGAAGATGCTGGCGACCCGCGCCGCGGACGATCTCGTCTGCCTGGCCTTCGTCAACACCGTGGGCGGACAGGACGAGCTGGTCTTCGACGGCCAGAGCTTCCTCTTCAACGAGCGGGGCGAGTGCATCGCGCGCGGCCGGGCCTTCGAGGAGGACCTCGTCGTCGCCGACATCGACCTGGACGCCGTCTTCCGCGCGCGGCTGCACGACTCGCGCCGCCGCAAGGAGAAGCTCCGCGCCGGGGCCGCTCCCGTCAGGGTCACGCTGCCACCGCTCCCGGCGCCGGCGAAGCCGCCGCTACCGCCCCGCGAGGTGACGGTGCTCGAGCCGGAGGAGGAGATCCTCCAGGCGCTCGTCGTCGGCACCCGCGACTACGTCCGCAAGAACGGCTTCCAGCGGGTCGTCATCGGGCTCTCGGGCGGCATCGACTCGGCGCTCGTCACCGCGATCGCGGTCCGGGCGCTGGGCGCGGAGAACGTCAGCGGCGTGAGTATGCCATCGCCGTTTTCCTCCGCCGGCACGCGGGCCGACGCGCGACGGGTCGCCCGGAACCTCGGGATCGAGTTCCTCCAGCTCCCGATCACGGCCGTCCTGCAGGCCTACAGGCGCGGGCTCGCCGGCCCCTTCAAGGGGCTGCGCGAGGACGTCACCGAGGAGAACCTCCAGGCCCGCATCCGCGGCAACCTCTTGATGGCGCTCTCGAACAAGTTCGGCTGGCTCGTGCTGACGACCGGCAACAAGAGCGAGATCGGCGTCGGCTACACGACGCTCTACGGCGACATGGCGGGCGGTTTCGCGGTCATCAAGGACGTGCCGAAGACGCTCGTCTACCGGCTGGCCCGGCACGTGAACCGGCACGCGGGCCGAGACCTCATCCCGGAGAGCATCTTCACGCGGCCGCCGTCGGCGGAGCTCCGGGCGGGCCAGACCGACCAGGACCTCTTGCCGCCGTACGAGGTGCTCGACCGGATCCTCGAGGCCTACGTCGAGGAGGACCGGAGCCTGGCCGACATCGTCGCCGACGGCTTCGATCCGGCGGTCGTGCGGAAGGTCATCGCGATGGTCGACCGGAACGAATACAAGCGCCGCCAGGGCCCGATCGGCGTGAAGATCACCCCCCGCGCGTTCGGCCGGGACTGGCGCCTGCCCATCGTCAACAAGTTCCGCGAGCCGTAAGGCGCGCGGCGCCCTCCCCGAGGGTCGTCGGTCAGGCCACGCCCTCCATCTGGAGGGCGTAGAGTTTCCGGTAGATCCCGTCGCGGGCGATCAGCTCGGCGTGGCGCCCGATCTCCGCGATGCGCCCCTCGTGGATGACCGCGATGCGGTCGGCGTGGCGGACGGTCGACAGCCGGTGCGCGATCACGAGGACGGTGCGGTTCTCCATGAGCGCGGCCAGGGCCTGCTGCACGAGAAACTCGCTCTCGGCGTCCAGGTCGGACGTCGCCTCGTCGAGGATCAGGATGGGCGGGTCCTTGAGGAAGGCGCGGGCGATCGCGATCCGCTGGCGCTGGCCGCCCGAGAGACGGACGCCGCGCTCGCCGACCAGCGTGTCGTAGCCCTCGGGCGTCGCCAGGATGAAGTCGTGGGCCTGCGCCAGCTGGGCGGCCCGGACGATCTCGGGCAGCGTCGCCCCCGGACGGCCGTACCCGATGTTGTAGCGGATCGTGTCGTTGAACAGGAAGGTTTCCTGGGTCACGACGCCCATCAGCGCGCGCACCGAGGCCAGGGTGAGGTCGCGCACGTCCTGCCCGTCGATCAGGATCCGCCCGCCCGTCGCGTCGTGGAAGCGCGGGAGGAGGTCCAGCAGGGTGGACTTCCCGGCGCCGCTCATGCCGACGAGCGCGACGATCTCGCCCTTCCGCACGCTGAGCGAGATCCCGCTCAGCGTGTCGGCGGCGGCGGTCGGGTACCGGAACGCCACGTCGACGAACTCGATGGCGCGCGTGAAGCCGGAGAGCGCGGGCGCGCCCGGCCGGTCGACGAGGGTCGGCGGCGTGTCCAGCACCTCGAAGACGCGCTCAAGCGAGGCGGTCGACTGCTGCACGGTGTTGAAGATGCGCGAGAGCGTCCGGACGGGGCCGTAGAGCATGAGGACGGCCGCGATGAACGAGAAGAAGGTGCCCGGCGTCATGCTTCCGTTGACGACCCGGTAGCCGCCGTACCAGAGCGCGGTCATGAGGGCGGTCGCCCCCAGGATCTCCATGATCGGCTCGGTGATCTCGTCGGCCCGGACGTTCTTCAGCGCGAGCTCGAGCAGCCGCCGGTTGACGCCGTCGAAGCGCTCCTGCTCGTGAGCCTCGCGCCCGAACGCCTTGACGATCTTGGTGCCGGTGAACGACTCCTGCAGCAGGATCGTGAGGCGCGCGATCCGCTCCTGGGCGCGCTTGTTGATTCGATACAGGCGCCGCCCGATGACCTGCACCGCGGCGCCGATGAACGGGAAGGCCACGAGGGCGAAGAGCGTGAGCCGCCACTCGCGCGCGAACATGACGGTGACCAGCGCGATGATCGAGCCGACCTGCCGGATCGCCATGACGAGCACGGTGGACGACAGTCGCGCCAGCCGGCTCACGTCGAGGATGATGCGGGACGTCAGCTCCGCCGAGTGCACGTCGTTGAAGAACGCGAGCGACAGCCCCTGGATGTGGCGGTAGAGATCGCGCCGGATGGTCGCGATCACGCGTTCGCCGACGGCGGCCATGAGGTAGGACTGCAGATACCGCGCGAGTCCCTTGACGACGTAGACGCCGAAGAGCACGAGTGGCACGAGCTTCAGCATCAGGAGGTCCCGCCGCACGAAGATGCCATCCATGGCGGGCTTGACGAGCCACGCGATCGCTCCCTCCATCGCGGACACCACGAGCGCGAGCACCCCGCCCGCGGCGAGCCAGACCCAGTACGGGCGGAGGTAGGCGCCGAGCCGCCCGTAGATCGCGAGCGCGCCCTGGATCATGCGCCCTGCCCCGCGAGGAGCCGTCGGTAGAGGGCCTCCGTCCGCTCGACCTTGACCCGGGTGGAGAACTTCGCCTCGACGAGCGCCCGCCCGGCCCGTCCCATGGCCCGCGCGCGCTCGGGCTCCGTCGCCAGCCGGAAGAGGGCGTCGGCGAGCGCGCCCGGGTCGTGCGTCGGCACCAGCAGCCCGGTCTGGCCGGGAAGCACGATCTCGGGGTTGCCCTCGATGTCGGTGCCGATCACGGGGGTGCCGACCGCGAGCGACTCGCGGAGCGTTCCGGTGAGCCCGAGCCCCTCCCAGGAGGCGTCCACGGTGACGTCGCTGGCGGCGAGGATCTCGGGGACGTCCTCGCGGTAGGGGAACACCGAGACCGCACCGCCGACGCCGAGCGCCGCCGCCGCTCGCGGAGCGCCTGCACCTTGCCCCCCCGGGCGCCGACGAAGAGGAGCCGCGCGTGGGGGAGTCGTGGCACCACCTTCGCCATCGCCTCGAGGACCTCGTCGTTGCCCTTCCAGGAGCGCGTCCCGATCTGCGTGACCAGGAAGTGCCCGGGGCCGAGGCCGAGCTCCCGGCGGATGCCAGAACCGTCCACGCCCGGACGAAACCGCGCGGTGTCGGTGCCGGAGTAGATCACCTCGATCTTCTCGGCGGCCACCCCCTGCCGGACGAGCCCGCGCTTGATCGACTCGCACACGGCGACGATCGCGGTCACACGTCGGGTGGTATAGCCGAGCCGGTTGAGGGGGTCGAGCGGGAAGCTGACGCCCCGGTTCAGCACCAGCACGGGGATGCGGACGAAGAGGCCCGCCAGCATCGCGAGCGTGCGCGCCTTGCCCTTCTGGGCGTGGACGATCTGCGTGCGGTGCGCCCGGAGGATGCCGACGAGCCGCCGCACGGAGCGGAGGTCGACTTCCGAGGCCATCGGCAGCGCGTGGTGGGGGACGCCGGCCTCGCGGGTCTTGGCGCTCCAGATATCGCTCGGCCGGGTGCCGATGATCACGTCGTGGCCGCGCGCATGGAGCCCGAGGGCCAGCTCGCGGACCTGGATCGCGGCGCCCGTGAAGTAGTCCTCCTTGGGGTAGAGCTGGAGGATCCGGAGCGGAGCGTCGCTCATTCCCGGGTTACTCGGCCCCGGCCTCGCCGCGGGCCTCCCGGCCCGACCGGCGGGCGGCGCCGCGCACGGCCGGGTTCACCGCTCGAAGAATTCGCGCACGGCGGCGGCCACCTGGTCGATCTCGGCGTCGGCGTGGCCGGCCGAGAGGGGCAGCGTGAGGATCTCCTCCACGGCGCGCTCGGTCTTCGGCAGCGCCGGGGGCGCCAGCCGCTCCACGACCGGCTGGCGGTGGCAGGGCACCGGATAATGGATGCCCGTCTGGATGCCGCGCTCCTTCAGGAAGCCGGCGAGCTCGCCTCGCCGGGTCGAGCGGATCACGTAGAGGTGGTAGACGTGGCGCGCCTCCGGCTGCTCGCGCGGCAGCTCGATCGGGAGCCCCGCGAGGGCCGCCCCGTAGCGGGCGGCGAGCGCCCGGCGCCGGTCGTTCATGGCGTCGAGCCGGCGCAGCAGCACGCGCCCGATCGCCGCCTGGACGTCGTTGAAGCGGAGGTTGAACCCGAGCTCCGCGTGGACGTCCTTGTTGAGCCGGCCGTGGTCGCGGAGGCGCCGGCAGCGGGCGGCGATCTCGTCGTCGTCGGTCACGAGGGCGCCGCCGTCGCCCATCACGGTCAGGTTCTTCGAGGGATAGAACGAGAACGCGGCGGCGCGGCCGAACGTGCCGACCTGCTGGTCGCGGACCCGGGCGCCGTGGGCTTGGCAGCAGTCCTCCAGCATCCAGAGCCCGCGCTGCGCGGCGAGATCCCGGATCGCGTCGACGTTCACCGGATGGCCGTAGAGGTGCACGGGCACGACGCCGACGGTGCGGGCCGTGACCTTCGCCGCCGCATCCTTGGGGTCGATCGTGTAGGTGTCGTCAATGTCGACGAAGACGGGGACGGCCTCGGCGAACAGCACCGCCTCCGCGGTGGGGAAGGCCGTGTGCGACGGGACCAGCACCTCGTCGCCGGGCTTCACGCCGAGCGCGCGCATCGCCATCCACAGGGCGGCGGTGCCGGAGTTCGTGAGGACGGCGTGCCGGGTGCCGACGTAGCGGGCGAACTCGGCCTCGAACTCGCGACACTCGGGGCCGAGGATATACTGGCCGGAGTCGATGGCGGCGAGCGCCGCCCGCTTGATCTCGTCGTCGTTGGGGGGCCGGGACAGGGGGACGGACATCGGCGAGCTCCTCCTGGGAGTGCTGAGGGCCGACAGCACTCGGTCGTAGCGGCCGCGGTAGTGCAGCAACGGTTCGCCCTCGTGGGCGGTCGCCGCCTCCACCCGGCCGACGAAGATCGTGTGATCGCCGCCGGGATGGATGCCGACCTTCTCGCACTCGATGTGGGCGAGCGCGCCGGGGATCATCGGGAGTCCGAGCCGTCCCGGGTGGGGCGTGAGAGCCTCGAACTTGTGGTCGATGTTCGACGCGAACCGCTGCGAGAGCGCCTCTTGGTGCGCGCCGAGGATATTGACGGCGAATCGGTCCGACGCGTAGAGCGCGGGGTAGCACCGCGCCTTGACGTCGACGCAGACGAGCACGAGCGGCGGCGTCAGCGAGACTGAGGTGAAGGCGCTCGCCGTGAGCCCGACCGGCCGGCCCTGGGCGTCGCGAGCGGTGACGACCGTCACGCCACTCGCGAAGTGCCCGAGAACGCGGCGAAAGTCGTCGAGTCCGATCACCGTCTTGTTGTAGCAGGCCGCGCTCGAAAATGCAACTTCCCGCGCGGCGCGCGCGCTTGACGGGTGGGGGGGCCACTCCTATAGTGAACTCCGTGGTCACCGAGCAGGCCGTCCTCAGCGCGCTCCGAACCCTCAAGGATCCCGATCAGCAACAGGACATCGTGTCGCTCGGCCTCGTGCGAGACCTGGTGATCGACGGCGCGGAGGTCTCGCTCACGCTCGCGTTCACGACCCAGACGCCGGCGGCGAAGGTCGAGGTGCACAGCGCGACCCGCCGGCTGCTGGCCCAGCTCCCGGGCGTGAGCGCGGTCCGGGTGAAGATGGGGGCGGCGCGCGAGGTCGCGGCCGCCCCGCCGCGCCCGGGGCCGTCGGCGCCGGCGGCGGGGTCGTTCATCCCCGAGGTCGAGCACACGATCGCGGTGTCGTCCGGGAAGGGCGGCGTCGGCAAGTCCACGGTGGCCGTGAACCTCGCGGTCGCGCTCCGCGGGACAGGCGCGACGGTGGGCATCGTCGACGCGGACGTGTACGGACCCGACGTGCCGCTCATGCTCGGCGCCCGCGGCAAGCCGGGGATGTTCGAGAACCGCATCATCCCCGTCCAGGCGCACGGCGTGCAGATGATGTCGATCGGCCTCCTCGTCGACGACAAGGAGCCCCTGATCTGGCGCGGCCCGATGCTGCACTCGTTCATCCAGCAGATGCTCCGCGACGTCAACTGGGGCCCGCTCGACTACCTGATCTTCGACATGCCGCCCGGTACCGGCGACGCCCAGCTCTCGCTCTCGCAGGTGATCCCCCTGACGGGCGCGGTCATGGTGACGACCCCCCAGGCGGTCGCGCTGCTCGACGTGCGCAAGGCGCTCGCGATGTTCCGCAAGCTGAACGTGCCGCTGCTCGGGGTGGTCGAGAACATGAGCTTTTTCGTCTGCCCGCACTGCGGAGAGCGGACGAGCATCTTCGGGAGCACGGGCGGCGCACGGATCGCCGAGGAGTACGACATCCCGCTGCTGGCCCAGATCCCGCTCGACCCGGACACGCGCATCGGCGGCGACGAGGGCGCGCCGATCACGGTGCGGCGGCCGGACTCCGCCCAGGCGGCGGCCTTCCGCCAGCTCGCGGAGGCCGTCGTGGCCCGCGTGAACCTCGTGTCCCGTAAGCTGCCCACCATCTCCTGACGCGCCGGTTGATGCGACGGGGCGGTCTCCGGTGCTGGCTCGGTCGCTCCTCCGGGCGGCGTCCGCCCGCCGACGTCGCGTGCCGACCGCCCCGCCGCCGGGCGGCCTCCTAGGCGTGGCCCCGCTCGTCCTGCCCATCTTCCCGCTGCCCGAGCTGACGTTCTTCCCGCACACGCTCCTGCCGCTGCACGTCTTCGAGGCCCGCTACCGGGCGATGGTGACCGACGCCCTCTCCCGCGACAAGCAGCTGGCGCTGGTCGGCCTCAAGCCCGGCTACGAGGCGACCTACGCGGGGCGCCCCCCCGTGTACGCGGTGGCCGGGGTGGGCGAGATCGTGAAGTGGGAGCGCCTCCCGACGGGGCGCTACAACATTCTCCTCCGCGGCGCCGCCCGGGCCCGCATCGAGCGCGAGATCCCGGCGGATACGCTCTACCGGCTCGTCGAGCTCCGGCGGCTCGACGAGGTGCCGCCGACGGGGGACGCCCGCCCCCACGTCGACCGGATCCGGGTCCTCTGCCGCCGGCTGCTGGTCGCGCTCGGTCGGCCTCGCGAGCTCCTGGACGAGATGCTGCGCGACGGGCAGGCGCCCGGCGCCGTCGCGGACCAGGTCGCCTCGGCGGTGATCCCCGCCCCCGCGCTCCGTCAGGAGCTGCTCGAGACCCTCGTCGTCGACCGCCGGCTCGAGCGGGTGGCGGCCGCCCTCGAGGAGCTCGTCCGCCACATCCGAGGCGCGCGTGACCCCGACGATCGCCCGCGCTGAGCTCGGCCGCCGGCGGCCCGGACGGACGGGGTCAAGACGGTAGGGTGGACCCGCTCACGCACGGGTTGATCGGCGGCGCGATGGCGCAGGCCGGCTTCCGCCAGCGCTGGGGCCGGCAGGCGACCCTCGCGATGGTGGGCGGCGCGATGCTGCCCGACGTCGACATCTTCTGGAGCCACGGGGTGTGGGCGCTCGAGACCCATCGCGGCATCACCCACTCGCTCGTGGGGGCCCTCGGCATCGCGGCGGGCCTCGGCGCCGCCCTCCTGCCATTCGGCCGCGAGAAGCGCTGGCCGCTCCTGGCCGGGGTCTCGCTGCTCGCGATCCTGGGCGGGCATCTCTTCATGGACCTCGTCAACAATTACGGGATCCAGCTCTTCCTTCCGTTCTCGCGGGCGCGGCCGGCCCTCGACCTCGTCTTCATCCTCGACCCGCTGATCACGCTTCCGATGCTCGCGGCGCTCGTCGGCGGCGCCGTCTGGCGCGCCCGGGCCGCCCGGCTCGGCCAAGCGGCGTTCGCGTGGCTCGCCGTGTACCTGGTGGCGCTCGCGCTGAGTCACGGCGCCGCGGTCGCGGAGCTCCGCCGGGCGGCGCAGGCGCAGGGCCTGCGGGCGCTCGACGTCTCGGCGCTGCCGGAGCCGCTCAATCCGCTGACCTGGGCCGGCTTCGTCGACGACGGCCGCTACTACTGGCGCGGGCGCGTGTCGCCGCTCGGGGCTCCCGTGGTCCTCCGCCCCGTGCTGAAGGCGTCGAGCGCGGACGCGGCGGCGCTGGCCGCGCGCTCGCCCGAGGTGCAGCTCTATCTCTGGTTCGCCCGCTTCCCCACGCTGATCGAGCGGGTCGAGGGCGGCCGGCGCATCCTCGACTACACGGACCTCCGCTTCCCCCCGCTCTTCGGGCGCCGCTCGTTCGCGCGCCTGCGCGTCATCGTCTCGCCCGAGGGCGCGGTCGAGCGGGTGCTATTCGACCCATGAGGCGAGGGGGCCGGGGCGGGGGCGCCGGGGTGAGCGTCCTGATCGTCTTCTCGCTCTGGTTCTGTGCGGCCGGCGCCGCGGCGGCGGGGGCGTGGCTCGGAGTCCGTATTCGCGATCTGTCCGAGACCGAGATGGACGAGATCTCGGCACGCCACGGCATCCGGGAGGGTTACGGCGTGATGGTGGTCGCCGTGCTCGACGGCTCGCCGGCGGCGAGCTCGAATCTCCGGGGCGGCGACGTCGTCGTCGGTTTCGAGGGCCGACCGATCGTCGACAGCCGGATGTTTCAGCGGGTCGTGGCGGCCGCGCCGCTCGACCGCGAACTCCCGCTGACCGTCCTGCGACGCGACGGGCGGCGGCAGCTCCTGGTCCGGCTTCAGCCGATGCCGCGGGAGATCGCCGGCGAGCGGGTCGCCGCCGAGTTCGGCTTCTTCCTGCGCGAGAGCCTCGCCGAGGCGCGCGGCGGCCCGCGGGCGGGGACGGTCGACAGCGAGGCGCTCGTCACCGACGTGCTGCCGGGGGGGCCGGCGGAACGCGGCGGCCTGATGCCGGGCGACATCCTCCGCCTGATCGACGGCGAGCCGCTCGCGTCGTTCCGCGACGCGACCCTGATCCTCTCGCGCGTGCCGCTCGATCAGCCGCTCCGCCTGGTGGTCCGCCGGGGGGCGGAGGACCAGCTCGCGCTCACCCTGCCGGGGCCGAGCCGGCCCTGACCGCCGCCAACGCCCGCGCCTTGCGCCGTCGCGGCGGGCAGTTTACGGTGGTCTCTGTAAACATCGCCCAGCCTGAAGTCCGGGGCTTTCAGAGAAAGGAGCCCGTGCTTGAGCCCGAGAGCCTGGCCTTGCGGTTCCAGGTTGACGGTTCGTCGGCCCGCCTGGCTGCGCGGGAGCCTCCCCGTCCAGCCCCACCGTCGTTTCGACGGCTGTCTGAGCGGGCCCAGGGCTTGGGTCTCGCCAGGGCCGCAGGCGGAGCGCGTGCTCAGCTCCACCCGGGGACAGTCTACCCCGGAGATCGGCGCGCCTCCCCGCCCTGAGGGGCGAGGTTTCCGCGCCGGGAGCCCTTTATGACAGAGCCGATCGCGGTGACCGGCGCCGTGCGGGTTCCCGGCCGCGCCATCCTGGTCCGGGCCGTGAGGGCCTCCGGCCACGGGGGCCAGAACGTCAACAAGGTCTCGACGAAGATCGAGCTGCACGTCGACACCGACGCAATCGAGGGGCTTCCGGTGGCGGCGCGGTCGCGGCTCGCCGCGCTCACCCGGCGCCGGCGCGACGCCGAGGGACGCCTGCTCGTCACGAGCCAGCAGAGCCGCCACCAGGGTCAGAATCTCGACGACGCTCGGGAAAAGGTCCGCGCGGTCATCCTGGCGTCGCTCGCACAACCGACGCCCCGCCGTCCGACCCGCCCCCCCTCGGCCGCCGGGGAGCGCCGGATCCGCGAGAAGAAGCGGCGGGCCGAAACCAAGCGCTGGCGGGCCGCGGACGCTGAGTGACTAGAGGCCGAGCGCCCGCACCTCGTCGCGGAAGCGGGCCACGTTTCGGAGCTTGACCTCCTCGTAGCCCCGGATCAGGTCCGGCAGCTCAGCCAGCTTGACCGCGCGCTCCCAGGTGTCGGGGCCGAGGTCGACGAGCGCCTTCTCCACCAGCGCCTGATACTCGCCGATCAGCTCCCGCTCGACCCGGCGCACGCGCGCCCGGCCGAACGGGTCGAGCGGGGTGCCGCGGAGCCCCTTGGCGCGCGCGAGCAGCCGGAAGACCGCGTCGAACCACCGCCCGAGCCGGATCTTCGACTTCCAGCCGAGGGCGCGGAGGATCGGCGGGTGGAGGTTGTAGTGGACCCTGACGCCGTCCGGGTACTCGGCGCCGACCGCGGCGGCGAGGTCCTGCTTCAGAAGGAGCCGCGCGACCTCGTACTCGTCCTTGTAGGCCATCAGCTTGAAGAGGTGGCGGGCGACCGCCTCTGTCAGGCGCGTCCGCCCGGGCACCCGCGCCCGCTCCGCGCCCCGGACCCGACCGACGAAGTCGACGTACTGCCGGGCGTACGCCCTATTCTGGTACTCGACCAGCTCGGGCACGCGGACCGTCAGGAGGCGTCGCGTCTCCCCCTCGAACGGCGTCAGGAGCGCGGCGAGCTCGGGCGCCAGCGATGCCGGCGCCGCCTCGACCGCGCCGATGCGGCGCCGCTTGACGGTCTCGGCCCACCCCGGGTCGACGACGAGCAGGCGTCCCACCCGGAAGGCGTGGGTGTTCATGGCCACCGCCACCCCGTTGAGGGCGACGGCCTCCTCGATCGCCTCCGCCGCGACGGGGATCGCGCCGGCCTGGTAGGCGGCGCCCAGCACGATCAGGTTGGCCGCCATGTGGTCGCCGAAGAGCTCCTCGGCCAGTCCGAGCGCGTCCAGGAAGACGTTCTCGTCCTTCCGGGTGGTGCGGTTGACGGCCGCGAGGAGCCCGCCCGCGTCGGGGAAATGGACCTCGGTCGACGCGACCATGGGCCCCGTCGGCACCTGGGAGGTCGAGACGACGGCGATCGTCTTGTCCGGTCGCGCGTGATCGAGGCTCGCCGGCTGGGTGGCCACCAGGATGTCGAAGCCCAGATACGCGTCCGCCTCGCCGGCCGCGATCTTGTTCGACGCCTCCCGCGCGGCGGCGCCGATCTTCAGGTGGGAGACCACGGGACCGCCCTTCTGGGAGAGCCCCGTCTGGTCGAGCCCGCGCACGTCCTTGCCTTCGAGGAGGGCGGCGGTGCCGAGGAGCTGGTTCACGGTGACGACGCCGGTCCCGCCGATGCCCAGCATACAGATCGAGGCCTCCGTCGGGACCCGCAGCGCGGGGTCGGGCAGGGGGCGCTCGACCGTGAAGATCCGGCGCTCCTTCTTCCTCGGCCGGCCGACCGGCGTGACGGTCACGAACGACGGGCAGTCGCCGCTGAGACAGGAGTAGTCCTTGTTGCAGCTCGACTGGTGGATCTGTGTCTTCCGACCGAACTCGGTCTCGACCGGGTGGACGGAGAGGCAGTTCGACTTGGCACCGCAGTCGCCGCAGCCCTCGCACACGGCCTCGTTGATGTACACGCGCATCGCGGGGTCCGGCAGCTTGCCGCGCTTGCGCAGGCGCCGCTTCTCGGCGGCGCAGCGCTGGTCGTAGATCACCGCGGTCACGCCGGGAATATCGCGCAGCACCCGCTGGGCCTCGTCGAGGCGGTCCCGAGCCCACACCTCCACGCCGCTCGCCCACCGGGCGCCGGGGCCGTATCGGTCGGGCTCTTCGCTCACGACGATCGTGCGCCGGATCCCTTCCGCCTCGAGGAAGCGCGTGAGGGCGTCCACGGGCATCGCGCCCGCGGCGTCCTGCCCGCCCGTCATCGCGACCGCGGAGTTGTAGAGGATCTTGTACGTAATATTGACTCCGGCCGCGACCGCCTGGCGGATCGCGAGCGAGCCCGAGTGGAAGAGCGTCCCGTCGCCGATGTTCTGGAAGACGTGCGGGGTGTCGACGAAGGGCGCGGCGCCCACCCACTGCGCCCCCTCGCCGCCCATGTGGGTGATGCCGAGCGTCCCGCGGTCCATCGTGAGCACCAGGCCGTGGCAGCCGATCCCGCCACCGGCGAGACTTCCCTCGGGAACCACGGTCGACCGGTTGTGCGGGCAGCCCGAGCAGAAGTAGGCCGGGCGCGCGAGCGTCACCGGCGCCGGTCGCTCGCGCAGCGCCTCCAGAAGGGCCACGCGCGCCGTCACCGACGGCAGCTGCACCCGGCGCTCGAGCCGCCGGGCGATGACGAGCGCGACCCGGTCGGCGTCGAGCTCGCCGTCGGCGGGGACGAGCACCTCGCCGCGCTCGTCCGTCTTGCCGACGATGCGGGGGCGGACCGGGGCGTTGTAGAGGGCGTCGCGCGCGAACAGTTCGACGAACGGTCGCTTCTCCTCGACGACCAGGATCTCCTCGAGTCCGCGCGCGAACTCCGTCAACACGCCCGGCTCCGCCGGGAAGAGCATCCCGACCTTCAGCAGGCGGACGCCGTAGCGGTGGAGGGCCTGGTCGTCGAGGCCGAGCGCGGCCAGCGCCTCGCGGACGTCGTAGTAGGTCTTGCCCGCGGCCACGATGCCGAGCCAGGCGTCCGGCGTCGGCGCGGTGATGCGGTTCAGGCGGTTGGCCGCCGCGTACGCCCGCGCCGCCTCGAGGCGGCCGTAGAAGATCTCCTTCTCGAGCGCGAGGCTGTCGGGGAGGAGGAGGCGCGGGTTCTGCGTGGGCCGCCAGGGCCGACCGTCGATCAGGAGGTCGGGGCGGACCGGCCGCACGCGGTCGGGCGCGACCTCGGCGGTGCCGATCTCGTCGGCGACGTTCGTCACGATCTTGAAGCCGACCCAGAGTCCCGAAAAGCGGGAGAGGGCGAAGCCGTGGAGGCCGAGGTCGAGGATCTCCTGCACGTTGCCGGGAAAGAGGATCGGCATGAAGGCGTCGTAGAGGGCGACCTCCGAGCTCGACGGCAGCGTCGAGGACTTACAGGTCGGGTCGTCTCCGGCGAGCGCGAGCACGCCGCCGTGGCGGCCCACCCCCATGAACTGGGCGTGCTTGAAGATGTCCCCGGTCCGGTCGACGCCGGGGGCCTTGCCGTACCACATCCCGAGCACGCCGTCGTAGCGGGGACGTGGAAAGAGGTTGGCCTGCTGGGCGCCGAAGATCGCCGTCGCCCCGAGGTCCTCGTTCACGCCGGAGAGAAAGACCACCTGGTGCTCTCGAAGGAGATCGAGGTTCCGCTCGAGCGTCGTGTCGAACCCGCCGAGGGGCGAGCCGCGGTAGCCGGCGATCAGGGTCGCGGTGTTGAGGCCGCGTCGCTCGTCCGCGCGGTGCTGGTCGAGCGGGAGCCGCACCAGCGCCTGGATTCCGGACAGGAGGATGCGCCCCTCGTGCTGGCGGTACTTCGCGTCGAGCGAGAAGTCCTTCACGATCGCCATCATGTCCCCCGGGACGAGTCCGCGAACCGCCGAGATCGACGGAGCGCTTCGATTCTACGGGCGCCTGCAGTGGGACGCAAATGGGGCGCGGCGAGCGGCGCCGCTCAGCGCGGCCGCAGCCGATCGAGCGCGCGCCGGGCCTGCCGCTCCGCGCGCGAGAGCCGCCGCGGGTTGCCGCGCTTGGGCGCGGGGCGGGGCTCGTCATCGGCCTCGTCCCGGTCCGGCGGGGGTTCCGTCAGGCGCGCGAGGAAGGATTCTGCGCTGACGGCCGCCGCGCGGCCGCGGCGCGCGGCGTCCTGGACGGTCCGATCGGACGTGACCACGGTCGCCCCCGGCCCGTGCTGGCGCGCGAGCCGCGCGAGGACGTCATCGGCCTTGTCGGGGGGGCGGGAGAAGAGGACCCGGACGCGACGCCCACCGGACGGCGCCGTCGTGGCGCGCACCCCGTCGAAGACCACGATGAAATCGTCGGCCGAGCCGCCCGCCGCGTGGGCGACGAGCCGGAGCAGCGCCTGCCGTCCCTCTTCGAGGCTCCCCCGGTCGAGGGCCGAGAGCTCGGGGTCGCGCCGGATCACGTTGTAGCCGTCGAGGAGCCAGACCATACATCGAGCTTACGCGCCGCGCCCCCTCCAGGCCAGCGGGGTCGCACCGGGTGGCCGGGCTCGAGCTCTCCCGCGGCCCGCCGCTCCTCGACGTCCCCGGGGTCGTGGAGAGCCGGGCTCCGGCGCACCGGCCAGACATCCGCGGCGTTCGGTGGATCGAGGGGGCCTCCCCGCATCACCTCGCTCAGCCGCCGTAGCCCCAGTTCCAGCACGGGAGCCGGTCGAGCCACGCGTAGGAGTCGCAGAGGAGGGTGTCGCAGCTCTGGCGGCACTCGGGCTCGGTCGTGTCAGCGACGCACTCCCGGCGTTCCGCGAACGTGAGGTAGCACGCGCCTCTGAGGGCGTCGGGCGTCGCCTGGCCTGGGCCGGGACGCGGCTCCCCCGCCGGCTGGGGGCGCTCCGCCCCGCCCGAGGCCGCCGGGACCGCCAGCAAGGCGACGACGAGGGCGGCGCGGAGGCGGCGTCCGGTTGACATGTCGGTGTCGCTACCTATACTCCCGTTCCATGCGCGCCGCGATCGGGCTCGTCTGCGCCCTGTTGGTCAGCTCCGTCGCCACCGCCGCCGAGTATCGACTTCGAGTCGTGGCGCTGGCCGGCGCGCCATCGCCGGCCGGCGGCTCGTTCGATCGCTTCCGCCTCGAGCGGGTCCCGGTCGTCACGCCCGTGAACGGGCGCGGGGAGGTGGCATTCTTCGCGACCCTGGCCCGGGCCGCCGCGCCCGAGGGGCTCTTCCTGGCCAGAGGAACCGGAATCGTCAAAATCGCCGCCGAGGGCGACCGCGTCGGACGCCCGGGGACGATCACGGGATTCGGAAAGGAGCCAATCCCCGCCCTTAACGATCGCGGCGACGTCGCCTTCTACGCCTCGCTCGCGGGGGGGAAGAGTGTCGACGGGATCTTCGTGGGCGCGGCGGGCGGAGTGCCGCGCGCCGTCGTCCTGTCGGGCCAGCCTGCGCCCGGAGTCCCCTCCGGCACCGTGGCGGGCCTCGGCGCGCCCGCGCTCAACGCGCGCGGCGACGTGGCGTTTCTCGCGACCGTCCAGCGTGGCCGCGACACGGTCGACGCGATCTATCTGTCGACCGGTGGCCGCCTCCGGAAGGTCGCCATGGAGGGCGAGCCGTCTCCCGCGGGCGGCTCCTTCTCGGGCTTCGGCCCGCCGAGCCTCAACAGCCGCGGCGCGGTGGCCTTCGGCGCGGTGGTCGAGGGCGGTCCCGCGGTGGGCGGCCTCTTCCTCGTCGAGGCCAACGGCCGGGCGCGAAGGCTCGTGCTGGCGGGTGACGAGACGCCCCTCGGCGGCAGCTTCGCGGGATTCGGCGAGCGCCTGAGCCTCAACGACGCCGGCCAGATCGCGTTCCACGGTCGCATCAACGGCGACGGGAGCCCCGCCGGAATCTTCGTCACGGCGGGTGACCTCGTCACCGTCGTGGCCGCCGTCGGGAGCGCCCCGCCCGGCGGGGGACGCTTGGTGAGCTTCGGCCCCTGGCCCGCGCTGGCCGGCGACGGCCGCGTGGGGTTCGTCGCGGCGCTCGACGGCGGGGCCGTGCCCGTCGCCGTGTTCGTCTGGGGGCCGGACGGGATCGAGCGGGCCGTGGCGGCAGGTGACCGGTCGGCCGCGGGCCTGATCGGATCCTTTGGGCTCTACCCCGTCCTGTCGATCAACGATCGCGGCACCGTCGCCTTCAGCATCTTGCCCACCGCCGGGACGCAAGGCCCCGAGGCGATCCTCGCGGCCGACCCCGCTCGCTGAGCCTTACTGCAGGTCCGTCGGCGGGTACTCCCGCCACACGGTGCTCGCCGTGACCAGGACGTGACGGGTCGCGGTGCGCGCGGGGATCCGCTCGCCGCGGAGCACCGCGAGGGCGAGCGGCAAGACCTCGTAGCCGTACCGATCGAGGTAGAAGGCGACCGAGCCGAACACGATGCTGCCGCGGTTGTTCGGATCGATCTCGCGCCGGTCGCTCTGCCCGCCGTGGATGCTCGGGTCCAGGCCCTGGCCGACGATCACGGCGTCGCCGGCCCGTCCGGCCGCTTCCAGCGCCTGCTTCGCGGCCAGGGCGAGCGGATCGGACATCGTCGCCACCAGGAGCTTCGCGCCGGGATTGGCCGACGCGACGCGGCCCAAGTCGGCCGGCGCGATCTTGACGATCCGGAGGGTCTTGAGGCGTCGCGTCAGCCCCGCCCGGACCCCCGCCGCCCGCGCGTCGAGGCGCGCGGCGCCGCGCTCCCAGTCTCCGACGATCAGGCCGAGCAGCGGGTGACCCTCCCAGTCCCGGACGGCGGACTCCGCGAGCGCCTCGCCCGCGATCCTCCCGGCCTCGCCGTCGTCAGCCGTGTAGAGCGGCGCGCCCGGCACCGGGTAGTTGATCGCGAGCACCGGGATGCCGGCCTTCGTCATGATCGCGGCGACGGAGGCGTTCGCCGAGGGATCGTCGTCGTACTCGATGAAGAGATCGACGCGGTCCCGCACTGCCGTCTCCGCGTTCGCGATCGCCCGGTGCGGATCGCCGTGATTGTCGTAGAGGACGAGGTCGACCGGGAGCTCGCGGGCCGCGAGCACGAAGCTCTCTCGGACGAGGTCGCCGGTGAAGCCGGTGCCCTCGATCTTCGTGCCGGGATCGTCGGTCAGGTTGGCGACGCCGATCCGGTAGCGGGGCCCGGACGCGGCCAGCGCCGCCGCCGCCCCGGCGATCAGACCGCAGATCGCGAGGGCGGCGACGCGCTTCATGGCTAGCGGATGCCGTCGATGCCGACGAAGTTGCCGGTCAGGCCGTAGGCGCGCGGCACCGACATGTAGAAGAAGAACGTCGCGCGGCCGGTCCGGGCGACCTCGTCGGCCATCAGGTCGGTGCGGACGTTCTCAATGATGTGGATGCCGCTGTTGGTCAGCAGGATGGGATGGACCGGGAACGCTTCCTTCGGGTCTTCGTTCGGCAGCACCTCGACGCCCCACGTGTCGGCGCCGACCGCGACGACCTTCTGGTCGGCGAGCCATCGCGCGGCTTCCTTCCCGGGGCCGGGCTCGCCGGAGCTGAACACCGCGTTCTGCTTGGGGAACTGCTCGAACAGGTTGCCCCAGCCGGTGTGGATGATCACGATGTCGCCTTCACGGAGCGTGGTGTTCGTCATCTTGAGCGCGCCCTGGACATCGGCGGCGCTGATGACGGTGCCCTTGTCCAGACACGGCTTGGTGCACGCGGGATTCGACCGGAGCTTGTTCTGCGACTGGTAGTAGCGGACCACGTCGACCAGCACGCCCCGCGTGGCGAACGACTTGAGGTTCTCCAGGCCGAGCTTCGTGATGTAGTTCTGGGTGATGAACTTCCCCATCTGGGTCTGGTTGTAGTAGCAGTCCCGGATCCCGATGTGTCCCATCCCGTCGAGATGCGTGCCCACGTGGCTCTGGCTGAGCCACGTATCCTCCATGTACGTGACCTGGTTCTCGCCGAAGGCCCCCCCGGGCGCGAGCGAGTGTGCGGTCAGCACCGTCTTCGAGAACCGCGTCCCGAAGAGCGGGACCCCGTCCTTCAGGATGAAGGACATCGGGATCGACTTGCCCTCCTGGATCTCCGCGGCGGCCGCCTTGGTCACGGCCGGCGTCACGCGGTTGGTGGCCCCGGTCTGGTCGGTGGGCCCGAACGGCGAGGGCGCGACGAGGTTCTTGCACGCGGCGTCGCCTTGCGCGAACGCCGGAGCCGCGAGTGCCAAAACGAGTGCGAGAGTGGCGGCGATCCGGACTAGTGTCATGGCGCCCTCCTTATAGGGTTGCCCCGCTCGGACCTTCAACTCTGCCCGGCGCCGGCCCCCCGGAGACGCTCCGTGAGCGGCGCTGCGCGCGGGATCATGGACCCGCGTGCGGTCCCTGTCAAGCGGGGCGGGAGGGGCGGGAGTCCTTCAGCTCGACGAGGACCTCGTGGTAGCGGCCCGGCCCGAGGTTCGTCGCGCCGTGGGTGTCGCCGGCGGTGCGGTAGTACACCTTGCCCGCTTCGAGCGTGGCCGGCTGGACACCGGTGGGCCGAGTCACCGTCAGGGTCCCTCCCTCGATCGGGTAGAAGAAGTAGTCGTGCTCGTGCGTGTGGGCGCCGATCGACTCGCCTGGCGCGAGCGTGAACTCCCACACCCGGACGCGATCGTTCTCGAAGATCAGTTTCGTTCCCACGTCGGCCATGCGCCCCTCCCGCGCCGGTCCCGGCGGCGGCCGGCCCGGCGGCGACGGCCCCGATCTTGGCAGCACTCCCGCCGCAGAGCAAGGGAGCGTGGGCATGGCGGATCCCGAGCCGGAAGCGCGGCGCGCTCCCGCCGCTCCCGACCTCGGCGCCCGCCCAGGCCCCGCGGGCGTCCCGAGTCGTGGCGACCTTCCCGGTTCTCTCGGCCCTCACGCGCGGGACGGCGCGGCCTAATAGACGCAGAGGTCGCCCGTCGTCCGGGCCACGGCTCAGCCGCGCCGGAGGTAGTGGTCCTGCCCGGTCAGCATGTCCTCACGCACGGGAGAGAAGACGTCGATGACCTCGGTGTCCTCGGGAAACCAGGCCTCGTGCTCGACCCCGCCCGGGATGACGGCGAGGTCGCCCGGGCCGCACACGCGCCGCTCGTCGCCCAAGCGGAACTCCATCGTGCCCTTGAGCACCCAGAACATCTGCTCGTGCGGGTGGCTGTGCGCCCGGGCGTGAGCGCCCGCCCGCATGCTCCAGAACACGATCATCTCCTTCTCCCCGACGAGGATGCGGCGCGTGATCTTGTCCCCCACCTTCTCTTCGGGGAGCAGGGTCAGACTCGTGAATCCCTTCATGGCGGGGATCGACATGACCCTGCGCCTCCTTGGCTCCCCAAAAGCTAGCACCGGCGCCTTCACTGTCAAGCGTCCTGGATCATCCTGGATCGGCTCGTCGGCTCGACGGCTCGACTGGCGCGTCGGATAACCCCGTGATATTATTGAGCGTCAGCTGCCGCAATCCGACTGGCAAGGAGGAATGGCCGAATTCCGCGCCTCACCTACCGACTCGACCGGTCCTACACCTGGAACTACTCCCACGGCCCCGTCCTTCCCCGGCGCCCCGCCAAGCTCCCCGCGGGCCCGGGCGGCCGCCTCTTCGACCTTCCGCTCAACTCCACGCTCGGCATCGCCTCCGGGCCGCTCCTGAACTCAAAGTGGGTCGAGGCTTACGCCCACCTGGGCTTCGACATCCTGACGTACGCCGCCGTCCGCAGCGTGGCGAGGGCCGCTCACGCGCTGCCCAACATTGTCGCCGTCGAGAACCGCCACGAGGCCGCCGTCGTGCGCTCGGGCACGCACGGCGACCAGGCGATGACCTTCGCGATCTCGACCGGCCTGCCGTCGATGGACCCCGCGGTCTGGCGCAAGGACGTTCGCCGGGCGAAGGATCGGCTGGCGCGGGGCCAGATTCTCGCCGTGGGCGTCGTCGGCACTCCCGTCGACGGCGGTGACGCCGAGGCGCTGGCGCTCGATTACGCCCGCTGCGCCGCCTGGGCCGCCGACGCCGGCGCGGACGTGATCGTGGTCCACTTGGCGGGCCCGGCGAGCGAGGGCGGGCACGGCCCGGTGCTCTTCGAGGACGCCCGCGCGGCGGCCCACATCCTGGCCCGAGTCCGCGCCGGGGTCGACCGGCCGATCGTCGCGACCCTCGGCGCCTTCCGCTCCCCGCGGCTCCTTCACGAGACGATGACGAAGCTCGCGCCGTGGGTCCACGGCTTCTCGCTCGTTCACGGAATCCAGCGCCGGGTGGTCGATCGCGAGGGCCGGCCGGCGTTCGAAGGCGGGCAGCGCGACGTGGCGACCGTGGTCGGCGCCGACACCTACGCGGCCTCGTTCCGACAGGTCGAGGAGGCGCTGGCCTGGCGCAAGGCCGGCGACTGGCACCGCGCGATCCTCGCCGCGGGCGGGATCACCTCCGTCGAGCGCGTCCTGGCGAGCCTGCGCGAGGGCGTGGACGCGGTCCTCGTCAGCACGGGGGCGCTCGCCGATCCCCTGCTGGCCTTCCAGTTCCGCCGGGCCCGCCGGACCGCGGCCTGATACGGCCCGACCGGCCGCCTCCCGCCGCGCGCCCGACGTCGCTCAGGGCTCGTTCGTGTAGAGGCGCCGTCCCCCCGTCTCAAGGATCAGGCGGACGCGGGCAGGCGGCAGCGCGGCGACGACGCTGTGCTCGCCCCGGCGGGTCGAGACGAGAAACAGGCGCCGCGGGCCGGTCCACTCGCGCCGGAGCCGCGCGGTGTCCCAGAACGTCTCCCGGCCGTCCGGAAACGTCGCGCCGAAGCCGAGCACGCTCCGCGTGCCGTCGACGATGACCGGGCGCACGCCCGAGTAGAACTCGAGGGCGCCGGAATTCTCGATCGGCCCCTCGTGGAGGAGCCGATCGCCGGGCTCGAGGCACTGCTGGATCGTCAGCGCGAGCCCGCGCACGGCGCGCTGGGCCGAGGTGAGCGCGAGCCCCCGGGCCGCCGCCGGCAGGATCGCGGCCATCGCCGCCAGAGAGAGCACGAGGGCCGCCCGACGGGCGCCGCGGACGGCCGCCGCCAGGAGCGCGAGCGCGGCCGCCGAGAAGACGACCGCCGTCCGGATGACGAGCGGCCGGAAGCTCTCCCACGGCGGGAGCGGCGACACCTCGCGGGCCAGGTCCTCCTTGCGCGTGTAGATGTCCGTCAAGCCGAACACGCGGTCGATGAAGTCCCGGCCGCCCCGGTGGATCTCGACCCAACAGCCGACCGCGAAGAGCGCGAACACGCCGGCGAAGAGGAACGCGAGGGCGCGGCCCGACCGCTCCTCCCGCCACGCCCGGACGGCCAGCAGCCCCAGCGCGGGGTAGGCCGGGAGCCCGTAGTGCGGCAGCCGGAATCGCGAGGCCGCGGAGGCCGTGAGGACCGCCACCGCCCACGTCGCCAGCACGACCCACGGCAGCTCGGCCGGCGCGCGCCACGCCCGCCGCCGGACCAGGTCGAGGACGCCCGCCAGCGCCGCCACCGTCCACGGCGCGGCCCCGAGCGCGACGACGCTCAGGAACTCGACGAGGCCGAGCCCGACATCCTCGTCGGGAAAGTGGCGCTGGCCCAGCACGTTGAGGACGTGGTTGTCGACGAGCGTGTACCAGATGAAACCGTGCGTGCGGGCCTCGACGATCACGTACCAGCCGAAGGCCAGTACGACCCAGGCGAGGATCCCGGCCGGGGGCAGCCAGCGCGAGAGGGGACGGAGGCGCCGCGCGAGCGTCATCCCCGCCGCCAGCGCGACGATCGGCCCCACCGCCCCCAGCGGATCCTTGGCGAGCCCGGCCGCGCCGAAGGCGGCGAGCCCGCCGACCACCCACGCGCGCCGCCCCTGCTGGAGCCCGGCCAGCGCGAGCGCGAAGCCCCAGGCGAGCGCCGCCACGAAGAGCGTCTCCGGCCGGACGTAGCGGGTGTACACGAAGAACCAGAGCGAGGTGAGAAGGACGAGCCCCGCCATGATGCCGTCGCGCCAGCCGAGCAGGCGCGCGCCGAGCCACGCCGTGGCGGCGACGGCCGCCACGGCCGCCACCGCGGACACCGCGCGCGCGGCCGCCTCGGTCCGGCCAAAGACCCTAGAGGCGAGCGCGATCAGCCAGTACAGGAGCGGCGGCTTGTCGACGTAGCGGACGCCGTTGAGGCGGAGATCGAACGGGCCCCTGACCGGGCTGAGCTCCCGGGCGATCTCCGCGTGCATGCCCTCGCCCGGATCGTCGAACGGCACGCTCCCGAGGCCCACGAACAGCGGCGCCGCCGCGGCCATAGAGACCACGGCCCAGAGCAGGAGCTTCACCGGGCGATCAGCTCTGCGAGACGAGGAAGACGCCGGCGACGATGCAGGCGATGCCGGCCCAGCGGACCGGCGTGACGGCCTCGGCGAGGAACGCGTGGGCGAGGAGCGCCACCACGACGTAGTCGAGCGCCGTCAGGGGCAGGAGCTGGGAGACGGCGGTGCGCGACAGCAACGCCAGGTACATGAAGAAGAAGCACGCCTGGAGCGCGACGCCCACGAGCACCCACGGATTCGACACCGCGCTCCAGACCATGGGGGGGAGGCGGCCGGCGGCGGAGTCGGTCAGGTCGCCGACCGACCGCATGCCCTTGGAGAGCATGACGTGCCCCGCCCCGCTGATGACGACCGCGATCACCACGAGGACGAACGTCTTTAGCATGGGTCGCTCGATCGTCTCACAGCGCCTTGGCGATGGCCGCCAGGATCGCCTGCTCGACGGAGTGGTCGGTCGTCGAGAGCGGCTCGTCGTTGTCGACGAAGAGGATGCGTTCGCGCCGGAACAGCATCCGCTCGACGCTGACCGTGGTCTTCCCGGCGCCGACGCCCTTGACGATGATCCGGAGGCGGTGTCGCGTGCCCTTGGCGTAGACCCCGTAGTCCTCGCCGTCGACCTTGCGGGAGTCGGTGGTGATCCAGCCGATGTCCCGGTCGGCCTTGTCGATGTCCCAGCCGAGCTGGCGGAGCACGGCCAAGGTCACCGTCCACAGACGGTCGGCCGGTGCCGAAAAGGTGCCGGCGACCGCGTCGCCGGCGCACGCGGCCGGGCCGGCCGCCACCACGAGGAGCGCCGCCGCCAGGATCTGTCGCCTCATAAAACGCTCCCGGCGCGGACACCTCGCCCTTCAGGGCGGGGAGGAGCGCCGATCTCTGTGGTCGAGTGTCCCCAGTTGGAGCTGAACACGCGCTCCGCGAGCGGCCCCGGCGACAACCAAGCCGTGGGCCGGCTCAGACAGCCGTCGAAACGACGGTGGTGCTGGACGGGGAGGCTACCGGGTC
>Ga0137415_10001130_pt1 | contig 26454 bp, 15 predicted proteins | sample CZODoug3_1_1_16f_FD_183082 | JGI IMG/M metagenome (GOLD analysis project Ga0137415, IMG submission 183082) | Vadose zone soil fungal communities from Angelo Coast Range Reserve, California, USA - CZODoug3_1_1_16fungal (Hybrid Assembly) | ecosystem: Environmental > Terrestrial > Soil > Vadose...
TATGGGCTCGTGGGGCTCGCGTGCTGGGCGAAGGGGCCCGCGGGGCTGATGCCGCTCGTCGTCGTGGTCGCCTACGAGCTGGCGGACTCCGGCTGGCAGGGCGTGGGGCGCATGCGAGCCGGAATGGGCATCGCGATTCTCGTGGTGCTGGTCGTGCCCTGGTGGCTCTTGGCAGCCTACGCCGGACGAGACCAGTTCGTACAAGACGTGGTGCGGGCCGATATGATGCAAGGCTACAATCCGCTGCGCGCGCTGGCCTGGAACCGCGCCCTCGAGCCCCTCGGCGCCGCTCTGACGATCCTCTTTCCGTGGTCCCTCTTGCTCCCGTTCGCCGTGCGCTGGGCCGCTCGGCGCTGGAAGACGCCCACCGCGGCGGGCGAGCGGTTGGCTCTCATCTGGGCGATCACCGTCTTCGTCGTCGTCGCCGCGTCGTCTCGCCAGCGATGGCGCTACTATCTGCCGCTCTGTGTGCCCGGCGCGTTACTCATCGCCGGCTGGCTGGGGTCCGGTCGCGTGTGGCGCCACAGGGCGATCTCCGTTGCCGCCTGGGCAGGGGTCGCCAGCACCTTGATGGTCGGCGAGATCTACGTCACCGCGCGCGACAATCGGGGCACCCAATTGCAGCCGATCGCGCGGGCACTCGAGCACGTGTCGGCGCCGATGTTTGCGCTCGAAGCGCCCGAACTCGTCTTCTCGTTTTACCTCCGACACTCGATCCCGGCGGTCACCAGCATGACCCAGCTTCACGGCGTCGATCCGCCCATCTATGTCATCGCCAGAGATCCGCCGGCGCCGGAGGCCTTCGACCCGGTCGCGCAGGGCTTCGTGAAGGGCCGGCGCTTCGTGCTCTGGTCGAAACACTGACCCGGGGGTGCGTCAGCCGCGCGCTTGCGGCTTTCGGTCCGCGCGGGTCCACGCGGTCGGGAGGCAAACATACCGGTCGATTTCCTGGCGAAGGCGCGCTTCGCATTCGGTCTTCGGCAACCATCCTCAATTCCTACCCGCGTTTCCGACAAGGCCGTCGCAACGCCCAACGGCGTGCCCACGTGGGGCAGGCTCGGACCGAGGTCGCATTGATCTCCTCAGCTACGAAGCGCGGGAGACCCGCATAATGTCGCTTGACCACCGTGCGCACCCGGATGATCATTACGGCGTGCTTCAGAAGTCTTGCGTTATCTTGCTCATCGCCGTCCTGCTGGGTTTGGTGCCGGCCGCCTACGCTGACCCGCCCGACCCGACGTGGATCGGTGGCTACTGGGATGACGACGATTTCGACGACGCCGTCATTCTCATCGTCAATGCGTGCGCCGTCCAGGCGCCTTCGCTCATCGATTGCGGACCCTTGTGGGCGATTCTGGTCGACCACGTACCCTCGCCGCCGAGGTTCGTTCAGACTTCGTCTCGCGACGCCCCTTCCCCCCGCGCCCCACCCGCAGCGCTTCTGCCCGCGTCCTGATCCTCGGCTAGCGTCCTGGCGGCAGACCGGCCAGAACCCCTCGCGGGGTTTTCTGCGCCTGCGTGCCCCCAGCTGGCTACGCCCTGACGTGACCTTTGCGCGCCTTGGGGGGATATCCATGACCGGTCTTCGCATCCTTGTCGTCTGCCGGCGCATTGACATGGTCTACGCAGTGAGCCTTGGCACTGCGTGCCCGGCGATCTGCGCCCGGATCGAGCCGTGACACGTCGATGATCGATATCGTCTTTCTCGGCCTGGTGATTCTCTCGGCGGTCTACTGGCTTGCGGCCCTTGCCTCCGTCGCGTTCTACCGGCGCCATCGCTCGTCGCCCTCTGGCCTCGCATCGCCGGTCACGATTCTGAAGCCGTTGCGGGGCGACGACGGGCAGCTGTACCAAAATCTCCGCAGCTTCTGCCGGCAGGACTATCCCGACTTCGAAATCGTCTTCGGCGTCCGCCACCTTCACGATCCCGCCGTGGCCGTCGTCGAGCGCCTCAGACGCGAGTTCCCCGGGCTCGAACTGAAGCTCGTGGCCGACAGCCGTACCATCGGCACGAATCTCAAGGTCAGCAACCTCGCCAATCTCGTCCGCCACGCCAAGCACGACACGCTCATCCTCGCCGACAGTGACATGCGCGTGGGCCCTGGCTACGTCCGCGCCGTGGTCGGGCCGCTCGAGGACCCCCGAGTCGGATTGGTGACGTGTCTCTATCGCGGCGTGGCGCCGCGCGGCATCGCCTCACAGCTCGGCGCGATGTTCATCAACGAATGGTTCTTGCCGGCCGCGCTCGTCGGCACCCACGTCGAACGGCTGCGCCACGCGTTTGGCGCGACCATCGCGTGCCGCCGCGACACGCTGCGCTCGGTCGGTGGATTCGAAGCCATCGCCGATCAACTCGCCGACGATTACATGCTGGGATGGCTCGTGAGCGGCCTGGGCCTTCGGGTCGTTCTGGTGCCCTACGTCGTGGAGAACGTCGTGACCGAGCGAAACCTTCGCACCCTGCTCGTGCACGAGCTGCGGTGGGCCAGGACGTTGCGCACCCTGCGGCCCGTGACCTACTGCTGCTCGCTGTTGACCTACGGGATCCCGCTCTCGGTTCTGTGGCTCGCGGCCAGCGGAGGGAGTCGCCCCGCCTGTGTCGCCACCGCTCTGCACGTCGGTCTCCGGGTGGTCGGCCGGCTGGGACTCCATCGAGCGCTCGGACAACCGGCGCCGTGGTCCGGCACGTGGCTGGTGCCGATCCGCGACGTCGTGTCGTTCGTCGTCGGGATCGTGAGCTTCCTTGGACGCACCGTGCGCTGGAACGGTGAGCCGTTCCACGTTCATCGCGACGGTCGGCTCGAGCGGCTGGCGGCGCTCGGAAAGCGACTGCACTTCGCAGAATCCACCGAGATGGCGTCCCGCGCCTCCGAGTGGGAGGAGTCGGCATGAGCGACGGCGATCGTTCCTATCTTCGAACCCTGTTCTTGCACCCGCCCTCGTACGAGGGCTTCGACGGCGGCGCGGGCTCGCGCTATCAGGCGCGGCGCGAGATTCGGTCGTTCTGGTACCCGACGTGGCTCGCGCAGCCGGCGGCGCTCGTGCCGGGTTCGCGCCTCATCGACGCGCCGCCCGCCGACCTCACGCTGGAGGACATCCGCCCGCTCGCGTCGGAGTACGACCTGGCGATCCTGCATACCAGTACGCCGTCGTTCGCTCACGACGTTCGCGTCGCCGAAGCGCTGAAGGAGGAGAACGGCGAGCTCCGCATCGGATTCGTCGGTGCGCACGTCGCGGTGAATCCCGAGCGCGCCCTCTCCGCGTCGACCGCGATCGACTTCGTCGCGCGGAACGAGTTCGACTTCACGATCCAGAGCGTCGCCCAGGGGCACCCCCTCGACACGGTTCTCGGCCTCAGCTTCCGATCACGGGGCGAGATCCGGCACACGCCGGACCGTCCGGTTCTCGAGAACATGGACACGCTGCCATTCGTGGTCGACGTCTACAAGCGAGACCTCGTCATCGAGCGCTACGCGGTCGGATACCTGCTGCATCCGTACGTCTCGCTCTACACCGGACGAGGATGCCGGTCGAAGTGCACGTTCTGTCTGTGGCCGCAGACCGTTGGAGGCCATCGCTATCGCACGCGCAGCGTCGAGCACGTCGCCGAGGAGATCGCCCTGGCGACGCGCTACTTCTCACAGGTCCGCGAATACTTTTTCGATGACGACACGCTGACCGACGACTTGCCTCGCATCGAGGCGCTGGCCCGCCGGCTCGGCAAGCTCGGCGTGACGTGGTCGTGCAACGCCAAGGCGAACGTCCCGTACGATACGCTGAAGGTGCTGAAGGACAACGGCCTCCGGTTGCTCCTCGTCGGGTACGAGTCCGGGAACCAGAAGATCCTGAACAACGTGCGAAAGGGCATTCGCCTCGAGACGGCTCGGCGCTTTACGCGGGACGCGAAGGCGCTCGGCATCAAGATTCACGGAACGTTCATTCTGGGATTGCCGGGGGAGACGCGGGAGACGATTCAGGAGACGATCCGCTTCGCCGGCGAGATCGATCCCCACACGATTCAAGTATCGATCGCGGCTCCCTATCCGGGCACGGAGCTGTTTCGACAGGCGGCCGAGAACGGATGGCTGTCCGGGGAGGCGCTGGTCGATGAGCGCGGCGCCCAGATGAGCGCGCTGTCTTATCCCCATCTCCTGAGCACGGAGATCTCTCGGAGCACCGAAGAGTTCTATCGGCGGTTCTATTTCCGGCCGAGGAAGATGGTCGCCATCGCGAAAGAGATGGTGCGGGATCGGCGCGTCATGCGTCGCCGCCTGCGGGAGGGCCGAGAATTCCTCCGATTCCTCGCGGCCCGGCGACGCGAGAAATCGCTGGACGGGGACGGCGGATCGGCGGCGACGACGGTCGCCCGGGGACGGGCGCGCGTGCAGGTCGTGCTTTCCGTTCCCGCGCAGTCCGCCGTGATTCTGTCCGTTCCGGCTGCGATCCGGGCGGCCAGCGTCTTCGCGGCCGCCGAGGACGTCGAACGCGTCATATTCTGTAGCGAATCGGCGGAGCTTCCACGATCCTGGCGCCGCTGGTTGGCCGCGCTTCGACGGCCCTGGGTGCACGTCACCTCATCTGGTGGATCGGCGTCGCTCGCTGATGCGCTCGATCCCCGATCACCCGTGCTCGTCGTCGCCCCCAATACCATCCCGGAGCCACGCCAAGTTCAGGACCTGCTCACCCGATCGATCACCGAGCGGCAGCGGACGACCTGGGTCTGGCACGGAGCCCCAGTCGCCGCGTACTACCCGGAGGCGCGAGGGCTTCTGGCGCAAACGGAGGCGGTTTCGGGACGGGCGCTCCTCGATGCCTCAGCGCCTCGCATCGAGGCCGCGTCGGACTCCTGGAGCGATGTCGACGGCTCCGCCGGGGCGCGAGCCGAGGAGCGTCGGCTTCTTCGCTCGCTGCGCCAGCCGAGCGACGGCTACCTGGCGCGTTTCGATCGTATGCTGTCCGCCGCGCTTTCTCGACGCCTGGTTCGGACGCCCTTCACGCCGAACGTCATCACGGCCCTGAGTCTCCTCGTCGGGCTGGGCGGCGCCATGCTGCTCGCCAACACGACCCCGTGGGTGGCGTTCCTCGGCTCACTCGTGCTCTGGACCAGCTGTATCCTCGACGGCTGCGACGGTGAAGTCGCCCGGCTCAAGCTTCTCACCTCCGCGTTCGGGGCTCGATTCGATGCCGCCGCGGACGCCGTCGTTCATCTTGCGACCTTCGGCGCCATCGTCATCCACGTGCGCCGCGCCCGCCCCGATCTGAGTCTTGCCGGTCCAACGTTCTTCTTTCTCTTCGGCGTCGTGGTCAGCATGGCGTTCGTCTGGTGGCTGATCAATCGGCTCCCGTCCGAGCGTCGGCTCGGGTTCAAGCGCGTCTACGAACGGCTCGCAAGCCGCGATTATATTTACCTCGTCGTCGTCTTCACGGCATTGTCGAAGCTCGAGTGGTTCCTCTGGGCGGTGGCAGTGGGCGCGAACCTCTTCTGGCTGAGCCTCTGGGGCTGGGCGCGGGCCACCCGTACGCGATGACACTTCGCCAGAAGCTGATCGCGGCGCTCGGGGCGCTGGGGCTGATCATCCTGTTCTGGCGGATCGATCTGAATGCGGTGCGGCTGTCGTTGGTCCACGTCGGATGGGGTATGGCGCTGGTGCTGAGCCAGGAAATCGTGGCGCACGTGCTGAACGCCTGGGGATGGCGCTTCGCGTTCACGCGCGAGGTCGCCCCCTGTTTCCCGCTCGGTGAGCTGATCCGACTTCGGGTGGCCGGTGACGCGATCAACTACCTGACGCCCACCGCGACGATCGGCGGGGAAGTCGCCCGTACGCTGATGTTGCGGGACGTGTGCGGTGCCGACGTCCGGGCGGTGTCCGTCGTCGTCGCCAAGGCGACTCAGACCCTGGCGCAAGCGTTGTTCGTCACCGCCGGGCTGATCCTCTTTGCCGCCGAGTGGATTGCCACGGGCCCCAGCCGCTCGTTCATTTCCTGGGCGGTCGGCGTCGGTCTTTTGGCGGTACTGCTCATCGCATACGGCCTCAAGGCTCGGGGCGCTGCGATCCAAGCCGCGTGGCGCCGGGCCTTCGGGCCCGGCCTCGTGGCCTTCATCCGACGCCATCCCGGGCGTGTCGTCTGCTCGACCCTCATGTTCGCCCTGGCCTATGCGTGGGGAGCCTTCGAGGCCTACTGGATCTGTCGCTTCCTCCTGGTGCCCGTGGCTGCCGCCACGGCCCTCAGCATCGAAGTATTGTCGATCACGATCGACGGGCTCCTCTTCATGGTCCCCGCAAAGATCGGTACCCAGGAGAGCGGCAAGGTGGTCGTGTTCGCCGTACTCGGATATCCCCCGAGCCTCGGATTCGCGTTTGGCGTGGTGCGCCACGTCCGGGAATTGATCTGGGCGGCCGCGGGAGTGGTTCTCTACTGGGCGGCGATCGACCGCGGCGGCTTGTCGGTTCGGCGTCGGCGCGAACAGGCGACCGCGCCGTGAGCGTGAATCTCGTCGGCCGCGCGCTGCGCGGTGTCGTCGGACCGTGTTGCCGCCATCCCGTCCTGACCCTCATCGCCGGGATCGGCCTCGCGGTCCTCGGCGCCTGGCTCACGTGGGCGAGGCTCGGCTTCGAGACCTCGCAGCTTCATCTGTTGCCGCCCGGCCAGCCGTACGTCACCCGCTATCGAGACTATTCGAAGGATTTCGGGGAGCTCGACGAGATCGTCATCGCCATTCGAGGCCCCTCACTACGGGATTCGGAAGCCTTCGCCGCGCGGCTGGTCACCGAGCTGCGCGCCGGTCCCATCGCGTTTCATCACCTCGCATACCGTCTTGCGCCCGACGGCTTCGAGGGGCGGGCGCTGCTCTATTTGCCGGCTGCGGCGCTCGTCGACCTACGAGAGCAGGTCTTCGATCATCAGACATTCATCGAGTCATTTGCCGCGGCCCCGGGGCTCGTGAGTCTCGTCGAGGGAGTGAACCGGCAATTCGCCGGCGCCTTCGTCGGCAACTTCTTCGACCTCGGCCTTCAGGACGGGGCGGCGGCCGGGGATCTTCGCTTCATCATGGCTCTGGTGACACAGCTCCGCAAAGCGATCGATCATCCGAGGCTCGAGGAAACTCCGTGGAGCGCGATGCTGCCGGTCGCCGACTCGCATGAGGACGCCGGCTACTTCCTGTCCGACGACAAACGGCTCCTGTTCGTCCTCGCCGACCCCGTGGGCGGCAGCGGTGGCTTCGCGAATGATCGTGCGGCCATTACCGAAATCCGCGCTCGGATCGCGGCGCTGCGCGCCGAGTTTCCCTCAGTCGAGGCCGGCGTTACGGGAGGGCCGGCGCTGTCGAACGACGAGATGGAGACCGCGTTCGCGGACAGCCAGCTCGCGACGGTCCTCGCGTTCGCGCTCACGCTCGGCCTGCTGCTCCTGGCCTTCCGAAGATTCCGGGAGCCCCTTCTGATGCTGGCGGTCCTCGCGATGAGCCTGGTGTGGTCGCTGGGACTGATCTCGCTGACCGTCGGCCATCTCACCGTGTTTTCCGTGATGTTCATCTCGATCGTCGCCGGGCTGGGCATCGACTACGGCATCTACGTGCTCTTTCGCTGGGACGAAGAGGTGATGCTGGGCGCCAGATCGGCGGTGGTGCTCGACGTGATCGCCACGCGCACGGGGCCCGGTGTCCTCCTGGGTGCCCTGACGGCTGCCGGGACGTTCTATGCGCTGATCGCCACCGACTTCCACGGCGTGCAGGAGCTCGGCTTCATCGCGGGCAGCGCGCTCATCGCGTCGTTCATCGCGATGCTGACCGTGTTCCCGGCCCTGTTGGTGCTCATCCCTCAGCGCCGGCCCTCGGTCGCGCGCTCTCCTGCCGCGCATGCAACGGCGCTCCACCGTGCCGACGTGCCGTTCGTCGCGTTCCTCACTCGACATTCGACCACCGTCTTGGTCGGCGCGGGTATGCTGACCATCTTCTCGCTCTGGTCCGCCCGAACAGTCGATTTCGACTACAACCTCCTGCACCTTCAGGCGAATCACACCGAGTCCGTGGTGTGGGAACGAGAAATCATCGAGACACAGAGCCGATCGAGCTTCGCCGGACTGTCTACTGCGACCTCGCTGGCCGAGCTCCAGCAGAAGCACCTGGCCTTCAAGCAGCTGCCGTCGGTGGCCGGCGTCGATAGCGCGCTGTTGTTCATCCCCGAGGACCAGCCCGCGAAGTTGAAGGTCATTCGCGACATGGGGCCGCTCATCGCCCCTCTGCGGGTCGGTGCGGCCCCCCGGCTCAGTCTCGAGCGCCTCACGGAAGAGCTCGAGGGGCTCAAACGCCGCGTCGAAATCGGCGTCGTCGAGGCCGGCCCGGACGGGCCGAGCACCGAGTTGCGCACGATCCGGGCCGAGCTCGCCGACACCCTCGGCACGCTCCGTGCCGCGGATCCGGCCACGACTCGGGTGAGCCTCGAGCGCTACCAGGGGCATCTCGTCCACGACTTCAGGGTGAAGCTGGACCTTCTTCAGCGGAACCTCGACCCTCGATTCGTCACCCTCGAGGATGTTCCGGCCGAGCTGCGGCGCCGGTTCATCAGCTCGAGCGGGAGGCTGCTACTGCAGATCTATCCCAAGGTCGACGTGTGGGACCGTGAAGGCTCGGTGAGATTCGTCAACGAGCTGCGATCGGTGGACGCCGGCGTCACCGGCACGCCCGTGATCAGCTACGAGTCAATCAGCCGAATGGAAGACGCCTATCGGCGAGGGACCCTGTATGCGTTCATCCTCGTGACCGTCATCAGTTGGATCATGATCCGGCGGACTCGCGAGACCGTGCTCGCGCTCACGCCCCTCGTGCTTGGCTCGCTGTGGGCGATCGGCATCATGCGGTTCTTCGGTTTCCAGCTGAACCTGGCCAACGTCTGGGGCGTCCCCCTCATCATCGGGGCGTCGGCCGAGTACGGGCTGAACGTCGTCACTCGCGTCATCGAAGCGAAAACGTACGGCGGTCCGCTGTTTCCACGCAGCACGATCATGGCGGTGGCGTTCAATGGTCTCAGCACGATTACAGGATTCGGCAGCCTCCTGGTGGCGCATCATCGCGGCATCTGGAGTCTCGGATTGTTGCTGACCTGTGGTAGCCTCACGAGCTTGGTCGCGGCGCTCGTGGTGCTGCCCGTGCTCATTCGCCGCTTCGGTGCCGCGGAGGAGTGTCAGTAATGTTTGGACTTGGGTCTCAGGAACTGCTCGTGATCCTGGTCATCGTGCTGGTCCTGTTCGGCGCGAACCGACTCCCGCAACTCGCTCGATCCCTCGGGTCGAGTCTCAAGGAGTTCAAGAAAGGCATCGACGAGGCCCAGACCAAGGAGGAAAAACTCTGCAAGCAGTGCAAGAGCGCGCTCGCCCCCGACTGGACCCACTGCCCGCGGTGCGGGGCGGCGGCGACCCAGGAGCCGAACCCGAAGATTGGTCCGAGCACCTGATGACGCTCCGAGGAGACGGGTGAAGACAAGGGTCCGCTGGATCATCGGCGGTGCGATCATCGCCGCACTCGTCGCCTCCTGTGGTTGGTTGATCCTGACGGATGCTCCGGCGTACCAGTTCCTCGTCCGCCTCTACGTGGATAAGCGCTTCCTCAAGCACACGCTTCGAGACTGGGGCGTACTGGCGCCCGTCGTTTTCGTGGGCCTCCAAGCCTTGCAGGTCATCATTGCCCCCATCCCAGGTGAGCTGACCGGGATCCTCGGCGGCTACCTATTCGGCGAATGGGTTGGGCTCCTCTACTCGACGATTGGGCTGACCGTGGGATCATTGACCGCCTTCGCGCTCGGCCGGTGGCTTGGCGCCCGCTACGTTCAGAAGCTGGTGAGCGCTGAGATCTGGCGCAAGATGGGCTTCATCGTCGAAGCGGAGGGCGCCATCCTCTGCTTCATCATCTTCTTGATGCCCGGCCTTCCGAAGGATGTGACGTGCTACCTCTTCGGTCTGAGTCCCATGCCGTTCTGGCTCTTCGCCGTGGTCTCCACGCTCGGTCGCTTTCCCGGCACCTGGGTCCTCTCGGCGCAAGGCGCTCGGACGGCGTCGGGCGACTATCTCCAGGTGATCCTGCTCACGGCGATTGTCGTCGCGGTGGGGCTGCCGCTGTATTACTACCGGCACCGGCTCGTTGAATGGCTTCGAGGGAAGCGGGTGCGCTCGGCCAACCGCTCTGGCTAACGGGATTCGAACAACCCAGGCGGCCCCCGGTCGTCTTCACGTAACATCTTCACGTAACGTGTGCGGCCGGAGGCTTCATGGGCGACCCTCCACGGACGGCGGGCGGACGATTCGGTCTCGCCGGCCCGCCGGTTGAGCGGTTGTGACCGCGTACTTCGACCTCCTCGTGCGCGGTGTGGGTTTGGCGAGCCAGGCCGGCGCGATCGGTGGCGTGTTCTTCATCGTCCTGGTCCTGCGGCCCACCGCCTCGGCCGAATTCGGGCCGATCCTCTTGCGATCTCGCAGCCTCGTCGTGGCGAGCGCCATCGGCCTCGTCGTCGCCCAGTGCCTGGCGCTCGCCATCATGCTCGAATCCCTGGCCAGCGAGGGTGTCTGGCCGGTCGGGGAATTCGTCGGCACGACGTATTTCGCCGCGAGCATCGTCCGCGTCGCCGCATGCGTCGGGCTCGTCGTGGGCTGCCGGATGATCGCGCGAGGACGCGGAAGAATCGGGGCCTGGATCGCGCTGGCGTGCAGCGTTGCGTTGGCGGCGGGCTCGGCCGTGGATGAGTCACGCGGTTGGGCGCCTGGACCGCCGCGCGGTCCTGCTCGGTCTCGACACGCTCCATCAGCTAGCCGCATCGGTCTGGATAGGAGGGCTTGTCCATCTGACGGCCGCGGCGTTTCGCCGCGGCGAAACGGCCTGGCCATTGCGCGTACTGCGGCGCTTTTCCGCGACCGCGCTCGGCGCCGTGGCGACGCTCGTCCTTGCGGGCGTCGGGCTCGCGTTCTGCTACGTGGACACTCCCCGGGCGCTGCTCGGAACGGGATACGGCGCCATGATCCTGACCAAGGGCGTGATCCTCATCGGTCTCCTCGGCCTTGGCGGTACGAACTTCCTCGCAGTTCGCCGGCTGGGAACCCGGTCGGAGGTTTCCCTCGTCCGCCTCCGGCGCTTCGTGGAAACTGAGCTGGGCCTGGGTCTCGTCGTCCTCTTCGTCGCGGCCTCGCTCACATCACTTCCGCCGGCCGTGGATGTCGTGGCCGAGCGCGCGACCCTCGTCGAGATCGGCGCCCGAATGGCGCCCCGTTGGCCGACCTTGAGGTCTCCGACGATCGAAGAGCTGCCGGTCCCCGACCGCGACACGCCGAAAGCCGCCGAGGACCGCGCGTGGTCCGAGTACAATCACCATGTCGCCGGCCTCTTCGTGCTCGTCATGGGGCTCCTCGCGACCATGCAGGGCCTGCGGTGGGCGCGCTGGACGCGCCACTGGCCCGTGATCTTCCTAGGCATGGCGGGCTTTCTTTTCATGCGGAACGACCCGGAGGCGTGGCCCCGCGGGGCGTTGGGATTCTGGGAGTCACTGAGCGATCCGGTCGTCTTCCAGCATCGGGTGTTTGTGCTGCTCATTGTGGCCTTCGGAGTCTTCGAATGGTCGGTGCACCTGGAGCGCTTACGAACGAAGGGCCACGCGCTGGTCTTTCCGCTGCTCTGCGCGGTGAGCGGCGGGTTCCTGCTTGCGCATACGCACTCCGCGGACGATCTCAAGGAACAGGTGCTCATCGAGCTGAGTCACCTCCAGCTCGGGCTCCTCGCCACGTTCGTCGCGTGGGCGCGCTGGCTCGAGCTGAGACTCCCTCCGCCTGACGACCGGCTCCCCGGCCGGCTATGGGCGATCGGCTTCACGCTGGTGGGCTTCTTCCTGCTGATGTACCGAGAGAGCTAGCCCGTCCGACAGGCGGCAGGAAGAAGGCGCCGGAGAAGGCCTCTGGACTGGCCTCGCTGCCGCCTCGACTGCGATTGCCGTCGCGATGCTAACCTGGGTCGTCGTCATGCCGAACCTGAGCGCGTCCTCTACGGGTGGCTCTACGCGGGCCGCGGGGGTGCTGGGTGACGCGCCGGGTATCGGGCAGAATGCTTTCTTCCGGGTCGACATGAGAGACACGCAACGGTGAGCTCTACAGGAAGCCGAGGTCGAGGCTGACTCATCATAAGATCGTGAAACGATTTCGCTTTGATGCGGCATTCGCGCGTCGCTTGGCGGGCGTCGCGCTGATCGCGCTTCCCATGGGCCTGGCCGCCTGCAATCGGTCGCCCGAGGTGGGGGCTACCCCGAAACCGCTCCCCGTCACGGTGGTCGCCGTCGCTGAGCGCTCGGTTCCCGTCTACGGCCAGTACGTGGGGCAGACGGAGGCGGTGAAGACCGTCGAGGTACGCGCTCGGGTCGAGGGCTTCATCGAGCGCCAGGTGGTGCCCGACGGCGCAAATGTCAAGGCCGGCGATCTGCTCTTCACGATAGATCCGCGGCCCCTCGAGGCCGCGCTCCACCAGGCGGAGGCCGCAGTTACCCAGCGAGAGGCCGATGTGCGCCAGGCGCAAGCCAATCTCGATCGCGACCTCGCTCAGGTCGAGAATGCCCGCACTCAGGAGGGGCGCTATCACAGGCTCTTCCAGCAAGAGTTGGTCGCCAAGGAGCAGTACGACCAGGTCCACACCAACCTGACCGCGCTGGAGGCTACCGTGCAGGCCGACCGCGCCGCCCTTGAGAACGCGCGGGCCGCGCTTGCGGCCTCCCAGGCGGCCATCGACAACGCGCGGGCCGCGATTCGCGCCGACGAGGCTGCGGCCGACAGCGCCCGGCTCCAGCTCGGCTATACGTCCATCAAGTCGCCCCTCGATGGACGCATGGGCCGGGCCGAGGTCCGGGTGGGCGCGCTAGTCGGAAAGGGCGACGCCACGCTTCTTGCCACGGTGTCGACGCTCGATCCGATGTACGTCAGCTTTAGCGTGAGCGACCGCGAGGCGCTGTCCGTGTGGAACCGTCGTCGGGCGGAGATGCAGGCGAAGCCAAGCTCCTCCGGCATCACCATCACGCTGCCCGACGATAGCCCCTACGCGCATGACGGGCGACTCGACTTCGTCGACCGCGCGGTGGACCCGCGGACAGGCACCCTCGCCATGCGTGCCTCCTTCCCGAATCCGGCGGGGCTGCTTCAGCCGGGCCAGTACGTACGCCTCCGGGTCCTCCTCTCCGAGCGCCCCAACGCGGTCGTCGTGCCCCAGGCCGCGATCCAGGAAAGCCAGGGCTCCGCGTCGTTGTTCGTGGTTGCGCCGGACCAGACGGTACAGGTGCGCACCGTCCGGTTGGGGACACGCGTGGGGCCGCTGTGGGTCGTCGAGGACGGTGTGAAGCCTGGTGAGCACGTTGTGGTCAAAGGCCTCCAGCAAATCCGGGCCGGAATGCGCGTGGAGCCGACTCTGGAGGCGCTCCCGCCGACGCCCAGGAGCTGATGCCGGTGTTCGTCAACTTCTTCATTGATCGTCCCATCTTCGCCTCCGTGCTCGCCATGGTCATTGTGGTGGCCGGCGCGGTGGCGATCCCGTTCCTGCCCATCGCGATGTTCCCCGAGATCACGCCGCCGCAGGTTGTGGTGGCCGCTACCTATCCCGGGGCGAGCGCCGAGGTCGTCGAGCAGACGGTGACCACGCCGATCGAGCAGCAGGTCAACGGCGTCGAGGACATGATCTACATGTCCTCGCGGAGCGGTAGCGACGGGACGATGACGCTCAACGTGACCTTCAAGGTCGGCACCGATCTCGACATCGCCGCCGTGAACGTGCAGAACCGGGTTTCCATTGCGCAGGCCAAGCTCCCCGCGGACGTGACCCGCCAGGGCCTCACCATCACCAAGCAGAGTCCGGATCTGGTCGAGATCGTCGCCTTGACTTCTCCCGACGGGAGCCGGGACGAGCTATACCTGGCGAACTTCGCCACGCTCCAGGTGGTGGACGTGCTGGCGCGGGTGCCAGGCGTGGGGCAGGTGACCGTGTTCAACGGGCGGGACTACGGCATGCGCCTCTGGCTGAACCCGGAGCGGCTGGCAGGCCTCGGGCTCACCGCCGGCGACGTGGCAGATGCGGTTCGGGAGCAGAACCTCCAGGCCGCGGCCGGGCAGATCGGCCAGCCCCCGACGCTCCCCGGGCAGCAGTTCCAGTACACCGTCACCACGCGCGGCCGCCTCGCCACTCCGGCCGAGTTCGAGGAAATTATCCTCCGCACACGGTCCGACGGCTCCTTGCTCCGTGTCCGCGACGTCGCCCGAGTGGAGCTGGGCGCTCAGAGCTACGGGTCCTTCGGCCGCGTCGGCGGCAAGCCGGCGGCGCTCATCGGCATCTTCCAGCTTCCGGGCGCGAATGCCCTCGACGTGTCGAAAGGGGTCCAGGCGGCGGTGGCCCGGCTCGCCCCGAGCTTCCCGAGCGGCGTAACTCATACGCGCCCCTACAACACGACCGAGTTCGTCCGCGTCTCGATCGAAGAGGTGGTGCAGACGCTTCTCATCGCCATCATTCTCGTCGTGATCACCGTCTACGTCTTCCTGCAGGACTGGCGCGCCACCCTCATTCCGACTCTGACCATCCCGGTGTCGCTGGTCGGCACCTTCGCCGTCATCAGCGTGTTCGGATTCTCGATCAACACGCTGACGCTCTTCGGCCTCGTCCTGGCCATCGGGATCGTGGTGGACGACGCCATCGTGGTCGTGGAGAACACCCAGCGGCACCTCGACGAGGAAGGGCTCGCGCCCCGCGAGGCGACCCGCCGCGCGACGGCGGAGGTCGTGGGACCGGTGATCGCCACCGCGCTCGTCCTGATGGCAGTCTTCATTCCCATCGCGTTCCTGCCCGGCATCACCGGCCGGCTCTACCGACAGTTCGCGCTGACGATCGCGGTGTCGGTGGCCCTCTCCGCCCTCAACGCGCTGACCCTGACGCCGGCGCTGTGCGCGCTCTTCCTACGTCCCGCCGGTACGGCTCGGAAACGCTGGCTGGCGCGGGTGTGGAACGCGGCGTTTCTCCGGCTCACCAACGGTTACGATCGGAGCGTCCGGCTCATCGTCCGGCGAGCGTCCCTCGCGGTGGTCGTGCTGCTGGCCCTGGGCGGGGCCGGCTACTTCTTGCTGCGCACCGTGCCCACGGGTTTTGCGCCCACCGAGGACCAGGGCTACCTGCTGGTCAATGTCCAGCTTCCCGACGCCGCATCCCTCGAGCGGACCGACGCCGTCGTTCGCCAGATCGAAAAGATCCTCCTGGAGACTCCCGGCGTCGAGACCGTCGTGGCCATCGGCGGGCGCAGTTTCATCACGGGCGTCAATGGCCCGAACGTCGCCTCCTTATTTCCCAGGCTCACGCCCTGGTCGAAGCGGAAGACGTCCGAGCTTCAGGCCGACGCGATCCTGGCACGCCTGCGCGCCCGCCTCAGCGGCATTCAGGAGGCCATCGTCGTGGTCTTTCCCCCGCCGCCCATCCGGGGCATCAGCTCCGGCGGCGGGTTCCAGTTCGAGCTGCAGAGCGTGGCCGGAGGCTCGCTCGAGGATCTCGACGCCACCGCTCGTCAGATTATGGACGCGGCCCGGCAGCGCCAGGAGCTTGCCGCGACCTTCACCGGGTTCCGGTCGGGCGTGCCGCAGCTCGACGCGCAGGTCGACCGGACCAAGGCTAAGGCGATCGGGGTGCCACTGTCTGATGTGTTTTCGAGCCTCCAGACCTTCCTGGGCTCTCTCTACGTCAATGACTTCAACGCGTTCGGCCGGGTCTATCGGGTCCAGCTGCAGGCCGAGCCGAGCTTCCGAACTTCTCCGAGCGACGTCGCTCGGCTCTATGTCCGGAGTCAGCCCGGACCGAACGGGCAGCCCGCCCAGATGGTGCCGCTGAGCACGCTCGTCACCGTGAAGCCGATCACGGGACCCGACACCATCTCCCACTACAACCTGTATCGGTCGGCGGAGATCGCAGGCGACACGGCGCCCGGGGCCAGTTCCGGGCAGGCCATCGCAGCCATGCAGGACCTGGCACAGCGTCTCCTGCCGGCGGGCATGGCGTTCGAGTGGTCGGGCCTCGCCTTCCAGGAGATCGAGGCTGGCAGCCGCGCGGGGTTCGTCTTCGGCCTGTCCGCCCTGTTCGTGTTCCTCGTCCTGGCTGCTCAGTACGAGAGCTGGCTGGTCCCACTGGCCGTGATCCTGGCGGTGCCGCTTGGTGTCCTGGGCGCGCTGGGGGCGCTCTGGCTCAGCGGGCTGGCCAACGACGTCTATGCGCAGATCGGTCTCGCGCTCCTCATCGGACTGGCGAGTAAGAACGCGATCCTCATCGTGGAGTTCGCGAAGGAGCGTCGCGAGCGCGGGATCGAGGTCCGGGAGGCGGCGCGGGAAGCGGCCCGGCTGCGCTTCCGACCTATTCTGATGACCTCCTTCGCCTTCATACTGGGCTCGCTTCCGCTGGTCTTCGCCTCTGGCGCGGGCGCGGCCAGCCGGCACTCGATGGGCACCACGGTGGTGGGCGGGATGCTAGCGGTGACCGTGCTCGGTGTGCTCCTCGTGCCTGCGTTTTACGTCGCGGTGGACCGGCTCGTGACCTTGCGCAGGCGCGGCGAACCGATCACGCCTCCCGGGCGGGCGGACGGGTCCATCGAAGCGACGCGGTAGGCCGCCGCGTCGTCGAAGTTGGCGTGAGATGAAGAAGCGCGCCAGAGAAGGCCTGCCTGTAAGCTCTCTGAGCCTCGCGACGGCGATAGTGTCCCCAACCGGGATTCGAGAAAATGCTCCGTGACTCAACACGAAAGAAAACGATCCCTCCAGAACAGCCGCAAAGCCCAGAGTTGCGTCCTCCAATCGAGGGGGCCGCTTCGGACTATCCCACACACCCGCACTTCCCTGGCCACACGCAGGAGATTCACCGGTAGCGGTGCACTTCGCGTAGACGTCCCCGGAGGCGATTTACTGCTCCGTCGCGCGCCTCCGTCGAGGGCGGTTGGGGGCGCTGGTTTGCCCAAGGACGAAGACGCCTGCACCGGTCCCAGCGGTAGATGACGCTTGGACTTTGAGGATCGATCGCGAGGACGCGGATGGAGAGGTCCGTCAGACCGGTGTTCAGAACGCTCCACGTGCTACCTCCATCCGTGCTCTTGAACACGCCGGTCCCTTCGGTGCCCGCGTAGAGCGTGGTCGGCATCTGGGGATCGATGGCCACGAAGGCGCTGGCGAGATTCTCTGTGGTCTCAGGCCCTGACTGGATCACCGTCGCGCAGCCGACACAACAGATGGCAACATCAACGGTTCGACGCGATGCCGCAGACGGGGATTTGTGAACGCGAACGGCGTGCGCGGTCAGGCGATCCACCTGTAGCGATCCACCCGGACTGCAGGGATCTCCCCGAAGCAATTCAAGCAAACGCCTGATAGTGAGCGGCGACGATACAGCCTATCCGTCTCTTCGCGGCCGGATTCGCAACCAGGCCCTCGCCCGTCACAGCGAGCGGGGGCGACCCGGAGGGACGATATGCGAGCGCTCATCGGTGCCCTCGTGGTTGGGCTTCTCCGCAGTCGCCCGGGCCAGCGACTCTCTCCGGTGTACCCGCAAGCATTACGACGACGTTTCGTAGGGACCGCGTTCTCTTTGGTGGCGATCCTCGCGTGTCTCTTCGTCGCACTCAGCGTCGTGGCGCCGGTGAATGTCGCAACGGCGGCCACTTGCGAGACGCTGATCGCAGTTCCATTGCAGGATGGCGTGATCACGTCTGCGGTTTCGGTCCCTGGTCCGAGCTTCACCGGACCTGATGGACGCACATACCAAGAAGTGCGACCGTTTTGCCGCGTCACCGCAACGTTGACGCCCACGAGCGATTCGCTGATCAACGTCGAAGTCTGGATGCCGATCTCGGGTTGGAACCTGCGGTTCGAGGGCACCGGCAACGGCGGATACGCGGGGAACATCGCTCTCGACGTGCCCGAGATGATCGCCGCCGTGAACGCCGGGCGCGCCGTGGCGGCGACGGACATGGGTACCGCGCCATCGACGAACAACGATGCCGATGCGCTCGTCGGACATCCCGAAAAGTGGGTCGACTTCGGTTACCGCGCCACGCACCTCATGACGGTGGCGGCGAAGGAGATCATCAGCACCTTCTATGGGCAGGGCCCGCGCTATTCGTATTTCCACGGTTGTTCGACCGGCGGTCAGCAAGCGCTCATGGAAGCGCAGCGCTTTCCGGACGACTACGACGGCATTCTCGGCGGCTCGCCGGCGAACAATCGCACGCATGTTCACGCGAACGCGGTGTGGGTCTACAAGCAGTTTCACGCCACGCCGGAGAGCTACTTCACGCCCGATAAGGTCGACCTCGTCACCAAGAACGTCGGCGCCGCGTGCGCGCTGAAGAGCGGCGGCCTCGCCTCCGACAACTTCCTCACCGACCCGCGATTCTGCGATTGGGACCCCGGCACGATTCAGTGCCCGTTGCTCGACGGCCGCGACTGCCTCACCGCCGACCAGGTCCACGCGGCGCGCGCGATCTACGACGGACCGCGGAACCCGACGAACGGGCACCTCATCTATCCCGGTTCTGTCCGGGGCAGCGAGAACGCCGGCGACCTCGGCTGGAACGCGCTGGGCGCGACGCCCGAGCCGCAGTTCGATTCGCTGTTCAAGTGGGTATTCGGCGCGACGTGGCTCTGGCAGACGTACGACTTCGCCGGCGACATGGCCGACGTCGATCTCGTCCTCGCCCCGATCCTCAACGCGATGAGCACGGACCTGAGTGCCTTCAAGAACCGCGGCGGGAAGCTGCTCATGTACCACGGCTGGGCGGACCCGATCATCCAGCCGCAGGACACGATCGACTACTACTACCGCGTCGCGGCGACGCAGGCGAAGCAGCCCGCGAAGGCGCTCAAGGAGACGCAGACGTTCTTCCGGCTGTTCATGGTGCCGGGCATGAACCACTGCTCCAGTGGGGCGGGACCGAACGCGTTCGGTAATCGCTATAGCGCGCATATTGTCGTGCCGGGCCCGCCGGTGGCAGACGCGGCGCACGACGCATTCCTCGCCCTTCAGCAATGGGTCGAGCAGGGCCTCGCGCCCGAGCGGATCGTGGCGACGAAGTACGTGAACGACGATCCCAGCCAGGGCATCCAGATGACGCGGCCCATCTGTCCGCTGCCGACGGTCCCGAGCTACTCGGGCGGCGGTGACAGCAACGATGCGGCGAGTTTCGTGTGCGCCGACGACCATGCGACCAACAACGTATCCGCGGCGCCCGAGTACTTGCGATGAGAGAAGAGAGGCTGAACCAGCGTCCACGAAACCGAGCGAAGATCCCTGTGACCGACAAAGAGGGCCCCATGTACTCCCGCTCCTCCGCGCTCGCCACCACCGTGCTTCTCATCGTGGTTCTTCTCATCGCGCCATCCGCACAGAGCGCCGACCTGAAGTGGACACCGTACGACCGGCCGGCGCAGTACACGACCGTCGTCGACAAGGAAGTGCCGATCATGATGCGCGACGGCGTCGTGCTCTACGCGGACGTCTCACGCCCCGCCGCCCCCGGGCGGTATCCCGTGCTCATCACGATGACGCCGTACAGCAAGGCGATCGCGGGCGAAGCGCCGGGGTACCTGATCGCGCGCGGCTACGTCCACGTGGCCGTCGACGTGCGTGGTCAGGGGAGCTCCGGCGGGACGTGGTGCAACCGCTGCGAGATCGAGCAGATGGACGGCTACGAGGTCGTCCAGTGGGCCGCCGCACAAGCGTGGAGCGACGGCAACGTCGGGATGTACGGCTCGTCGTACCGCGCGATCAACCAGATGCTCACCGCCGCCCTGCAGCCGCCGGCGCTGAAGGCGATCTTCCCGATCGCCTCGTCGACCGACGACTACCGCGACTTCGGGCGCACGGGCGGCGACGCGAACTTCGCGTTCATCCCGACGTGGCTCGCGCTCGTCATGGCCGCGGAGGTGATCCCGCCGGGCTGGGCCACCACCGATCCGATCCAGTACGTGCTCAACGACATCCAGCACGGCGGTGCGCTGACGACGTCGACGCTCCCGACGATCATCAAGCTCTGGGGGCAGCAGACCTACGACGAGAACCGCGTCGCCTCGCCCTACTGGAAGCTCGACCACATCAAGGTGCCGACGTTCCTCGTCGGCGGCTGGCGCGACCTGTTCGTGCGCGGCGAGACGCTCAACTTCGAGAAGCTGCGCGCGCTGAAGGTGCCCGTGAAGCTCCTGATGGTCGACGGCAACCACACCGAGACGTCGGGCGGCTCGCTCCTGCCCGACGGCGACGTTCCGGGCCTGCAGCAGATCGCGCTGCGCTGGTTCGACTACTACCTGAAAGGGCTCAACTCGCGGCCCGATCTGATTCCGCCGGTCACGGTGAAGCTGAAGGGTGCCGGCCAGATGGAGACCATGAACGCATGGCCGCGACCCGACATCGGGCCGCGGCGCCTCTACCTGCGTGGCGGTCATCGGCTGTCGACCATGGCGCCGAACACGCTCGAGACCGAAGAACAGTTCGCGCAGATCTACCTCTTCGGCTACTGCTCCGGGACGTCGCAGCGCTTCATCCTCCTCGTCGGCGTGGTGCCGCCGCAGTGCGCGACTGACAACACCTTCAACGAGCAAACGGAGCTCGTCTACACGACGCCGGTCTTCGAGGCTGACGTGAAGATGGCGGGGCCCATCGCTGCCAACATGTGGATCAAGACGACGCGTAACGAAGCCGTTCTCTCCGTGCGCGTCACCGACGTGCACCCGGACGGCTCGTCGGAAGAGCTGAGCTTTGGCCTGCTCGCGGCGTCGTTCCGCGCGGTGGATCCGACGCTGAGCCGCATCATCACCGGCGAGAACATCCAGCCGTGGCATCCGTTCTCGCGGGATTCGGTGCAGGTGGTGACGCCCGACGAGCCGATCCTGCTCCAGATCGAGGTCTATTCGACCAACGCGGTGATCAAGGCGGGGCATCAGCTCCGTGTGTCGGTCGGCCCGAGCAACTTCCCCTCGTATCTGCCGCCCGTCCCGCAGATCGGGAACTCCGCGGGCGGAGTGCTCACGCTGATGCACGATCCGCAGCACCCGTCGCACATCGTGCTGCCGATCGTGCCGCCCACGACATGGCCGCCGCTCTGGTGAAACGTTCGTGGTCGAGGCCGGCTGGCGCCCGTGGCAGTCTACACGCACGTGAGCGCCGCCCGTCAGCGGCGCGTAGTCGAGTTGCTGGAGAAGCCCGCGGTGAGACGGCCAGGAGCGAAGACGTCAGCGGCGAAAGAGGCGGGAGCGATAAGAAGTGCTTCTGTGCGCCGCCATGAAGATCATGGACAGGCGTCGTCGAGGTAGGCGTGAAATCAAGAAAAGCGCCAGAGAAGGCCTGTAAGCCGGGTCCTGTGGCCCTGAGCAGTTTCCTGCCCGGGGTGACGATCATTTCTCTAGGGCGCCGGTTACCCGGCGTCTCCAGCGGCCGAACCCGGGAGCGGCGCGGGCCACGCCATAGCTCCCCTATTTGGCCTTGCTCCGGGTGGGGTTTGCCAAGCCGGTGCGGTCACCCGCACCGCTGGTGAGCTCTTACCTCACCGTTTCACCCTTACCGCCTCGCCACCCTCGCGGGCGTCGACGAGACGGCGGTTTGCTTTCTGTGGCACTGATCCGTGGGGTTTCCCCCCCTGGGCGTTACCCAGCACCCTGCCCTGCGGAGCCCGGACTTTCCTCCCGCCGCGTCACCGCGGCCGGCGACCGTCCAGCCTTCTCTGGCGCTCTCACAGTATAGCCGACTGCGTGGCAGCAGCCGACGGCGTCAGCCGACGATCGCGCCGCGCGCGAGGGCGTCGACCCGCTCGTTCATGGCATCGCCGGCGTGGCCGGCCACCTTGTGCCAGACGACATCGTGGCGGCGGGTCTCGGCGAGGAGGCGCTCCCAGAGATCGCGGTTGGCGACGGCCTGCTTCTGGCTGTTCCGCCAGCCGTTCTTCTCCCATCGCTCCCACCAGCGGTCGCGGAAGCAATTGACGATGTAGGCACTGTCGGAGTGGATGTGGAGCCGCCGGCGGCCGGGTACGGCGGCCAGGCCTTCGGCGACGGCCTGGAGCTCCATGCGCTGGTTCGTCGTGTGGGGAGCGCTCCCCGAGACCACGCGCTCCTCGTCGCCGTCGATGATGATCGCAGCCCAGCCACCCGGACCGGGGTTCCCGGAGCAGGCGCCGTCGGTGTAGACCGTGACGTCCGGTTGAGCGCGCCGGGATGCGGCGCCGGCGGGTCGCGCCGTCAGGCGGGGTCCTGCCAGTAGAGGTACCGACCGCAGTTTTCGCAGAGCATCGGCGCCTGGGCCGCCTTCAGCTCCTGGATGGCCTGGGGCCGGATCGACACCCGACAGCCGCTGCACACCGCGGACGACGTCACGCTGGCCACGGCGATGCCGCTGCGCGCTTTCAGGATCTTCTCGTAGTCGGCCAGCAGGGGACGGGGCAGCGCCTTCGCGCGTGAATTGCGATCGGCGCGCAGGCCGGTCAGCTCCGTCTCGACCGCCTCCAGCTTCTTGCGCACGACGGCCTCGTCCTGCCGCGCCTGATCCTCGCGCGCCTTCAGACGCGTTTCGGCCTCGCGGCTCTCGGCGGTCAGACGCTCTTGCAGCTCCATCAAGCCGAGGATCTCTTCCTCGCCCTGCGCCTTTTCCTGCTTGATGGCCTCGATCTCGGAGAGCACGGCGGAGTACTCGGTGTTGTTCTTCACTTCCCAGAGACGCCCTTCGGCCTTCGCCCGCTTGGCCGTGACGACTTCGAGGTCCTTTTCCTTGGTGCGCAGGTCCTTGCGGGTCGTGTCGGCCTTCAGCTTGACGGCGTCGAGGGATTTCTGGGCTTCGGCGAGCGCGGCGTGGATGGCTTCGATCTGCTTGGGAAGACGGGCGGCCTCGGCTTCGAGCGCGGCGAGCCGCGTGTCGAAGCCCTGCAAATCGATCAGGGTCAGGAGCTGAGCGTCCACGCCTTGCTTGATTGTAGCCGAACTACGCTGACCAGATCGCGTTGTCCGCGGAGCAGGACGGATCGTCCGCGCACCGAACCGGGTCGTCCGCGGAGCGACGAGGGCTGTCCACGGAGCGACAAGAGTTGTCCGCGGAGCGATAACGGTCGTCCGCGGAGCGACAAGGGCTGTCCGCGGAGCGGAGCCACACGCGCCTGCGGCAGGCCACCCGCAGTCCGAACCGGCCTCGAGGCACCCGCTACAATAGTGGGCCCACCTGGACTCGAACCAAGACCTAACCGGTTATGAGCCGGCTGCTCTGCCATTGAGCTATGGGCCCGCGGGGTCATCGTGTCCGATGCTCGCTCCCGGTCACGATTCCAGGAAGCTCCGGAGCTTCTTGGAGCGCGACGGATGCCGGAGCTTGCGCAGCGCCTTGGCCTCGATCTGCCGGATGCGCTCGCGGGTGACGGCGAAATTCTGGCCGACCTCTTCGAGCGTGTGCTCGCTGCCGTCTTCCAGGCCGAAGCGCATTTTGATGATTTTTTCTTCGCGGGGAGTGAGGGTCTTCAATACTTGCACGGTTTGCTCGCGCAGGTTGAGGTTGATCACGGCTTCGGACGCTGAAATTCCGGAGCGGTCGATGATGAAATCGCCCAGGTGCGATTCTTCTTCTTCGCCGACCGGTGTTTCGAGCGAGATCGGCTCCTGCGCGATGCGCAGCACCTTACGAACCTTGCCCACCGGCAGTTCCATTTTGACGGCCAACTCTTCGGTGGTAGGCTCGCGCCCCAGATCCTGCTGGAGCTGCCGCTGCATGCGCACCAGTTTGTTGATCGTCTCGATCATGTGCACCGGAATGCGAATGGTGCGCGCCTGATCGGCGATTGATCGAGTGATGGCCTGGCGGATCCACCAGGTGGCGTAGGTCGAAAATTTGTAACCGCGACGATATTCAAATTTCTCGACCGCCTTCATCAACCCCATGTTGCCTTCCTGGATCAGATCCAAAAACGACAAACCGCGGTTGGTATACTTTTTGGCGATTGAGATCACGAGGCGGAGATTGGCTTCGACCATCTCGGTTTTGGCGCGGAGCGCTTTTCGTAGCCAACTTTTCAGCGACTGGTATTGCTCCGCGTACTCGTCCAGCGAAAGCCAAAGCGATTTTTCCAGCTCACGAGACTTGATCCCAGCCGGCGAGCGCGCGCCTGAACCGCGGCGATGCTTCGCGATTTCGCTCTGAACGCTCACAAGGGTTTGATAATGTTCATCCGCCAGGTGGACGAACTCTTCGGTGACCTTTTGCTTGAAATAGAACTTAGGGTAAAGCCGGTGAAGGGAATTGAGCGTTCGCTGAAACGCTTTCAATCGCTTCGTGTCTTTCTTCGAAGAATTGCCCGAAAGCTTTGCGTAATTCTGAGTAATCGTACCGCTCAATTTTTCGACCTGCTTACACAAGCGCGGCAGGATTTTCATGTAACGCTCGCGACTCTCGATCTTCTTATCGAGAATGACGCGGTCGAACCGTTCCCGGCCTTCGGTGAGTTTCTGGGCAAGATCGAGATGCGCGCGCGCAGTGAAGCCGAAACGGTTAATGTGCTTTTGCACGATGTTTTCCGCTTCCTCAATACGTTTCGAGATTTCCACTTCCTGCTCACGGGTTAGAAGCGGCACCTGACCCATTTGTTTGAGATACATCCGGACGGGGTCGTCGAGAATATCCAGCTTCGGCTCCGGTTTTTCTTCCTCGTCCTCGTCGACGTCTTTTTTAATTTCTTTATGTCGATCAACGTCGGATGCTTCGATGACGTCGATTTCGAGCCGTCGCAGCCGCGTCAGGATGGCATCCAGCTCGTTCGCATCCGTTATTCCCTCCGGCAGTGCCTCGTTTAGGTCGTCGAACGTGAGATAGCCCTGCTCCTTGGCGAGTTTGATTAGCTCGCGCAGACGAAGCTGAATCTCGACTGCGGCGTCAGCTTCGGTTTTCGATTTGAGCAAGGTTCCCGCACTCGTTCTGCGTGCTCGCACCAATCGTGTAATTCGCTTGGCTTTGAAGGCAGCAATGGTTGCCCGTCCTTTTAACCCTAGCCGCGGTGCTGAGCCGTTGCTGCCCGAAGCTCGCCGCGCCCTCTTAAATTTCGGACGCTTCGCCGATGATCGGCGAAGGCCTTTCCTTGCTTTCGAATGCCTGGCCAAGACTGTGGGTTAAGGTTTGCGGCCTTCGATCAACGTTCCCATAAGATCGACAATCAGCGGCCGGCCTCGGGAACAGACGAAAGCCGGGAAATCTGGTGGAGTTGCTCCCGCAGGTCAACAATTTCTTTCTGTAAATTAACGACCTCGCCCGTGGTCAATTGGGGAAGCCGCATTCGCGTTTCGGCAATCTCAAGCTGTCGGCGTAAAGTCGCTTGAATTAGGCCTTTCCACCAGCTCTCAGCCACTTCTATTGCGTTTGCCGGCATCTTTTGCAACAGCCAAGCAGAAACCAGGCCCTCCTCTTCCGCCGTCAATTGGGACATGAAGGAATTGAGAGAAACGGGATCGTCCAGACGCAATTCGCTCTCCAGAATCCGGGCGAGCAATTCCGTGCCGGATATTTGGGGTAAGACTTCACGCCAGTTTTGTTCGAGAAGAAATTTGCGAGCTGCTTCGTCACGTAAAGCAAGAAGACAAAGGACGGCAACATCATGCCGCGGAGGCATCGCAGCTGCGGATCGAGCCGGAGCGGATTCGGCGCTGCGTTCAGACCTTGGCCTAGTCATAAGTTTTTCGAACTCAGACGCTGGAACGCTGAGACGCGCACTCATCTTGTTCAAGACCTGGCCGCGCATGAGCGGATCACGCACCTGCGAAACAGTTTCGGCGAGCTTCCGGGCCAGCTGCATTTTTGCCCCAAGCGAGCTTAGATCGACAACTGCGGCTTCGCGATCGATCCAGTAATCGAAAAAGTCGCGCGCAGATGTTACGCGCTTTTCAAATTCTTCTTTTCCATTCCGTCGAATGAGCGAATCAGGATCCTCGCCCGGTGGCATATCTGCTACCCGGACGATCAGATCATGTTGAAGGAGTGCGTCGAGTGAATGTTCCGCCGCTTTTCGTCCGGCTTGGTCGGCATCGAAACAAAGAACGACCTCGTCAACGAAGCGCTTCAGAATTCGAGCCTGATGCTCGGTAAAGGCGGTGCCTTGCGGCGCGACCACATTTTTGATGCCGGCTTCAAACAGAGAGATCAAATCGAGCTGGCCTTCGCACACGATCGCGCAGTTTGCTTCAATCAGCGCCCGTTTGGTTTTATGGAGTCCAAAAAGCACGCGCCCTTTTTGAAAGAGCGGCGTTTCCGGTGAGTTCAAATATTTCGCCACCTGCGGATCGGACTCGAGCAACCGGCCGCTGAAGGCAATCACCTCCCCGACGTCGTTACAGATCGGAAATATAATGCGCCCGCGGAACCGATCGTAGACTTCATTGCCGGGCCGTTCTTCATCGCGCGGCTTGACCAGTCCACTT
>Ga0137415_10001131_pt1 | contig 26450 bp, 23 predicted proteins | sample CZODoug3_1_1_16f_FD_183082 | JGI IMG/M metagenome (GOLD analysis project Ga0137415, IMG submission 183082) | Vadose zone soil fungal communities from Angelo Coast Range Reserve, California, USA - CZODoug3_1_1_16fungal (Hybrid Assembly) | ecosystem: Environmental > Terrestrial > Soil > Vadose...
TCCTGCGCTGCCTCGCGTGACAAGGTCGCTGCCTGCCAACGCAGGTCGACCGGGGCACCCGCGATGCCAAGCCAGCCCTTCACGGTCTGCGCATGCATCACCACGGCCATGGGAAGCAGCTCAGCCAAGCGATGCCCAGCGGCCATGGTCGTATGCACGTCCGCGATGAGGCCGGGCAGCTCTAGCCCACGATGGTCGTAGTCCGTCGCATCGATGTCGTTCAGCCGGTGCCGCAACTGTTCGACAGGCTGTACCTCCCCGCCGGGGCGTCCGGCGCTCACCGCCATCAGAGCGCGACGCACCGCATGGATCGAGCGATCGGAGTTCCCGTCGGCCGGAGCGGGGACAGGCAGGGACGTGAGCTCGGACGGAGAGACCTGGAGGGCATTGGCGAGCGCCACGACGACGGACCGGCGGTCCAGGGCGCGCTCGCCGTTCTCGATGCGCGACAGGTGGCCCGCTGAGATCCCGGCCAGTCCCGCGATGGTCCGCAGCGACTTCTTGCGCGACTGTCGGATGTGCTTGAGCCGGCGGCCGATGGTTCTGTCGTCGTAGCCCTCGTTGATATCCGATGCCATGTCCGAGTCCGTTCCTCGGCGCCTGCCTCCGGAACCGCGTGCGCGGCGACGGGAGCCTCACCGCTCATGACGACACTACTATCGGCGTCCCCTGCGCAGAGCACGACGAAACGGCCGGGCTGACGCCGCCTCGGCGCTCAGTCGCCGAGCCCGGAGACCCGCTCCCAGCTGGTGGTCAGCTGGTAGGCGTCCCGGGCGCCCTGGTAGTGGGCGAGCAGCACATCGCCCCAGTCCACCCCGGGCAGGCCGAGCAGTTCGTTGTCCTCCTCGCCGAGTCCACCGAGTGAACGCAGCCCGGCGAAGTTGCCGCCGATGCTGGGCTCGGTGGTCGCGGCGGACAACCCCGCGTACCGCCGGGGTGCCTCCAGCACGACGGCCGGGGCCTGGGCCAACCCGGCCCGCACGGCCACCCGGTCGGTCACGCAGGGGAACAGGAAGGCGATCGGCCAGTTGACCAGCACCGGCGGGTGGGTGGCCAGGTAGTCGGTCAGCCGGCGCACCTGGCGCAACCTCGGCCCGGTCACCGCGAGCCAGCCGCTCGGGTCTGCGGTGGCGTCCACCGCGCGCACCCGGACGCGGTTGGCGCCCGGGGGGATCTGCTCGGCGTCCACGCCGACCGCCCGCCAGAGCCGGTAGTCCGGGTCCTGCCCGGGCGCGGCGCGCGGCGGGTCCGGCGGTATGACCTCGGCCAGTTCCTGCACCCGGGCGGTGGTTCTGGTGCCGGTGCTTGGGGTGTCCGGCGGGTCGGTGGCGCCGCCGAACTCCAGGGCGAGCCGGTTGCCGCCGTCGGTCCGGCCGGCCACCGAGACGGCCACCTGCTGGTCCGGCGCCACCGGGGGCAGGGTGAACCACGGGCTGGTCAGCGTGCCGGTGGCGAACGGGCCACCGGACAGGCTGCCCCACAGGTACGTCGAGATGCCGGTGCCTGGCGGATCCGGCGGCGGCGCGGCGGGGTCGAACCCCGCTCCGGCGAGGAACCCGCCTTCGGCTGTGGAGCCGCCGGCTGCTCCGGTCGCCGTGCGGGCGCCGGTCGGCCTGGGGAGACCGGCCGACGGGACGCCGGGCGCCGGGCTGGGGGAGAGCAGGCCGCCGGGGACGTCCGGAATGACCCGCACCGCGTCGGCCAGCCCGCAGGTCGGCTGCCGGGCCAGCCAACGCAGGTTGGTCAGTGCGAGCGAGCCGACCGGCTGGCGGACCGGAGCCGCCACGAAGGACACCAGCAGCACGGTGACCGAGACCGCCACCACCGAGCCGGCCAGCAGCGCGGGGGCGGCGACCAGGGCGCCAATTGCCGGCCGGGCGCCGCGCCGCCAGCGGAGCAGCAGGTACCCGGCGACCAGCGCGGCGGCCCAGCACAGCGGGGAGTCCAGCGGCAGCCCGCCCGGCCGGACCGGCCCGGCGGCCCACGGCACGTCGTAGACCACCGGTTGCCACCAGGCGTTCGGCCCGCTGAAACTGAGCCCGGCGACCATCGCCATCAGCGCGGCGCCGGCCACCCCCACCCCCAGTGGGAGTCGATCGGGCTGGTGTTGCGTGGGAGTAGGCAGAGCAACCGGTTCGGGGTGTTGCGTGGGGGTAGGCAGAGCAAAGCGACGGGCGCAGCGCACCAGCAGGACCATGGCCACCACCAGGAACGCGGCGAACACGCCGGCCAGCGCGCCGAAGTGGTGCGACCACTTGGATGGGGTCAGCCAGAACAGCGCGAGGCCGAGCGTGGCGACCCCGGCCAGCCGCGCCGCGCCCGGGCCGACCCGCCCCCCGGAGCCCGAGCGGCCCTCGGCGCGCCGGGCCAGCAGCAGCCCGACGATCGGCAGCAGCGCGAGGGTGAGCAGCACCGGGACCCGTTTGGTGGCCGTGCCGTCCTGGTCGCCGGCGAGCAGGAATCGGTAGCGCTCCAGCTCGTCGTACCAGGGCAACGACGGCCCGAACGTGGTGTGCCAGCGAGTGGCCACGGCCAACGCGTGCCAGCTCTGGTCGGCGAACACCAGGGTCAGCGCCACCCCGCCGACCGCGCACAGCGCCGCCACCCGGGCCAGCACCAGCAGCCGGGGAGCGGCCCCGGCCTCGCCCCTGCCTGCGCTGCCCGCCCCGGCCCCGGCCTCGCTCGTGCCGGCCTCGCCGCTGCCTGCGCTGCCCGTGCCGGCCCGCACCAGCCGGACGATCTTTGGGGCGAACATCAGCACCGGCGCTGCGAGCAGCACCGCGGACGGGCTGGCGGTCACCGTCAGCGCGGCGACCGCCGTGGCCAGCGCCACCGAGGGCAGCCCCTCGGCCCGCCAGAGCAGGGCCAGCACACAGGTCAGCCCGGCTGCCAGGTACGCCTCCGGGCGCACGCCCAGGTTGAACGGCAGCCAGCAGGCCAGGAAGCAACCCGCGGCCAGCAGCCGGAGCCCGGCGCGGTGGGCCAGCCTCGGCACGGCCGCCGGCAGCACGCCCCGGCTGAGGGCGAACCAGGTCAGCATCGCCAGCAGCGTGCTCGGCATCCGCAGCCACAGCGGCCCCATGCTGACCTCGGTGAGTGGCGCGAGCACGTGCTGGGCCAGCGCGAACGGTGTCTCCGAAGCGTTCCACCAGCGGTAGTAGTTGCCCTGGTAGCCGGCGTCGCGCGAGTTGCGCGCGATCATCGCGGCGAACCCGTCGTCGTCCGACAGCGGCCCGATCACCGCCCACCCGGCCAACGTGATGAGCACGGCGGCATCCACCGCCAACGCGGCGCGGCCGCTCCGGGTCGGCCGCACCAACGCCAGGCTGCCCCGCGCCAGCCACACCAACGCGGCAGCGGCGGCGAGCAGCTGGACCGTCAGCAGCAGCCGCTTCAGGCCCGTCGACCGGAGGGCGAACGGGTCCATGGTGGCGGCCCGCACGGTCAGCCCGGCGGCCCGCGCGGCGCTCAGCTCGGTGCGGAACTCCCGCACCTCGGGGATCGGCTCCGTGGGCAGCCGGGCCACCGCCCCCCCGGCCGCATCCACCAGCACACCGCCCGCGTCGGCGATCACGGTGACCCCGCAGTCCGCCATCCCGACCGGGACGGCGCCGGCCAGCCGCCCGTTCAGGAACACCTGGGCCGACCCGCCGGCGACCCGGACCAGCAAACCGGCGCCGTCGGCCGCCGTGGCCAGCACCGCCACCGGGTGGCCCTGCTCGGTGGCCGCGCGCAGCACCGGGCAGGGCAGCGTGGCGGTCAGTCCCACCGGCCGGTAAGGGGCGAAGAACGCGGTGGTGGACACCGCGGGCTGTCCGGGGCCCGGCCAGGCCACCTCGGTCCGCTCGGCGAACACCGGGGCGAACGGCAACGCCAGCGCGGCCACCACCCCGAGGCAGCCGATCAGCAGGCCGGCCACGGTGGCGGCGGACTGGGGGGAGCGGTCAGCGGACAGTGCGGGTGCCCTTCGCGGCGACGGTGCTGCCAGACCCTAGTCGGGCCCCGCCCGGGCACCGGTCGGCCGTGCCGGACGGTCACCGATCGGTAAGCAGGTCCGGGAAACCAACGGCCGCGCGGGAGGCTCAGGCGGTGACGATCTCGATCTCCGGTGACGCGGCCAGTGTGCGGGTGACGTAGCAGACCCGCTTGGCGGACTCGGCGAGCTTGGCCAGGTCGTCGCCGGTGGGCGCGCTGGCCCGCACGTCGATGCGGAACCTCCGGAATTGCGGGCCGTCGTAGTAGCCGGTCACGTCCACCTCGACGTCGGCCAGTTCGATGTCGCGCTTGCGGGCGCTGTAGGCCAGCGAGAGCGTGAAGCAGGAGGCAATCGCGGCGAGCAGCAGTTCGGTGGGCTGCGGGCCGGTGCCGGTGCCCCCGACCGACTCAGGTTCGTCGGACACCAGCTCGAAGCCGCCGGTCCGCACGACGGCCCGCAAGCCACCGGTCCAGCGGGCCTGCACGGCACGTTCGGTCACACCCATTCGTCCTCCTCCGCGTGGGGAAACAGCCGGCCGTCATCTCGCCGCAGAACCAGCCCACCGAGAGTTCACCGCGCCGTAGCAGACACCCGGGCGCGGCGCCCCGGCGCCGGGCGCCGTTGCTGCCACGCTATCCCGGTTCACGAGCGAGCCGAGGAGGACCGTGATGATTCGTCTGAACCCCGTGGCCGACACCGTCAAGGTGACATTCGCCCTGCCCCTCACCGAAACGCCCGACCGCTGCAGCGTGGTCGGTGACTTCAACGAGTGGCAGCCCGGCAGGCACGAGCTGCGCCGCCGGACCAACGGCACCCGGTCGGCGTCGGTCACCGTGCCGAGCGGCACCCGGATCCGGTTCCGGTACCTGGCCGAGAACGGCCACTGGTTCAACGACCCCGAGGTGGTCGACGTCGACGGACAGGACGCCACCCTCACCGTCTGACCCGCCCGCCGGGTGCGCGGGGTGCGCTGCCGCGCCTTGTTGCCGAGCTGCACCACAGGCAGGCTTTGCCCGCTGCTCACCTGCCTGTGGTGTAGTTCGGCAACAACGGGCAGACTCGGCCGTCCACCGGCTGGCGCGCGGAGCGAGGGAGGACGTGATGGACCCCGACGAGGTCGACGACGACGTGTTCGAGCAGCTCGACGGGCTGGACACCCTCGAAGGCGGGGATCCCGTCGATCCACTGGACGAGGGGTACTCGCCGCCCGAGAAGCCATGGGCGGTGAACGACTGGGGCACCACCGCGCGCGAGGAGGCCGACGGCGAGGGGCTGGACAGCCGGCTGGCCCGTGAGTTGCCGGAGATCTGGGCCGACGAGGACGACGAAGGGGACGGCCTCGGCGACGAGTCCGACACCGACGGCGAGCTGATCGACAACGAGGTCGGTGACGTGCGCTCCGGCCGGCTCAGCTGTGCCGGGGACGGCGCCGGCGACCACGAGCTGTACGCCGAGGACGTGGGCGTGGACGGCGCGGCCGCGTCCGCCGAGGAGGCCGCCATGCACCTGGTCGACGAGGACGGGCGCTGACCGGCTCGGAGCGGCCTCAGTGCGGGTGTGGGTGCGGGTGTGGGTGGTCGTGGCCGGCGGGGCGGTGCGCCAGCGCGGTGGCTCGGCTGGTGACCTCGGCGGGGGCCACCGTGCCGGCGGCGGCCAGCACGTCCTCCAGCGCGCCGAGCCAGTGCTGGTAGTAGCTCCAGCATTCACCGGGCGGCGGGGCGGCCTCCCAGGCGGCGATCCGGGCGATCAGCGCGGCCTGGAACTCCGGCCAGGTGAACACCCCGGCGTCGTACAGGGCTACCACCAGGCCGAAGGCCCGGCCCTCCCACGGCTCGGCGAACACCAGCTCGCCGTTGGACCGGGGTGGCGCACCGGGGCCGTCGGTGTCCAGCGGCGCGAACCCCGGGGGCGGCGTCGCCGTCACGGGGCTACCACCTTGGCCACGCCCACCATGGCGTCCCGGGTGACCAGCGCGACCAGTTCCTCCTCGGAGAGCTGCTCGGTGCCGGCGGGCCGCTCGGGGAGCACCAGCCAGCGCACCTCGGTGCTGGAGTCGCGCACGGTGATCTGGACGTCGTCGGCCAGCTCCAGGCCCATTTCGGCGAGCACCGCGCGGGGCTCGCGCACCATCCGCGCCCGATACGCCGGGTCCCTGTACCAGGACGGCGGCAGCCCGAGCACCGGCCACGGGTAGCACGAGCACAGCGTGCAGACCACCACGTTGTGCGTGGCGGCCGAGTTCTCCACCACCACGATGTGCTCACCCTGCGGCCCACCGAAGCCGAGCTCCTTGACGGCCGAGGTGCCGTCGGCGAGCAGCCGCCGCTTGTACTCCGGGTCGGTCCAGGCCCTGGCCACCACCTTGGCGCCGTTGAGCGGACCGACGTTGGTCGAGTAGTTGGCGATGAACTTGTCCATCACCGTCGGGTCCACCAGACCGCGCTCGGTGAGCAGTTGCTCGAGGGCCTCGGTGCGCAGCGGCGCGGGGATGCGCTCATTCGGTTCCGGGGTGATGCCTTGGCTCATGCTGTGATTCCTACCGTGATTCCTGCCGCGGGCTCCAGGTAGCTCTCGTACAGCTCGATGGTGAGGTGGAACGGCTCAGCTCGCCAACCCCAGAGCTCATGGGAGTCGAAGCGCACCGAGTAGACGTGTTGCGGGTTCTCGGCCTGGAAGAGCGCGTGCGTGTCCGGCAGCAGCGCGGCCGGCTGGACGACGTCCACCACGCCGGCGTGGCCGCACACGTAACCGGGCAGCCGGGCGGCCCCCTCGCCGGCGGCGGCTCGAGCCCGCACCGGGTCGCCCACCGCGAACGCCGGCGCGGCATCCACCGTGCGCAGCGAGCCGGGGGCGGTGGCGGCGTAGTCCGGCTTGGTCGGCTCGGGGACCGGCGGTTCCTCGACCTGCTCGCCGCGCAGGTTGCGCGCGCGTGCGTCGATCGCGCCGGGAGCCAGGATGCCGCTCTCGAGGAGCATCAGCTCGATGGCGTTGAGCCAGCGCCCGTAGTAGCCGTCGTCCAGGTAGGCGGCGCGGTCCAGCCGCCCGAGGGCGTACCGGAAGGCGTCCAGGTTCTGCCCGGAGACTCGACCCATGGCCAGCAGGCTGAGCGCGAACGCCCGGCCCTCCCAGACCTCCGGGAACACCGGCTCGTGCCGGGGCGGCGGGTGCACCGGGCCCCAGCCCTCGGTACCGCCCAGGTCGGCGATTCCGCCCATGGCACCACCTCTCGTCGCTTCACGGTCACAACCACGGCCCGCGAGTCGGGGCTCACAGCACACTGAGTTGGGGTCTCTCAGCACAAAGATTAGGCCGCACAACCGTTCCGGGCTGGACGTTCAGTGGGATGCAAGGTCACGGCAAGGCAGGTCGGCCAGGGTAGCCGGCGACGCTGCCGCATCGGCATGCGCGCGGAGGGGAGCACCATCGTGAATGGACGGACGGGCGTGGCTCGGCGACCGGGGAACCGGCGCGGTCGGGGCTGGCCGGGGGTGGTGCCGCTGCTGGGCGTGACGGCCGCCGCGGGCCTGGTGCTGGCCGGCTGTGGCTCGTCGGGCGGCGCGGCGGGGTCCAGCGGGCTGCCGGATGTGGCCGCGCCGCTGCTGGGCGGGGTCAGCGAAGAGCAGTTCTGCGCGACCGCGGTGGCGCTGGCCGCGGAGGGCCAGCAGCACATGGAACAGCAACGGCAGGCGGCGGTTCACGGCGGGAACGTCGACGGGGTGGCGGAAACCCGCAGGGTCGCCGACACCTGGGCCAAGCTCGCGTCGATCGCCCCGTCGGAGCTTCAACCGGACCTGCAGTCGCTCGCCGACAAGACCCGGTCGATCGCCGATGGGAACCGGGATCCCCAGATAGGTCACTCGATGGTGCCGGCGGCCAGCCACTATGGGAACTGGGTGCGGCAGCACTGTCCTGGCATACCCACCGCCGTCCCGCATCCGGGCGGCGCCAGCGCCGTTTCACACCCCGGCGGCTGACCCGGCCGCGCTCCAAAGCCCCACTAGCCGCCGATGGGCACGGTGGCCACGACGGTGGTGCCCGAGCCCGGCCTGGAGATCACCCGCAGCTCGCCGCCGACCAGCTCGGCGCGCTCGGCCATGGACCGCATGCCGTAGCCGGAGTCGTCGCCCACGCTGCCCAGCCGATGGCCCACCTCGAAGCCGACGCCGTCGTCGGAAACCTCGAGGCGGGCGATGCCCCGATGGGCCTCGAAGCGCACCCGGGCGGCGCCGGCCCGGGCGTGCTTGGTGATGTTCTGCAGGCACTCCTGGGCGATCCGGTACAGCGCGATCTCCACGTGCTCGGGGAGCCGCTCGTCGGCCAGGTCCAGGCTCATCTCCAGCCGCGGCACCGTGCGGGCCAGGCTGGCCAGCCCGCCGGCCAGACCCAGGTCGTCCAGCACCGGTGGACGCAGCCCGCCGATCGCGGCGCGGGCCTCGTCCAGGGTGAGGTCCACCAGCTCGCGGGCCAGTACCAGCTGCTCGGCCGCCTCGGTGGGGCATTCGCGCAGGGTGTGGCCGACCGCGTCCAGGTGGTAGGAGAGGCTGACCAGCCGCTGCGAGATGCCGTCGTGGATATCCGCGGCCAGCCGCCGCCGCTCGGTCTCCTGGGCGGCGATCACCTGCTCGGTGAACCGCTCGTGCGCCCGCTCCCGGGCGGCCAGCTGGCGGTGCATCCGGGCCTGGTGCAGCGCCCCGGCCACCAGTCGCCCGATCACCAGCAGCAGCCGCAGGTCCCGGTCGGTGAACTCGCGGCGAGCCACCGTGTGCACGTTCAGCACGCCGACCAGCCCGGCCGGCTCGGTGGCCATCGGCACCGAGGCCATCGAGGTGAACTCGGTGCCGCGCAGCGCCGGGATGGGCACGTAGCGGGGGTCGGACTCCTTGTGTTCGACGATCACCGCCGGCTCGTGATGGCTGGCCACCCAGCCGGTCACCCCGGAGCCGAACGGCAGCCGGATCCGGCCGACCTGCCGATCGAACGGGGGGGTCGCGCCGGCCAGGGTGAGCGAGCGCTCGGTGTCGTCCAGCACGTGCACGAAGCACACGTCGGTGGTGGTCGCGTCGGTGATCAGTCGGGCCACGGCGGCCGCCATCGGCTCCACCTCGGGACCGTTGGACACCGCCTCGATGATGGCCAGCAGCAGCGCGTTCTCCCGCTCCGGGGCGACCAGCCCGAGCACCGGACGGGAGCCGACCGTGCCGAGCAGCACGAACCCGCCATCCTGCGCGCCGTGCTCCGGGACGCCCACCGGGTCCGGTGCATTCTCCGGCGCACTCACTGGAAGATGCCTTCGCGCAGGGCGGTGGCGACCGCCCCGGCCCGGTCGTTGACCGCGAGCTTGCGGTAGATCGAACGCAGATGGCTCTTCACCGTCTCGTCGCTGACCACCAACCGGGTGGCGATGCCCCGGTTGGACAGCCCGGCGACGATCAGCGAGAGCACCTCGCTCTCCCGGTGGGTCAGGCCGTGCCGGGCGCCCGGCCAGAACTCGTTGCTCTGCAGCCGAGCGGCGGTGTCCACCGCGCGCCCGGCCAGCGCCGCGTCGATCACGGTGACCCCGCTGTGCGCCAGCTCCAGCTGCCGGACCAGCTCCTCGCCGCTGATCTTCTTCAACAGGTAGCCGGACGCGCCCGCGCGCAGCGCCTGGAACAGGTACTGCTCGTCGTCGTAGACCGAGAGCAGCACCACCTTGCAGCTCGGGTCCCGCTCGCGTAGCCCTCGGCACACGTCCAGCCCGCTGGCGCCCTGCATCCGCACGTCGCACAGCACGAGGTCCGGGGCCAGGTCGGACACCACCCGCATCGCGTCGTTCGCGCCGATCGCCTCGCCCACCACCCGCACCCGGCCGCGGAACGGGGCGAGCATCGCCTTGAGCCCGGCCACCACCATCTCGTGGTCGTCGACCAGCACGATGCGCAGCGGCCCGGTGGCTGGTGACCCGGCCGGCGACTGTGTCATAGCTCAGGACGATAGAGCCATTTGGCCCGGTCAGCCCGGCCTAGCCCGGGTGATACCCGCGGCACGCTGCCGCGTCCGTCTGGGACCGACCCCTGTACCCGAGTTGCCCCGCTCAGCAACTTGTCGAACTGCGCTCCTGCCACCGTTTACGAAGCAGCGGGATCTTCTCGACCTTGCTCGGAGTGAGGTGCTCCCAAATGATCCTGTAGCTCCGATCACGCCTTGGGCATTCAATGATCTCCTCCGGTGTGACGATCACGTCCACACCGAAGTCGTGCTCCGTCTCAGGTAATGGGCCGTCGACCACCTGCAATGAGTGCACGGTCGTGACAATCGTTGTCTGAGGTCCGATCAGCCCGGCTTCGCAAAGAATCGCTACCTCGATGTCGGAGTAGCCGGCACCTTTACCGATCCGCACACCGTCGCGGTTCACCGCCACGCTGCCGCAGACGACCAGATCCACAGGACGCATGTCGGACACGTCGAGGGTCCGAGCGATCTGGTGCGCTACTTTGCTGGTCGCCGCATCTTCCGGAGACACGGTGATACGGGCTGGGTCGAGAAAGTAGAACGGTTCGGGCTCTGCGAGCTTCGGGACCGCCATGTAAACCAGCTTGCCCTCACGCAACGCCCGCGCTCGGACGGGGTGTTGGGCCTTGTCAGGTACCGCCTTCACCACGTTCGCCGCGTCCCAGGCTGGGTGTTGAGCGAGACGATCCGCCGCCAGCTCGGCGCCGTGGAAAGCGGGGATGCTGCCCCTAACACCGAGCGGTGCGGCGTTCTCATTTTCCAGAAGCGCCCAGACGTGCTCCCGAACAACGTCCTTGCTCTGGGCATTGTCGGGATGCGCCGGCACTGGCGATTCCTCCGCTATGAGGCTGTCATGAGGGTCAACAGTCGATCGTAGACGTCCTCCACGACCGGAACTGTTCGCCACTGGCGAAGCTCGCCAGCGGCGCCGAACGCAACGTTGAGTCCTCCGCCGCCCCATGTCTGTTCAACAATGTCGATTGCCTGGTGCAGGGTTGCCGCCGCCTCGTCGAGCTTCCGTTGACGGATGTAGGTGAGGGAGAGGTTTCCCAACACGATCGCCTGCGACTTGGACCCGTCGGTCAAGACCTCCGCCGTCTCGGTGAGTGTCTGCTGCGCCCGCCCGAAATCGCCGAGAAACAGGTAACACGAGCCAGCCAGCCGCCCTTGCTGAGTCGGCGAGAACAGATCAATAGCGGGATCATTCTGATCAACGCGGCCGAAACACACCTCAGCGTCCGAGAGCGCCCTCTCGCACTCCATCTGCTCGTTGAGCATCGCGTGCGCTTCGGCGGTGTGCAGGACCGCGAGGCCGGCGAGCACATCACTGGCGCCGGTCACCGCGTCCGCGGCCTGCCGGGTGAGCCGCGGGCCCGCCCGCGGATCCTTCTCCCCGTACAAGGCCACGTAGCTCGTCCGGAGCAAGGCGAGGCCCTCCGCGCTGGGCGCGTGCAGCCGGCGAGCCGCGGCGGCGGCCTGCCTGAAATACGCCCGAGCCGCGGTGTGGTCGCGTCGCTGTGAGGCGTCCCAGACCAGCTGCCCCATCAGCGTGGCGGCCTCGGCCTCCACCGCCCACAGCTCCCGTCGAACCCGGCTCGCGCTCGCATGCGACTGGAGGAAGGCGATCCGGCCAAGGCACTGGCCCGTCCCGGCGATCAGTGAGGTTGACGGGCAACGGTCATACCGCACATCCAGTGCGTGCACCTGCTCGCGCAGCTGTGCCACCGCCACGAGATCGGCACCCGAGGGGTTGACCAGCGCGTACCGCAGCTGCTCCGTCTCGGCCTTCGCCCCCGGTGCCGGCACTGCGGGGGTGGGTGGTGACCAGGCGCTCGCGCTCTGCGCGGCCCGGGTACGCCGCGCGGCATGATCCTCTTCAAGCTGTTCATGCTTGAGCTGTAGTTCTTGGCCGCGGATGTGCTCGTACTGGGCCACGAGCGCGCCATTCGCGCCGAGCGCTTGATCGACGGTCTCCCAGAACTCCGGCTCGATTGGGAACTGTCGACCTGCCTCGATGTGGGAGATCGACGTCCGCGAGTAGTGCGTCAGCCGAGCAAGATCACTTTGCGTACGTGGCGATGCCTCGCGATGGATCGCGAGCGCTCGACCGATCCCACGGTGGAGCTGAGTGATCTCATCGGGCCGCCGAGCCATGCGCCACCACCCCCGCGGTATCCACCCGGCGAGGTCAATCGGCGCGTGTCCTTGCCGACCGTCTTGCTAGGTGTGCAACGACTGAGATGTGGGACATGCGCCCACTCCCTGCCCCACAGTACCTCCCACCTGGTTCATTCCTTGATCAGGTGCGACCGGGGCCGACCGGCGGCGGGCACTCGTCCTGCTCGGCGGACAAGTCCAGGCGTGCTCGCGGCACTCAAGGCAAGGAACAGGTTCCACATGAGATCAGCCGATATTCCCCGTCTTGATCGCCGAACGGGGAGCTTGCGCGAGGAGACGCCTCCGGCGAGCTCCCGAAACGACGATCACACAGCCCGCGTCCCGCTACCGATGCTGTCCGGGCCGTGCCCACGCTGCCAGCGTTGCCTACGCCGGTTGGAGGTTTGGGCGGCCAGACCTCGCCAGGCGCGCCGCCGACGCTGGCGTATCCGGCTATCCGGGCGGGAGTCCGGATCATGATCAGTGCCGCACCACAGGCAGGAGCGGCTGTCACAATGCCATCCACGCCCTTCCTCGCCGTCTCCCATCTGGTGTGCTGAGGTGGCTGATCCGATCGAGTCCGCCGCGCGATTCATGGCCGCCCAGCCGGGCGGTGCCGAACGCGTACTTGCCCAACACACACGGCGCGAGGACGGGCGGTGCGCGGCGTGCAGCGCCCGCGCGCTCGTGAGCTGGCCCTGCGGGCTAGCCAACATCGCCCACCGCGCCCAATGATCAGCCAGGGTCTGCCCGTCGATCATGTGCCCGACTCTTCTGGCTGAGAGGTATCGAGCTTTCCTGAGGGCCCCGCAGGGTGATTTGGGAGGTTTTCCGGCGATCCGGGAACCGGTGGCGACCCGCCGAGCGACTGATCGGACAATGACTACCGTGGAGACTGTCGCAATACAGCACCGGCCCGCGTGGACCTGGCTGTCCACCCTGGGGCGGTTGGTGCTGGCCACCGTGTGGATCGCCGCCGGGGTCAGCAAGATCACCGACCTGGACGCCTCAGTGCGCGCGGTGCGGGCCTACCGGATTCTGCCGGAGATCGCCGCGCAGGCCGTCGGCGCCGGTCTGCCGGCGGTGGAACTGCTGCTCGGAGCGTTGCTGCTGGTCGGCGCGGGGGTGCGGGCCGGCGCGGTGGTGTCGGCGGCGCTGCTGGCGGTGTACATGGTCGGCATCGCCTCGGCGTGGGTGCGCGGGCTGCAGATCGACTGCGGCTGCTTCGGCGGCGGGGGCGCGCTGGCCGCCGGTACCCGCCCCACCTACGGCTGGGAGCTCACCAGGGACGGCGCGCTGCTGGTGCTCACGCTGTTGTTGGCCAGGTGGCCGGTGGGACACTTCGCGGTCGATGGCATGCTCGCCGGGAGGCGAGAGGAGAACGGGCGATGATGTCCAAGAAGACCGGTCGTCGCACGCGGTCCCTGGTGACCGCGCGCCGGGGACCGTCGGTGTTGATGATCGTGGGCATCGTGGTGGTGCTGCTGTTCGCCGGCGCGGTGGGTTTCGGCGTGTACCGGGCCCAGCACCAGTCCGCCGCCGCCGCGGGTGCCGTGCCGACCAATGCCATCGCCACCGGGGTGCCGGTCGGCCAGGCGAGCGCGCCGAACACGATCGATATCTACCTGGACTTCCAGTGCCCGGTGTGCCGGGAGTACGAGCAGCAGTCCGGTGCCACGCTGGACGGCCTGATCTCCAGCGGCACCGCGAAGGTGGTCTACCACCCGGTGGCGTTCCTGGACCGCTACTCCTCCACCCAGTACTCCACCAGGTCCTCGGCGGCGGCCGGATGCGCGGCACAGGCGGGGGTGTTCCCGCAATACGTGAAGCTGCTCTACGCCAACCAGCCGCCGGAGAACGGCAACGGGCTGCCGGAGAGCCAGCTGATCTCGCTGGGCCAACAGGCCGGCGCGGGCGGCAACTTCGCCGCATGCGTTTCGGCGAACACCTTCGCCGGGTGGACCGCCGCGCTCACCGACGCCGCCTCCAAGGGGGGCGTCGACGCGACCCCGACCGTCCAGGTCAATGGCAAGCAGATCGACAACAGCGATGCCGCTCTGCGTCAGGCGGTGCAGGCGGCGAAGTAGTCCCGGTGGGCGATCGTCACCGGGCCGCCTCGGCTCCCAGCTGCACGGCGGCCGACCCGGCGACCACCGCGGCCGACGTGACGAGCACCGCGGGGCGCCACCCACGCAGCGAGTTGACCACCGCGATCCCGCCGGCCGCGGCCAGGTCGCTCGGCCGCAGCACCCGCTCGCGCAGTACCCCGTCGTCCACCAGCCGGCCGCGCTCGACGCCGGGCAGGCACCCGGACGATTCGGGCGGCGTCCACCAGCACCCGTCCAGCTTGAGCGCGAGGTTGGCGATCGTCGTCTCGGTCAGCTCACCGCGCTCGTTGCACAGCACCACGTCGTCCGCGTCCGGGTGCCGCGCCCGGCGCTCGGTGTAGGGCGCCCGCCGGCTCGTCTTGTGGAACGGCCACGGCTGGGTGGAGTCGATCGGCTCCGGCTCCAGCGCCAGGCGAACCGCACCGGGCGCTCTCGGGGGCGGGGGCGCGGTCTCCACGGTGAGCGCCCCCGACCGGTACAGCCGCAGCCGGACCAGCGCCTCGTCCAGCGGCGCCACGGCGTCGGCCAGCTTCGCGGTGGCCTCGGCGAGGTCCAGCCCGAACCCGAAGTACCCGGCGGAGCGGGCCAGCCGGCGCAGGTGCCGGTCCAGGTTGCGGATGCCGGCTCCCCGGGTGTGGCCCATCGTCTCGAGCAGGTGGAACTCCTCCGCCCGCCGGTCCAGCACGGCGGCCTTGACCAGCAACTCGGCGTGCTCGGCGGCCGGGTCCGAGGACCAGGTGATGCCGCCCCCGGTGCCATACTCGGCCAGCCCGGTGGCCCGGTCCAGCACCGCGGTGCGGATCGCCACGCTGAACTGGGCACGGGTGGGCCCTCCGGGCGGGCCGACCCAGCCGATCGCGCCGCAGTACACCCCGCGCGGCTGGTCCTCCACCTCCCGGATCAGCCGCATGGTGCTGGCCTTGGGCGCGCCGGTGACCGAGCCGCACGGGAACAGTGCCCGGAAGATCTCCAGCAGGCCGACGTCCGGGCGCAGCGCGGCGCTCACCTCGGAGGTCAGCTGCAGCACGGTCGGGTAGCGCTCCAGCCGGCACAGCGAGCCAACCGAGACACCGCCGGTGCGGGCAACCCGGGCCAGGTCGTTGCGCATCAGGTCGACGATCATGATGTTTTCCGCGCGCTCCTTGGCACTGGCGCGCAGCAGCTCGGCCTGCCGGTCATCCTCGTCGGCGGACCGGCCGCGGTGCGCCGTGCCTTTCATCGGCCGGGTGCTCAGCCGGTCGCCGGACCAGCGGAAGAAGAGTTCAGGGCTGGCGCTGGCCACCGCGAACCGGCCCAGCTCCAGGTAGGCGGCATAGTTGCCGCGCTGGCGCAGCGCCAGCTCGGCGTAGAACCGCTCGGGGTCGCCGCGCAGCGGCCCGCGCAGCCGGACGGTGAGGTTGCATTGGTAGGTGTCGCCGGCGGCGATCCGCTCGCGCACCAACTGGACCCCGGCCCGGTGGCGTTGCGCGGTCCAGTCCGGCCGCCATGGCCCGGCGCGGTAGCCGAGCTCGACATCGCCGGGTGGGGCGCGCTCGACATCGCGGGGCGGCGCGACCACCGGCACCGTGTCCGGCTCGGTGCACAGCCCGAACCAGGCCAGTGGCGGGCCGTCCGCGGCGGGCTGGCGGGTCAGCAGACGGTCGTCCAAGCCCTCGGCGGCCTCATAGCCGACGTAGCCGTACGCCCAGGCCCCGTCCAGGGTGGCCCGGTCGACCTCGGCCAGCAGCGGCGCGACCTCGGCCGGCCGGGTTGCCGTGAGTACCCGGTACGGCGTGCCGAAGCGCAGCGCGCGGTCCCCCGCCACGTCGTCGAAACGGGCCCAGGGCGGGGAAACACGGAGCGGGTCGGCGGCCATCGGCTCCCGGGGTGGACGGGCGGTGGGTCAGGGGAGCATAACCAGCCGGTCGCTCAGCGACCTGACAGTCAACGGCGGCGAACGGTTGACCGCACGGGCTCCACGCGGTAAGAAATATGAACCGGTAAGAAATCTGAACCGTCGAAGGGGTAGCCATGCATTCAGTCGGCGTCGACGTGGTGACGGAGTTGGAGCGGGCCGCGGCGCGGGCCGCCGAGCTGGCCCGTTCGCTCGCCGAGATCACGGAGGAGCGCCGCTCGCTGCCCCCGGAGCTGGTCGAGGCGTTGCGCGACGCCGGGCTGCTGCGGCCGGCGGTGACCGAGGCGCTCGGTGGCCCGGGGCTCTCGCCCGGGGTGATCCTGCGCTGTGCCGAGGCGGTGGCCAGGGGTGACGGGTCGGCGGGTTGGTGTGTGTCGATCAACGCCACCAGCAGCCTGCTGTCCGCGTACCTCCCGGAGAAGGGGGCGGCCGAGGTGTTCGGCGACCCCGCATCCGTCGCGGCCGGGGTATGGGCGCCTCGGGGTTCCGCGCATCGGGTGGACGGCGGGGTTGTGGTGTCCGGCCAGTGGTCGTTCTGCAGCGCGATCTCGCACTCCGACTGGTTGTTCGCCGGCTGCGTGCTGGCGCAGGTGCCGGGCACCGAGGGCGCTGTGCCGGGCGCTGTGCCGGGTTCCGCGCCGGGCACCGTGCCGGGTTCCGTGCCGGACCTGCGGGTGCTCGCGGTGCCCACCGCCGAACTGGAGGTGCTCGACACCTGGCACACCTCGGGGCTGTGCGGTACCGGCAGCCACGACGCGGTGGCCAGCGAGGTGTTCGTGCCGGAGCACCGGATGATGTCGCTGCTGAGCGGTCCGCCGCCCGGGGCCGAGCCGCTCTACCGGTTCCCGCTGTTCGGGTTCTTCGCCCTGTCCATTGCGGTGGCCGCGCTGGGCAACGCCAGGGGGGCGGTCGACGACCTTGTCGAGCTGGCCGGCGACAAGCGCACGTTGGGCTCCAGTCGCACCCTGGCCGAGCGCGCCCAGGTGCAGGCCGCCGTGGCGTCCGCCGAGGCCGCACTGCGCGCCGCACGGGCGTTCCTGTACCAGGCGGTCGACCAGGCCTGGGCGGCCGCCTCCGCGCTGGAACCGGTGTCGAACGCCGACCGGGTCGCGTTGCGGCTGGCCGCCACCCACGCCACCCGCACCTCGGCCGAAGTCGTGGCCACGCTCTATGACCTGGGCGGTGGCTCGGCCATCTACCGGGGCTCGCCGTTGCAGCGCCGGTTCCGCGACGCGCACACCGCCACCGCGCACTTCCAGGTCAACCCGGCGACCTACGAGCTGCTCGGCCGGATGCTGCTCGGCCAACCAGCCCGGACGGAGCAGCTGTGACCGGCGGGACCCCGGGCCGCGCCGAGGTAGGCGCCGAGGTGGGGGTGGTCACGCCGTTCTGGCTGGACCGCCCGGACACCGAGGCAGTGGACATCGCGGTCACCGCCGACCGGGCCGGCTTCGGCACCATGTGGATCGGCGAGATGGCTACCTTCGACGCGTTTGCGCTGGCCACCGCGGTGGGAGTGGCCACAGAGGGAATCCGGCTCCGGATCGGCCCGCTGGCCGCCGGGGTGCGTGGCCCGGTCGCGGTGGCACTCGGGCTGTCCTCGGTGGCCACCCTGACCGGCCGAGAGGTGGACATCGCGCTGGGCGCTTCCAGCCCGGCCATCGTGTCCGGCTGGCACGACCGCCGGTGGGACCACCCGGCCCAGCGCATGCGGGAGTTCGTCCGGGCGCTGCGCCCGCTGCTCGACGGCCGGCGCGCCGACTTCGATGGCGCGCAGGTCCGGGCACACGGGTTCCGGCTGCGCCGGGCGCTACCGGGGACCGCGGTCAGCGTGGCCGCGTTCGGGCCGGCGATGACCCGGGTGGCCGCCGAGGAGGCCGACCAGGTGGTGCTCAACCTGGTGACCCCCGCCCAAGTGACCAGGGTGCGGGACGCGGTGGCCCGCCATGCGGCGGCGGCCGCCCGTCCGGCGCCCCGGATCGCGGTGTGGGTGCCGGCCGCGCTCGAGCTGGACACCGCCACGCTGGGCCAACTGTCCGCGCAGCTCGCCGTGTACCTGGCGCCGCCGGGATACGGGGAGATGTTCACCGAGCTCGGCCACGGCGAGCTGGTGTCGCTGGCCAGGGCTGGTGCCCCGCGCGCGGAGCTGGCCGGCCGGGTCCCGGTGGAGCTGCTCGACGCCGTCGGGCTGGTGGGCCCGGCCGAGCGGATCGCCGAGCGGATCGCCGCCTATCACCGGGCCGGTGCCGACCACGTCGGGGTCGTTCCGGCGACCGCGGCCGACCCAGGTGGCCGCGCACTGCTCAGCGCGCTCGGCCCGCTGGTCACCGGCCCGGCGCGGGTCACCGGCCCGGCGCGGGTCGCCGGCCCGGCGCGGGTCGCCGAGGAGGCCGGCCGGTGACCGGCGAGCGCGCGCCGCGGCGGCGGATTGGCGAGGACGCGCCGCGGCCGGTGACCGGCGAGCGCGCGCCGCGGCGGCGGATTGGCGAGGACACACCGCGGCCGGGGATTGGCGAGGACGCGCTGCGGCACCGGGTCGACGGTGAATCGGTGGGGCGCGCGCTGGAGCTGGTCGGCGAGAAGTGGACGCTGTTGATCATGCGGGAAGCGTTCTTCGGGGTGCGCCGGTACGCCCAGTTGGCCCGCAACCTGGCCATCCCGAGGCCCACCCTGTCCGCCCGGCTGCGGACACTGGTCGAGGCCGGCCTGCTGGACCGGGTCCGGTACGCCACCGATCCGGACCGGCACGAGTACCGGCTGACTCGCGCCGGGCTGGATCTGTTCCCGGCCATCGTGGTGTTGATGCGCTGGGGTGACACCTACCTGGCCGGCCCGGGCGGGCCGCCCATCGCGTTGCGTCACCAGGCCTGCGGTGAGCTGGCCGACGCGTACCTGGCCTGCCGCAACTGCGGGGAGGAGATCACCGCGCACGATGTCACCCCCGAGCCCGGACCCGGGTACCAGCCGGTGGACTAGGCACCAGGTACCCCTGGAATGAGGCAACCAGCCGGTGGACTAGGCCGCCGGTCCCCCTGGAATGGGCCAGGCTCATGGAACGCGCTCTCCGAGCACTAGGCTACGACCCATGCCAGCGAGCAAGCCACGAGCCGACCGCGGCGGCGGGGCGCCGGGTGGCCCGGTGACGCTGCAGGATGTCGCGGACACCGCAGGCGTGTCGCGGGCGACTGCTTCCCGGGTGCTGAACGGCAGCGCCCGGGTGGTCGGGCCGGAGCTGGCCGACCGGGTGGTGCGGGCGGCCAAGTCGCTGCGGTACGTGTCCAACGCGCCTGCCCAGGCGCTGGCCAGGGCCACCTCGACGGTGGTCGGGCTGATCGTGCACGCGGTGGACGACCCGTACTTCTCGGCAATCGCCGCCGGCGCGATGCGGGTGGCCGCCGAGCACGACCTGCTCACCATGATGGCCAGCACCTTCCGCAACCCGGACCGGGAGATCGACTACGTGTCCCGGCTGCGGGCGCACCGGGCGCGCGGGCTGCTGCTGGTGGGCAGCGGGTTCACCTCCGCCTTGATCACCGAGCGGCTGCACGAGGAGATCGCCGCGTTCGTCGCCGGCGGCGGCCGGGTGGCCTGCGTCGGTGAGCACTCGATCCCGTTCGACACCGTGCTGCCGGAGAACCGCCGCGGCGCCGAGCAGGCCGCCAAGCTGCTGCTCGCGCTGGGGCACCGGCGGATCGGCGTGGTCAGCGGGCCACCGGAGCTGACCACGGTGGCCCATCGACTGGGGGGATTCCTGGACACGGTGCGCGCGGCCGGCGTCGAGGTGCCGGATCGGGCGGTGGTCGGCGGCGACTTCACCAGGGACGGCGGTTACGCCGGCATGCTCGAGCTGGCGCAGCACTATCCCGAGGTCACCGCCGTGTTCGCGTTGAACGACCCGACGGCGGTCGGCGTGATGGCCGCGCTGCGCGAGGAGCTCGGCCGCCGCGTGCCGGAGGACGTCTCGGTGGTCGGCTTCGACGACGTCCCGGCCGCGCTGGACGTCACCCCCACGCTCACCACCGTCCGCCTCCCGCTGGAGGAGATGGGCGCGCGCGCGATGCGGCTGCTGCTCGACGACCCCGGCCGCCCGCCGCGCACCCTGCGGATCAAGGCCGAGGTAGTGGCCCGAGGCAGCACCGCCCCCGCCCCCTAACCGCCGTCCCCTAACCGCCGTCCCCTAACCGCCGTCCCCATCACCGCCGCCCCCATCACCGCCGCCCCGATCACCGCCGCCCCGATCACCGCCGTGAATCACGCTCACACAGCCCACCCGTGGCTCACACAGCGGCCCAACGGGCTGTGTGAGCCACCGGTGCGCTGTGTGAGCCACCGGTGGGCTTGTGTGACGCCGCTGTGGTGTGCGGCTGAACGGGCTGTGTGAGCCACCGGTGGGTTGTGTGACGCCGCTGTGGTGTGCGGCGGCCACGCGGCTACGGAGGGCCGCGGTGATGGGGGCGGGGGTTACGACGGCTGGGGGAGGACCTCGGTGACGTACCGACGGGCCACGGTGGCGATGACCTCGGCGCCCGGGGCTGCCCAGATGTCGGCGTTGAAGATCTCCACCTCGGTGTCGCCGCGGTAGCCGGCCGCCTCGACCGCCTCGCGCAGCACCCGGAAGTCGATGAACCCGTCGCCCATCATGCCGCGCGCCAATAGTGCGTCGGACGGCAGCGGGAGCACCCAGTCGCAGACCTGGAAGGAGGCGATCCGGTCGCTGGCGGCGGCGATCGACGGCAGCAGCCGAGGGTCCCACCACACGTGGAAGGCGTCCACCACAACTCCGACCGCGGCCGCCGGGAACGGCGCGGCGAGCTCCAACGCCTGGTCCAGGGTGCTCAGCACGGCGCGGTCGGCGCAGTACATCGGGTGCAGCGGCTCCAGCGCCAGTCGCACCCCGGCGGCCCCGGCGTGCGGGGCGAGGTCGGCGATCCGGTCGGCGACCCGCCGGCGGGCGCCGGCCAGGTCCCTCGAGCCCTCGGGCAGCCCGCCGACCACCATCACCAGCGTGTCGGTGCCGAGCGCCGCCGCGTCGTCGAGGGCGCGCCGGTTGTCGTCCAGGGCGGCCCGCTGCCCGGCGTGGTCGGCGGCGGTCAGGAACCCGCCCCGGCACAGCGACGAGACCCGCAACCCGGCGTCGGCGACCAGCTTGGCGGCCCTCGGCACGCCCACCTCGGCCACGTGTTCACGCCACAGCCCGATCGCCGGGATCCCGGCCCGCGCGCAGCCGTCCGCCGCCTCGGCCAGGGTCCAGTTCTTCGTGGTGGCCTGGTTGAGCGAGAGCTGGGCCAGCCGGGGGTCGCCCGGCGCCGGGGTCGGGATGGCGGCGGGGCGGCCGGTCGGGACGTCTAATTCGGTAGCCACGGGTCACCTCGGGTTGTCAGGATCGCGGGGTGGCAGACAGTCTTCGGAGAGCGCTGTCCGACAAGTGCCCCCGGTCTGGCGTGCTGCGTGTCCTACCGTACCGGGCGCTGGGTCCGCTGTCTTGGCGCACTTCCCCAGGCCAGGAACCGCAGCGTGCCGGTGTCATGAGCGGCCCGACGGTCACCGCTTGCGCCCGGTCCATGGCACTCCTAGGGTGTCCAGCGGAAAGCGATTTCCACCGAGTGTCCGGATAGGTGGGCATGGAACACACCGAGGTGTTGATCGTCGGTGCCGGCGCGTCCGGCGGGGTGGCCGCCGGGCGGCTGGCCGGGGCCGGATTCCGGGTGGTCTGCCTGGAACAGGGCCACTGGCCGGACCGGGCGAGCTACCCGGCGCCCCGCCCGACCTACGAGCTGGAGGCGCGGCAGCGCTGGTCGGGCAGCCCGAACGTGCGCGGGCTGGCCGAGGACTACCCGGTGGAGGACAGCGGCTCGGACGTTGCCGCGCTGATGTACGCCGGCGTCGGGGGCAGCATGGTGCTCTACGCCGCCGACTGGCCGCGGCTGCTGCCGTCCGACTTCCGCACCCGCTCGCTGGACGGCGTGGGGGACGACTGGCCGCTCAATTACGCCGAGCTGGCTCCGTTCTACGAGCGCACCGACCGCGCGTTCGGGGTGGCCGGCCTCGGCGGCAACCCCGCGCTCCCCGACGGCGCCGACCCGCCGCTGCCGCCGCTGCCCATCGGCGCCGGCGGACTGCGGGTGGCCCGCGCGCACGACCGGCTGGGCTGGCACTGGTGGCCGGCGCCGAACGCGGTGCTCTCCGCGCCGTACCGAGGCCGCAACCCGTGCGCCCAGTACGGCGCCTGCATGCAGGGCTGCCCGGAGGGGGCGAAGGCGTCCACCGACGTCACGCACTGGCCGGACGCGGTCGCCGGCGGGGTCGAGCTGCGCACCGGCGCGCGGGTGTCCCGCATCCTCACCAACGCCGCCGGGCTGGCCACCGGCGCCGAGTACGTCGACGCGGACGGGCACTGGCGGGTGATCGGCGCGGATGTGGTGCTGCTCGCGGCGAACGCCATCGGCACCGCCCGGCTGCTGCTCAACTCCGCCTCGCCGCGCTTCCCGGACGGTCTGGGCAACTCCACCGGGCTGGTCGGCAGGCGGCTGATGGTGCACCCGTTCGCCAACGTCCTCGGCTACTTCGACGAGCGGGTGGACGCCTATGTCGGCCACGTCGGCGCCAAGATCGTCAGCTACCAGTTCTACGAGACGGACACCTCGCGCGGGTTCACCCGGGGCGCGAAGTGGAGCCTGGCGCCGACCGGTGGGCCGCTCACCGCCGCGCTGCCCACCCGGGCCGGCAGCTCCACCTGGGGGGCACAACACCACGCGCACGTGCGGGCGCACCTGGGCCGCACGGTGAGCTGGGCGATCTTCGGTGAGGATCTGCCGGATGAGGACAACCGGGTGGAGATCGCACCAGGGCTGACCGACTCCTCGGGCATCCCGGCGCCCCGGATCCGCTACCGGGTCGGCCAGAACTCCCGCGCGTTGCTCGACTTCAACATTGCCAGGGCCACCGAGTCGCTGGTGGAGGCCGGTGCGTACCGGACCGAGTACGAGTCGCTGATGCGCTACTCCGGGTGGCACCTGCTGGGCACCGCCCGGATGGGCACCGACCCGGCGACCTCGGTGACCGACCGGTACGGCCGGCTGCACGACGTGCCCAACGTGTGCGTGCTGGACGGCAGCGTGTTCCCCACGTCCGGGGCGGTGAACCCGACCAGCACCATCGTCGCGCTCGCGCTGCGGGCCACCGAGCACCTGATCGCCCGCCGCCGTGACCAGCGGGTCGCGGCGTGACCCCGGAGGCGTCCCGCCGATGACCGAGTCAGTGGCAGCGGACATGACAACGACCGAACCCACGACCGAGCTGGCGACCACCGAACCCACGACCGAGCTGGCGACCGCCGAGCTGCGCGACTGGCTGCGCCCGCTGGCCGACGCGCTCATCCCCGCCGGGGACGGCATGCCGGCGGCCAGCGCGGTCGGGGTCGCCGACGCCCAACTGGACCTGGTCCTGGGCGCCCGCCCCGACCTAGGCCGGCACCTCGGCCGCGCGCTCGCGCTGACCGCCGGGATGGACCCGGGCGACGCGCTGACCGAGCTGCCCGAGCTGGACCCCACCGCGCACGGTGCCCTGCTGGAGGTCGTCGCCGGCGGCTACTACGCGCACCCCGAGGTCCGCGCGCTGCTCGGCTACACCGGCCAGCAACCGGTCCCGATCCGCGCGCAGGACTACCCGGAGTACCTCGCCGACGGCCTGCTCGAGCGGGTGGTGGAGCGCGGCCCCCTCTACCGCCCCGCCGACTGAGAAGCCCCGCCGACTGCCGACCAGCGCGCGACCGACCAGCGCACCGCGCGACCGCACACAAGGTCATTCCGGCTCGCCCCGTGGGAGCTCTTCGCCGAGATCGACACCAGGGCTGTTATAACAGCACGAAAACGACCCTCTTGTCGATCTCGGTGCGCTCAGGTTTCCGCCGCGACCGCCGACCGCACACATCGCTATGCCGCCGCACACATGCCCCAACCTGGGTGTGGCGCTACGACGGTGTGTGCCGTCGGGGGGGTACGGGGGTGGGGGGGTACGGCGAGCGGTCAGGGGTCGCGGAGGGCTCGGCGCATGATTTTTCCGGTGGTGGTTTTCGGTAGGTCGTCCAGGAAGACGATCTCGCGGGGGACCTCGTGCGGCGCCAGCCGGGAACGCACGTGCGCGCGCAGCTCGTCGGCCAGGGACTGGTCGGCGCCGACCCCGGGCCGCGGCACCACGAACGCCTTGGGCACCTCGCCGCGCCGCTCGTCCGGCACGCCGATCACCGCCGCCATCGCCACCGAGGGGTGCGCGCCCAGGGTGGCCTCGATCTCGCCGGGGCCGATGCGGTACCCGGCGGAGTTGATCACGTCGTCCTTGCGGGACTGGAACCAGATGTAGCCGTCCTCGTCCTGGATGGCCAGGTCACCGGTGAGCAGCCAGTCGCCGTGGAACTTCTCCGCGGTGGCCACCGGGTTGCGCCAGTACTCCAGCATGGTGTTCGGGTGGTGGCGGTCCACGGCGAGCTCGCCGACCGCCCCGACCAGCGGGTTGCCGTCGTCGTCCAGCACCGCGGCGACCGTGCCGGGCCCCGGCCGCCCCAGTGAACCGGGCTTGATCGGGTACACCGAGGCGCAGTTGCCGAGGCACGCGTTGAGCTCGGTCTGTCCGTAGCCCTCGTTCACCGTGGCGCCGAAGAAGTCCTTGCTCCAGGCGAGCAGGTCCGCGCCGAGCGCCTCCCCGCCCGAGCAGATCGCCCGGTAGGCGAACCCGCCGCCGGGCAGCCCGGACGCCCGGATCATCCGCAGCGCGGTCGCGGGCAGCAGCGTCAGGGTGACCCGGAACTCGCGCATCAGCCAGACCGCCCGCTCGGCGTCGAACGCGTCGTCCAGGTCGACTACCACCGGCAGGCCGTAGAACCAGGCAGGCACCAGGATGTCCATGATCCCGGCGATCCACGCCCAGTCCGCCGGGGACCACAGCACGTCCTCCGGTCGCGGATAGAACTCGTACACCATCTCGAACGCCGGGATGTGGCCGAACACGATCCGGTGCGCGTGCAGCGCCCCCTTGGGGTTGCCGGTGGTGCCCGAGGTGTAGATCAGGAAGGCCGGGTCCTCGGCCTCGGTGGACACCGGGGTGAACTCGGCCGACGCACCGGCCAGCGCGTCGGCGAAGGAGTGCTCAGCCGGGGCTTCCGGTTCCCCATCGATGATCAGCAACGGCACGCCGGCGGAGACGGTGTCCGCCAGCGCCTCGCGGACCTTCGGCGCGTTCGCCGCCGAGACGATCGCCGCCTTGGCGCCCGCGTCGAGCAGCCGGAACCGCAGCGCGTCCGGGCCGAACAGGGAGGACAGCGGCAGCGCCACCGCGCCCATCCGGAACAGCGCGAGGTAGCTCACCCCGGTCTCGAACGACTGCGGGTTCACCACGGCCACGATGTCGCCCCGCCCGATGCCCAGCTCGCCCAAGGCGTTCGCCAACCGGTTCGCCTGCTCGGTGACCTCGCCGAAGGTGTAGTCGGTGCTGGAGCGGTCGCGCGCCACCACGGTCAGCGCCCTTGTGGCGGGATCGTGCCGGTCCGCGCACGCCACCCCCAGGTTGAACCGCTTCGGGATGTCCATCGTCGCGTAGTCGATCTGCCGCCACAGCTCCTCGTAGCTCGAGCACGGACGGAGAAACGGGCTGATCATGGCAACTCCCGACCCACGGCGACGAGGACCAGGAGCCACGGTAAGCGCCCGGCGGCGTTACTGCGCGAGCTCCTCGAGCACCCGCTGCTTGGTCTCGATACCCAACCAGGCCATCACGACCGTGCCGACCAGCGCAACCAGGCCGAAGACGGCGAACACGCTGGGCAACCCGAGGCCGGCGCCGAGCAGCGCGCCGACCAGGATCGGCCCGATCGTGCTGGCCACCCGGTTCAGGCTGCTCCCGGTGGCCGTGGCCCAGGCGCGCATCCGGGTCGGATACAGCTCGGGGGTGTACAGGTAGAGCCCGGCGGTGACCGGTGTGATGCCCAGCCCCATCAGCAGCCCGGCCCCGAACAGCACCGGCCAGGCCGTCGCGCCGAGCAGGATCGCCACGCAGCCGAACACCGCGCCGAACACCGCCAGGGCGAACCCGGCCACGAACCAGGGTTTGCGACCCACCCGGTCGACGGTCAACGCGAATACGTAGATCTCCACCAGGTAGAGGGCGCTGGCGAGCACGGTCAGCCAGAGCGCGTTGCCGGTCGGCAGCCCGCCCAGGCGTACGTAGAGCGTCGGCAGCCAGGTGGAGAACCCGTAAAGGATGAAGTAGCCGCAGAACCAGGTCACCCAGGACAGCGCGGTGCGCCGCCGGTAGTACGGGCTGAACAGCTCGCCGA
>Ga0137415_10001132_pt1 | contig 26444 bp, 27 predicted proteins | sample CZODoug3_1_1_16f_FD_183082 | JGI IMG/M metagenome (GOLD analysis project Ga0137415, IMG submission 183082) | Vadose zone soil fungal communities from Angelo Coast Range Reserve, California, USA - CZODoug3_1_1_16fungal (Hybrid Assembly) | ecosystem: Environmental > Terrestrial > Soil > Vadose...
ACTCGTCCCATCAGGGACTTGCGGCCGTTGTTGTCCGCGACCTGGTCCCAGCCGTTGATCACGCGGAACTGTGCGTCCAGATGGTTGTTGAACTTCGTCTCCACGCTCACCCCGAGCGCGGTAAAGTTCTCCACATAGATGAACTGGTTCCCCTCCGACCAGTTGGGGTTGGCGTAGGTCTCGATCACCTCCAAGCCCAGGAGGGTCGGGATGCGACCCACCTTGAGCTGGAGCCCGTTGCCGCTGGCCGTCGGGACGTTCAAGGTGACGTAGAGATGTGGCACGTCGACCGGGACCGGCGTCGTGGCGCCCGCGAAGAGCCCATTCGACTGGATCACCGTCGCATCCTGCCCTACGAGCAGCTCGGTGTGGAACCCCGCACTGAACTTCGCCGGGTCGTAGGGCCGGTCGAGCACGACGGCGAGCGCGTTCAGGGCGAAGCGGTTCTGCAGCCGATCGTACAGCCGCCCGACGATCGCCGTGTCGCCGAGGCTGCGACCCGAGTAGGCGTACGACGCCTCCGCGAAGCCGGACAGCTTGAAGCCGGCCAGCGTGGTCTCGAGGTGGTTGACGGTCGGCGCCGGCGGCGCGACGCCCTTTTTGTCGGCCGTGTCCGCCGGTGCCGAAGGCGCGCTCTGCGCGGCCAGCCAGACTGGAGCGATCAACAGGGCGCTGAGAAGACGCATGTGCTCTCCTTGACTCATCGTGGAGGAGTCGGTCCGTCTGTCGTTACACCTTCGGTGTATGCTGCGCCGTTTGCTGCAGCGCCCGGCGTTGCACCTCGTCCGCGGTGACCGCGGTGACCGCGGCCGTGTCCACCTCGCCCGTCCTGATCCGAATCACCCGTTCCAGCGGCTGGACAAAGATTTTCCCGTCGCCGACCTGGCCGGTGCGGGCCGACGACAGGATCGCATTGATGGTGGGCTCGACGAACGGCTCCGAGACCGCCATCTCGAGGCGCACCTTCTCGCGGAATTCGAGCACCACGTTGGCGCCGCGGTAGTGCTCGTGCAGCTCCCGCTCCCCGCCGTGCCCGCTCACGCGACTGATCGTGACTCCGGTGACGCCGGCGCGGAACAGCGCCGCCTTCACCTGGGGCAGGCGCTCGGGGCGAACGACAGTGGTGATGAGCTTCATGTTCACTCCTTCACGCTAGGTGTCAAAACGCTGTCGGGTCGCTGTCAGGCCGCTTCGGTCGCCGGCTCTAGGCCGCCGCCCAGCGAGACATCGGCGGGCTCGCTGAGGATGACCGCCGAGGCCACTTCCGGCGAGTCGGGATACGCCAGTGCTCCCATTTCCGGCAAGTCGAGCCCGAGCTCCTCGATCTCCGGGGCCACGCGATGACCGCCCACGAGGACCGCGGTGACCTTGTACGCGACGTAGGTCATCGCCCCCACGGCCACGAAGTTGGCCAGGCCGCCGACGACCTGGGCCGCGAACTGACCCGCGTCCCCATAGAACAGCCCGCGCACCGCCCCGTTGACGCCGTTCCACCCGTCCCCGTACGTGCCGTCGGCGAGCAAGCCGAGCGACAGGATGCCCCACAGCCCGTTGACGCCGTGCACGGAAATCGCGCCGACGGGGTCGTCGATGCGTAGCCGGCGCTCGACGAAGAAGACCGCCAGGCACACCAGCACCCCTGCCACCCCGCCGATCAGCACCGCGGACGGCGCGGTGACGAAGGCACACGGCGCCGTAATCGCTACCAAACCGGCGAGCGTCCCGTTCGCCAGCATCGACGGGTCGGGCTTGCCGTACTTGATCCACATGTACACCATCGCGGTGATTCCACCCGCCGCCCCAGCCAGCATCGTGTTCGTCGCAATGACCCCGATGCGCAGGTCAGAGCCCGCCAGCGTCGATCCAGCGTTGAAGCCGAACCACCCGAAGGCGAGGATGAATGTGCCGAGCAGCGCCATTGGGATGTTGTGACCGGGGATCGCGTTGGCGCTGCCGTCGAAGTTGTACTTGCCGCGGCGCGGACCCAACAATGCCGCCGCGAAGAACGCCATCACCCCGCCCGTCATGTGCACCACGGACGATCCCGCGAAATCCACATGGCCGTGGCCGAGCCCCAGGTTCTTGCCGAGCATCGACAGCCAGCCGCCGCCCCAGGTCCAGTTCGCGTAGATGGGATAGATGAAGGCGCCGACGAACACGCTGAAGACGACGAACGCCACGAACTTCCACCGTTCCGCCAGCGCGCCGGTGGGGATCGTCGCCGCGGTGTCCATGAAGACCATCTGGAACAGGAAGTAGGCGAACACCGGCGCCGTGTACGCGACGCCGGTGAGGAAGAACCCGGTGCCGCCGAACAGCCCCCACTGTTTGCCCGCGATGGTGAGGGAGACCTCGTGGGCGAGCTTGTCGTAGCCGCCCAGCGTGCCGAGCGCCCCCACGCCGCCCGCCTGGATGGCGAAGCCGATCGCCCAATACGCCAGCATCGCGATGCCGTACACCATGAAGTTCATCGTCATGGTGTGGGCGGCGTTCTTGGCGCGGGTGAACCCGGTCTCCACCAGGGCGAAGCCGGCCTGCATAAACATCACGAGGAACCCGGCGACGAGCGTCCAGACGAAGTTGATCGCCACGGTGTTGGCAGCCGCCGCGGTGTTCGCGGCCTGCGCCAAAGAGTCCGCGGCGGGCGTGCCTTGCGCCGCCAGAGCAAACGGGGTCGCTGCCATCATCAGCAAGCCAAGCCCAACAGCGCGTCTCATACAGTCTCCCGAGCGGGGGTTGAAGGGTGCAGCGTCGTCTTCGATTTCGCGCAAAAGATGCACAAAATAGACCACAGCGCGCAACCACCCATTCAGGTAGGCTTGCCGGTCTGTACGATCGACCGTGCATATTATGCACATTTCGTGTGACACAGATGCAACAAGTGCAGCGCCTCACTGCGGCGCCTCGCCAGATCGGCGGGCAATAACCAGAATGTGGCGAGACCCCAAGGGCCCGAGCGGCCGCGCAACCGAGCGGAGCAGCCGCGCCAGGGCCATACTGCTGAACAGGCGCTGCACCCAGCGCCAGGGGCGCAGCGCCTTGAACCACGACTCCACCTGGTACCACAAGCGATCGTGCAGGTATTCGATCGACACCACGGCGAGCGGACTGGCGCGGACCTGCGCGACGAACGCCGGGAAGGCGCGCGGTTGCAGGTACTCGGTGAGTACGGCCCAACCGCCCGGTCTCAGAATGCGATGCGTCTGCGCCAGGGCCCGCTGTCGCTCCTCGGGCGCGAGCTGCCAGCTGTGGAGCCCGTCCGAGAGCACGGTGACGTCGAATGTCGCTTCTCGGAACGGCAGCGCGGTGGCACTCGCGACCACGAACCGGGCGGCCACACCGACCGCGCGCAGCCGGTCCCGCGCCGCCCGGATCGCCGTCGGCGACAGGTCCACGGCGAACAAGGCATCCGGGAGCCCCGCGAGCTGCGCCGTGAGCTGCCCCATGCTGCAGCCGATGTCGAGCAGCCGCGTCGGGTGGGCGTGGAGCCGCCGCACGACCTCACTGACGAACCGATGACGCAGCAGCTCGGCAGCCCGGCGACTGTAGTCGAAGGGCTCCCCGCGCCGGTGCATCTCCTCGAACAGCTTAGCGCGGTCGCCAGGGGCAGCCACCGCTAGCGGTAGCCTTGGAACGGCTCTGTCAGGAGCCGGATGTTGAGCGGCTTGTAGCGGAACACGTGGGTCAGGCGCACCTCGGCCCCCACCCGCTCGACGCGGGTCTCCACGAGCTCGAACTCGGTGGCGTCGCCCAAACCCATCGCATTGAGTCGCTCGGCCTCGGCCTTGCACACGTCGCCGGGTGTGGGCTTGGGGTCGGGATAGGCGTCTTCGTGATGATCGCGCAGCGCCTTCCAGTGCTCGTCGCCGGCGCGCTCCACGGCGGCCCGGATGTCGTCGCGGGTGAACGGCATGGGGTCGCTACCGGCCCAGCACCGCCGGGATGTCCTGCTCTCGCACTGTGCGGTTGAACGCCGGCACGTCGGTCTCCACGATCGTCTTCAGCCGTTCGAGATAGCCCTGCAGCTCGGCCGCGAGCTGGTCGAACACCTGGTACGATTGAGCGGAGCTCGCGCCGCAGCGTGGCAAGTGAGCGCGCATGTGCGTGGTGTCTCGGGAGGTGAAGGAACGACCGGAGAAGCTACTGCCCGTCAGCGGGGTCGCAACTCTACGTGCAGGTGGTCGCCCGTGCCCACGTGCCGCAGCGTCCCGAGTCCCACGGTCCAGAAATACAGCTGCACCAGGCGGTTCTTCACTACGCCGCGGCCGCGCGTGCGCAGATCGACGGCGTGGATGTAGCCGTCTTCCTGCACGTAGTGCAGCGACCCGTCGTTGGGCCGCATCCCCATCGCGGCGTAATCGGCCCGCCGCCGGGCGACGTCGGTGATCACAATATCCCTGTCCACCAGCAGCCAGGTGCTGAGCGCGACGCGGAGCAGTGGATGGAGCGAGCTGTAATACGCGCGCACCTGGTCAGACTTGGCGTGGCCGCTCGAGAGGTAAATCAAGGCGTAGCCGCAATAGGCGAGCACCAACGGTAGTGCGACGCGCCGGGCGAGCGACAGCACGTTGACCCGGCCGGTCAGCCGGTGCGAGAGCCAGGCGGCGTACGCGGTCACGACCACCAGCGTGCACCCGAGGCCGCCTGCCAGCGCGAGCCACGGCCCGTAGCCGCTGTGCGCGTACAGAAACACCGAGCCCCGCACCAGCACGAAGAACGGCAGCACCGCGAGCAGCCCGAGCTTCCCGGCGAGTACGAGTGCGCGGCGGGCGAGCGGCCGCCACTGTGGCGGCCGTCCGGGCGCGGCGATGCGCGCTTCCAGCCGCTCCCATTCCCGTAGCGCCGCGAGCTTGAGATTCCGGATCGCCATGGCCGCCCCTACGAGGCCGGGGGACCGCGGGTTCCCTGTGGTGTGCAAGCGGCTGTGTTTCATGCGTCTCTCTTGGGACCCCAACCCCCGGGATATTCGCCATGCGCAGACCGATCCTCGTCGCGGCGGCACTCGCCACCGCGTTCACCGCCTGTCTGGGACGCCTCGAGCGCTCCGACCGGACGGACGCTCACGACAGCGCGACCAATGGAGTGGCTTACGCTGAGCGCTTGAGCTTGAGAGCAGACAGCAGGCCCGCAGCGGTCGGGGTTCTCGCTCAAACCGTCGCCGCGCGGGAGCGAGCGCCGTCGGACTTCCCGCCGATCCGGCCCACCGACGTGACTTCTGCCATGATCATCCGCACCGGCCAGGCGAGCATCGAGGTGGACTCGCTCGAGCCCGCGGTCGCATTGGTGCGCAAGCTCGCCCGTCAGCTCGGCGGCTACGTCGCGAACACGGCGATGCAGACCGGCCGCGGCCAGCTCCGTTCGGCGACCCTCGAGGTCAAGATCCCCGCGCCCCGCTTCGACGAAGGGCTGGGCGGGCTCGCACCGATCGGCAAGCTCGAGTCGGTGAACGTCAGCGCCGAGGACGTCGGCGAGGAGTTCACCGACGCCACCGCCCGCATGGCGAACGCGCGGCGACTCGAGACCCGCCTGATCGAGCTGATCGCCACACGAACCGGAAAGCTCAAGGATGTCCTGGATGTCGAGCGAGAGCTGGCACGAGTGCGCGAGGAGATCGAGCGCTATGAGGGGCGGCTCCGCTATCTCCAGGCGCACGCTGCCCTGAGCACGCTCACGATCTGCGTACACGAGCCGGTTCCCGTGGTGGGGCATCCCGGCTCAAGCGTCGTGGCCGAGGCGTTCAAGCAGGCGTGGCGGAACTTCGTCGATCTGGTGGCCTGGGGCATCGGGTCGCTCGGAGTCCTCGTGCCGTTGGGCGCAGTCACCACGCTCGGCTGGCTCGCAGTGCGGCGGTGGCGCAAGGGCCAGGCGCCGCGCCCCGCGGCAGCCTGACCGCGGCCCTGTACCCGCCCGCCCCGGACCCGCACGTGATAGAATTCCCCCATGCGGGGGCTTCTGGTCTGCGGGCTTGCAGCGGCGCTGGGGGCGGCCGGCCCAGCGGCGCGGGCGCAAGACGCGCCCCGCTCGCGCCAGACGGCGATCGTCACCGCCGCGGCCCGCGTGGCGCCCGCCGTCGTGAGCGTGAACGTGCTGCGGCGGGAGCGTCGCGTGGCCGCCGACGCGTTCGACCTCTTTTTCATGCCGCGCGGCTACGAGCAGACGGTCGAGGGGTACGGGTCCGGGTTCATCGTCTCGCCGGACGGTCTCGTGATCACCAACCAGCACGTGACTCAGGGCGCGGAGCAAATCGTCGTGACGGCGCGCGACGGGCGTGACTTCCCGGCAAAGATCCTCGGTGAGGACCCGCTGACGGATATCGCAGTCCTCAAGATCGACGGGGCAGGGCTCCCCGTTACGCCGCTCGGCAAGAGCACGGATCTGCAGATCGGTGAATGGGTCGTCGCGGTGGGCAACCCCTTCGCCTATCTCCTTGGAAACACCGAGCCCACGGTCACGGCCGGTGTGGTGAGCGCGGTGGGGCGGAACCTGCTCCCGTCCGAGGGACAATCTGGTGTCTACGTGGGGATGATCCAGACCGACGCCGCCATCAACCCGGGGAACTCGGGAGGACCGCTCGCGAATGCGCTGGGAGAGGTCGTGGGAATCAACAGCAATATCCTGACGCCGAGCGGCGGCTCGGTCGGAGTGGGGTTCGCGATCCCGATCGAGCGTGCGGTGCGCGTGGCCGACGAGCTCCGCCGCTTCGGGACGGTGCGCCGCGCCTGGGTGGGACTCGACGTCGCCGGTGCGGAAGACCTGCGCGGCTGGAAGCGGGTAGGCGGGCTGCGGGTGACGCAGGTGGCCGGGAACGGTCCGGCGGCACGCGCCGGGATCGCGGAGGGAGACGTGCTGCTGGTTGCGAGGGGACATCGCCTGCGCACCTTCCTCGACTGGGAGGCAGTCCTGCTCGACACGGGTCCCGGCGACTCACTCACCGTCTCGTACCAGCATGCCGGCCGGGCGCTCACCGCGCGGCTCACGGTCACGGACCTTCCCACCACGCTCGCCGAGAAGGTGGCCATTCTGGGCGGCATGAAGGTCGTCACGGTGACGGACGCCGTACGCGCCGAGCGCGGCATCCAGAGCGACCATGGGGCGCTGATCTACGACATCCCGGACGAGATGCAACAGGCCACCGGCCTCAGGTCCGGTGATGTGGTGCTCCAGATCAACCGCACCAAGGTTGCCGGCGCCGAGGACCTGCGGCGCGCCTTCTCGACCGCCGCGGGCGGCGGCGCCGTGACCGTGTGGTTCGAGCGCGGGGGCCGGCTCGGGCGGACGGCGTTCTACGTGCGATAGACTTGCTGGACGGCTCCCCAGGGGCGATAGTCATCGCCCGACCCATCCCAGGAGGCCGGTATGGCCGACACCATCCGGAAGGTGAGCTACTACTACACGACTGCGCCGGACAAACCGGGCGAGGGCGCCCGGTTGCTCCAGGCGTTGCGCAACGCCGGCGTCAACCTGCTCGCGTTCCACGCCTTCCCGAGCGCTCGCAAGTCACAAGCCGATTTCGTCCCGGCGGACGCGGCGGCGTTCGAAGCCGCCGCGAAGGCCGCCAAGATCAAGCTGTCGAAGCCGAAGACGGTCTTCCTCGTCGAAGGGGACGACCGAGTCGGTGCGCTGGCGAGCGTCATGGGGCGGCTGGGCGACGCCAAGATCAACGTCACCGCGCTGAGCGCCGTCTGCGCCGGGATGAGCCGCTATGGCGCGATCTTCTGGGTGAAGCCGCGCGACGTCGCGAAGGCCGCATCGGCAGTGGGAGCCATGTAGACAAAAAGACGTCACGCAAAGGCGTCAAGCAAAGGCGTCACGCAGAGACGTCAAGCAGAACCGTGGCTCCGGGCCCGGCCCAGCGCGTCGGGGCCGAATCTTTCCCGCACCTCGTCGATCACGCGGGAGATGGTGCGGTCGCGCTCCGTCTCGAGGGGCCGCACCTCATCGAGCAAGGAGAGCTGCGCCCTCGCGTCCGGCGTCACGAGCTGCGACACGGCGACGCCAAGGAGACGCGCCGGCACGCGCCGCGCGGCGCGCAGCCTGCGGAGCAGCTCGCGCGCCACCTCGTAGACCGTCCGCTCCGACTGTACCGGGTCGGCGAGCGTGCGACTGGCCTGGCGGGTGGTGAAGTCAGCGTCGCGCAGCTTCACCGTGATGGTGCGGGCGAGCAGGCCGGCCTCCCGCAGGTCGGCGGCCGCGCGGTCGGCCAGGGCGAGGAGCCGCGTGGCCAGGGCGTCGTCTTCCACTAAGTCCTGAGGGAAGGTTTCGTCCCGGCTGATCGACTTGGGCTCGCGATGGGGCTCGACCGGCGTGGCATCGATGCCGCGGACCCGTTCGGCGAGCCACTCGCCTTCGCGCCGCCCCAGCCAACCGATCAGCGTCTCCGACTCATACCGCAGCACGTCGCTCACCGCGTGCAGGCCCAGCTTGGCGAGCCGCTCCTGAAACTTGGGCCCAATGAAGGGGATGTCGGCGAGGGGGAACCGTCGCATGAACTCGAGCTCCGCGCCTGGAGCGACCACGTGGACGCCGTCCGCCGGCGTCCCGGCCCGCGGCTTTGCGACTCCCGCCGCGAGCTTGGCGACAAGCTTCGATGTACCCCCGCCGATCGAGACGACGAGGGTGGTCTCGCGCGCCACCGCTTCGCGCATCCGCCGTGCGGTCGCCGCGAGCGGCTCGCCCGAGTACAACTGCTCCGTGCCGGTCAGGTCGACGTAGAACTCGTCGCTCGACGCCTGCTCCACGGCCGGGGTGAATCGCTCCAACACCTCTTTGATGTCTCGGCTCTTCCGGGCGCACGCCTCCCAGGGGACCGGCACCACCGTGGCATTGGGGCACAGGCGCACGGCACGCGCCATCGGCATGGCGGAGTGGACCCCGTAGGCGCGCGCCTCGTACGACGCCGAGGTCACGACGCCGCGGCGCTCGGGTGAGCCGCCCACGATCAGCAGGGGCGCCTTCCCCGCACCGGCGGGGTCGACGAGCCGGGCGACCGCGACGTAGAACGCGTCCGCGTCGACCAGCAGAATGCGGCGATCCGGCGAGCGAGTGGTCAGGAGCTCAGGGACCCGCCCCGGGTGGGTGGGCCTGGAAGATCTGCCGCACGACGTCGCGCCGCTCGGACAGCGAGTAGAGGGTAAGCCGGTGGACCTCGTCGTCCATCCCGCCCAGCACCCCTCCGTAGCGACCCGCCTCGGGCGTGATGTGCCGCGTGGACTTCTGGACCAGACGGATCTCGTCGACTTCCGCGAGCGGGAACGCGTACGTCGAGTCGGCGCGGCGCACGACCAACGTATCACCGGCGAGCTTGACGAGCCGCAGATCCCACAGCGTCGTGCCGCTATTGAGCGTCAACTGCCACCGGTCCTGCGCCACGCCGGGCCGCGCGGCGATCAGGCCGAGCCACACGACGAGCCCAGCCCTCATGCGGGCTTCGCCCCGACCTTCCCGGAGACCGGTCCTTCCTTGCCGCGCTTGCGCTTGCGCGCTTTCTCGCGTTTCCGGCTGCGCGCGTTGCCGTGCGTGCCGCGGTAGATCTTGCCACGCCTGCTCCGGAGATCGCCTTTGCCCATGGGATCAGCCTCCTGGTGTCGTCCGTTATTTCCGTCCACCGAGCTCGAGCAGGCGCTTGAACTGGTCCGCGGATGCCGGCATCACCGACAGCCGTCCGATCCGGACCAGCCCCAGATCGGCGAACGCCCGCTCCTTCTTAATCTCGGCGAGCGGGACCGGGTGCGGCAATCTCTCGCCGGCTTTCAGATCCACCACAACAAGCTTCGGGTCCTTGCGCTTGGGGTCGGGATATGCCTCGGAAACGACCTCGGCCACCCCTACCACGGCCTTCTCGTCACCGGTGTGGTAAACCAGCACCCGGTCACCCGGCTTCATCTCCCGCAGATGCTTCAGAGCGAGGCTGTTCTTGACGCCGTCCCACACCGCAGCCTTCTGGCGGGCGAGGTCGTCGAAGCTGTAGGTGGACGGCTCGGTCTTCACGATCCAGTAGTTGGGCACTCCGCCTCCCTGTTTCCCCGGGGTATGGCCCCGGGGTTGGTCCACCCTCACAGTAGTCTCGTCACCCATTCCCCCACAGCCACCGTCAGCTCTTCGAGCACCTCTGCATCCGTCCGGCCCGACCGCTTGCGCACGTGGAACGAGTGGTCCCCTCCCTCCACAAGATGCAGCGTGGCGCGCTGGCCGAGCCGCTGGACAAGGGACTCGAGCAGTTTCAGGTCAGCGAAGTCGTCACGGGTGCCCTGCAAGAAGAGCATCGGAACCTCGACCCGCGCGAGATGCTCCGCGCGCGTATCGCCGGGCCGCCCGGGAGGATGCAGCGGAAAACCAAGGAAGACGAGCCCCCGCACGCCGGGGAGCGGCTGCGCCGCCTGCGCCGTCGAGGTCATGCGTCCGCCGAACGACTTGCCGCCCGCCACCAGGGGTAGCGCCGGTGCGATGCGCGCCGCTTCGGCCACCGCCGCCCGCACCGCCGCCCCCGCGACCGCCGGTGGATCGGGCCGGCTCGCCCGCCGCTCCATGTAGGGAAACTGGTAGCGCAGCGTCGCCACCTCGCGCGTGGCGAGCGCGCGCGCGATGGTTTCGAGAAAGGGATGCCGCATCCCGGCGCCCGCGCCATGCGCGAGCACGTAGAGGCAGCGCGCGTCGGGCGGGCGCATCAGCAGGCCCGACACACCGGCCGCGCCATCGCCCACGGTGATCGCGACCGGGTCAGCCGAGACGGGCATGGAGCTGCTCGAGCGCGCGGACCAGGTCGGGCTTCAGCTCGAGCACCGGGCGCAACGGATCCTGCTTGAGCCGTTTCATGCGCGCCGGGGCGGTCTTGATCGTGAACTTCTTGATGTCGAGCTCCGGCGTCACCTCGCTCCACTTGAGCGGCATCGACACCGGCGCGCCGGGCAAGGGCCGCGCGCTGAACGGCGCGACGAGCAGGCGCCCGTGCCCGTTCTGCACGTAATCGAGATAGACCTTGGCCCCCCGCTTCTCAACCTGACGCGTGATCGTGGCGATATCCGGCAGCTCGGCGGTGATCACGCGCGCCAGCAGGCCGCCCAGCGTGCGGGTCTGCTCGTACGTGCACTGGCGGCCGATCGGCAGCAGGACGTGCAGCCCCGTCGAGCCGCTGGTCTTGATGAAGCACGGCAGCTCGAGATCGTCGCACAGCGCCTTGGCGGCTTGCGCGACCTTCACCACGTGGACGAACGGCGCCTCTTTGGGATCGAGGTCGAGAATGCACCAGTCGGGCTGCTCGAGGGTCCCGATCCTGCTGCCCCAGACGTGCAGCGGGATCGTGCCCATGTTGATGATGTAGAGCAGCGACTCCACGTTGTCGCACAGGAAGTAGGCAATCTCGCGCTGCGTGTCCTCGCTCCAGATCCGCTCCGTGCGGATCCAGTCGGGGACGAATCCGGGCGCGTCCTTTTGGAAGAAGGACTTCCCCGTGATGCCGTCGGGGTAGCGCGTAAGCACCACCGGCCGGTCCTTCAGGTACGGCAGCAGCCAGGGCGAGATGGCGCGGTAGTACTCGATCAGGTCGCCCTTGGTATAGCCCTCGTCGGGCCAGAAGACCTTGTCGAGGTTGGACAGCTTGACCTCTCTTGGGAGAGGGGAGATGGGAGAAGGACTCTCCGGTGCCACCTCAACGTCCCTCTCCCCTCTCCCTTCTCCCTTGTTCGCGATCTCCGTGACCGGCTTATCGTCGCGGAACCGGACGAACACCGGCTGCCGCAACAGCCCCTCGTCGGTCCATTCTTTGTATCTGACTTCCACCACCAGCGTGGGCTCGACCCAGGTATGCCCGGGATCCTGGGGGACGGGACCAGTGAAGGCAGGCGTCGGGCGAATGCCGCGCTCCAGCACGGCGCTCACTTGTTTGAGCTCCGCGGCGGTGAACCCGCTGCCGACTCGTCCGGCATACACCAGCTTCCCGTTCTCGTACGCGCCCAGGTCGAGCGCGCCGAACCCCGAGCGCGAGCCTTTGGGCCGCGTGAAGCCTACGACGACGAAGTCGTCGACCCGGTCGGCGCGGATCTTGAGCCAGTTGGGCGACCGGCCGGCGCGGTAGGCAGAGTCCGCCTTTTTGGCGACGATCCCCTCAAGCCCCATTTTCACGATCTGCTCGTACAGCGCCTCGCCGTCTTTCTCGAAGTGCGAGAGATACTTGATCGGACCCACGCGCGGCACGAGCTGCTCGAGCAGGGCCTTGCGCTGCTCGAGCGGCAACGGCCGAACGTCGTAGCCTTCGAAGGCGAGCAGATCGAACACATACAGAACGGCAGGGGTCTCGACCGCCGCGCGCCGCACCTCGAGCGCCCGGGACACTTTGGCGCGGTTCTGGAGGCGCTGGAAGCTCGGCCGGCCTGCCTCGTCCGGGACGACCAGCTCGCCGTCGAAGATGAACCCCTCGTACGGCAGGGCCGTCAGGGCGCGGGCGATCTCGGGGAACGCGGGCGCGATGTCGTGCCCGTTACGCGTGACGAGCCGCGCTTCTCCTCCCTCGCGGCCGGCGCGGACGCGGTACCCGTCGAGCTTGAGCTCGAACAGCCATCCGGGTTTCGAGAACGGCTGCTCGCGCGTCTCGGCGAGCATCGGCTCGGCTTCCTCGAGCGTGACGGCGCGTTTGGGCGCCTTGAGACGGGCGAGCTCCTTCACCACGGGCGCCGCCCGGTCTTTCCCCGCCTTCAGCTCGTCGACCGTGAGCCCGGACAGCACCGACTCGGGCGGCAGGGCGCCCGCCCCGTCCGCCGCGGCGTAGCCGTCTTTCTCCTTGATCAGCAGCCACTCTTTGTCGCCCTTCTTGAGCTTCACGAGCGTCCATTTGCCCTTGAGCTTGTAGCCGTGCAGCTCAAACAGCAGCTTCCCCTTCTTCATTCCCTCGTGCGGGTCTTCGAGCGGTATCCAGCGACCGCGGTCCCACACGATCACGGCGCCCGCGCCATAGTTGCCGTCGGGGATGATCCCCTCGAAGTCGCCGTACTCGAGCGGGTGGTCCTCCACATGGACCGCGAGCCGCTTGTCGGCACGGTCGGGCGAAGGGCCCTTCGGGACCGCCCAGGACCGGAGCACGCCGTCCATTTCGAGGCGCAGGTCCCAGTGCAGCCGCCGCGCGGCATGCATGTGAACCACGAACAGGCCGCCGGCGGAGGGGGCTGGGGCCGCGGGACGAGCGCCGGGCTCCGGCGTGCGGTCCAACGACCGCTTGGCTCGATAGGTACTGAGCGGATCGGACCCGGGCTTCCGTTTTGCCGGCATAAGGGTGAAATCTTAACCCATGAGCGCACACCCGCTTGGCTCCGCCACCCTGTCCTTCGGCCTCGTCTCCGTGCCGATCAAGTTGTTCTCGACCGGCGAATCCTCAGCCGCCATCAGCTTCAACTGGCTGCACAAGAAGGATGGCGCGCGCCTGAAGCAGCAGTACGTCTGCTCCAAGGACGGCGACAAAGTCGAGAAGGACGAGATGGTGAAGGGCTACGAGTTCACGAAGGGCCAGTACGTGATCTTCACACCGGAGGAGCTGAAGGCCCTCGAAGAGAAGTCCACCAACACGGTCGAGATCACCGAGTTCGTGCCGGCGGACCAGGTGGACAGGAAATACGTCGAGAAGTCGTATTTCCTGGGACCCGACAAGGGCGGCGACCGGGCCTATCGTCTGCTGGCGGAGGCGTTGAAGCAGACGGGGCGCGTGGCGGTAGGACAGTACGCGGCGCGCGGCAAGCAGTACCTCATCGCCGTGCGTCCCGAGGAAACCGGTCTCGTCATGGAGCAGCTACGCTACGCGAACGAGATCCGCTCGATCGCAGAGGTGCCGATTCCCAAGGTCGAGGTGAAGAAGCCGGAGCTACAGCTCGCCGTGCAGCTGGTCGAGCAGGCGGCGTCCCAAGCCTTCCAGCCCGACAAGTACGAGGACAACGTCCGCAAGCGGGTGCTCGAGCAGATTCAGCGGAAGGTGGAGGGCAAGGAAATCACGGAGGAGCCGACCGAGGCGCCCAAGACGCAGATCATCGACCTGATGGAGGCGTTGAAGGCGAGTCTCAAGGGCAAAGGGTCTACGGGCGAGCGGAAGCCCGCGAAGCGAGTCGAGGGCAAGGGAGCGAAAGCGGCGCCCGCCGCCAAGCGCAAGGTAGGAGGGGCTAGGGGTTAGGGGTTAGGGGTTAGTGCGGGATGAAGGGATACACTTCCCGAGACGTCGCCAAGCTGTTGGGATTGACCGTCGCGCAGGTGCGAGGCTTCGCGCGCGACGGTTTTTTGACGCCCGGTCGCGGCCGCCGCGGTGAGCTGCTGTTTTCCTTCCAGGACCTGGTCATCCTCCGCACCGCCAAGGGGCTCGTCGCCGCGCGAATTCCCACGCGCCGCATCCGGCGGGCGCTGCGCCGGCTCCGGACCGAGCTGCCCCGCGGCCGCTCCCTCGCCGAGCTGCGGATCACGGCCGAAGACGACCGCATCGTCGTGAGCGACGGCGAATCCACCTGGAGCCCCGAGTCGGACCAGATGCAGCTCGACTTCGCGATCTCGGACCTCGCCACGCGGGCGGCTCCGATGGCGCGGCGCACCGCGCGGGCCGCTCGGCTGGTCGAGCAGGACCTCTCCGCCGAGGACTGGTACGACCTTGGGTTGGAGCTCGAGGTGGCCGCGCCGGCGGAAGCCCGCGACGCCTACCGGCGCGCCCTCGAGCTCGACGCTCATCACGCGGACGCGCACGTCAACCTCGGCCGGCTGCTGCACGAGCAGGGGCTCGTCGAGGAAGCCGAGCGCCATTACCGGTCGGCGCTGCGGGAGAGCCCGGAGCACGCCACGGCGGCCTTCAATCTGGGGATCGCGCTCGAAGACCTGGGCCGCCCGGCGGATGCGATCGACGCGTATCGCACGGCGCTGGCCACGGATCCACGGCTCGCCGATGCGCATTACAACCTCGCGCGATTGTACGAGAAGGCGGGGAAGAAAGCGGCGGCGCTGCGGCACCTGTCGATCTACCGCAGGCTGACCATCTAGCTTGGCTGTGGCCCTCGCACGCCGGCCACCCTAACTTAGGGGCCGGCACGATCCTCTTGAACTGCGCGAGGAGTCATCACCATGAACTGTCCAGCCTGCGGCACCGCGCTGACGGAGATTGCGGTGGGCGACGTGAAGATCCAGGCCTGCAAGGGGGGCTGCGGCGGATTGTGGTTCGACGAATGGACGCTCCGGAAGGTCGACCAGCCGGACCAGTCGGCGGGGGAAGCGTTGCTCCACATCGAGCAGAGCGCCGCGATCAAGGTAGACCCGGACAAGCGGCGTAACTGTCCCCGCGATGCCGGCATCGTCATGATGCGGCACTTCTGGAGCGTCAAGCGGGACGTCGTGGTCGACGAGTGCCCCAAGTGCGAGGGGATTTTCCTCGATCCCGGAGAGCTCGCCGAAATTCGCTCGGACTACAAGTCTGACGCCGACCGGCACAAGGCCGCGCAAGCGTATTACCGCGAGATGTTCGACACCCAGCTCGCCGGTATGCTTCGTCAGGACAAGGCGAAGCTCGAGAGCGCCCGCAGAGTCGCCAGCATCTTCAAGTTCATCAGCCCGAGCTATTACATCCCCGGCAAACAAGGCTGGGGCGCGTTCTAGAGACCGCTTGCCCGCTGCCACACGCCTCTCGTTCCTGCGCTGGTACTACATCGCGACACCGCTCTTTTGGCTGGTGGGAATCATTTGGGGAATCAACGTGCGCGTCGCGTTTCTGGATGATTTCCCCGTGGGACGCAACGCCTATTACCTGCTCTGCTTCGTCCTCGGCCTGGTGATGCTGCGCGCGCCTGCGTACGCCAACCGCCTCGCCTTCGCGGAAAGCGCGGCGAACCTCGGTCTGCTGATCCTCAGCGTGGCCGTATGGTACCTCCGGATGCTCGACTGGGCTGCGGGGCCGAGCGTGACGGTCCGGGTCGTGACGCCGGCCGAGCTCGTGAACTTCGTGCTGGCGACAGTGGTCGCCGGTGTGAGCTATGGCCTGCGGGGGTCGGCAACCCGAGCCTGAAGCAGCGAGCGGATGCGATCGACGGAGGGCAGCTTTCTTACTCGAGCGGCCGGCCCGCGCCGCGGTGAGACGGGGCGGGCGTCGCTCACGGCGAGGACGACGCAAGCAGGGTCGCGAACTCTTGCGCCAGCTTTGGCCCGATGCCCGACTCTTCGTGCTTGAAGAAGACGAACGCGTCCTGCCACTCCTTCCCCAGCGTCTTCACCGATTGGGCCCAGTGCTCGAGATCCTGCGGTGTGTACCCCTCGTCGCGCAGCCGCATGTAGCCGAAGTCGGCAGTGGCGACGAGCGGGGTATGCCCCTCCTCCGTGTCCGCGACGCACAACGCGGCGTTCCCCACCCGCAACGCCTCATATACGTCGTCCGCGAACCACGACGCGTGACGGAACTCCCAGGCGCACCGCAGGTCCGCCGGGAACTGGGTGAGGAGATCGTTCAGCCGGTCGAGGTCCTTCTTGAAGTTGGGCGGCAGCTGGAACAGGATCGGCCCGAGCTTGGAGCCAAGCTTGCGAGCCGTCTCGAGAAAGTAGCGCAGCGGGTCGTCGATGCCCTTGAGCCGGGCGATGTGGGTGATGCGCTGCGGTGCCTTGAGCACGAACGTAAAGCCCGCCGGCGTGGCCGCGTCCCAACCGGCGACGGTCTTCGCGTTCGGCATCCGGTAGAAGGTATAGTTGATCTCGACCGTCGCGAGCCGCTGGGCGTAGTACTCGAGCATCTGCGACTCGGGGAATTTGGCGGGATAGAACGACCCCTTCCACTCGGGGAAGTTGTAGCCCGATGTCCCGACGCGAATCGTCACGCGACCCAGACGGTCTTGATGTTGACGAACTCCTTGAGCCCGTACTCCGACAGCTCGCGCCCATACCCCGAGAGCTTGACGCCCCCGAACGGGAGCCGGGGGTCGGACTTCACGAGCCCATTGACGAAGACCGAGCCCACCTCGAGTTCGCGCGCCAGCCGCTCGCCCCGGACCGCTTCCGCGGTCCACACCGAAGCACCAAGGCCGTAGCGGGAGGCATTGGCGACGCGCACCGCCTGCGGCTCGTCCTTCACGCGGATCACCGCGGCCACGGGTCCGAACACCTCCTCGTCGAACGCCGGCATGCCCTCCTCCACCGCCGCCAGCACGGATGGGGGATAGAAGAAGCCCGGTCCTTCGGGGATCGACCCGCCGAGCAGCAACCGTGCGCCACGCCGCACGGACTCCTCGACCTGGCGGTGGAGATTGGCGCGCAGATCGTGTCGCGCCTGCGGGCCGATCTGGGTCTCGGGCGCCAGCGGATCACCCATGCGCCGGGCGCGCATCGCGGGGACGAACGCGTCGAGGAACCGGTCCGCTACCGGCTCCACGACGATGAACCGTTTCGCGGCGATGCAGCTCTGACCGCTGTTGAGGAGCCGCGCTTCCGCGGCGGTGCGAGCCGCCTGCTCGACGTCGGCATCCTCGAGCACGATGAACGGATCGCTGCCACCGAGCTCGAGCACCGTCTTCTTCAGGTGCCGTCCGGCGTGCCCGGCCACCTGACTGCCGGCGCGATCCGAGCCGGTGAGCGTCACCGCCCGCACGCGCGGGTCGGCGATGACCTGGGCGGCGGCTTCGTTCGAGAGGATCAGCGACCGGAACAGCCCCTCAGGGAAGCCCGCCTCGCGGAAGATGGCCTCGATCTCGAGTGCGCAGCGCGTGACGTTGGGCGCATGCTTCAGGAGTCCCGCGTTTCCCGCCATCAGGGCCGGCGCGGCGAAGCGGAACACCTGCCAGAACGGAAAATTCCAGGGCATGATCGCGAGCACGGGACCGATCGGATCGAAACGGACGAAGGCCTTCGAGGCGTCCGTCTCGCGCGGTTCGTCTGCGAGAAATCGCTCGGCGTGCTCGGCGTAGTAGTCGCACGCCCAGGCGCACTTCTCCGCCTCCGCTTCCCCTTGCGGCAGCGGCTTGCCCATCTCGAGTGCCATCGTTCGTGCGTGCTGGGTTTTGCGCGCCCGCAGCAGCCGTCCGGCTTCCCGCATGGCCGGGGCGCGTTGTGCGTACGAGCAGCGTCGCCAGCTCTGGTAGGCAGCGACTGCCTGGTCGAGCAGTCGTTCGAGCGCCGCGGGCGTGGTTTCGGCGAACGTGTCCAGCGTCTCGCCGGTGGCGGGGTTGATCGAGACGACGGTCATGACGTGGCGGTTCCTCCGACGAGAAAGACGGTCTGATTCCGGTGATGCCGGTCACACCAACATTACAGTGTCATTGCGCCGCGCCATCCCCCCAACTGCAACCCCGCTGGCCGCTCGAGCCACGTCCGACCGTCCGTCTATCCTCATGCCGCCGCGCCATTTGCGGCAGTGGTTTTGGGATGGGCACGCGCCTTGCGCTCAGAATAGTCGCATGCGAGACCCATGGTTACCCGAGCGTGAGCCGGACAACAACGAGTGGGACGAGCTCTTCGCCGAGCGCCGAGAGGCGTGGCGCGGCGCCGTCCATCTCGAGCGTGAGGCGTGGCGCGGGAACGATGAGGCCTGGCGCGGCGACGAGCATCTCGCCGATTGGCCGGAGCACGCGGCGGGCCCGGAGTACTGGATGTTCAAGGGGATGACGGACCGCTCCTAGTTACGCGTCTTGCCACCGTTCCCCGGTACGGATATGGTGACGGGTATGCACCTGCTCGCGTTGGCGCTTCTATTGGTCGAGCCAACCTCCGGCGACACCCTCTCCGGCCGCGTCACGGACTCGGACGGCGCCCCGGTTCCCTCCGCGGCCGTCCTCATTTCCGAGCTGCATCGCGTCGCCACGAGCGGCGCCGATGGCACCTTCCAGCTCGCCGATGTCCGGCCGGGACAGTACACGGTTATCGTCCGCCACGTCGGGTTTGCGCCGTTCGCGCGTGAGGTCTCCGTCCACGGGCCCACGAGCCTCAGCGTCACGTTGCGCCGCACACCCGTGTGGATCGAGCCGGTCAGTATCACCGCGACCCGCGCCCCCAGCGCGGTTTTCGGCTCGCCGCTCTCCGCCGCGGCGCTGTCGGAAGACCCCCTGCGCCGCAACCAGAGCGTGTCGCTGGCGCACTCTCTCGCTCGCCTCCCCGGCGTCAATGCACTCACCACCGGTGCCCAGATCGGCAAGCCGATGATCCGGGGCCTCGCGGGCGGCCGCGTGCTGGTGCTTGCCAACGGGAACCGTCTGGAAGATTACTCGTGGAGTGATGAGGACGGGCCGTCGGTCGACGCCCGGCTGGCCCAGCGTGTGGAGCTGATCCGCGGACCCGCCAGCGTGCTCTACGGATCGGACGCGCTGGGAGGGGTCGTGAACGTGATCCCCGCGGAGCTGCCGGACGCGAACGGCGGGCCACGCGTGATCCGCACGGGGTTCGAGCTCTCCGGCGCCACGAACAACGCGGAACTGGAGGCGGCGGCGCGTGTGGAAGGCGCGAGCGGCCCCTGGGCCTGGCGCGTGTTCGGAATCGGGCGCGCCGCCGGCAGCCTGCACACGCCCACGGGGGAGCTCGACAATACCGGCTTCGGCGCCGTGAACGGCGAGGCCGTCGTCGGCCGCCGCGGCGCCCGGGGCGGCACGACGCTGCGGTACACGCGATACGCGGGCGAGTTCAAGCTGCTGGAGGCCGACCAGCCACCGAGCGGCGCGTCCGCAAGTGGGCCCGAGCGCAAACTCTCCGACGATCGTGTTCAGGCGACGGCCGACTATCTCGTTGGCTCGCTCCGTCTCGAGACCAAGGCGCAGTGGCAGCGCCACTCGCTCGTCGAAGTCTCCGACACGGGCACCAGCCCGATGGGCGCGCCACTCGAAGGGACGGCGTTCGACCTGCTGCTCAACACAACGTCGCTCGACGTGCTGGCGCATCACGGCGCGGGCTCGACCGTACGGGGCACGGTCGGCGTGTCGGGGCTGTATCAGACGAACGACACGCGCGGGCCGATCCCGCTCGTCCCCGACGCGCGCGTGCGCTCGGCCGCGGGGTTCGTGTTCGAGCAGGCGACCCACGGGCGCTGGAGCGCCCTCGCCGGCGGCCGGGTCGACGTGCGGCGGCTCACCGCCGACGGCAACGCCACGCTCGCCCTCGCACCGCAGCGGCGCGACTACACGGCGTGGTCGGGAGACCTCGGCCTGGTGTACCGGCCGATCGAGACGGTCGCGCTCGCCGCGAACGCCGGCCGCGCGTGGCGCGCACCCACCTTGTTCGAGCTGTTCTCGAACGGGCCACATCTGGGCGAGGCGCGCTACGAGATCGGAGATGCCGGGCTCAAGCCGGAGGCCGGGACGGAGCTGGATGGGACGGTGCGCTGGCAGGGCGCTCGGGTCCGGCTCGAGCTCGCCGGGTATCGGAACTCGATCGGGCGGTTCATCTACATCACGCCGACGGACTCATTCGTCCACGTCAGCTCCACTGACTCCCTGCGCGCGTATCGCTACCAACAAGCCGATGCGCGGCTGCTGGGTGGGGAAGCCGCGGTCGAAGTCGACGTCGCCGGCCCGCTCACCCTCCGCGCCCGCGCCGACGCCGTCCGCGGCACGAACCGGGCGACGGGCGAGCCGCTGCCGCTGATTCCGCCCGCCCGCCTGGCCTTGGGGGCCGAGCTGCACAGCAGCGCGCTGCGCTGGGCGGAGCGGGCGCGGCTCGCGGTCGAGGGGGAGTTCGTCACCCGGCAGACGCGGCTCAATCCGCTCGACGTCCCGACGGCGGGATACGCCGTCATCAACGTCGAGGCAGGCCTCGATCGGCCACTCTGGGGGCGCGGGATGCGGATCGACTTCGCGGTGCGCAACGTCGGGAACACGGCGTACCGCGGCTTCCTCAGCCGGTACAAGGAATTCGCGCTCGATCCGGGGCGGAACGTCGTGCTGCGGCTGTCGCTCGAATAACTCCGCGCAGAAAGGGCGTTCGTGAAAATCTGCCTCGTCGCCGCGGTGCTGGCGCTCGGCGCGCCGGCGGCACCGGCTCAGCAGTTCCGTCAAAAAGACTTCGACGCGTACGTGAGACGCGGCCTGCAGATGCTGCAGGTGCCCGGCGCCGCGGTGGCCGTCGTGAAGGACGGTAAGCTCGTCTTCGCACAGGGCTACGGCGTCCGCACGCTCGGCGACACGGGTCGCGTCGACGCCCATTCGCTGTTTCAGATCGCCTCGAACACCAAGGCGTTCACGACCGCGGCGCTCGCAATGCTGGCGGACGAGGGGAAGCTCGCCTGGGACGATCCCGTCACGCAGTACCTCCCGGCGTTTCAACTGTACGACCCGTACGTGACACGCGAGTTCACTGTGCGGGATCTCGTCACCCATCGCAGCGGGCTCGGGCTCGGCGCCGGGGACCTGCTGTGGTTCCACTCGACCTACGACCGCGCCGAGATCATCCACCGCATCCGCGCCGCGAAACCAGCGTCGAGCTTCCGCAGCCGGTACGCCTACGACAACGTGCTGTACATCGCGGCCGGGGAGATCGTCCCCACCGTCACCGGGAAGAGCTGGGACGACTTCATCAAGGAGCGCATCCTCACGCCGCTCGGCATGACCGAGAGCGGCACCGGCATCGCGTTCCTGAGCTCGACCGCCGACATCGCGACGCCGCACGCGGTGGAAAAGGGGAAGCTGCAGATCGTGCCGCGCGATTCGGTCGACAACACCGGCCCGGCCGGCGGCATCGTCTCGAACGTGAGCGACATGGCGAAATGGCTGCTGTGCCGACTCGACTCGGGCCGCTTTGCCGGCGGGCGGCTGTTCAGCGAGCGCCAAGCGCGGGTGATGTGGGCGGGTCAGACCATCCTGCCGATCGGCGATCCGCCGTCCCCCCTCGCCGCGTTGCGACCGAGCTTCTCGGAGTACGGGCTCGGCTGGTTCCTGCGGGACTACCGGGGACGCAAGCTCGTCGGGCACACGGGCGGCCTCGCCGGGATGACGTCGCAGGTCATGCTCGTACCGAGCGAGCGGCTTGGGCTGGTCGTCCTAACCAACGGGGAGTCGTCGCTCATGACGGCCCTCGCGTATCGTCTGCTCGACACGTTCTTCGGCGCGCCGCCGACCGACTGGGTCGCCGCGTTCGCCCAGGCCGAGCAGCTCGAGCGCACCCAGGCGGACTCGATCGTGCGCGACCGGAGCAGCTCGCGCGACTCGCTCGCCGGGCCGTCCCTCCCCGTCGCGCGATACGCCGGGACGTACCGCGACGAGCTGTACGGCGACGCCGCGATCACCCTCGAGAAGGACCGCCTGGTGCTGCGGTTCAGCCATTCGCCGGCCTTCGTGGGCGATCTCGAGCACTGGCAGTTCGACACCTTCATCGCCCGGTGGCGCACGGCGCACATCGAAGACGCCTACGTGACGTTCGCGCTGCGGCCGGACGGCTCCGTCGAGCAGTTCAAGATGGAGGCCGTCTCGCCACTCGCCGACTTCAGCTTCGACTACCAGGACCTGCTCTTCAAGCCGGTGGTCAGGTAGTGCAGATTCCTGTCATGCTCGAGTTGCTGCACCGCCCCTGGCCGTGGTACGTGACGGGGCCCCTCCTCGGGCTCGTCGCCGCCGCCCTCCTCGTGATCGGCAACAAACCGTTCGGCGTGTCCAGTAATTTCCGCCACCTCTGCGCCGCCGTGTTCCCGCGGAATGTCGCGTTCTTCAAGTACGACTGGACGCGGTCCGGCTTGTGGAACCTGGTGTTCGCAGGTGGTATCGTCGTGGGCGGGTTCATCGGTGGCGTGCTGCTCGCGAACCCCGAGCCCGTCGCGATCACCGCCCGGGCACATGCCGACCTCGCCGGCCTCGGCCTGCACGACTTCACGGGACTGGTCCCGCAGCAGTTGTTCCACTGGGGTGCGCTGCTCACTCTCAAAGGCGTCCTGCTCATTTTGGGCGGCGGGTTTCTCATCGGGTTCGGCACGGCATACGCCGGCGGCTGTACCTCGGGTCACGGAATCACGGGCCTGGCCGATCTCCAGCTCCCGTCCCTGATCGCGACGGTTGCGTTCTTCGCAGCCGGAGCGCTGGCGAGCCACTTCCTGCTGCCGCTGCTCATTTCAGGGTGACGCCGTGACGACCGCCGCTCCCACCACTCCAGCGGCCGGTGCCCGCGAACGGCTGCTGCCCGCGTATTGGGCGGCCGGCGTGCTGTTCGGGATCGTGCTGACGAAGGGCGAGCTCGCGTCCTGGTTCCGGATACAGGAAGCGCTCCGCTTCGACGGCCTGTACCTGTACGAAGTGTTCGCATCGGCGCTCGTCGTGGCGGTGCCGCTGTTCCGGCTGCTCGAGCGGCGCCGCGTCCGCTCCCTGGCGGGCGAACTCATCACCGTCCCGCCCAAAGCGCTGGGCCGCGGGCGTCGGTACGTGTTCGGCGGCGCGATCTTCGGACTCGCTTGGGGCGTCGCCGGAGCCTGCCCGGGCCCGCTGTTCGCCCTGCTCGGCGCCGGAGTCGGCGTGATCGCGGTGATGATCCTTGGTGCCATGGCCGGGACGTGGGTGTACGGATACCTGCGGCCGACGCTGCCGCACTAGCCCGACCCCGGATCCTCGCGGCGGCGCTGGTACTGGTCGCCGCCGCGGCGTTGCGCTACTACGAGATCCCGCCAGCCCCGACGTGGCTCTACGTCTTGGCCTGGTACCCGACGCTCCTGATCCTCGATCAGCTGGTTGTGCTGCTCGGGGGCGAGTCGTTGCTGGCCCAGCCGCGCGCGCTCATCACCATGCTGTGGTGGTCGGCGGTGATCTGGTTCCTGTTCGAAGCGATCAACCTCCGATTGCAGGATTGGTACTACGTCTTCCTCCCGGTCAATCCGGTGGCGCGCTGGGCGGGGATCACGCTGTCGCTCGCGACGGTCGTCCCAGCGGTGCTGCTCCCCGAGCGGGTGCTCGACCGCCTCGGCGTGTGGCGAGGGCTGCAGCGGCGCCCCCTCGCGTTCGGCCCGAGAGAGCTCCAGGCCGCCTCCTGGCTCGGGTGGGCGGCGCTCGCTGCGACACTCGCGTTCCCCCGTTACCTCCATCCCCTCACCTGGGCCGCCGTGTGGCTCATCGCCGAGCCGCTGCTGTATCGCGCCCACCCCGAGCGATCCTTGTTCGCCGACATCGGCCGGGGCGACTGGGGCCGCATCGCCCGGCTCATGGCGGCGGGACTGTTCGCCGGCATCCTGTGGGAATCGTTCAACGCCGCCTCGCGGGCGAAATGGATCTACACGGTCCCGTTCCTCGAGCACGTGAAGCTGTTCGAGATGCCGCCGATCGGGTTCCTCGGCTTCCCGTTCTTCGCGCTCGAGGTGTGGTCGCTGTATCACCTGCTCGCGCCCCGTACGAACGTGCGGACGGTGCTGGCGTCGGTCCTGTTCGCCGGGCTCGTGCTGGTAGGTGTGGACCACTGGACGGTGAGCTCCGTCTCGCCGGGACTCGCGGACCTGCCCGGGATCAGCGACGCGGTGCGGACCCGGCTGCAAGACGCCGGATGGACCGACGTGTTCCGGCTCGCGCGGGCTCCGGCGGCGGAGATCGCCTACCGCGCGCGCATCACACCCGACGAGGCGTTGACCGCACGTCAGGTCGCGCGCCTCAGCGCCCTGCGGGGGATCGGGAACCGGCACGCCGCGGCGCTCGTCGCCGCCGGGATCGGGACCGTGGAGACCCTGGCGCAGGCGGATCCAGACTCTCTGTGGCGCACGGTGCACCGCAACCCGCGCCCCACGCCCGCCGAGGTGCGCGTGTGGATCCGCGCGGCCCGGCGCGGAACCTAGGGCGGACAGCGGCCGGAGCGCTGTCGAGGCGCACCGGGCGGTGTATATTTGCCGGGCTTTCACCGGCCCCCAAACGATGACGACCGCCCCCGCCTGCGCGCGCTGTGGAGAGCCTGTCGGACCCGCCGACCGCTTCTGCCCCCGCTGTGGCGCCGATGTTTCCGGAGTCCAGGCGAGCATCGCGACGGCGGTGGTGCAGCCGCACGCTCAACCGGCCTATGCCGCACCGCAGGCAGCCGAGCTCGACGCGGTGCGCCAGGCCACGCTGGGCGAGTACGAGATCCTAGGCGAGCTCGGACGCGGCGGCATGGCGACCGTGTACCTGGCCCACGACATCGCCCTCGACCGCAAGGTCGCCATCAAGGTCATGGCTCCCGCCCTGCTGGCCGGGGAAGGTATGGCGGAGCGGTTCAAACGCGAAGCGCGTACCGCGGCGTCGCTCAGCCACCCCAACATCATCCCGATCTACGCCGTCAGAGAGACCGAGCACACCCTGTACTTCGTCATGAAGCTCATCGAGGGCCGCCCGCTCGACTCGATCATCCACGAAATCGGCCCGCTACCGATCCTCATGGTGCAGGCGATCGTGCATCAGGTCGGGGCGGCGCTCGGCTACGCCCACAAGCGCGGCGTCGTGCACCGTGACGTGAAGGCCGCCAACGTCATGGTGGATTCGGACGGGTGGGCGGTCGTCACCGACTTCGGGATCGCCAAGGTCGCCCTCGCGCACGGCATCACGGTGACCGGCGCGACGGTAGGCACGCCGTCATACATGAGCCCGGAGCAATGCGGCGCCAAAGACTTGACCGGTGCATCGGATCAGTACTCGCTCGGCGTCGTGGCGTACGAGATGCTGACGGGCCGGCTCCCGTTCACCGCCGTGTCGGTCATGGCGATCATGTACGCCCACTTCCACCAGCCGCCGCCCCCAATTACGAACGTCCGGCCGGACGTGCCGGCCGACCTCGCGGCCGCCGTGATGCGGATGCTCGAGAAGGAGCCGGAGCAGCGCTGGCCCAACATGGAGGCCGCAGTCGCGGCGGTCGGTGGAGCGCCCCTCGCGCCCGGCGACCCCGTGCACGTTCAGCTGGTCACGCTCGCCTCCGCCGGCAGAAGCGCGCAGCTCGGAAGACGGATGAGCACTCCGTTGAGCCCCACGCCCATCGGCCGTGGCGGATTGGGAAAGACCACGAACGTGGCGGCGCTGTCGATCAAGCCCCACAACGTGACGATCGCCGTGGGCGGCGCGGTGCAGCTCACGGTGACGGCGAAGCGCCGCAGCGGCTCCACCCAGGCCGGACACGGCGCCACCTGGGCTTCGACGCATCCGGAGGCGGTGACCGTGTCATCGAGCGGGCTCGCCACGGCGGTCGCTGTGGGCACCGCCACAATCACCGCGACGATCGAGAACACGAGCGCGACCGCGGCCGTCACCGTAACGCGCGCGGAGGCGCGGCGCCGGCGCCCCGGCGCCATCGCAGCCGGTGTCGTGCTCGTCGGAATAGCAGGCGCGCTGGTGTGGCTCAAGCCCTGGGCCCCGGGCGTTACGCCCGCGCCACCCCGTCCCGTGCACCTCGCCACGGAGAGCGCCCACGTGGCCCAGGTACCGGCGCCCGTCCCGCCCCCGGCGACTCCCGACAGCACGGCGGGCAAGGCGCCACTCGGGAAGCAGGCTGCCGCGCCGCGGCGCAATCCCCGGCCGGTGCCGCCGCGGGCGACGGCATCCAACTCGAGCGCCGTC
>Ga0137415_10001133_pt1 | contig 26437 bp, 29 predicted proteins | sample CZODoug3_1_1_16f_FD_183082 | JGI IMG/M metagenome (GOLD analysis project Ga0137415, IMG submission 183082) | Vadose zone soil fungal communities from Angelo Coast Range Reserve, California, USA - CZODoug3_1_1_16fungal (Hybrid Assembly) | ecosystem: Environmental > Terrestrial > Soil > Vadose...
GCCTGGGCGAGCCGGTCCGCGATCGACCGATCGCCGGAGACGACCTGGAGTCGCGTGCGAGCTTCATCCGGCAAGAGCGGGACGCCGTTCGCCGGCGTCGGCGCGGATCGGCCCTGAGAGGCCGGCGTCGCGGGCACCGGCGGCCGCGCGGCCACGGGGGGAGCGCTCGCCGGCCCGCCGTTGCCCTGCCCGGCGCCGCGATTGCGCTCGTCGAAGATCCGCAGCGCGTCGAGGAGCACCATCTGGGTGTCGAGGTTCAGGTGGCGGATGACGTCGCCGGGAATGACCGCGATGTCGTCGATCGGCTTGAGATCATCGAGAGCGAAATGGAACGTTCCCTGGTTCCAGGTCACCAGGTCGTAGACGGTCCGCTCGATCTGCTGCTCGATGGTGCGATAGATGGTTTCGCTGTCGGCGGCGTTCATCGCCACCAGGATCTGCCCGAGCGATCGCCGGGGATGCTCCGACTCCTGGCGCCGGAGCGCGTCCTCCAGGGTCGCCTGCTGCAGGACACCCGCCTCGATCAAGAGCTCGCCCAGGCGCTTTCCCCCCGGTGCCCAGGCGTTGACGATGCGGCCCTGGTGGAACCCGATGCCCGCCTTCGCCTCGCCACAATTCAGGGTGAGCGTGCCCGTACGGCCGCCCAGATGGATGAACTGCAGCGCGTCGGCGACGGAGACGTCCTCGATGTTGCCCGAGAGGCTCATGCGCCTACTGCCTGCGCACCAGCGCGACGAGGCTTTCCAGCGTCTTCAGCTTGCGATCGGTATTCGAATAGACCCGCGCAGCGAACAGCGCCGAGGCGGCATGCGCCGCGATCAGATCGAGCAGGTCGCGGTCCTCGGCCCTGAGCATCGCCTTGTGGTCGAACAGCTTGAGGATGACCAGCGCGCCCACCGTCGCGCCTTGCACCGTCAGCGGCACGCAGGCGAGGGCCTTCGAGCCGTCGATCGGCCCGATGCGCAGCACTCCGTCGGAAAGCGTCGCATCCACCGCTGGATCTCCGCCGCCGTAGATCCCGTTCGGATAGAGCCCGGTCTGGTCGTCCTCCATGCCCTGGGCGAACGCGATTTCACATTCGCCCGAGCTGTCCCTGGCGTCGTTCTTCCAGAAGAGGAGCACGAACCGCTCGGCGCCGAGCAGGTTGATGGCGATCTCGGCGATGGTCGCCTGCACCTCGCTCGGATCGAGCGTGGCATGGAGCTGGTAGGTCGCCACGTAGAGGTTCATCAGCCGCCCGACCTGCTGCTCGTACTCCGCCAGCTTGGTGGACAGCTCCTCGCGATCCGACTCCACGTCGGCGAGGCGCGCGGACAGATCGCCGGCCTCGGGCGGCCGCGCCTCGATCTCCCTGGCCAGCTCCGCCGCGCGATCGATCGTGGCGCGCAGCTCGTCGAGCGCGGACCCGACACGAGGCGGGAGCTGCTCGGGAGCGGCCATGCGGGGATTCAAGCAGCGGGGCTCGCCGTCAGCCGGTTGATGACACCGAGAAGCTCCTCGTTGCGGAAGGGCTTCTTCACGTAGGCGGCGGCGCCCGCTTGCATCCCGCGTTCCGTGTCGTCTTCGGTGCCTTCGGTGGTGATGATCACCACTGGAATGCGCGCGAACTCGGGGTGCGCTTTCACGGCGGTGAGGAACTCGAGCCCGTTCATCCTCGGCATGTTGATGTCGAGCAGGATGAGCTCCACGTCCTTGTGCTCCGCGAGGCGATCGAGCGCCTCCCGGCCGTCGAACGCGTGCACGAGCGGGAAGCCGCGCAGCATCATCTCGAACATCCGATGCAGCAGCTTCGAATCGTCGACGACGAGGACTTTTTTTGTTTTCATCTCTCTGTCGATCCTGACTGGTGGCAGATGGCCAGTCAAGGAATCGGGATGCACTTACCTGCACCTACTGAGACGGTAAACTCTCGAGCGCCTGCGTGAGTTCCGACAGCGTGTGGCCATTGTCCTGCAGTCGCGCGACCTGCTGACCGCGCTGGAGCGTTTCGCGCGCCTCCTCGGTCCGCTGCAGGGACGCAAGCAGCATTCCGAGCTGGAGATAAGCGGCGAGATAGTCGGGCTTGCGCGCGAGCAGATCGAGAAGCTCCGCCGCCGCGGCGGCCGCGTCGCCTTTCGACTTCAGCTCCAGCGCCAGCGCGTATCGGGGGAAAGGATCGTCTGGCTTCACCGCGATGAACTTGCGCAGCTGCTCGATGCGGTCCATGGCCCGGTTATAGCTCGACGAAGTCGAGGTCGTCGCACACCCGCACACCCGCGGGCGGCGCGATGCCGCGGCGGGCGTCCGCCCCGAGATGACCGAGCAGGACCCGCGGGACGGCGGGCAGGTTTTCGCGCAGCGTCTGCCAGCCGATGTGCTCGGCGGTGCTTTCCCCGAGGTTGGTGCACTCCCCGCAAAGCAGCGTGGCCCCATCGCACAGTCCCGCGGCGATCTCCGCCGCGTCTCCGGTGAACGCGAGGTCGCCGATCCGGAGCGAGAGAGCGATCTGCGGAGGGCTCATGTGCCGCGCCCGGAAGGCGAGCACGCTGCGGCCGGCGAGCTCGACCCGATCTCCGGGCTCGAGCTCGCGCACCTCGACGGCGAACGGCAGCGGGCGCTCGGCGGCAGCGGCGTAGCACGCCACCCACAGCGCCTGCAGACGGTCCTTCGTGCCTGGCGGGCCGCTGACCACCAGCGGACTGCGGCGCCGCGAGCGGTATACGGCGTCGACGAGAAGGAACGGCCATCCGCCGATGTGATCGCCGTGCAGGTGCGTGAAGTGGACGGCGCCGATCCCGTCGGGATCGCGCCCGAGCCGCTTCAGGGCGCCGAGCGCGGTGGCGCCAAAATCGACCGTGAACGTCCCGCGCTCGTCATCGATCAGCCAACAGGTGTGTCCACGGCCGCCGGAGCAGAACGCATCCCCGCTGCCCAGGGCCGTGACCCTCATTTCGGCGTCGTCTCCAGGAAAGGCGCGAGCCTTTCGCCCACATCTCCCTGGCGGAGGTGGATCTCGCGCCGCAGCGCCTCGAGCGAGGCCATTCCGCCGCGCAGCGAGAGCTCCGTCTCCAGGAGCTCGCTGCCTCGGCGCCAGCGCAGGCGCAACATCGGCAGCTCCTTCTCCGCGATCGGGGCGAACGCACGGTGGAGCGCCGCTTCCGCGACCTCGGTGTGGGCGATGGAGAGGACGGCGCTCAATCCTTCGCGCCGGATGAACAGCGCCGACTCCGTACACCAGACGTCGCAGACGCACGGCTCCTTCCATGCGGGCGCCAGCACCGCCGCGCCGTCCGCGAAGCGCGTGCCGTGGTAGAGGGACTGGGGCTGATCGATGATCCGCTCCGCCTCGAAGGAGACCTCCGGCGCGGGCGCGCCGAGGAAGCGGCGGTGGCGGGCCCGCAGGCGGATGGCAAACGACAGCGCGCCTGCGGCGACGACGGCCACCAGCGCGCAGCCGATCCAGACGGCGATCAAGATCTACTCGGCAGGCGCGCCCTCGCCGCCTGCCACCTCGTCGAGCTCCTTGAGCTTGTCCTCGACCGCGCCCTTCGCCCGATCGAAGTTCCTCGTGCAGGAAACGAGCACCTCCTGCGCCGTCTTCGCCTGGACCCCGCGGTCCACTTCGGCGTAGAGCGCCTTGTTTCCCTGCACGAATGCCTGGTCGAGCTGCGTCGCGTAATTGTTGGTCGCCTGCGAGAGCTTCTTCCAATCCGCGATGAAGGCGTTGGTCACCTGCGTCCTCTGGTCGACGAGGTCCTGCGCCTCGGCCACCTTGCTCTTGATGTCGGGATCGGCGATCTGCTCCGCCGAGCCGGTCAGGGCCGCGGCCGAGGCGGTGGATTGCGCGGCGAACTGGCTGATGGCGACGGCGACGCGATCGTAGGTCTTCGCCAGCTCGCGGTACCCGGCGACGAAGCGCCGCGCCTCGTCGCCCTTCGGCGGATTCGCGGTGGAGGGCTTGCCCAGGTTGTTCAGCGTCCTCGCTACATCGCCCACCTTGTCGACCGCGGCTGCGCACGGCTTGCTCTTCTGGCTCTCGCGCGCGGCGGCGATGAACGCCGTCAGAGTGGCCCGGTCGCGCCGGTTCTGCGCGCGCTTCTTCAGATAGAGACCACCTGCGATACCCGCGCCGGCCAGCACCAGCACCCCGGCGATGATCGCCGCCAGCACCTTCGGGCTGAGGCCGGCGTCGGGCCGCTTGCGCCCGCCGACGACGTCGACGCGAATCGAGGTCTGACCGAGGCGCAGCACGTCGCCGTCGAACAGTTCGACCTCGTCGACGCGTTCGCCGTTCAACCAGATGCCGTTCGCGGAGCCCAGGTCCTTCACCCGGATCTCGCCGTTGATCTTGCTGATCTCGGCGTGCCGTCCGGACATCGAGCTGTCCTTCACCGAGATGTCGCACTGATCCGACCGGCCGATCGTCACCGTGATCGCGCGCATCGGATAGGCCTTCTCGACCCCGCTTGGACCCTTCACGATGAAGTTCGCGGATACCCCGTCGAGGAGCGCGGGATTGATCATCTCGGTTTTCGGAGTTGCTTCTTCGCCCATGGTGCCCTCTCGAACGGCGCACGGCGCGCGAGCCTGGAAGGGGGCGAGAGCGTACGGGGGAGCGCCGGTTCGGTCAAGGATCGAGCGGGGTTGGGCGCGCCTGAAACCTCGACCAAAACGGCGGGTGGCATGCTCGCATGCCGGCCCTGACGGCAGGGCGGCTCGCCTTACTTGCCGGGTTGGTGCATCTGCTGCGTTTCCCCGCCGCTCTTCGCCTGCGGGGTCTGAGTCGCGGGCGCCTGCTCGCCGGGTTGCGCCTGGGCCTGCGGCGGCGCAGTGGTCGGGGTCGGCTTCAACTTCGGCAGGTCCGCGCTCGCGACCACGTCGCCGGGCCGCTTCGCGTCCTGGGCGTCCATGGTCAACATGACCGATTTTCCTTGGTCGATCGGCGGAAGGTCCAACTTGATCGCGAAGCCGCTGCCATTCTGGTCCGCTTCGAGGACGCCGATGTCCACCGGGTCGCCGCTCTGGGGCTGCATCCAGACGTGGTACGCCTTGCCCCCTTCGAGGCTCGGAGACAGTCCGTAGGCATTCACACGCATCCAAGTCTTGCCGCTCGGCAGCTCACCCCAAGCCACGGCGGCCCAAGCTCCGCCAGGGGTGGCAGCCTTCTTCTTTCCTCCCTGCCCCTTGGCAGGCTGCGCCGCTTCGAGGATCACGGTCGTGCGGCCGGGGCTGCGGGCGAGCGTCACGTCCTTCTGCAGGTCACCGACCTGCTTGGTGATCGCCGCCACCTGATCCCGGTATTGGCTCGCATCGCGCTCCGCGACATCCGCACGCTGCGAGTACGAGCTGAGGCGTGACGCCAGGTAGGCGACGAGGGCGACGATGGCCACGAGGACGACGACGACTGGGACTGCTGCTCGCCAGGAGTGCCGCGTCTTCCCCTCGGTCAGACGGGAAAAGGTCGGGCGGGTATCGGTCGCGGTCGTGTCCATGGCCGCAACGGTTTTCACGGGGCCACAGAAGAGCAACCCTACGATTGCCTGAGCTTTTTAGGTATCGCTGCGGCGGCGCAGCGCGGGAGCGAGCGCCAGGCAGATCCCGAAGTCCGAATCGACTTCGGCGGGCTCCTTCCGGTTGGGCCGCAGGTGGGGGTCCTGCGGGTTGCCTTCTTGGTTGCGGCGGCGCGGAGAGCGGCGAGTGCTGGGGTCGGCCTTTCTCGACATGGCGCGTTGTTGTACACGACCTTACACCTCCCCGCAACCGTTCAGGGCCGTCCCGAGGGTGGCGGCGGCCGGCGGTTTCCTGGTACGAGGGTCGCCAATGGCTCGCACGATGAAAGCCGACCTGGAGCCGAGGAAGGTGACAGAACCAGGCAAGTCCCTGGCTACCTTCCCGAATCCCAGCCCGGGGCGGGACTACGAAATCCGCTTCGAATGCCCGGAATTCACCTGCCTGTGCCCGATGACGGGGCAGCCCGACTTCGCCACCATCCGCATCGTCTATGTTCCCGATCAGACCTGCGTCGAGCTGAAGAGCCTGAAGCTGTACCTGTGGAGCTACCGCAACGAAGGCGCGTTCCACGAGGCGGTCACGAATCGCATCCTGGATGATCTGGTCGGAGCGCTGAAACCCCGGCGGTGCGAAGTGACGGGCGATTTCTTCGTTCGCGGCGGAATCCATACGGTGGTCGTCGCCCGCCATCCCGACTAGAACACATTTCATAACCGGCCTGCGAGTGTTTGCGCTCAAGCGTAGCCGCTAACCGCCCTTCGGCCGGCGCGGCTATTGATTTGCCTCGTTCCGGCGCGACCGGCAGGATGGCCCGATGCCCGGTGGCGAGCTCCACCCTTTCCTCGTGCATTTCGCCGTCGGGCTCCTGCTGATCGCTCCGGTCGCCGACGTCTTCGGCCTGCTCCTGCGGCGTGAAGCGCTCCTCTACACCGGCCGGTGGACGACGCTCCTTGGCACAGGCTTCGCGCTGCTCGCGGTGGCCAGCGGCTGGGGCGCGGAAGCGGGTCTCGGGGCGCACAGCGCCGCGGGCGAGGCGCTGCTGCACCTGCACGAAGCGCTCGGTTACGTCGCCACCGGGATCTGGTTGCCGGTTGCCGTCTGGCGGGCCGTCTCGAAACTGGCACTCCCCCTGCGGGCGCGAACGATGTATCTGGCCGTGACGTTCGCGGCGGCCTCGGTGCTGATGGTGGAAGCCTTTCTCGGTGGAGCCCTGGTGTACCGCCACGGAGTTGGACTGTCTCCGGCGGCGCGCGCCGAGCCGGTGGTCCGCGCCCCCGTCCGGGAGCGCTGACGCGTCAACCGAGTTCTTCGGCCGGGCTGCGCGGGCGGAAGAAGAGGAGCTTGCCGAGCAGGAACCCGACGGCGACCCCTGCGAGCAGCAGCTGGCCGGGGTTCTCCTCCGCCCAGGCGGCGACGCGGCGGAGGGCCGTTTCCGCGTAGTCGCGGCCCAGCTCGATCCCCCGCTGAAACGCGCGCGCCGCCTCGTCCGCCGATGGCGCGCTGATCTCGGACATCGGGAGCTGCGTCTTGCTGCGCGTCTCGGCCACGGTTCACCTCGTGGTGGCGCGGGCGATGAGCAGGCCCACGACCATCGCTCCCGCGAAGGTCGCGCCGGGGTGCCGGCGCACGAAGCTGCGCCAGTTCAGGGTGTCCGACACGTTCGCACGCAGTGCGTTCACCGACTGCTCGATCTCCTGCCGGGCACGCTCGATGCCAGCCCGGATGGCCTCGGCGTCCCTGGGGTTTTCAGTCATCGATCCTCCTGCGAATCACTGCGGCGTCACGCCCGGTCGGGATCCGGGCTGCGAAAGGGCCCGGATCTCCTCGGCCGTACAGGGTATTTCGATGCGGTCGCGCGGGATGCTCCGCGAGCCCGACCAGGTGATCGCGCCGCCGGCGGCCAGGTTCACCAGGGCAACGATCCCGAACGCGGCCCATGCCGGAATCCAGAGCGAGAGCAGAGACGCGATCGCGAACATCAGGAGCAAGAATCCCGCTGCGAGCGGCGGCAATCCGGCCGCGCCGGTCGCGAGGTCCCTGCCCATCGTCCGCAGATCCTGCTTCAACTCCACCCGGGCGAGCGCGAGATGCTCGCGGATGAGCGTCTGCAGGCCATCGAGCAGCCGGTGCATCGCATCTCGGGATGGCACGGAGGCCGGCGGCATGGCGCCAACGTAGGTATCGCTAGCCTGCCGTGCCAGAGGCCGGCAGCCCAAAACATGGCCGCAAACCCTTTCCGGCGGTCGGGACCGACTAGTGCAGCACTGGACTGTTCGCAGCGATCTGGCGGCCCTCGAGGTCCTCCTCGAAGGAGCGGATGAGGTACCCGATGAGCAGGAGGGATGAAGCGTTTTCGGCCGTGCGCCGCGGGTCGCGCTGCATCAGGTCCGTCGCATAGGCGAGGAAGAACTGCGCCAGATCCTCGCCGGCCTGCACGAGGATGAGCTCGTGCAGCTTGTCGCGATCCATCGCGCGGATCCGCCGGATGAACTCGATGGCGAGCTCGCGCTTGCGTCTCCCGTTGATCCCTTGCCCTGGCCGCGCCATGCCCTCCTACGGTGGGCGTTGCGGCGCCCTTCGGCAACCCCGCTGATTTGACATCCGGGCGGGCGGTGGATGATTTTGCCGCCCAGCACCTGGAGGGGCGGGATGTTCACGGGCGTGAAGGTGTTCTCCGCGACCAAGGCGAAGGATCGCGACGACCTCGGCGAGCAGGTGACGCGATGGTTGCGGGCGAACGCGGATCTGGAAGTCGTCGACCGGACCGTGACGCAGTCGAGCGACAACGAATTCCACTGCCTGACGGTCGTGCTGTTCTACAAGCCGCGGAGCGGGTCGAAAAAAGCTTGATCTAGCGGAACCTCGGACCCGGCTTCTTCGCAAGCGCTCGCGCCAGGGACGGCCTCGGCGACTTGTGGTCCTGCGACACCTTGAGCCCGGCTACCCCCAGCACCACGGCGATGGCGGTCGTAAGCCCCAGCCAGGACCAGACGCCGGACTTGCGCGTGTTCTTGCGCGTCCGCGGAGCGAGCTGCATCGCCTTGGCCAGTCCGGCGAGCGCCTCGAGCGCGTGCGCCAGCTCCAGCGCGCTGTGCGGGCGTCCCGCCGGATTCGACTCCAGGCAGCGTTCGATCAACGCGTCCCAGCGAGGGTCCAGGCCGTTGACCACCTTCGAGGGCGGCGGGAACTTTCCCACCGGCAGCTCGCCGGTGAGCAACTCGTACGTCATCACGCCGAAGGAATAGATGTCCGCCTTGTGATCCGCGCGCTTGGCGTCCTTGCGCTGCTCGGGGGCCATGTAGTTGGCGGTGCCCATGGCGACGTTGCTCTGCGTCAGGCACTGGGCGCCCTCGGCGTGCAGGCCTGCCAGACCGAAGTCGAGCACCTTGGTGCGCAGGTCCTTGGTCACCAGCACGTTGTCGGGCTTCAGATCGCGGTGGACCACCGCCCGCGCGTGCGCGTACGCCAACGCGTGCGCGACCTGCGCCAGAAGCATGGCCAGCTGCCGCGCCGTGGGACGGTTCCGATGTGCCCACGTCCGCAGCGACTCGCCGTCGATGAGCTCCATCGCGATGTAGACGTGTTGCCCCGCCTTGCCGCGCCCGAGAAGGCGAACGATGCCGGGATGATCGAGCTGGGCCATGGCGGCCGCTTCGCGCCCGAAACGGCGGACGTAGTCGGGCACGGCCGCCATCTGCGGCGTGAGGATCTTCACGGCGACCAGGAGCCCGTCGGAGTCGCGGCTGCAGCGAAACACCTCCCCCATGCCGCCCTGGCCGATCCGCTCGAGCACGATGAACCCCTCGAGCCTCGGCAGCGGCGGCTCCGGCGCGACGGCGGCCCTGGGCGGTTTCGCGGGAGTTTGCTGGCGCGCCGGCGGGACGCTCCCTTCCCGATGGACCTCGAATCGAACGCCGCAATGCCCGCAGCGCGCGAGCGATCCTTCGACGAACAGGCTGACGTCGCAGCGGATATCGCAGTTCGGACAGCGCTGGATGGCGCGTTTCTTCCCGAGCGGAGGCTGGGACTTGGGGGCGACGGGATCCGCCATGTGGGGCAGTGTGGCCTAGGTGATTGACCGCGCAAGTTTTCTGTCAACTAAACGCCGCGGCCTTCAGGCCGCGGAAGGCCCGCTCCTGCAAAGCCACCACCACTTGCACGGCGCCGCACAACCGCTTTGCGAAGAGAAGTGGCGCTCGGACGCGCCGCCCTGCGTCGCCCTACTCGATCGCCTCGACCACCCGGTAGATCTCCACCGGCGCCTCCCGGTTCTTGACCTTCGCGGGCGGCAGCGGTTCAAGGACGAACTTGTCCTTCCCCGCCCGCTGCGCGCACTCTTCCGAGATCACGATCATGTCCTCGCCGGCAATGCCGCAGAGGCGCGAGGCCAGGTTCACGCCGTCGCCGATGGCGGTGTAGCTGAGCGCCTTCGAGGACCCCATGTTCCCGACCACCACCTGCCCGGTGTGCAGGCCGATGCCGATCCGGATCGGCTCCTTGCCCTGGGCGACCCGTTCCTCGTTCCACTCCGCCACGCGCTTCTGCATCTTCACCGCGGCGCGCACCGCGTTGGTCGCATCGTCCGGACGCTTTACCGGCGCTCCCCACAGGCCCATGATCGCGTCGCCGATGAACTTGTCGAGGATGCCTTCATGCTCGAAGAGGATGTCGACCATCAGCTCGAAGTAGTCGTTCAGCATCCGCACCACTTCCTGTGCCGGCAGCTTCTCGGAGATGCGGGTGAACCCGCGGACGTCGCTGAAGAGGATGGTGAGCTCGCTCAGCGCGCCCCCCTTGGACAGCTCGATGCTTCCCCGCGCGGCCTGCTCCACCAGCGCGGGGGAAAGGAAGCGGGCGAGCTGCGCGCGCTGGGTCGCCTCGAACTCCAGGGCGCGCGCGTATTCGCTGTTCTCCAGGGCCACGGAGGCTTGCGCGGCGATCGCCGAGAGGACCTCCAGGTCCTTGGTGGTGAAGGCGGCGATCCGCTCCCGGGAATCGAGGAACATGATCCCCTTCACGTCTTCGCCGGACGAGGTGAGCAGGGGAACGGCCATCGCGCTGCGCACGCCGAGCGTGATGATCGACTGCGAGGCCTGGAACCGCTTGTCGGCGATGGCGTCGGAGGTGAGCACCCCTTCCTTTGTGAGCTGGACCTGCGCCAGCAGCGTGTCCGAGACGAGCACCTTGCCCTGGCCCGGCTTGCGCTGCCTCATGGCCTGGATGACCAGCTCCTGCGAGTGCGGGTCGCGCAGGAGGATGACGCCGTTGTCGCAGGGGATCAGATCGAAGGCGATCTCCAGGATGCGCCTGAGCAGCTCGTTGAGGTCGCGCTCCAGGCGCACGTAGGTGGAGAACTCGTGCCCGATGCGCAGCCGCTCGTAGTCGCGCTTGAGCTGGCCCACGTCCTGGACCTGCTCGACGGGAAGGAAGGTCGCCTTCGCCGAGGTGCGCGCGACCACGCCCTCGAGCACGCCCGGCTTTCCCGTGTGTACGATCTCGGCGTTGTTCCCGCTTTGAGCCCCGCTCGTCAGGCGGAAATCCATCTTCGAAGTCCCGATCAGCACCTCGTCGCCGTCGCCGAGCTTCGCCGATCCGACGATGCGCTTTCCGTTGAGGAAGGTGCCGTTCGAGGAACCCAGGTCGCGCAGGACGTAGTCGTTTCCCTCGCGGTCGATCTGGCTGTGCTTGCGGGAGACCTCGCGATCGGCGAGCCGCACCGATGCCGTGGTGCTCCGTCCGAGCACGCTGCTGTCGCCCAGCGGGTATTCGGTGATCTCGCCGCCTTGCCCTTTGAGGATCAGCCGGGGTGCGGACGCGATGTGCGGCGCGGAAGGCCGCGGTGGGATGACCGCCTCCCTGTCCGAGGACGCGAGAACGCGCGGCGCGCTGCAGGACGGGCAACGGCCGGCGACCGGCTCGCTCTCGTGGAAGCACACTGGACAGACGGACACGAGCTCCCCCGGAAGTCGAGGATACCATCGCGGCCGCGCTTTACGAGACTTTGACCTTCTGGTAACCGCGCCGCGTGAAGATCAAGCAGCGCCCCGAAGACTTCGTCGTGCGCGAGGGCTTCCGCTTCGAGCCGGAACCGGAAGGACCGGTGTGGGTCTACCGGATGGACAAGCAGAAGGTCTCCACGCTCCAGGCGCTGGAGCGCATCTCGAAGGAATTCGCCGTGCGCCGCCGCGACCTCTCCGTCTGCGGGCTGAAGGACAAGCAGGGCCGGACCGAGCAGCTCGTCGGCGTGCTGGGCGGTCCGCTCGGCGGATCCGAGGTCGTGCAGAGCGGCGATCTGCGTCTGAAGCTGATCGGCCGGACCGCGCGACCGCTCACGTCGGCGAACATCTCCGCCAACCGATTCGAGGTGACCGTGCGCGACCTCTCCGCCGAGGAGGCGGAGCGCGTGCCGGAGAGCGTAGCGGAGGTGCAGCGTGCCGGCGTGGTGAACTACTTCGACTCGCAGCGCTTCGGGTTCCTCAAGCACGGACAGGGCTTCCTCGCTCGCCACCTGCTGCGCGGCCACTGGGAAGCCGCGCTCAAGGCCTTCCTCGCCACTCCCAGCGAGCTCGATCGCAGCGACGACGCCAAGGTGAAAGCGTTCTGGCGCGACCACTGGGGCGAGTGGCAGCTGCGCGCCCCGCACGATGCCGGCAAGCGCTATGCGCCGGTGCTGCGGCGGCTGCGCGAGGATCCGAAGGATTTCAAAGGAGCCTTCCTGCACATCGACCGCCGCGTGCGGACGCTGGCGCTCTTCGAGCTGCAGAGCTTCATCTGGAACGAGGGCGTCAAGCGCTACCTCGCCACGCGCGTGCCCTCCTCCGATCTGATCGGCCTGCGCTACCAGGCGGGGGCCTTGCTGTTCCCCCGCGCCCTTCCCCGCGCCCTGCGCGACGAGTTGTGGTCCACGCCGTTTCCGCTGCTCGCGCCGGAGTCGACCTTCGAGGACGACCTCGTGCGCACTTCCGCCCTCGGCGCGCTGCGCGCGCAAGGACTGGAGCTGCGCGATCTGCGAGTTCCCGATACGCCCCTGCTCTTCTTCAAGCACGAGGAGCGTCCGCTGTTCGTGGTCCCCGGCAAGCTGCGGGCGAACGAGCCGCGCGCCGACGAGCTGAACCGCGGGCGGAGGAAGGTGAACCTGTCGTTCACCCTCCCGCCGGGCGCGTACGCGACGCTCGTCGTCCGGCGCTTGCTCTGGTTCGCCGTCGACTCCAGGCGGTCGGAGCAGCCCGTGGGCCGCGCATGGGGACGTCCGCTCGAGGAAGCAGCGCGGGTCCCCGCACCGACCCGCCCCAACGCGCCGCGACAGGAGAAGATGGGCTTCCGCGAGCGGCAGCGGAGGAGGAAGCAAGCGCGGGCGGCGAACCGCGCGGCAGCAAAGAAATAGGCGACCGCTGCATTGCTCGGACCTTGTCGCCCCGACTGCCGGATCAGCACGTTTGGGGAAACAAGGAGTCGAGCATGCTCAAGGGCGTCGTTGTGGCTTGCGCGTGTGCGCTGGCGGTCCCGGTCCAGGCACGCGCTGCGCCGGTCCGAGGCGCGGATTCCGGGGCGAACCCCGAGGCGTTCCCTCAACAGACCACCGAGGTCGAGACGCGAAGGTCGGCTGGCAGCGTGATCCTCACGGACACCATCGGCGGAGCGGCGCTGGGAGCGCTGGCCGGCGGCGGCGTCGCTGCCTGGCACAGGTACGTCGACAACACTGGCTGGGGAGACTGGCAGCGTGACGTCTTGATCGGCGCGGGCATCGGCGCGGGCGTCGGCCTGATCCTCGGCGTCGCGAGCGCGGCTTCGTCGGCGGACCGGACGTTCACGGGACCGATCGCGGACCAGCGGCAAACCGGGTTCAAATCGGCCGTTCCGGTCTACGGCGCGCGGTACTAGAGAGCCGGCCGAAGCGGCGTCCGGTCAGCGGATTCGCTCGGGGTGCGAGTACACGGTCATCTTGCCGTTTCGCACGAACCCGCAGAGCGTGATTCCCGCCGCTCGCGCGAGATCCACCGCCAGCGAGCTCGCCGCCGAGACGCTGGCGATCACCGGCACGCTTGCGGCCGACGCTTTCTGCACCACCTCGTAGGAAGCGCGGCCGCTCACTACCAGCAGCGCCGGATCCGGTCCGGGGATCCTCCCCGAAAGCAGCAACGCGCCGACGACCTTGTCGACGGCGTTGTGCCGCCCGATGTCTTCGAAGGCGGCGAGCACGTTGCCGTGGGCGTCGTGGATGGCCGCGCCGTGGATTCCGCCGGTGCGGGCGAAATTCGGCTGGCGGGAGCGAAGCTCTTCCACCGCCGTCAGGATCGCCGCCGGCGCGATCGCCCCCCGCGCGACCGGCAGCGGCGCGCAGCGAGCGATCACGTCGTCGACGCTGCGCCGCCCGCATACGCCGCAAGCGGAGGTGGTCAGGGTTCCCCGGCGGGTGGCGGACAAACGATCGATGTCGAGCGACACTCCAGGGCCCGGCACGACGTCGATGGTGTTCCCATAGCCTTCCTGATCGGGGCGTCCGCAATGCGCGACCCGCCCGACGTCGTCTCGCGAGGAGATTACGCCCTCGGCGAAGAGGAAGCCCAACGCCAGCTCACGATCCGCCCCGGGCGTCCGCATGGTGATGGCGAGGGTTTCCCCTTGCGCGCGGATCTCCAGCGGCTCTTCGGCGACGATGTCGTCCTCGGCGGGGGGCTGCAGCACCCCTGCCGCGACTCGCCGGACTTCCCTGCGCGCGACGCCTTTCACAGTTCCTTCAGCTTCAGTTTGCCTTCGTCGTCGATCACGGCCTTGAACTGCAGGCCGCACCAATTGCAGACGACCTCGTCCTCGTTCCCGAACTCCTCGAACGGATTGTGCGCGCTGCACGTGGGGCATTCGAACTCGGAGAACTTGCGGCGCCTGCCCAGCGTGCTTCCTGTCGGCTTTTCGTCTTCGTCATCCATGTCCCGGTCGCGGAAACCGTCTCTAGGCGGCATTGCGGCAGTGTAACGCCAAACTGCTCAGCGCGAGACACGTTGCCGTCCGGCGCAGCGCGCCACAGTTTCTCGCGCCATGCTCTGGGTCCTCGCTGCGCTGCAGATCTGGATCGCGGACGAATCGGCCAAGGTGCGCCCCGATGCGCGCCCTCCGGCCGCGGCCAAGGACCCGCGCATCCGTCTTGTCGCCGCCGGTGGCGAGTGCGCCGGAGCGCAGTTGGTGGTGCAAGGCCCGCTGTCCGGCCTGACCGCCGCGCCGCGCGGCAAGCCGCATCTCGACCTGTATCGCGTCGCCACCATCGTTCTCGAGCATCCTTCCGGGCCAGAGGGCGCAACCGGCGAATGGCCTGACGCGTTGATCCCGGTCCGGGACGCCGTCTACGGCGAAGAACGGAACGCGTTTCCCGTCGACGTCGTCTCCGGTCGCGCGCAGGCCGTCTTCGTCGAGGCCTGCGTGCCGCGGGGAGCCGGACCGGCGCGCCTGGCAGGCTCGGTCCGGCTCTCCTGGCGCGGCGGGTCTGCGGACGTGCCAGTAGAGGTCCGCGTCCGCGCCTTCGATCTGCGGGCCACGCCGGCGCTCGCCACCGCGTTCGGGTTCTCCGGATACTCGGCCGCGAAGGGACACGGCCGCAACGTCGATGCGGCGCGCGAGCTGACCCGCGCCTACGACCTGATCGCCCTGTGGCGGGGCATCACGCTCTTCGGGGGCACCCAGGATCCTCCCGCGTTCAGCAAGCGCAGCGACGACGTCCGCATCGATTGGACGAGCTACGACGCCGAAGTGGCGCCCTTCCTCGACGGCACGGCGATCCCGGGAGGAGCGCGCTGGACGGCGGTAGAGTTGCGCGAGCCCGCCGGCCTCTCCCGGCCGCAGCGGCGATCCTGGCGCCGGCAATGGCAAGAGCACTTCCGCGAGCGGGGCTGGCTCGATCGGCTCTTCCGGTACGTCGAGGACGAGCCGGCGCCAGCGGCGTTCCCGCGCGTGGCGGAGAAGGCGCGAGAGTTGCGCGAGGATGCGCCGGACGTGCGCCGCCTGGTGACGACGGCCTGGACCGACGCGCTTGCAGACGTGAACCAGTGGACCCCGCTGCTCAACTGCGTCGGGGAGAAGAACGCGACCTGCTCGCGCGCCGCACCCCGCGCGAGGTACGACCGCCTCTGGTGGTACCAGAGCTGCATGTCCCATGGCTGCAGCAGCGACGGAAATCCGATCCTCGACCCCGCGTTCCGCGGCTGGCCAAGCTACATGATCGACGCGCCGGCAACTGCGGCGCGCGTGATGGGGACGCTGGCCTTCGTCAACGACGTCGCCGGCGAGCTGTACTTCGACACGGTGTACGCCTACCACGAAGGCGATCCCTGGAAGTCGCAGTGGGCGTTCGGCGGCAACGGCGACGGCACCCTCTTCTACCCGGGAACGCCGGCCCGGATCGGCGGGAAGCACGACGTGCCGGTGGAGAGCCTGCGGCTTGTGCAGATCTCGCGGTCGCTGGCGGACCACGGCTACTTGTCCCTCTGCGCCCAACTCGGCGACCCCTCCCTCGCCCGCGCCGAGGCCCGCGCGGTGGCGCCTTCGCTGCGCGGGTTCGCTCGCGATCCGCGGGCCTACGTCGAGATGCGCGAACACCTGGCCGCGCGCATCGAGGCGCTGCTCTCCGCGCGCAAGCTGGGGGCGCGCTGAATACCTGCGTCAACGGCCTGGTCTGGTAGGAATGTTGCCCATGCTCGCACTGCTCCTCGCCGCGCTCTGTCCGACGCAAAAGCTGCCCGTCGTGAGGTCCATGGCGCCGGAGGTGCTCCTCTTCCGCCTCGACGCCATGGGCGCCGACGTGGGCACCTTCGAGATCCGCGCAGAGCCGCCTCCTGTTTCCGACCGATCCCGCGCTGCGCTGCAGCTCAGCTCGAGAGCGAAGACGAACGCTTTCGTATCCACGAACCTCGGCCGGCTCGAGACGTATGCAACCGCCCTGATCGCCCGGGACTTCAGCCCCCTGCGCTACCGCGAGGACGTCGACGAGAACGACGTCCACCGCGGCGCAGAGCTGCTCTTTCCGCCGCTGAGCGGGAAACTGGCGGTCAAAGCGACCAGGAACGGCGAGCCGGAGCCGCTGGCGGTGGAGCTGACCGAGAACGTGCGGGACATGATCTCGACGCTCTACCTGCTGCGCCTCGTGCCCATGAAACAGCCCGTCTGCCTGGAAGTGTTCGCCGGACGCAAGGTGTGGAAGCTGACCGGCCAGCTGGCCGCGAAGGAAAGCATCGACACGCCGCTGGGCCGTTTCATGACGCTGCGATTCGACGGAGATGCCGTCCGGGCGGACGACCCCAAGGTTCGGCGCAGCGCGCACCTCTGGATGACCGACGACGACCGCCGCCTGCCGCTGGTCGCTATCGGGGACGTGCGGGGAAAGACCATCCGGGCACAGCTCGTGTCCGCTCCCGGACTGCGGCGCGCCGCGAGGAAGTGACTGGAACACATCTCAGGATCCGGCCTGGCACGGTTTGCGCTCAGGCGTAGTCGCCAAGCCGCCTTCGGCGGCCGCGACTAAACGAGCCCCTTGTTCCGGCGGATCTGCTCGACTGTCTTCTGGTACTCGACCTCCCAGGCCTGGGTGCCCTCGGAGAGGTGCTTGAGGCGGGAGCGCGCCTCGCGGTCGATGTCCTCGTCCACGTCGAGATGCTTCTTGAATACCTGGTAGATCTTGCGGCGGATGGTGTGATCCTCGGCGAAGACTTCCTCGATGTTCCGGGAGATGAGCAAGAACTCGATCATCTGGTTGATGATGTAATCGATTCCCTCGTCGCCCATCTTGAATCCGCGTACGTCCGCCATCTCGCGCTTCACCTGATTGAAGCGCGAATGATCATAACCGCGCCGCTCGAGGGCCTCGCGGGTCGCCTGATTCACGCGCTCTTCGGACGCGAGATATTCCTTGAGGATGGCGGCCATGTCCATCTCCGCATCCGCAACCCGCATCGTCTCCACCTCGATGTCGCCGTCCGTCATCAGCGATGCGATGACGTCGCGAGCGATGGCGGGGATGATCTTCGGGTAAAGCTTCATCCTTCTCGGTCCTTTCCACTCCGGTCCTGCGAGGGACGACCTTGTAGGACAGGTATCCGGTGCGAGCAAGGAAAAACAGTTGCGCGCGATCACTGTGCCGGCGGGGGTTCCGCGTCGATCGGCTCGGGCGCCGGCGCCTCTTCCTCCTCGAGCGCGTCGAGCTCCGCCGCGGCGGCGTCGAACGCCACGTCCTCGCGGTCGCGGAGCAGCGTGCCGTCGTCCGGGCCGGCTTCGGGAGGCGCTCCGCCGTCCAGCGCCGCTCCGCCTTCGGCCGCCTCGCGCGCCTCCACCTCGGCGGACTGCGCCGCGAGGAACCGCTGCACGCGCTCCGCGAGCTGGAGGTTGAATCCTTCGACCTGCGCGATCTCCTCGACGGTAGCGGCGCGGATCCGCTTCAGCGACCCGAAGTGGGCGAGCAACGCGCGCTTGCGCTTGTCGCCGATGCCGGGAATCTCCTCCAGCACCGAGCGGAAGTTGCGCTCGCGGCGCAGCTTGCGATGGAAGGTGATGGCGAATCGATGCGCTTCGTCGCGCAGGCGCGCGAGCAGGTGCAGCTCGCTCGTGTTCTGGCGCAAGACCACCGGGTTCTTCTGCCCCGGCAGGAAGACGCGCTCGGGGCTCCGCTCGATGTCGCCCTTCACGAACCGGCCCTTCTGCCGCGAGCGGCCGCGCCGCGATGGAGGATCCGGCGGCGCGGAAGGTGCCGTCCCTGCTTCCCCGGCGATCTGCGGCACCACCGGCTCGGGGCCGGCCTTTTCCGCCCATGCTTCCGCGACCCGGAAGCCCTGGCGCGCCGCGAAGCGCTCCTCGTCCTCCAGGACGCGGCTCTTCGCCAGGCCCGCGAGCGGAACCCCCTGTAGCGTGAGGCCCACCTCCTTCAGCGCCGCGCGAGCGACGTTCAGTTGCCCCTTCCCGCCGTCGACGACCAGCAAATCCGGGAGGTTCTGCTCCTCGATGCCTCGCTTGAGCCTGCGGGTGAGGACCTGGAACATGGAGGCGAAGTCGTCGCCGGCGGCGTGGCCCCGCACCTTGAACAGGCGATAGCCGCTCTTGTCGGGCTCCCCGTCGCAGAACACGACCTGAGAGCCGACCGTCAGCTGACCCTGGAAGGTCGAGATGTCGAAGCACTCGATCCGCCGGGGCAGCCGCGGCAGGCGCAGCCTCGACTGTAGACGCGTCAGCGCCTCCAGCTGGCTCTTCTGCGAGCGCGCCTTCTCCTCGTAGCTCTGCCGCGCGTTCTCCATCGCCATCTCGACCAGCCGCACTTTCTCTCCGCGCTCGGGCACGTGCACGCGCACCCGCTCGCCCTTCTTCTCGGACAGCCAGACCTCGCGCATCTCCGCATCGGAAAGGTGCATCGGCAGCAGCAGCTCTTTGGGGATGAGCGCCCCCGACTCGTAGTACTGGTCGAGGAAGCTCGAGAGGAGCTCCTCGGTGGGAAACTCCTGCTTGCTGAAGCCGAAGCTGCGCCCGCCCGTCAGCCGGCCGTTGCGGAAGAAGAGCAGGTGGATCTCCAGCGCCGGCCCTTCGCGATGGAACCCGAGCACGTCCTGGTCCAGCAGCTCGCCGAGCACGGTGCGCTGCTTCTCCAGGCTGCGCTCGATGGCGTGGAGCTGGTCGCGGAGCTGGGCGGCGCGCTCGTACTCGAGCTTCCCGGCCGCATCCTTCATCCGTGTCTGCAGCTGGCCGGTCAGCTCGTCGGCCTTGCCCTCCAGGAAGAGGGCCACCTCCTCCACGGACCGCCGGTACTCCTCTTGCGGAACGTTGTACACGCAAGGCGCCGGGCAGCGCTTGATCTGGTACTGCAGGCAGGGCCGGCGCCGATTCGCCATCACCGAGTCGGTGCAGGTGCGGAGCTGGAAGTGGCGGTTCACGATGCTCAGCGTCTCCCGGATGGACGACGCGCTCGCGAACGGCCCGAAGTACCGCGCTCCGTCCTTGCGCACGCGCCGGACCACCTCCAGCCGCGGGTAGGGGTGCGTGTTCGAGAGCCGCAGCGAGATGAAGTTCTTGTCGTCGCGCAGCTTGACGTTGAAGCGGGGCCGGTACTTCTTGATCAGCTCGTTCTCGAGCAGGACCGCGTCCTTTTCGGACGGAGTGATCATCACCTCCACGTCGGAAAGGAGATCCTCGAGGAAGGGGATGAAAGCGCGGGTATCGCTGCTGCGCTCCTGGAAGTACTGGCCGACGCGGGCGCGCAGGTTGACGGCCTTGCCGACGTACACGACGTCGCCGGCCTTGTCCTTCATCACGTAGCAGCCGGCCTGCGTCGGCAGCGTCTCGAGCTTCTGCTTCAGCTCAGCGGAGAGCATCGCTTCAGCGTCGCTGCGATCCGGGCCGTCCGTTCGGCCGGCCGCGGCGGTTCTGCCCGGCGGGGCGGGTCGGCAAGCCCGCGGCGGCGCGCGCCTCCTGCTTCAGCACCTCGGGCCGCTTGGGCATGATCCCCAGATCGAGGTCCTTGATCGCCTGGATCCGATCCCGGAGCATGGCGGCGCCTTCGAAGTCAAGCTCCTCGGCCTTCGCGCGCATCTCGGCTTCGAGCTGCACGATCACCTTCGGAACGTCCTTGCGGTCCTCGGGCAGGTATCCCGCCAGCTCTTCCTTCCCCGCCAGCGCCTCGTCCGCGCCCGAGGCCACTGCATGGATGGCCATGTCGAGGATGGCGCGCTTGACGGACTGCGGAGTGATCCCGTGCTCCTTGTTGTGCGCGACCTGCTTCGCCCGCCGCCGCTCGGTCTCTTCGATCGCCGCTTTCATCGAGGCCGTCACCGTGTCGGCGTAGAGGATGACCCTCCCCTCCACGTTGCGGGCCGCGCGGCCGATGGTCTGGATCAGCGACACGCTCGAGCGCAGGAAGCCTTCCTTGTCCGCGTCGAGCACCGCGACCAGCGACACCTCGGGGATGTCCAGGCCCTCCCGGAGCAGGTTGATCCCGATCAGCGCGTCGAACAGCCCCCGCCGCAGATCGCGCACCAGGGCGAGACGCTCGAGCGTGTCGATGTCGGAATGCATGTACCGCACGCGCACTCCCAGATCGGCGAAGTACTCGGCGAGGTCCTCCGCCATTCGCTTGGTCAGCGTGGTCACCAGCACGCGCTGGCTGACTGCCGCCCGCTTGCGCACTTCCTCGAGTAGATCGTCGACCTGCTGCGCCACGGGGCGGACTTCCACCTCCGGATCGACGAGCCCCGTCGGCCGGATGATCTGCTCGACGATCACCCCTTCGCTCTTCTGCAGCTCGTATTCCGCCGGGGTGGCGGAAACGTAGATGGCCTGGTTCACCAGCCGCTCGAACTCTCCGAACTGCAGCGGCCGGTTGTCGAGCGCCGACGGCAGGCGGAATCCGTACTCGACCAGCGTCTCCTTGCGCGAGCGGTCGCCGCGATACATCGCCCCGATCTGCGGGACGCTCTGGTGAGACTCGTCGATCACCAGCAGGAAGTCCTTCGGGAAGTAGTCGAGCAGCGTCGGAGGCGGCTCTCCCGCGCTGCGACCGCTCAGGTGGCGCGAGTAGTTCTCGATCCCGCTGCAGAACCCCATCTGCTCGATCATCTCCAGATCGAACATCGTCCGCTGCTCGAGCCGCTGCGCCTCGAGCAGCTTGTCTTGCCCGCGCAGCACGATCAGGCGGTCGCGCAGTTCTTCGCGGATGGCCTGGATGGCGGTCTTGCGCCGTTCTCCCGAAGTGACGTAGTGCGAAGAAGGGAAGATCGACATCTTCTCGAGGGTGCCGAGCACCTTGCCGCGCAGCGGATCGATCTCCTTGATGCTCTCCACCACGTCGCCGAACAGCTCGACGCGGATGGCCCGCTCGTCCTCGTAAGCGGGGAAGATCTCGATGGTGTCGCCCTTCACCCGGAAGGTGCCGCGGGAGAAGTCGTGGTCGTTGCGCTCGTACTGGATCTCGACCAGATCGCGCAGCAGCTTGTGTCGCGGATACTCCTCCCCGGTCTGCAGCGCCACCTTCAGCTCGTAGTACGCCTCGGCGGTGCCGAGGCCGTAGATGCAGGAGACCGAGGCCACGATGAGCACGTCGTTGCGGGTGAGCAGCGAGTGGGTCGCCGAGTGTCGCAGGCGGTCGATCTCGTCGTTGATGGTGGAGTCTTTCTCGATGTACGTGTCCGTCGAGGGAACGTACGCTTCCGGCTGGTAGTAATCGTAGTAGCTGACGAAGAACTCGACGGCGTTCTCCGGAAACAACTCCTTGAACTCGCCGAAGAGCTGGCCCGCCAGCGTCTTGTTGTGCGCGATCACCAGCGTCGGCTTCTGCACCTGCGCCACGACGTTCGCGACGGTGAACGTCTTGCCCGAGCCGGTCACGCCGAGGAGCGCCTGGTGCCTGTCCCCCCGCTTGAACCCCGCCGCAAGCTCGGCGATGGCCCGGGGCTGGTCGCCCTGCGGCTTGTAGTCGCTGCGCAGCTTGAAGGGCATGACGGGTCAGTCTAACAGCCGCAGGAGCGCTCTACACCGCCCTCTCGAAGATGCCCACCTCGCCGACGTCGGGATCGAACTCCTTGCCCACCCGCTTCAGGCCGGCGCGCTCGGATACCCGCTCGGAAGCGACGTGGCCGGCCGGAATCGTGGCCCGGATCCGCTTCACCCCAGGCTGCGCCATGCCATGCGCGCAGAGCGCGAGCACCGCTTCCGACGCGTAACCGCGGCGCTGGTGCTTCGGCCAGACCGAGTAGCCGAGAAAGAGGATGCCGTCGCCCATCGCGGCGGTGCCCCCAGCACCTACGGGTTCCCGCGTGTCCCGCAGGACGAAGAGCCACGGACCGGCCGTGCGGCCGCCGGCAAGCGAATCGCGGATTCGCGGCAGGTCGGCGTCGAACAGCGGCGGCGCGTCGACGGGTTGCGGGAAACGCGCCCCGGTCAGCTCCTCGAGCCTTCCCGCGTCGCGCGCGACCCAAGCGTCGATCGCCGCGAAATCGAGCTGCACCAGCTCGAGCCGGGCCGTCAGCAGGCGGTTCACAGCAGCACGCGCCAATCGGTCCCTCCGGGCCCGTCGCGCAGCTCGACGCCGCGGGCGGCGACTTCGGCGCGGATTGCGTCCGCCCGCACGAAATCCTTCGCCTTGCGCGCCGCGATGCGAGCGCCGATGCGCTCCTCCACCCACTTCGGATCGATGCCCTTGCGTCCCGCCGCGATCTGGCGCCGCTGGCGCACGGCCTCGAGGGGCGCGCGCGATGCGAGCCCGAGCACCCCCGAGAGCGCCCGTGCGGTCTGCAGCAGCGCCGCCACCTCGTCGGGCCGCGCCCCCGCGTCGACGCGGGCGTTCAAGGTGCCGTAGAGGCGCTCGAGCCGCGCCAGCGCCTCCGCCGTGTTGAAGTCGTCCTCCATCGCCTCGCGAAACGCCTGCACGTGCTCGCCCAGCGGCTCGGGCCCGGATCGGCCTGCGAGCTTCTTTTGCGCCAGGTAGGCGTCGCCCTTGGCGAGCGATTCGTAGAAGTAGTCCACGCGGCGGTCGGCCTCGAGCACGGCGGCCTCGGTGAAGTTGATCGGATGCCGGTAGTGCGTCGAGAGCAAGAAGGCGCGCAGGGCCTCTCCGTCCCAGTGGGCGAGGAGGTCGCGGATGGTGCGAACGTTCCCCAGCGACTTGCTCATCTTCTCCGCGTCCATGGTGATGAAACCGTTGTGCAGCCAGTAGTGCGCCAGCTCCTGTCCGCTGGCGGCCTCGCTCTGCGCGATCTCGTTCTCGTGGTGCGGAAACACCAGGTCCTTTCCGCCGCCGTGCACGTCGAAGGTGGTCCCCAGGTACTTCTGGCACATCGCCGAGCACTCGATGTGCCACCCGGGCCGGCCGGGCCCCCAGGGGCTCTCCCAGGTCACCGATGCCGGCTCTCCGGGCTTCGCCGCCTTCCAGAGAGCGAAATCGAGCGGGTCCCGCTTCTGTTCGCCGGGCTCGACGCGCGCCCCGGCACGCAGATCGTCGAGATTGCGCTTGGAGAGCTTCCCGTACCCGGCAAAGGAGCGCACGGCGAAGTAGACGTCGCCCCGCGAGGCATACGCGTTCCCGCGCTCGATCAGGCGCGCGATGAGCGCCTGCATCTCGGGAATGTGGTCGGTCGCCTTCGGCTCGACATCCGCCGCCATGACCCCCAGGGACTGCATGTCGCGGCGACATTCCTCGATGAAGTGGTCGGAGAGCCGCCTGGGGTCCTGCCCGCGCTCGAGCGCACGGCGGATGATCTTGTCGTCCACGTCGGTCCAGTTGCGGACGAACGCCACTTCCCAGCCCGCCCAGCGCAGGAACCGCACCGCGACGTCGAAGGCGGTCAGCATCCGCGCATGGCCGATGTGCGCGAGGTCGTAGACGGTGATGCCGCACACGTAGATACCGATGCGCGCCGGGCGGACGGGAGTGAAGTCCTGCTTCTCGTTGACGAGCGTGTTGAAGACGCGCAACGGCATGGATCTCTTCTACCAGAGCCGGCGCGGCCCTTGCGGAGCACGGCCGCGGCACGTGGAACGGCCGCGGCACGTGGAACGGCCGCGGCCGTGGACGATCCTGGTGATGGAGACCGCCGAAGGACGGATCAGCAGTTGAAGATGGTCTTCAGGTCGCCCTCGATGTCGTCCTCGTTGACGCCCTTGGCGAGCGAGAGCTCCTTGATCAAGAGATTGCGCGCCGTATCGAGCATCTTGCGCTCGCCGAAGCTCAGGTCCTTGTCGAACTTGAGCAGGTAGAGGTCGCGCAGCACTTCCGCGATCTCGAACACGGAGCCGGTCTTGATCTTTTCCATGTACTCGCGGTAGCGACGGTTCCAAGTGGCGGAATCGACGGAGATGTCCTTCTGCTTCAGGATGGTGTAGACCTTGTTGACGGCTTTCTCGTCGATGAGAGAGCGGAGCCCCACCGACCCGACCTTGTTGATGGGGATGAGAATTTTCATCCCGTTTTCCATGATCTTGAGGACGTAGAAGGACTGCCGCTGGCCAGCGATGTCCTTGTGCTCGATCCCCATCACTTCGCCGACGCCCTGCCCCGGGTAGACGGCTTTGTCGCCGACCTTGAAAGTCTGCATAGGAAGGGGCTTTTAACACGAAGCGCCATGGGAGGTCAAGGGTGGGGCTTGACGCCGATCGCGAACGGGGTGTAGCGTGGCCGACTCGCGTGGGGTCGATGTAGGCGAACGCACACACGCGGAATTCGGGGGAGGGGGGCGGTGGGCGTCCGGCCATTGCTGGTCGCGTGCGCGGCGTTTCTTGCCGGCGCTTTCTTCGGTGTGTCTCTCGCGTGGTGGGCAGCGCTTGCAGCCCTGCCTCTTGCGATCTGGCGCCCTGCCCGGGCCGCGGCCGCGGGTCTTGCGCTCGGGCTCCTGCGCGGAGCGGCGCAGGAGCAGGTGCCACCTTTCACCCTCGGGGAGGAATTCGAGGGCGTCGTCATCTCCCCGGACGTCGTGCGCGTGCCGCAGGGCCTCGCGGCGATCCGGCTGCGCGGCATCGCGGTCCACCGCGGCGACCGGGCCAGGTTCTTCGGGCAAGTGCACGTTCCGCCCGGGCGGCTGAACCCGGGCGGACGCGATCGCCGGGCGCAGCTCGCGGCCCGCGGCATCGCGGTCGAAGGCAGCGCCGAGGTGATCGAGGTCCTCGGGCGCGGGCCGCGCATCTGGCGCTGGCTCGACGAGCTCCGCCACCGATTCGCTGAGCGCGCACTCGTTCTCTGTACCTCGCCGGAGCACGCAGCCCTCGTCACCGCGCTGGCGGTCGGCGACCGGAGCGGTCTGTCGCGCGAGGCGGAAGACGAGCTGGCAGCAAGCGGGCTCGTCCACCTGCTCGCCAGCTCCGGACTTCACCTTGCGGTCGTGGCGCTGCTCATCCGGGAGCTGGCACGCCGCGCCTGGCTGCGGATGCCGTGGGCGCACCGCCTGCGTGCGGGCGTGTTCGGGGCCGCCATCGCCCTTCCCTTCGCCGCCTTCGAGGTCCTGCTGCTGGGTGCGCCCTGGCCGGCCGTGCGCGCCGGCGTCGGCGCGTCCGTCGTGCTGCTCGGTTCCGCGGCCGCGCGCCGCACCGATGGATTGACGACGCTCGCGCTCGGCGCTGCCTCTTGCGCGCTCGTCGACCCGGCGGCGACCCACGATCTCGCGCTGCAGCTTTCCGTGACCGGCATCGCGGGCCTGATCCTGCTCGCGCGCCCGCTGCGCGATCTGCTTCCGGTGCCCCGCCCGGCGTCCGGCGCTCCGATCTGGCGGCGGTTCCCGGAACACCTGCTGGGGCTCGGCTGCGCGACGGGTGCGGCGGCGCTGTGCACCGCTCCTCTGCTGGCCGCCGCCTTCCACCGTTTATCGCTCGTCTCCATCGCCGCGAACGCGCTCGGGCTGCTTCCCGGTCTGGCCGCCATCCCGGTCGCCGCGCTTCTGGTTCCGTTCGATCTGCTTCTGTTGTGGTGGATCGCCGATCTGCTGGCGGCGGCAACTCTCGCCGCCTCGCACTTCTTCGCCTCGCTGCCTTTCGCCACGGCCGTGATCGCAGCGCCTGGCCTGATCGCCTGCGTCCTCTGGTACGCAGGAGTGCTGCTCTGCGTGCGCCGCGCGTTCCGCGCCGCCCTCGCGCCTTGGGCGTTGCTCGCGATCCTCGCCGGATCGCGCGCAGCCATCGCGCACGCGCGGGAGGGAATGAACATCGTCTTCCTCGCGGTGGGCCAGGGCGACTCCGCCGTCGTGCAGCTCCCGGAAGGACACGCGATGCTGATCGATGCCGGCGGCGATCTGCGCTGGCCGGGCAAGTTCGACCCCGGAGCGCGCGACATCGTACCGGCGCTGGCGGAGATCGGCGTCCACCGCCTGGACGTGGTGGTGCTGACCCACCCTCATCCCGATCACGCCGGAGGGCTCTTGACCGTGCTGGATCGGATGTCGGTCGGCGAGCTGTGGATGACCGCCGAGCGCGATCCGATCGCGTCGGCCGTGCGGGAGAGGGCCGC
>Ga0137415_10001135_pt1 | contig 26421 bp, 31 predicted proteins | sample CZODoug3_1_1_16f_FD_183082 | JGI IMG/M metagenome (GOLD analysis project Ga0137415, IMG submission 183082) | Vadose zone soil fungal communities from Angelo Coast Range Reserve, California, USA - CZODoug3_1_1_16fungal (Hybrid Assembly) | ecosystem: Environmental > Terrestrial > Soil > Vadose...
CGTGCGGACCCTGCCCGGACGATGCCCGCGGGCGCCCGCGGGCGGAGCGGCCCCGACCCGATTGCCGAGGCCGCCTTCGCGAGGGCCACGATCCAGGCACCGAGGCCACGGAGCCGTTCTGCACGTCGACAACCCTTCGGTTGTCGGGGCGTGACGCGGCCCGGGGCCGGAGTCCGTTGCCCGACCCTCGCCCCGGCCGGCACCGGGCGAAGGCGTCACTCGGTTTGGCCGAGCAGTTTCAGGAATGCCGCCTCGTCGAGGGTGGCGACCCCGAGGCGCGTGGCGTCCTCTGCTTTAGACCCGGGATTGTCGCCGACCACGACGTAGCTCGTCTTCTTCGATACCGAGCCGACGACCTGTCCGCCCCGGCGGTGGATCAGCTCCGTGGCGGCGTCCCGCGACAGCGTGACGAGCGTCCCAGTGAGCACGAAGGTCTTGCCCGCGAGGGGCCGCGGGCCCGAGGGCACCGCCGCCTCGACCATCACCACGCCGGCGTCGCGGAGCCGCGCGATGATCTTCCGATTCCCCGGCTCGGCGAAGAACCGGGCGACCGACTGGGCGATCTGCGGGCCGATGCCGTGGATCTGGCCGATCTCCTCCTCGGTCGCCGCTGCGAGTGCGTCGATCGTGCCGAAACGGAGGGCGAGGAGCTGGGCCGCGCGCTCGCCGACGAGGCGGATGCCGAGCGCGTTCAGGAGCCGGCTCAGCCCGCGCGTGCGCGACCCGGCGATGGCGTCGGCCAGGTTCCGGGCCGACTTCGGCCCGAGTCGCTCGAGCTCGACGAGCTGGGCCACGTCGAGCGCGTAGAGGTCGGCGAAGTCGTGCACGAGCCCGCGATCGACGAGCTGGTTGACCACGCTCTCCCCCAGGTGCTCGATGTCCATCGCCCGGCGCGAGCCCCAGTGGAGCAGCCGCTCCTTCAGCTGGGCGGGGCACGCGCTGTTCGTGCAGCGCCAGTACGCCTCCCCCTGGGGGCGGAAGGCGACGCTCTGGCAGGCCGGGCACCTCGTCGGGAACTCCCAGGGCACCGCGTCGGGCGGGCGGCGGGACTCGATCACCTTCACGACGTACGGGATGACGTCGCCGGCGCGCTCGATCAGGACCGTGTCGCCGACCCGGATGTCCTTGCGGCGGACCTCGTCCTCGTTGTGGAGGCTCACGTTGCGGATGACGACACCGGCGAGCTCCACCGGCTCGAGCTGCGCGCCGGGCGTGAGCACGCCCGTCTTGCCGACGTTGACCGTGATCGCGCGCACGACCGTGGTGGCCTGGCGGGCGGCGAACTTGAACGCGATCGCCCACCGCGGGTGATGCGCCGTCGCGCCGAGCCGGCGCTGCTGCTCGAGCGAGTTCACCTTGACGACGGCGCCGTCGGCCTCGTACGGGAGCGCGTCGCGCTCGGCCTCGAGCCGCGCGCAGTACGCGATCACCGCCTCGATGTCGGGCGCGCGCGCGGCGCGCGGGCTCGTCGGGAGCCCGCTCGCTCGGAGCGCTTCGAGCGTCTCCCAGTGCGTGGAGAGCGCCTCGTCGCCCGTGCTCACGTGGTAGAGCAGGATGTCGAGCGGCCGGCGCGCGGTCACCTGGGGGTCCTTCTGCCGGACGGCGCCGGCGGCGGCGTTGCGCGGGTTGGCGAAGGTGGGCTCGCCGGCCTCCTCGAGCTGCCGGTTCAGCTCGTGGAACTGTTGGCGCGGCATGAACACCTCCCCGCGGACCTCGAGCTCGCGCACGGCGGCGAGCGGGGCTCCGAGCGTGCGGGGGATGCTCCGGATCGTGAGCAGGTTCCGGGAGATGTCCTCACCGACGCGCCCGTCGCCGCGGGTGGCGCCACGCACGAAGCGGCCGTCCTGGTAGAGGAGCGCGACCCCGAGGCCGTCGATCTTCGGCTCGCAGACGTAGTCGAACGCGGCGCCCGGGAGCGCGCGCCGGAGGCGGGCCTCGAACTCGCGGAGCTGGTCCTCGGTGGTCGCGTTGTCGAGGGAGAGCATCGCGACCTTGTGCTGGACGGGGACGAACGCCTCGGCGACCTGACCCGCCACGCGCCGGGTGGGGCTGTCTGGGGTGACCAGCTCCGGGTGCCGGGCCTCGAGCTCGCGGAGCTCGCGCATGAGGGCGTCGTACTCCGCATCGGAGACCTCGGGGCGCGCCTCGACATAGTACAAGTGGTCGTGGCGGCGGATCTGCTCGCGCAGCGCGGCGATCCGCTGGGCCGGGTCGGCGTTCGCGCTCATGGCGTCACCCGGGGCTAGTTCGAGGCCGGAGCGCGGGCGCGGGCGTGCGCCTCCCGGGCGAGCGCGGCGACGCGATCGTGGTCCTCGCCCGCGGGGACCAGGGCCAGGAACTTGTCCCAGGCCTGGGCCGCACCGACGTAGTCGCGCTTGAGCTCGTACAGCACCTGGCCCCGGTAGAGCAGCGCCGGGGGGTAATTCGGATCGATCTGGAGGGCGCGGTTGAAGGTTTCGAGCGCTACGTCGGCGTGGCCGCCGACGCCGAGGATGAGGCCGAGGTGGGTGAGGGCGTCGACGTTCCGGTGGTCGCGCTTGAGCACGGCCTGGTAGGCGGCGATCGCCTCACCGTAGCGTCCCGCCTCGAGGCTCGCCCGCGCGGCCTGGAGCATGCCGGCGACCATCTCCGGCGTCACGGGTCCGCGAGGGGCGTTGGCGAGACTCGGGGCCGCTCGCGGCGGGGTCTGCGCCGGCCGCTCCAGCGGGCGCCCGCCCGACGCCGGCATGCCGGCGCTCCCGTCCGGGGCGGCGTACCAGGCGGTGCCCAGGCCGAGCGCGACGCCGAACCCGAGCAGAGCGACGGCGCCGATCGCGATCGTGACGGGACGGCGGGTCCACGGCACCCGCGCGGCGGCCACTTCGCGGCGGAGGGCAGGCGGCTCCGGCCGCGCGCCGAGGGCGTCGAGGGCGGCGAGGATCTCGGCCGCGCGCGTCTCGTATCGCTCCCGGAGTGCGGCGTAATCGTCGTCGGAGAGATGGCCGGCCTCGTGCTCGAACTCGAGCTCCCGCAGCGCGCGGTACGCCGCCCGCTTCTCCTCGAGCAGCTGCTGGCGGGGATCCCGGGGCAGGGGGAGGAACCGGGGGGCGCCGCCGCGGCGGAGGAGCGGCCACAGGGCGAACGCGAGCGCGGGGATGCCGATGGTCGCGGCGACGAGCAGGATGCCGGTCACGGGAGAGAGTCGAGCTCTCGGCGGATCCGCTCCCGGAGCGCCGGGTCGATTGGGGTGGCCGGCCGGGCGCGCGGCCGCGTCCACCGCCGGAGGAGGACGGCGACGACGGCGAGCCCGACCAGCACGGACACCACCGGGGCCGCCCACACGAGCAGGTTGAACCCGTGCTCGCGTGGCGACAGGAGGATCCACTCGCCATATTTGTCGACGAAGTATTGCACGACCTGCTCCGGCGACTCGCCGGCGGCCAGCCGCTCCCGGATGATGGCGCGCATCTGCGCCGCCATCTCGGAGGGTGAGTCGAGGACGGACAGGTTTTGGCAGACCACGCAGCGGAGCTGGGTCGCCACGCGGCGTACCGTCTCCTCGTCGACCGTCGGGGGCGCGTTCACCGGACCGGTCGCCGCCGCCGCGACCGGCCCCGTGGCGAGCCGCGGCGCCTCGGGCGCGCGTGCCTCGACCGAGCGCCCGCCGACGAGCACGGCCAGGGCGAGCGCGAGGAGGCCGGCCCGCCTCACGCCGGCTCGCCCAAGAGCTTCTCCACTTCGCCGCGGAAGAGGTCGTCGCTCACGGCGCCGGTCTGCTTGAGACGGATCCGCCCGGCGCGGTCGATGAAGAACGTCTCGGGCACGCCGTACACGCCGTAGTCCACCGAAACCTTTCCGTCCGGGTCGGGGGCGTTCGGGAAAGAGAGGCTGAAGTCCGCGATGAACTTGCGCGCCGCGTCGGGCTGGTCCTGGATCGCGACGCCGACGACCGAGACCTCGCGGTCGCGGTAGGCGCGCCACGACCGCTCGAGGGCCGGCGCCTCCTCGTAGCACGCCGGGTAGCACCACGAGGCCCAGAAGTTCAGCACGACCACGCGGCCCCGCAGGCTCGCGAGCGAGAGGTCCCTGCCGTCGAAGGTGCGGAGCACGAAGGGCGCGGCGGGGCGTCCGACCAGGGGCGAGGGAATGTCGCGCGGGTTCACCCGGAACCCGTACGCGAGCAGCCCGAGAACCGGCACCACCGACAGCGGGATGAGCCAGCGCCACATGCTAGGCGGCGCGGTCGTCGGGGACGATCGCGAGCAGGGCGCCGAGCGTGAGCACGAGGCCACCAATCCAGATCCAGCTCACGAGCCGGTTCACGAGCACCTTCACCGTGGCCGCGGAGCCGTCGCGCGCGAAGTCGCCGAGCACGAGGTACAGGTCCTCGGTCAGGCCCATCCGGTAATCGACGCCCGCGATCGGGGCCTGCTCCTGCCGGTAGAACTTCTTGCTCGGCCGCATCACGATCGGCTCGCCCCGGCCGTGGGAGACCGTGAAGGTCCCGACCACGCGGGCGTGGGTCGACTCCTGCGTCGCCGAGAGCCCCTCGAAGCGGAAGCGGTAGCCAGCCACCTCCACCGCCTGGCCGCGCGTGAGCGTCGCCTCGGTCTGCACCGACCAGGCCTGGGAGCCGGTGACGCCGAGGGCGACCAGGAGGATCCCGAGGTGGATCCCGAAGCCTCCGTAGCGGCGGTTATGACGCAGAAGGAGGCCCGTGACCGCGCGCGCGAGGCCGGCGCCGGCCCGCAGGCGAGCGCGCGTGCCGCGGAGGACGTCGAGCCCGATGGTGGCGGCGGCGAAGAGCGCGAGGGCGAGCGTGAGCACCGCCAGCGTGGACCTCACGCCGACCAGATGGAGCACCGCGGCGGCGACGAGGCCGATCGCGATCGGGCCGAGGAAGTTGCGCTTCAGGTTGTCGATCGAGGCCCGCCGCCAGGCGATGAGCGGGCCGACGCCCATCAGGAAGATCAGCGAGAGGAAGAGCGGCACGTTCACCTGATTGAAGAACGGCGCGCCGACGCTGACCTTGACGCCGCGGATCGCCTCGCTCAGGAGCGGAAAGACGGTGCCGAAGAAGACCGTGAACGCGGCCGCCACCAGGAAGACGTTGTTCAGGAGGAAGGCGGACTCGCGGGAGAGGATGCTGTCGAGCTCCCCCTGGGCCGTGAGCAGCTCCCAGCGCCAGGCGAGCCCGCCGAAGGCGACGAGCAGCACCAGACCGAGGAAGGCGAGGAAGAAGGCGCCGATCGAGCCCTGCGAGAAGGCGTGCACCGACGCGATCACGCCCGACCGCGTGAGGAACGTGCCAAAGATCGTGAGACCGAAGGTCAGGATCACGAGCGAGATGTTCCAGAGCTTGAGCATGCGCCGGCGCTCCTGGATCATCGCCGAGTGCAAGAGGGCGGTGCCGGTCAGCCAGGGCATGAACGCGGCATTCTCGACCGGATCCCACGCCCAGTAGCCGCCCCACCCGAGGACGTGATAGCTCCACCACCCGCCGATCAGGAGCCCGAGCGAGAGGAAGTACCACGCGACGATGGTCCACCGGCGCGTCGTCGTGATCCAGGCGTCTCCCACGCGCCCGGTCACCAGCGCCGCCATCGCGAAGGCGAACGGGACGGTGAAGCCGGTGAAGCCGAGGTAGAGCGCCACCGGGTGGGTGATCATCCCGGTGTCCTCGAGCAGCGGGTTCAGCCCCCGGCCGTCGGCGGGAACGGGCGTGAGCCGCTCGAAGGGCGGGGCCGGGAGCGTCATCACCAGCAGAAAGAAGGCGATGATGCCGAGCATGACCGAGAGGGCCCAGGGGTAGAGGTCACGCTCCCCGCGGTGGCGCAGCACCACGATCAGCGTATAGAGCGCGAGCATCCACGCCCACAGCAGGATCGACCCCTCGAGCGCGCCCCACACGGCGGTCACGCGGTAGTAGAACGGCGTGCTGAGCGTCGTCTGGTGGGCGACGTAGCGCACCGAGAAGTCGAACGTGAGGAACGCGTACGCGAGGAGCAGGAAGCAGGCGGTGACCAGCGCGAAGACCGCGAGCGCCGCGCGTTGGGCCGATTCGATCAGCGCCGGCCGCCCGCTCTGGGCGCCGGCCGCCGCCGCGATGGCGCCGTAGCCGGCGAGCACGATGCCCACCACCAGGGCCCCCTGCCCGAGCTCGGGGATCACCGCGGGGCCCGCCGCTGGAGCGCCCGGATCATCTCCTCGTACGCCGCCGACGAGGGATCTCCGTGCGGGGCCTGGTAGTTCTCCGAGTGCTTGGCCATGATGAGCGTCGCCTTGAAGTATCCCTCCGGGGTCCACGCGCCCTCCACGACCGCCCCGCGCCCCTCGCCAAACAGGTCTGGTGGCGTCCCCGTGTGCCGCACCGGGACGCGCCCCTTGCCGTCGGTGAGCGCGAACTGGAGGTCGAGGCTGGCGGGGTTCCAGTGCACGGAGCCCGGCACGACCATACCACCCAGCCGGTAGGCCTTGCCGGCGACGGCGGCCGCCGCGAGCTCCGACGGCGTGATGAAGTACACGGCCGACTGCGTCACGCCGGTGTAGATGAGGTAGGCGAGGGCGAGCCCGATGACCGCGCCCCCGACGAGGAACTTCGTGTTCTGGTTCGTAGTCACCGCACGGCCTTCATCGGGGGGTCGCCGTGCCCGGCGGGGCCGGACGGCGGTCGTGCTTGGCGGTGGCCTCGCGCTCGAGCCGAACGAGCCGCCGCCAGTAGCCGCCCAGAACGATCGCGGCCAGCCCGTACGCCGCGACCACGAACCCCCAGTGTTCTGGCGTCGCCGGGTGATCCGGCATCACGGCAGGCCCGCCTCGGAGAGCCGCCCCACTCGAATGCGCTTGGCCAGGAGGTAGGCGAACAGAAGCGTGAACGCCACCCAGTTCACTCCGAGCGTGAGCCGGAAGATTCCGGCGAGGGCGGCCGGGACCGGTCGGAGGAGCGTCGGCGGTTGGTGGAGCGTCCTCCACCAGAGGACCGAGAAGTGCACGAGCGGGATGTTGAGAGCCGCCAGGATGCCGAGCACTGCCGCGAGCTGCGCGCGGCGTTCGGCCTCGTCGATCATGCCGCGGAGCATGAGATAGGCGACGTACGTGACAAACATGACCGCGGTCGCGGTCAGACGCGCGTCCCACGTCCACCAGGTCCCCCAGGTGGGCTTGCCCCAGAGCGAGCCCGAGGCGAGCGTCAGCCCGGTGAAGAGGGTCCCGATCTCCGCGGCGCTGCCGGCCCAGCGATCCCACGCCTGGCGTCGCGAGACGAGGTACCCCAGGCTGGCGACGAGCACGATGGCGAACGCGAGGTACGCGGTGAGAATCGAGGGCACGTGTAGGTACATGATCCGCTGGACGTTGCCCTGGCTGACCTCGCGCGGCGCGACCCCGAGGGCCAGCACGAGCCCGGCCAGGAGCCCGAGCGCGGCCAGCCAGCCGAGCACGCGCGTCAGCCCGCGACTACCCGTCGAGAACCACATCGAACGTGAGGACGCCGATCGTCAGATATATGACGTTGGCCACGGCCAGAAGCTTCAGCCAGTGGGCCACGGAGCCGAGCGGCTCGCCCAGCAGCACGGCCTCCGTGGCTTTGACGGTCCCGAGCAACACGGGCACCTCGACCGGCAGCAGGAGCACCGGAAAGAGGAGCTCGCGCGCGCGCACGTGCGCGGTCATCGCCGCGAAGAGGGTGCCGACGGCAGCCAGGCCGAGGGTGCCGAGCCCGACCACGAGCGCGAGGCCGGGCAGCGCGGCCACGAGGTCCAGGTCGAAGAAGACCCCGAAGAGGAGGAGGAAGATCGCCTCGACCGCGAGCATCAGCAGCAGGTTGCCCGCGAGCTTGCCCACGTAGATCGCCGACTTCTCCCCGGGCGCGAGCCGGAGACCGTCCCAGCAGTCGTTGTCCCGCTCGCCGGCGAACGTCCGCCCGAGCCCGAGGAGCCCGCTCAGGATGAAGCCGAGCCAGAGCAGGCCCGGCAGTGCCGCGCTCAGGCGCTCGCGGTCGGGCCCGAGCGCGAACTGGAAGAGGAAGATCAGGAGGAGCGCGAAGAAGAAGAGCGAGTTGAGCGTCTCCTTGGCGCGCCACTCGATGGTGAGGTCCTTCCACGCCAGGATCCACGCGCGCCGGACGAACCTCACGGCGCGTCCTCCGTGTGGAGGGCGTAGAGCCGCGCCAGCTCGTCGGCGGTCACCGACGGGCGGGGACGGTCGAGCGCGATCCGGCCGCCGCCGAGGATGGCGATCCGATCCGCGACCGAGAGCTGCCGTCCGAAGCTGTGGGTGACCATCACGATCGCGCCGCCCCCCGCCTTGAATGCGTGCAGGTACTCCTCCAGCCACTTCTTGCCCCGCTGGTCCAGCCCCGCGAACGGCTCGTCGAGGAGCAGCACCTGCGGGCGAGCCAGCACCACTCGCGCGAGCGACAGGCGCCGCTTCATTCCGGCCGAGAAGCTCCGCACGCGCTCGCCCGCGTACGGCTCGAGCTCGACCGCGGCCAGCGCCTCGCGGAGGTCGGCGGCGAGCGCGCGGCCCCCCGAGAGGACGCGCCAGAACCGGAGGTTCTCCTCGGCCGTGAGGTCCTCGTAGATCAGCGTGCCGTGCGCGACCAGGCCGACGCGCTCACGCACGCGCTCGGGCTCCCGCACGCAGTCGAACCCGGCGATGACCGCGGTGCCGCGCGTCGGGCGCGCGAGGGTGGCGAGGATCCGGAGCAGGGTGGTCTTGCCGGCCCCGTTGGCGCCGAGCAGGGCCACCGTCTCCCCCGCTCGGACCGAGAGGCTCACGTCGTCCAGGACGAGGGTGGCGCCGAATGCCTTGCGGAGGCCCGCGACGTGGACGAGGAGCTCGGTGGCGTCCTTCAAAGACGGCGGAGCCGTTGCCGGCGCCCGCGGGCCCTTACAGGTGCATCGCGCGGAGGCGCCTGATGCGCTCCTCGGTCGGCGGGTGCGTCGAGAAGAGCCGCATGAGCGTCTGCCCGCTGAGGGGGTTGACGATGAACAGGTGCGCGGTGGCGGGGTTCGCCGGCATCGGCTCGGCGCGTGCGGCCGTCTCGAGCTTCTCGAGCGCCTTGGCGAGCCCCGACGGCCGCCCGGCCAGGCGGGCGCCTGAGGCATCCGCCTGGTACTCGCGGGCGCGCGAGACCGCGAGCTGCACGAGCATGGCGGCGAACGGCGCGAGGATCGCCAGCAGCAGCATCGCCCACGGGCTCCCGCCCTCCTCGTCGTCGGACGAGCGGCCGCCGCCGAAAAACGCGGCCCACTGCATCATATGGGCGAGGTACGTGATCGCGCCCGCGAGCGTCGCGGCGATCGTCGAGATCAGCACGTCCCGGTTCCTGACGTGCGAGAGCTCGTGGGCGAGGACGCCCTCGAGCTCGTCCTCGTCGAGGATCCGCATGATGCCTTCCGTCACCGCGACGGCGGCGTGGTCCGGGCTCCGGCCGGTCGCGAACGCGTTGGGCGCGTCGGTCGGGATCAGGTAGACGGGGGGCATCGGGATCTGCGCCCGGGTGGCGAGCCGCCGGACGATCGCGTAGAGGCGGGGTGCCTCGGCCTCGGAGATCGGCCGGGCCCCATACATGGCCAGCACGATCTTGTCGGAGAACCAGTAGCTGAACATGTTCATCGCCACGGCGAGCGCGAACGCGACGACCATCCCCTGCTGCCCGCCGAGGGCGTAGCCGATGACCACGAAGAGCGCGGTCAGCACCCCGAGCAGAACGCCCGTTTTGAGCATGTTCGACATGATCCCGGTCTCCCTACGACAAGAGGGTACCATACGGCGACAGGGCGCGAGGCGGCGGGGAGTCCAAAACGGGGCCAAATGCCTTGACTTAGCCGACCCTGCTCGATATACTGGCTCCGTCGCTGAAAAATTCATTGTTCTCGGAGTGTTAGGCGGCGCCTGTCGACAATGGTCATTCGAGTATCGGAGATTCCCGACGACGGGCTCTCGATCGAGGGCGCCGATAGACTGCCCGAGCCGTTTCGCGATCATTCGTGGCGCCTCGAGGAGCTCTCGCTCCTGGTCGAGCGGGACGACCGGGACGTCCTGGTCCGGGGCAGGATCGCGGTCAGCGTGCCCCACGTGTGCGGGCGCTGCCTCGAGCGGTTCCCGACGCGGGTCACGCCCGAGGTCGATGCGCGGTTCTCGCCACGGCCCGAGCGCGGCAAGGAGCCGATCGAGCTCGGGTCCGACGATCTCGAGCTGGATTTCTACACCGACGACTCGCTCGACCTCGCGCAACTGGTCGAGACCGAGGCGACCCTCGCGCTGCCGATGAAGCCGCTCTGCCGCTCGGATTGCCGTGGCCTGTGCCCGACGTGCGGCGGCAACCGCAACGTGGTCGAGTGTGACTGCGCCGGCAGAGCTCCCGACCCGCGCTTCGCCGTCCTGAAGGACCTGGCCGGTCGACTGTCCGGTCAATAGGAGCGACTCACGATGCCACTGCCGAAGCGACGCCACTCCAAGACCCGCGGGCGGAAGCGCCGCACCCACTACACGCTCGCCGCGCCCTCGCGGTCGGTCTGCCCGCAATGCCGTGAGACGAAGCTGCCACACCGCGTGTGTCCGCACTGCGGTTACTACAAGGGACGGGAGATCGTCGCGGTCGAAGGCGCGTGAAGATCGCCGTTGACGCGATGGGCGGCGATTACGGGCCCGCCGTAATCGTCGAGGGCGCCGTCGCCGCGGCTCGGGAGTACGGCGCCTCTCTCGTCCTCGTGGGCGACAAGGCGGCCATCGAGCGCGAGCTGGCCCGCTGCAGGGCCTCCGACCTCGCCCTCGAGGTCCGCCACGCCTCGCAGGTCGTCGGCATGGCCGAGGCACCTTCGCAGGCGCTCCGGCGGAAGCGGGATTCCTCGCTCCGGGTCGCCGCGGACCTCGTGCGAGACGGCGAAGCGGCCGCGCTGGTGTCGGCCGGCAACACCGGCGCCGCGATGGCCATCGCGATGTTCGTGGTGGGCGTGCTCCCCGGCGTCGATCGCCCCGCGATCGCCGCGGTCCTGCCGAACCTTCGCGGCTTCACCGTGCTGCTCGACGCCGGTGCCAACGTCGACCCCAAGCCGAAGCACCTCGTGCAGTTCGCGGTCATGGGGCACGTCTATGCGCGATACATCCTGGGTCACGCGAACCCGCGCGTCGGGCTCCTCTCCGTCGGCGCGGAGGAAGGCAAGGGTAACGACCTCACCAAGGAGGCCTACGACGAACTCAAGGACTCGTCGCTGAATTTCGTCGGCAACGTGGAGGGCCGCGACATCTACAACGGGCGCTGCGACGTCGTCGTCACCGACGGGTTCACGGGCAACGTCGCGCTCAAGATCTCCGAGAGCCTGGCCGAGACGCTCGGGTCGATGATCCGGGAGGAGCTGACCCGTGACGCCCGCTCGAGGCTCGGCGCCGCGCTGGCCCGGCGCGCGTTCGACCGGTTCAAGCGGCGCGTGGACTACACGGAGATGGGCGGGGCGCCGCTCCTCGGGATCAACGGTGCGGCGATCATCTGTCATGGCGCCTCCCCGGTGAAGGCGATCAAGAACGCGGTGCGCGTCGCCGGCGAGTGGGCGACCGCCGATCTGAACGAGCACGTCAAGGCCGCGCTCGAGGCGGAGGCCGCGCGGGAGGTGCGGGAGGGGGGCCGAGAATGACGCGGGCGAAGATCGTCGGGGTGGGGGCGTACGCGCCCAAGCACATCCTCACCAATGCGGAGCTCGCGAAGCTGGTCGAGACGTCGGACGAGTGGATCGTGCAGCGCACCGGTATCCGCGAGCGGCACGTGGCCGACGAGAGCGAGGCGACCTCGGATCTCGCCGTGCGGGCGGCCCAGCAGGCGCTCGAGCGGGCGAACCTGGGGCCGGAGGACGTCGACTTCATCGTGGTGGGCACCACGACGCCCGACATGGTGTTTCCGACCACGGCCAATTTCGTGCAGCACAAGCTGGGAGCGCGGCGGGCGGGGTCGGTGGACGTGCTCGCGGCGTGCACTGGCTCGATCTACAGCCTGTCGATCGGGAGCCAGTACATTCAGAGCGGGAAGTACCGGACGGTGCTCTGCATCGGGGCGGAGACCCTGTCGCGGATCACCGACTTCACGGACCGGGGCACCTGCGTGCTGCTGGCGGATGGGGCCGGGGCGGTGGTGCTGCAGGCGGCGGAGGACGGGGCAGGGGTGCTGGACGCGGACCTGTACTCGGACGGCAAGTACTGGGAGTACCTGTACCAGCCGGCGGGGGGCAGCCGGCACCCGGCGACGGCGGAGACGGTGGCGGGCCGGCTCCACTACGCGAAGATGAAGGGCAACGAGGTGTTCAAGGTCGCGGTGCGGATGTTCGGCGACTGCGCGGCGACGATCCTGAAGCGGAACGGGTTCGGGGCGGCCGACATCGATCTCTTCATCCCGCACCAGGCGAATCTGCGGATCATCGAGGCGGCGGTCAAGCGGCTCGGGCTGCCGATGGAGCGGGTGCTGGTCAACGTGGACCGCTACGGCAACACGGGGGCCGCCTCGGTGTACGTGGCGCTGGAGGAGGCGTGGGCGCTCGGTCGGATCGCGCCGGGCGACCTGCTCTTGCTGGCGGCCTTCGGCGGCGGCTTCACCTGGGGCGCCGCGCTCGTGCGGTGGTAGTGCGGGCCGCGGGTGCCGGTGGGGCAGGGCCCGGACCGGTCGGCCGTGCCCCGAGCCTGGCCCGCGGGGTCCCGCTCCCGGAGGCTCGCCCGCGCGGCGAGGGGCCCGCGGCGCCACGGCGGACGCCGATGCTGGTCGCGTTCCTCTTCCCCGGGCAGGGCTCCCAGGTGGTGGGCATGGGGCGGGCCTTCGCCGAGTCCTCGGCAGCGGCGAAGGCCGTCTACGCAGAGGCCAACGACGCGCTCGGATTCGACCTGGCGCGGCTCAGCTTCGAGGGACCCGAGGCCGAGCTCCAGCGCACCGCCAACACTCAACCCGCGGTGCTGACCGCGAGCGTGGCCATCGCGGCCGCCTGCGCCGAGCGTGGGCTCATCCCCGACATGCTGGCCGGCCACAGCCTCGGCGAGTACTCCGCCCTGGTGGCGGGCGGCGCCCTCCGCTTCCCGGACGCCGTGCGGCTCGTGCGTAAGCGGGGAGAATTCATGCAGGAGGCGGTACCGGCCGGCGCGGGGGCGATGGCGGCCATCATGGGGCTCGATCTCGCCGCGGCGGAGGCCGTGTGCGCCGAAGCGGCGCGGGGGGAGGTCGTCGAGGTCGCCAACGCCAACTCGCCGGCGCAGGTCGTGATCGCCGGTCACCGCGGGGCGGTCGAGCGCGCCGTCCAGCTGGCGTCGGCGCGGGGCGGCAAGAAGAGCGTGCTCCTGCCGGTGAGCGCGCCGTTCCACTGCACCCTCATGCGGCCCGCCGCCGACCGCCTGGCCCGCGCGCTCGACGACATCGCCGTCGGCGACCTGGCCGTCCCGGTTGTCCGCAACGTCGACGCGAGCGTGACGCGCGCGGCCGCCGACGTCAAGCCGCGCCTCGTGGAGCAGGTGGCACGCCCGGTGCGCTGGACCGCGTGCGTGGAGCGGCTCCGCCGGGAGGGGGTGGAGACGTTCGTCGAGGTCGGCCCCGGCCGGGTCCTCACGGGTCTCGTCAAGCGCATCGTCGACGACGTCAAGGCCTTCTCGATCGAGGATCCGGCCGGGCTCGAGAAGACGCTCGCCGCGCTCGGCCGGTCGTGATGGACGGCAAGCCGCTCGCGGGCAGGGTGGCGATCGTGACCGGCGGGAGCCGCGGCATCGGCCTGGCGGTGGCGTCGCTCCTGGCGGAGGACGGCGCCGCCGTGGTAATCTCAGGGCGCGACGCCAGCCGGCTCGCGCGCGCATCCAACGAGATCGAAGCGCTGGGCGGCACTGTGCTCGGCGTCGTCGCCGACGCTGCGAGCCGGGCCGACGTGGATCGGCTGGTCGACACCGCCAAGGAGCGCTTCAGCCGGATCGATATTCTCGTCAACAACGCCGGCATGACGCGCGACGGCCTGCTCCTCCGCATGAAGGACGCGGATTGGGACGAGGTGCTGCAGGTCAACCTGCGGGGCGCGTTCCTGGCCCTCCGCGCGGTGGCGAAGGCGATGGTGCGGCAGAAGAGCGGGCGCATCATCAACATCGCGTCGACGGCGGGCGCGATGGGGAACGCCGGCCAGGTGAACTATGCGGCCGCGAAGGCTGGATTGATCGGCATGACAAAGGCGGCCGCCCGCGAGCTGGCCCACTGGGGCATCCTCGTGAACGCGGTCGCGCCGGGGTTGATCGACACCGACATGACGGCGGTGGTCCCCGCCGAGGCGCGGGAGACGCTCCTCGCGCAGGTCCCCCTCAAGCGGATCGGAACGGGACGCGATGTGGCGGAGATGGTACGATTTCTCGCCGGTGACGGGGCCGCCTACGTGACGGGCCAGGTGTTCCACGTCAACGGCGGGCTCTACATGTAGGGCGTTCATTCTTTCCCGGGAGGACCGATTCATGGCGAAGCCGGTGGAGGAGCGGGTGAAGGAAATCATCTGCGAGCAGCTCGGCGTCGAGGAGGACGACATCGATCCGGGCAAGAAGTTCATCGAAGACCTCGGCGCCGACTCGCTGGACACGGTCGAGCTGGTGATGGCGTTCGAGGAGGAGTTCGACCTCGAGATCCCCGATGAGGACGCCGAGAAGATCGTGACGGTCGGCGACGCGATCCAGTACATCAAGGACAACCAGTAGCCGGGCGAGGCGGGGACGACGCACGTGGAAAAGCGGCGCGTAGTCGTCACCGGTCTCGGCGCCATCACGCCGATCGGCAACACGACCGACGAGTTCTGGGAGGCGCTCCGGCGCGGCAAGTCCGGGATCGGGCCGATCACGAAATTCGACTCGACCGGCTACCCCACCCGGATCGCCGGTGAGGTGCGCGGGTTCGACCCGCTGAAGTTCGTCGACAAGAAGGAGGCGCGCCGCCTCGACCCTTTCGTGCAGTACGCGATCGCCAGCTCCGTCATGGCCGTCGAGGACTCCGGGCTCGACCTCTCGAAGGTCGACGGCACCCGGTTCGGGGTCCTCGTCGGGTCGGGCATCGGCGGGATCAGCACGCTCCTCGAGACGCACAAGGTCCTCCTCAATAAGGGGCCGGATCGGGTCTCGCCGTTCTTCATCCCCATGCTGATCATCAACATGGCCTCGGGCCTGATCTCGATGCGTTTCGGCGCCAAGGGCCCGAACTCCGCGATCGTGACCGCGTGCGCCACCGGCAACCACGCGATCGGCGACGCGGCGCGCATCGTCCAGCACGGCGACGCCGACGTCATGATCGCGGGAGGCGCCGAGGCGATCATCGTGGACCTCACCTTCGCCGGGTTCTGCGCGATGAAGGCGATGTCGACGCGGAACGACGAGCCGGAGCGCGCGTCGCGCCCCTTCGACGCCGACCGCGACGGGTTCGTGTGTGGCGAGGGCGCCGGCCTGATGGTGCTCGAGTCCCTCGAGCACGCGCGGGCGCGCGATGCGCGCATCTACGCCGAGGTGATCGGCTACGGGATGACCGGCGACGCCCACCACATGACCGCGCCCGATCCGGAGGGCGACGGCGCGGCGCGGGCGATGACGGCCGCGCTGCGCGACGCCGCGATCGATCCCTCCGCGGTCCAGTACATCAACGCGCACGGGACCTCGACACCGTACAACGACCGGTTCGAGACCCTCGCGATCAAGCGGGTCTTCGGCAAGCACGCCCGGCGCCTGGCGGTCTCCTCGACCAAGTCGATGACGGGCCACTTGCTCGGAGCCGCGGGGGGCATCGAGGCGATCGCCACCGCCCTCGCCCTTCGCGACGGAGTCCTGCCGCCGACGATCAACTACGAGAAGCCCGATCCCGACTGCGACCTCGACTACGTCCCGAACCAGGCGCGCAAGCAGGCGATCGACGTCGCCATGTCGAACGCGTTCGGGTTCGGCGGCACCAACGCGACGCTCCTGTTCCGCCGGTACCCCGGGTAGCCGCGCCGCCTCCCGGCCGGCCGCCCCGCCCGCCCGCGCCCGATGACCGAGGTCGATCCGCTCGTCGCGCTGACCCGGCGACTCGGGCACGCGTTTGCCGACCCCGACCTCGTGACGCGCGCGCTCACCCACCCCTCGTGGGCCAACGAGCACCCGCCCGCCGGCGACAACGAGAGCCTCGCGCTGCTCGGCGACGCCGCGCTCGCGCTCGTCGTGGCCGAGCACCTGCTGCGGGTCGGACCGGACGCGCCCGTCGGCGCCCTCACCCAGGAGCGGGCCGCGCTCGTGTCGGGGGCGAACCTCGCGCGCTGGGCCGCCGACCTCGATCTCGGCGACCGGCTGCGGCTCGGCCGCGGCCTCGAGCGCGACGGCGGCCGGACGCTCGACTCCGTCCTGGCGACCGGGCTCGAGGCGGTGCTCGGTGCCCTCTACCTCGAGGGCGGGCTCGACGCGGTCCGCCGCGTCGTGGCGCGTCTGGCGCTGTGGTAGGCTCTAGGCATGCGCTTGTGGCCCGCGCGTCGGCGATGGTCCGGTCTCGCTACGCTGCCGACCGACGATCTGCTCATCACGGAGGACCTCCTCCGGCGGAACGTCGAGGATCTGATGACGGTGCGCGATCGCCAGATCCAGGGCCGCGCGATCGTCTTCCGCGGCGAGCTCCAGGTCGCGCCCGCGCGCGCGGTCGCCCTGATGCTCGCGCGCTTCAAGCCGCTCGGGTACACGCCGTTCCTGCGAGGCCACGACGGCCAGATCTCGGTGCAGGCGGTGCCGCTCCCAGACGTGACGGGGCCCGCCCGCATCCGGGTCAACGTCCTGCTGTTCCTCCTGACATGCCTGTCGACGCTCGTCGCCGGCGCGCTCTTCTTCGGCACGGAGACGCTGGCGCGCTCGATCGCGTATCCGAGCCTGGCGTGGCTCCTGAGCGGGGTTCCCTTCGCCGGCAGTCTGCTCCTGATCCTCGGCACCCACGAGTTCGGCCACTACTTCGCGGCGCGCTACCACCGCACGGCGGTGAGCCTGCCCTACTTCATCCCGGCGCCGCCGCCCTTGTTCTTTCTCGGGACCCTCGGTGCGGTGATCCGCATGCGGTCGCCCACCTCGAACCGGAACTCGCTCTTCGACATCGCGGCCGCGGGACCGATCGCCGGGCTCGTGGTCGCGATTCCGGCCATCCTCCTGGGCCTCGGCTGGTCGACGGTGGGCCCCGTGCCCCCGGGCACGGGGGTCACCTTCGGCGACTCGCTGATGATGCGGCTGCTGGTCTACGCGCGGTTCGGGCCGCTCCCCGAGGGCTCGGACGTGTTCATCCATCCGATCGCGGTCGCGGGCTGGGTCGGCCTCCTCGTCACGGCGCTGAACCTGTTTCCGGTCGGGCAGCTCGACGGTGGGCGGATCGCGTATGCTCTCTTCGCGGGGCGGCACGCGCTGATCGGCAAGGCCACCTTTGTCGGGCTGATCGCGCTCGGCGCGATCACCCGCTCGCTGAACTGGTTCGTGTGGGCGGCGGTCCTCTTTCTCCTGATCGGGTTCGACCATAGCCCACCGCTCGATGACGTGACGCCGCTGTCGCCGGGTCGCCGGGCCCTGGGTGCGCTCTGCCTGGCCCTGCTCGTGCTCCTCATCCCGCCGGTCCCGATCCGCGTCAACTGACCCGTCGGCCCCCGGCCTCGCCCCGGGGCTCGCCGGGAAAATGACACTCGGTGGGCGTCTGCGCTACCATCCGCGCATGCGCCGCGGCTCCCGTGCCCCACTCCGCCGCGCCGGTGGCTCCGGTGCGCGCTGACGCCGCGCGCGCCCTCAACGTCCTCGCGGACCGACGCACGGCGCCGGCGGTCGTCGGCGGGGCCGCCGCCGCGCTCCTCGCCCTCTTCGTAGCCTGGCCGCTCCTCCTCGTGCTGGTGCGGGGCGCCACGCGCGCGGCCGAGCTCGCCGGCGGGGCCTGGCTTGAGGTCCTCGCGCGGAGCCTCGCCGTGGCCGCGGTGTCCACGGCGGTGGCGGTCGCGCTCGGCAGCGGGCTCGCGTACGCCGTGACCCGCGCCGACGTCCCCGGCAAGAGGCTCGTGGCGATCGCCTGCCGCCTGCCGGCCGTCCTGCCGCCGTTCTTCGCGGCGCTGGCACTTCTCCTCCTGTTCGGCGACGGGGGCCTCGTCGTCCGCGCCTTCGGCCGGCGCGCGGGCATCGCGGGCTTCGCCGGCATCGTCGTCGCCCAGACCGTGGCCTTCCTCCCGGACGCCTTCCTCGTCATGGTCCAGACCCTCCGGCGCACCGACGACGCCCTCGAGGAGGCGGCCTTGAATCTCGGCGCGGGCGCGCTCGCGACGGCGCGCGGGGTCACGCTCGCGCTCGCGCGGCCCGGGCTCGCGTGGGCGGCGCTCTCGGTCTTCGTCCTGTGCCTGTCGGACTTCGGCAACCCGTTCCTGATCGGCGGCGGCTTCGGCGTCCTCACGACCGAGATCTACGCGCGGGCCGCCGGCGCCCACGACCTGGGCGGCGCGGCCGCGCTGAGCGTGCCGCTGATCGTGCCGTGTCTGCTCGCGCACGCGCTCACCACCGGCTGGCTTGGTGCCCCTCCGCGACCGTCCCGGTGGCCGATCCACCTCGGGGCGGGCCGGCGCCTGTCCTCGCGCGCGCGCGGCCTCGTCGTCGTCCTGGCGGCCGGGAGCGCCCTCGCGCTCCTCTGCCTCTACGGCGGGATCGCCCTGGCGTCGATTGTCAGGCTGTCGGGAACCCGCCCGGGACTCTCGCTCATGCACTACCGCGAGCTCGGAACGGCGGCCGGGACGTCGCCGGTCGTCGCCAGCCTCGCGCTCGCCCTCCTCGCGGCGGGCGTCGGCAGCGTGCTGGCGACGGCGATCGGCCGGCTCGCCACCCGGACCCGCGCGGCGGGCGCGACGCTGATCGAGCGGTGCGCGCGGCTCCCCGCGGCGCTGCCGGGCACCGTGTTCGGGGTCGGCTACCTACTCGCCTTCGCGGGCGCGGCCGGGGCGGTCGCCGGGACGATCTGGATCCTGGTCGCGAGCATCGTGTTTGGCAAGCTGCCACGGGCCGTATCCTCCGCGGTCGAGTTCGAGCAGAGTCTTCCACCGGCGCTCGAGGAGGTCGCCCGAAGCCTCGGCGCCGGACCGGTCCGCACCTTCACGCGCGTGACGCTGCCGTGCCTGATCCCCGCCGGGGTGGCGACCTTCGTCGAGCTCTTCATCGACGGCCTCGCCACCGTGAGCGCGCTCGTCTTGCTCGTTCCCGCGGGCTTCGTGCCGCTCTCGGTGGCAAGCCTCGGGCACGCGCGGCAGGGCGACCTCGGCCCGGCGTGCGCGCTCGGCACCGTCTTGGGAGCCCTCTCCCTCTGTGCCGTGGGCCTGTACCGCCGGGCGGTAGACCGGTCGGGCGCGTGAGACGCCGGCGGCGAAGTCGATTCCGCGTCCGCGCGCGGACGCGGACGGCATGCGGGCCGGGCGCTTCCGGCGGCCCGACCAGGAGGTGAGCCATGTCCTTCACCGGCAAGACCGCGCTCGTCACTGGGGCCGCCCGGGGAATCGGGTACGCCATCGCCGCCCGCCTCGCGACGCACGGGGCCCGCGTCGCCATCGTCGACGTTGACGGCCCGGCCGCCGAGGCCGCAGCGGCGCGGATCGGCGCCGAGGCCGTCGCGGTCGCGGCCGACGTGACGAAGACGGCCGACGTCGAGCGGATGGTGCGGGCGGTCGTCGACCGCTGGCGCCGGCTCGACATCGTCGTCAACAACGCCGGCATCACCGGCCGCACCGTCCCGACCTGGGAGCTCAGCGACGACGACTGGCACCGCGTCATCGCCGGCGACCTCACGAGCGTGTTTCTCGTCTCGCGCGCGGCCGTGCGCGTGATGCTGGACGCCGGCCGGGGCCGCATCATCAACATCGCCTCGATCGCGGGGAAGGAGGGGAACCCGACGCTCGTCCCGTACTCCGCGGCGAAGGCCGGGGTCATCGGGCTGACGAAGGCGCTGGCCAAGGAGGTCGCGACGCGCGGCATCCTCGTGCACGCGGTGGCGCCCGCGGTCATCGGGACCGAGCTCCTGAAGCAGGTGTCGAAGGAGACGGTCGACTACATGGTGGCTAAGATCCCCATGGGACGGGTGGGCACGCCGGAGGAAGTGGCGGCGCTGGTGGCCTGGCTCGCGTCCGACGAGTGCTCATTCACGACCGGCGCCGTCCACGACCTGTCCGGTGGCCGCGCGACCTACTGACCCCCCCGGCGCGGGCGCGCGGTTTCGGGCGCCGGTGCCGGCGTTGACAGCTCTTGGGGGGCGCCGGTATCGTAACGGAATATGGCGACAGAACGACACGTCGAGACGCTGATCAAGAAGCTCCTGCAGGCGATCGAGGTCTCGCTGGCGGCGGCGGAGGCGGCGCGCGAGGCAGTGCAGGAGATCCTGAGGCGCGGCGCCGAGACGGGCATCTTCTTCGCGGGGACGAAGAACGGGGCCGGCGACACCCCGATGGAGCTGACCGCGCAGGACCGGGAATTCCTCCGGGCGGTGTCGATCCGTCCCGACGGCCGCTGATGCGCCTCCTGCAGCCCCTCTGCTGGGCGCTCCTCGTCGCGCTCGCGCTCCGCTTCCTCCTGCGTTCCGTGCGCGTCTCCGGGCCCCCCCGCCGGGGCGCTCCGGACGTGCTCGTGAAGGACCCCGTCTGCCAGGCGTACGTCCTGCGCTCGCGCGCCCTGACGCGGACCGAGGACGGCGTCCTGCGCCATTTCTGCAGCCCGGAGTGCGCGCGGCAGTTCGCGCACGGCGGTTCCGGGTCGCGCGGGTGAGGGTCGCCCACACCGGCGCTGCGACCCCGCTCGCATCGCTCGAGGACGACGTCGCGACCGCCGCGCGTATCGGCGCCGACGGCCTCGAGATCTGGGCGCCGAAGCTCGGGCCCGCGCTCGAGCGGGGCGGCCCCGCGGCCCTCGCCGCGCTGCTCCGCCGGCATCGCGTGGCCGTCGTGTCGCTGGCGCCGGTGCCCGACGTCCTCTTTCGCGACCCCGGCGGCCTCGAGGAGACGGTCGAGCGGGTCCACCGGCTGTCCGAGCTGGCGCGCGCGCTCGGGGCGACGTGGATCGTCCTCACCCCCGGCGAGCGGCCCGACGGCGCCGACGAGCGCGACGTGCAGCACGAAGCGCGCGCCACCCTCTCCCGCCTGGCCCAGATCTCCGAGCGGTATGACGTGGGCCTCGCGCTGACCCCCGAGGGCCGTCCACGCGCGGCGGTGCGGACCCTCGTCGCGGCGGCCGCGCTTGTCGAGCTGGCGCGCCGACCCGCGCTCGCGCTCGCGCCCGACACCTTCCACCTCTACGCGGCGGGCTCGTCGCCGGAAGAGCTCAAGGCGTGCCGACCACGCCAGCTGGCGCTCCTCCGACTCGCCGACGCGCCCGCCGACGTCGAGCCCGAGTTGCTCCGCGACGCGCACCGCCTGCCGCCGGGCGAGGGGGTGGTGCCGATCGACCGGGTGCTGGCGCTCGTGCGCGAGCTCGGCGCGGAGCCGCCGGCGGTCGTCCCGGTCGCGCCGCGCGAGCACGGCGACCCGAGCGAATGGGCGAGGCGGTTGCGCGACCAGGCGCAGGCCCTCGCGCGGGGTGCACCGCCGGTCCGGCCGCGCCGATGAAGTACGACCTCCTCGTCCTCGACCTGGACGGGACGGTCCTCGATGGGACGTCCCGCCTCGATCCCACCCTCGCCGCCGCCGTGCGCGGCGCCATCGGAGGCGGGCTCGGCGTGACGCTGGCGACGGGCCGGATGCCGGCGGGGGCCCGGCCGTACTGGCGAGAGCTCGGCATCCGCGCGCCGGTCATCCTCTACAACGGTGGTTTGATCCGCGACCCGACAACCGGCGCGGACCTCTTCCAGGACGAGCTGCCGGCCGGCCTCGCCTGGACCGCGTTTCCCGCGTTCGCGAACGCCCCCATCCACCCGCTCTTCTTCCGCGGCGACGCGCTCTACTGCCTCCACCGGACAGGCCCGATCGCCGTCTATTGCGAGGAGCAGGGACTGGCGGTCGAAGAGATCGCAGAGCCCGAGGCGTTCCTGTCGGGCACGGCGCTCAGCAAGTGCCTCTTCATGGGTCACCCCGACGTTCTGCCGATCGTCCGCGAGGACGTGCTCGCCCGCGTCGCCCCCGCCGCGCGCCTGGTCTTGACTCGCCCCGACTATCTGGAACTGGTCCCCGCGAGCGCCTCCAAGGGACGGGCGCTCGAGTGGCTCGCCGGCCGCCTCGAGGTCCCCGTCGAGCGCATGATCGCGGTCGGCGATCAGGAAAACGACGTCGAGATGATCCGGGTCGCCGGCGTCGGGGTCGCGATGGCGCACGCGCCCGCGGGCGTCCGCGCCGCCGCCGCCCGCGTCGCGCCGCCGCCGGAGGCGGGGGGGCTTCTGGCGCTTCTCGCGGAGTTGCTCCCCGAGCACTTCGGCCGCACCAGAACGTAAACGCTACGGGGCGGGGCGGACGAGTGAATCGAGATCGACGAAGAGACGGCGCCTTGGCCGTGGCGGCCGAATGACCCCGCGACCTTGTCCGCCGCGTCCCGGAGGTCTCCCGCGAGAGCCCGACGCGCATGCCCCGGTGGATCCCTACCGCGCCATCGACGCCCAGCCCGATCCGACGGAGTTCGTCGAGCGGCTCGAGGAGCGCGGCGAGACGCCGAGCCACGCGCGGCTCCGTCGCCGCTTCCTCCGGTTCGCGGGCGTGCGCGGGGGAGCCAGCGTGCTTGAGGTCGGGAGCGGGTCGGGTGTCGTCGCCCGCGACCTCGCCCGGATGGTCGGACCGCGCGGTCGCGTCGTCGGTGTCGACCCGAGCCGGACGTGCGTGGCCGCCGCGCGCCGCCTCGCGCATGTCCACGGCCTCGACGGGCGCGTCGCCTTCCGGGTTGCCGACGGCCGCGGGCTCCCCTTCCGGACCGGTCGGTTCGACGTCACGCTCGCCGTGACGGTCCTCCTCCACGTGGATGAGCCGGCGGGGGTGCTCCGCGAGATGGTCCGTGTGACCCGGCGCGGCGGCATCGTGGGCGCGCAGGACCAGGACTTTGGGACGCTCGCGCTGGAGCATCCGGACCGTGAGCTCACCGCCCGCATCCTCGACGGTGTCGTCGAGCGTCTGTACCCCGAGCCCCTGAGCGGCCGCCGTCTCCCGGGCCTGCTCCGCGCGGCCGGCCTCGGCCGCGTCCGGCTCGTGGCCGACGTGTTCCAGGACACGGCGCTCACGCCGTATACGCAGCGATTCCTCGAGCATCGGGCGGAGAACGCCGTGAAGCTCGGCATCGTCGATGCCGCCGAGGCGCAGCGATGGCTCGACGCGATCACCGATGTCGCGCGCGCGGGCCGCTTCGTGATGACGCTCAACTTCTACGGCGCCACGGGCGTGCGACCGTGAGGCGCTCGCTCGGCGCCGGCGTCGCCCTGGCGGCGCTGCTGGCGGTCGTCGCCGCCCCGCCCGCCGCGCAGGACGCGGCGACGGCGCCCTCCTTCGACGCCGGCGCCGCCTGGCGCGACGTGGTGCGGCTCGTGGAGCTCGGGCCGCGCCCGGCGGGCTCCGCCGCCCTCGCGCGGGCTCGGCAGTACATCGTCGACGAGCTCACGCGCGCCGGCCTCCAGGTCCGCCTCGCGTCCTTCGAGGCGCGGACCCCCGACGGCCCGATCGCGATGGCCAACGTCATCGCGGTCCTCCCGGGACGGCGCCGCGATGTGATCATGCTCGGCGGCCACTACGACACCAAGCTCTTCACGGACTTCCGGTTCGTCGGGGCCAACGACGGCGGGTCGAGCGCGGGACTGCTCCTGGAGCTCGCCCGCCGGCTCGCCGGTCGGCGGCACGAGTTCACCTACTGGATCGTCTTCTTCGACGGCGAGGAGGCGCGGCGCGACTGGAGCGCCACCGACGGGATCTACGGATCGCGGCAGCTCGCGGCCGAGCTTCGGCGGTCGGGGGAAATCCGCCGGCTGCGGAGCGTCATCGTCGTCGACATGATCGGCGACGCGAATCTCGACATCCGGCGGGAGTCCTACTCGACCCCCTGGCTCACCGACCTCGTGTGGGCCAGTGCCCGCCGGCTCGGGTACGGCGCCTTCTTCCGGTCCGACGCCGTCGCCGTCGAGGACGATCACGTCCCGTTCCTCCGCGCGCGGGTTCCGGCGGTGGACGTGATCGACATCGACTATCCGCCCTGGCACACGGTGAGCGATACGCTCGAACAGATCTCGCCGAAGAGCCTCGGAATCGTCGGCGAGGTGATCCTGGACACGCTGCCCGCGCTCGAGACGGTGCTCTCGCGCGGCCGTGTGGGAGGTCCGGAATGACCGAGCTCATCAACAATCGTGTCAAGCGCGATCTCAAGGCCGGCCGGCAGACGGTCGGCGGCTGGCTCCACCTCTGCAGCTCGATCTCGGCCGAGATCATGGGCGACGCCGGGTTCGACTGGCTGCTCATCGACATGGAGCACGGGCCCGGCGACTACCAAACGCTGCTCGTCCAGCTCCAGGCGCTGTCAGCGAGTCGCACCACCCCGGTCGTGCGGGTGCAGTGGAACGACCCCGCCGTCATCAAGCGCGTGCTCGACCTCGGGGCCGAGGGTGTGATGATTCCGCTGGTCGGAAATCGCCGCGAGTGCGAGGCGGCCGTGCGGGCGTGCAAGTACCCGCCGGAGGGGACGCGTGGCGTGGCGGGCTCCCACCGCGCCGCCGGGTTCGGGCGCTTCTCCGCCGACTATTGGGCGCGCGCCAACGCCGAGATTCTCGTGATCGTCCAGATCGAGACCCCGGAGGCCGTGAAGGCGATCGACGACATCGTGACGGTGCCGGGAGTGGACGTCGCGTTCATCGGCCCCGCGGACCTGTCCGCCGCGCTCGGCCACCTCACCGACCCCAAGCACCCGGACGTGCAGGCGGCGATCGCGCGCGTGGAGGTGGCGGCCAAGCGGGCCGGCGTCGCCCTCGGCACGATCAGCCGGAGTGCGGAGGAGGCAACCACGCTCTACGGCCGGGGCTATCAGATGGTGACGCTCTGTTCGGACGCGAGCCTCGTCGCGCAGGGTGCGGCGGCGGCGGTCCGAGGTGTCCGCGCCCAGGTCGGCGCGGCGCGGGGCTAGGCAGCCGTGCCGCGCGTCAGGGAGATCGACGATCCCGGACCTGACCCGATCCTTCAGGAGGTCTTCGCGCGAGAGCGAGCCGCGTTCGGGACCCTCCTGAACACGACCAAGGTGCAGGCCCACTGCCCGGGAATCATGAAGGCCGCGAAGAGCCTGGCCGCCGCCGTCGAGCGCTCCGGGCTGCTTCCGCCCGGCTTGCTGGCCCTCGTCTACCTCCGGGTGGCGCTCATCAACGGCTGTCCGTTCTGAATTGACATCAACGCATCCCGTGGGATGCAAGCGGGAGCTTCACCGGAGAAGGTCGCCCAGGTCGGGTCGGCCCGGACGAGCGACTTGTTCGACGACCGGGAGCGCACGGCACTGGAGTACGCCGAGACGATCACGCGGACGGGCGAACGGGTGAGCGACGAGCTGTTCGCCCGGATCCGCACCCACTTCACGGAAGCGGAGGTCGTGGAGCTGACGGCCGCCGCCGCGCTCGAGAACTTCCGGAGCAAATTCAATACCGCCCTCGGCATCGAGGCGCAGGGATTCTGCCAAATGAAGTAGCACACGACCTCTCGCTCGCTCAGGCCACCCCCGACCTCGTCACGGCTGTAGCGGCGCTCGCCAACGCGACGGCGGCACTGAGCCGCCTTATTCAGGCGCTCGCACCAAGCCCCTGACCCCGCTCCCCAGCCCGACACGCACTCCACCCCGCTGCCCGAGCGACGGATCGCCCTCTGATGGCGGCGAGGGGCTTTCACCACTATCGGAGGAGCCCGAGATGACACGAGCGATCGATGACACCACCGCGCGCCGGGCCTCGGCGTTCCTGCGCCTCGAATCAGGACTTCTTCGCCGTCTGCGACATGAACGTACTGAGCAGGGGTCGCAGAGCCTTGCTCCCACACTTGGGGCACTTGATCTGCCCCTTGTCGTGTTGGCTGATCGCCAGGGTGAGCGTCACTTCACGATCGCACTTGCCGCAAAGGTATTCGTACACTGGCATCGCGTGACCTCCTTGCGATGCGCAGACTCTGGCGGCCAGGACCGAGATTGTCAAGGCATTCTTGACCTCGCCGGAGGCTGGCGCTAATCTCGGCCCACTGTCCCGACCTTCGCCGGCCCGGCTGCTTGGAGGCTCCGGCATGAAGTGTCCCCGGTGCCAAGCCGAGGATCCGCCCGGAACGAAATTCTGCAGGCAGGGCGCCGCGCCGCCGCGTGTCTCCGTCTGCCCGTCGTCCCGCGCAAATAACTCTCCTCAGAACAAATTCTGCGGCCAGTGTGCGGCACCGCTCGACAAGCCCGCACAGCCGCGCTTCTGCGGCAGTCCAGGTATATGGCCTCACCGACTTCCACGCGAAGAACGCGATCGCGCTCGGGAGACTCAAGACGGAG
>Ga0137415_10001136_pt1 | contig 26416 bp, 25 predicted proteins | sample CZODoug3_1_1_16f_FD_183082 | JGI IMG/M metagenome (GOLD analysis project Ga0137415, IMG submission 183082) | Vadose zone soil fungal communities from Angelo Coast Range Reserve, California, USA - CZODoug3_1_1_16fungal (Hybrid Assembly) | ecosystem: Environmental > Terrestrial > Soil > Vadose...
TGCGGCCACGCGTGCGCGCATCCTGCACGCAGCCATGGAGGAGTTCGCCGCCAAAGGGCTGGACGCGCGGATCGAGGACATTGCGGCGATCGCCGGCGCCAATCGTCGGATGGCGTATTACTATTTCGGCAGCAAGGAGGGGCTTTATCTCGCGGCACTGGAAGCGACCTACCTGGAGCTTGTCGAGAACGAGAGCGCAATCGACGTCGACACCCTCGGGCCGCTCGAGGCCATCGCTGCGCTCGTTTCGTTGAAATTCGAGCACTACGTCAAGTATCCGCACTACGTCGAATTCGTGAAGATCGAGAACCTCCACAAGGCGCGCTACCTGAAGACGTCGCGGCGCATCGCCGAGATGCGCGCGCCCCTGCTGACCATCATCAAGCGCGTCCTGCAGCGTGGCGAGATGCTCGGCGTCCTGCGCAAGGGCGTCGATCCCCTCGACCTCTATATCTCGATCTGCGCGCTGGGTTTCTTCGTGTTCTCCAACAAGTATACACTTGGCACCATCTTCGGCGTCGATCTCATGAGCCAGAAGGCGCTGCGTCGGCGTCGCCAGGTCATCATCGATATGGTGTCGTCCTATCTGAGCGCCGATCGGGCGCTCGACGGCGGGGCGCCCGCTTCACGACAACGGGTGCGCGCGATCTGACACCCGAAGCGGAATCTCGGGCATGCGCCCCGCTGATCGGCCGGCGGCGGTTCGAACCCTTGACTCGCCATCCGCCGTCATTTAACTCACCCATGAGTTAATATGCGGCATTTAAAGCCCTCGGAGCCGAGCGCTTCGGCCGGGCTGTATCGGGCGGGAACGCATGAAGGTCTTGATCACCGGCGGCATGGGGGTCATCGGGGCGGAGACCAGCCGGAAGTTCGTCCGCGAAGGCCACAGGCCGGTTGTTTTTGCGCGTCACCGCGATGATGGCCTTGTCGGCGATATCCTGGAAGACATCGATTTCGAGGCCGGCGATATTCTGGATCTGCCGCGGCTGCTCGACGTCATCAAGCGCTACCGCGTGACGCACGTTGTCCACGCGGCCGCGTTCGTCGGTGCGGTGTCGGCGCTCAATCCGCCGCTGAGCATCCAGGTCAACGTGATGGGCACGGTCAACGTGCTCGAGGCGGCGCGTTTGTTCGACATCCGCCGCGTCGTGTTCACCAGCGCCAAGGGCATCTACGGGCCGATCCTCGGCGAATACGGTCCGCCGCATTACACGCCGATCCCGGAGGACATGCCGAAGAATCCGCAGCGGATCTACGACAGCGCCAAGCTGATGGGCGAGCAGACGGCGCTTTACTACGCGAACAATCTGGGCCTCGACGTCGCCATTCTTCGCTTCGCGACCACCTACGGGCCGGGCAAGACTGCGCGTCACGGCAAGATGGGCGTCACCAGTCAGATCGTGGAGAATCCGTTCCGCGGCGAGTCGTTCCACCATCCCTATGGGGCCGAGGCACAAGACGATTTCATCTACAACAAGGATTCAGCGCTCGGCGTCTATCTCGCGACCGTCGCCGACAAGGTCCCGAGCCGGGTGTACAATATCGGTAGTGGCGTCGGCCTCACCTTGAACGATTTTGCCGCGGTGCTGCGCCAACGGGTCCCTGGATCGGATATTCGGATTGGACCGGGCACGAATTTCTTGGGCATGCCCTATCCGCCGCACGGGATCTACGACGTTTCAAGGGCGCGGACCGAACTCGGGTTCAAACCGGAATACGACCTCGACCGCGCCATCGCCGACTATATTCAAAGCCTCGAGGGCATGCGGGCCCGGGCACGATAAGGCGCGGCCGCACGCGAACGGAGATCACCACATGCGCCCGGTTCTGGAGCTGCCACGGCTATCCCTTGCTGAACGCGATCGGCGCTGGAACAAGACCCGCAAGGCGATGGAAGCGAAGGGGCTCGATTGCATTGTTCTTTGGGGCTGGCCCGCGGTCTGGGATTTTTGCACGGCCAACGCGCGCTACCTCTCCCCGATCGGCGGCAATGCCGAATTCAACGTGCTGGTGTTCCCGGCGAACGGCGATCCGACGTCGTTCGTCATGATGCCGACCTTCGTCGACGGCTGGCGCGCGGCGCAGGATTGGGTGCAGGACGTGCGTCCGCGCCGCGGGACCTGGGCGGATTCCGTCGTGCAGCGGCTGAACGAGCTCGGCCTCGCCCGCGGCCGCATCGGCATGGACGGGCTCGCCGGCCCGCTCGACCCGGACGGCTGGCTGCCGCACAGCGTCTACAAGCGGCTGGAAGAGCTGCTTCCGCAGGCGCAATTCGTCAATCTCGACGACATGCTGGAATCGCTGCGCACCGTGAAGAGCGCAGAAGAGCTCGACATGCTGGCGCGCGCCGCGCGGTTGGGCGATCTCATGCTGGCCACCTGCCGCGATCGCGCACGCCCCGGCGTCAAGGAAGCGGAAGTGTACGGCGGCATGGTGGAGGCGATGATCGCCAACGGCGGCGAGGAGCCGACGCTGTTCCTGTGGGGATGCGACCGGCATCCCTATCCGCATCCGTTTCGCCTGCCGACGATGCGGCCGATGGAGCGCGGCGATCTCATCACCTGCGAGATTCATCCGAAGATCGGCGGCTACTTCACCCATGTCGAGCGCACCTTCTCGCTCGGGGAGGCGGAGCCCGAGCAGCGCAGGATCTACGAGGGCTGCCTCGCCGCCTACGCGGAAGGCATGAAGCACTTCGGCCCCGGCCGTCGGATCTCGACCGCCATGGACCGGGTGCGCGACGCCATTCACGAGCGCGGCCTCGGCATGTGTGAGACCGGCATTCACGGTCACGGGCTCGCGTCGCTCGAATATCCCCGCTACCGCCATCACGCGCTCAAGGCCGACCAAGAGGCGCTCAAGACCGTCGGCGACGAGTTCCGCCCGGGAATGGTATTCGCCTTCAACATCGATCTCTTCGATCCGTCATGGCACGAGGGAAAGACCGGCTGCGTGTTCGCGGAAACGGTGGTCATCACCGAAAGCGATGCGCGCCGGATGCATGATTATCCGATGGAATTCCAAACCATCGCAATTTGATACGGATGATGGCGATGACCGACAGCAAGCCCGACTATCCACCGATCCGCCGCGTCGTGACCGGACACGATGCCGGCAATGTTGCGAAGGTCCTGACCGACGGCCCCGCAGCCAACGCGAAGTATCCGGGCCCCGGCACGGTTTCCACGCTCATCTGGTGCACCGACCGCGCGCCTGCTGCGATCCCGGCGGGAGAGCAGGTCGAGGACATGGGCGCGCGCATTCTCGGGACCGCGCCGCCTGCCGGCGGCACGCGCTTCGCAGTGATCGACTTCCCGCCCGGCAACAAGCCGCATATGCACCGAACCGAGACGATCGACTATGTCATCGTCCTGCAGGGCGAAGTCGAGATGGACATGGACGATTCGTCGGTCACCTTGAGAGCGGGTGACATCATGATCCAGCGCGGCACCAACCACGCGTGGGCGAACCGCAGCTCAGCGCCGGCGCGCGTCGCTTTCGTCCTGATCGATGCGGAGCCGCTCGGGATCGGCAAGCCGGTGATGGGCGTGGCGAACGCCCGTTGAAGCGATGCTCGACTTTCGCAGCATCAGATTTTCCTTTCCAGGGCGCCGCGAGCAGGTCGAGGTGCTGCGCGACGTGACGTTTTCCTGCAGGGAGGACGAGATCGTCGCCGTGGTCGGGCCGAGCGGATGCGGGAAGTCGACCTTGCTCAGTCTTGCCACTGGCCTGCGCACCCCCACTGCCGGCGAGGTGTTGGTGGGCGGGCAGGCGGTACACGGGCAGGACTCCCGCCTCGGGATGCTATTCCAGCAGACGACGCTTCTCCCCTGGCGGTCGGTGGTCGAGAACGTGGAACTCGGTCTCGAGATACGGGGCGAGCCCAGGGGCGCACGTCGCTCGAAGGCGCTGGCGCTCATGAAGCAGTACGGGCTTGCCGGGTTCGAGCGCAAATATCCGCATGCGCTCTCCGGCGGCATGCAGAAACGCGCGGCGCTGGCGCAGACCTTGGCCATGGAGCCGAAGGTGCTGCTCCTCGACGAGCCGTTCGCGGCGCTCGATGCGCAGACCCGCGTCGTCATCCAGAACGACGTCGTCAAGATCTGTCGCGCGGGGAAGCGCACGATGCTGATCGTGACTCACGACATTGCCGAGGCGATCTCCATGGCGGATCGCGTGGTGGTGCTCAGCCGCCGCCCGGCGACGATCAAGGAGATCTTCGAAATCCCGTTCAGCCGGGGCGCGGTCAGCGTCGCGGATGTTCCGAGCATGACCGAGTTCGCCACCTACTTTAAGCGCATCTGGGATGCCCTCGACATCAGCATCACCGGCATGGGGGCGGCTGCATGAATGCCGGGACGTTGCATACGGTGCTGGTCAACCTCGGCCGCGCCGCCGTTCTGCTCGTGATCCTGGTCGGAACCGAGCTCGGCGTGCGCTACGGCGTGATGAGCCAGCTGTTCTTTTCCAGTCCGAGCGAAATCTTCGAAGCCCTCCGGACCCAGCTGGGGCAGGGCACGTTCCTGCCGAATGTCGGCATCACCGTGTTCGAGACTCTACTGGGGCTTGTCGCCGGCTCGCTCGCGGGGATGGCCGTGGGCCTCCTCCTGCCCCAGATGCGGATCCTGTCGCACGTGTTCGAGCCGTTCCTCATGGTGCTCAACGGCATTCCGGTCATCGTGATCGCGCCGCTGTTCATCCTGTGGCTCGGCCTCGGCATCCTCTCGAAGATCGGGATCAGCGTCTACATCGTGTTCTTCGCGATGTTCATACCCGTCTACACTGCCTCGCTCCGGCTCGAGACGACGTTCGTCGACGCCTTGCGCGTGATGGGCGCGAGCCGCAGCCAGATCTTCTGGAAGGTCGTGGTGCCGTCCTCGCTTGCGAGCGTCTATACCGGTCTGAAGATCGGCTCGGGCCTTGCCTTGATCGGGGCGGTGATCGGCGAGTTCGTCGCCTCGCGCTCCGGCCTCGGCCACATGATCCTCTACGCCTCGGGTACGCTGGACACGCCGGGGCTCTATCTCGGCATCATCACGCTCGCCGTGTTCGCGGCGGTCTTGAGCTTCGCCATCGACGCGATCGGGCCGCTGCTGGTCCGTTGGCGTTTCGCGGACGAGAAATAGGTGCGGCAAGCGCTTCCTCTCCGGAAGAACGACATCTGAAAGAGCGACATCTGGAACGATAAAGGCAAGTGACACGGAGGAATACGCCATGCGACGATCGATCGTTCTGGCCTCGGCTATTACAGCTCTTGCGCTTCACCTGCCCCAGGCGGAGGCCGCTGACGCGGTCAAGATTGCGCTGCCGGTCGCCTCGCTTGAGTCGATGCCAATCTACGTGGCGCAGGAGAAGGGCCTGTTCAAGAAGCACGGCGTCGACGTCGACGTGATCACCAGCCGCGGTGGCGGCGAAGCGATGAAGGCCTATCTTGCCGGCGAGGTGCAGATCGTCGCGACCGGATTTCCCGAGGTGGGGCTGATGCGGGCAAAGGGCGTGGATGTGGAATTGTTCTTCGCCCAGACGGCGCGCGTGCCCTTCGCCCTGATTGCCCGCAAGGATATTGCGATCAAATCGGTCGCGGACCTCAAGGGCAAGACCATTGCCGTCACCAGCCCCGGCTCGCTCACCGCCAACCTTGCCCGCTATTTCGTCAAACAGGCCGGGCTCGATCCTGATCGGGACGTCAGCGTGGTGTCGGTCGGTGGCGGCGGCGAGATTCTCGGTGCGCTCAAGAGCAGCCGGGCCGACGCCGCCATGCTGTTCGAGCCGTTCGTCACCGTTGCCGTCCAGCAGGACATCGCGACCGTCGTCGTCGATGTGGCGGAGAAGCTCAACGCATTCTCGTCCTCGCCGCTCTCCACGAGCAAGGCGTTCACGGCGAAATCGCCCACGGAAGCAAAGGCGGTATTCGACGCCCTCGTCGAGGCCCTGAACTTCATACATGGCGACAAGGCGGGGACGCTCGAGATCGCGAAAAAGCAGTTTACCAGCGCCAATGCCGCGGTACTCGAAGCGGCCCTTGCCCGGCTGGACAAGGTCTATTCGCGCGACGGCAAGTTCGCGCGCGACAACATCGATCTGACCCAGAAGATCTCGGTCGACCTGAAGATCATGCCGCAGGCATATCCGTATGAAGAGGTCGTCGCGCCCATGGCGCGATGACGTCCGGGGTAGGATGCTGGCGCATCGGCGGCGGAGCCCGTAGCCCGCATGGAGCGAAGCGCAATGCGGGAGCCCTCGCGATGCGGCACGAACCCCGGATTGCGCTGCGCTCCATCCGGGCTACGCGCTGATTCTCACAGCCGCAGGGCGGCCTCGGGCGGCGTGAATTTCAGCTTGAGGGCCTCGGCGACCGCGCGGTGGGTGACCTTGCCTTCGTAGACATTCAATCCGGCGCGCAAATGTGCATCCTCGCCGAGCGCGCGGCGATAGCCCTTGTCGGCGAGCGCCAGCACGAACGGCAAGGTCACGTTGTTGAGCGCGAAGGTCGAGGTGCGGGCGACCGCGCCCGGCATGTTGGTGACGCAATAATGCACGACCTCGTCGACCGTGTAGGTCGGCGCCGAATGGGTCGTTGGTCGCGAGGTCTCGGCGCAGCCGCCCTGGTCGATGGCGATGTCGACGATGACGGAGCCCGGCTTCATCGCCTTGACGGTCGCGGCGGTGATCAGCTTCGGCGCCGCCGCGCCCGGCAGCAGCACCGATCCGATCACGAGATCGGCGCGGCGGCACAGCGTCTCGATGGCATCGCCGGTGGAGAAGACGGTGCGCACTCGCGCGCCCAGCTCCTTGGCGAGCCGGCGAAGTACCTCCGGATTGCGATCGACGACGGTCACCGTCGCGCCCATGCCGACGCTGATCACGGCGGCATTGCTGCCGGCAACGCCGCCGCCGAGAATGACGACGTCGGCGGGCGGTACGCCGGGAACGCCGCCGAGCAACACGCCGCGGCCGCCGTTCCCCTTCTCCAGGCAGTGCGCGCCGACGTGGGGCGCCATGCGGCCGGCGACCTCGGACATCGGCGTCAGCAAGGGGAGGGTGCCCTGCGGGCCCGTGACGGTCTCGTAGGCGATAGCGATGGCGCCCGAAGCCACCAGATCGGCGGTCTGCGCCGGATCGGCGGCGAGATGTAGATAGGTGAAAAGGACCTGGCCCGGCCGCAGCTTCTTGCGCTCGGCCGCGAGCGGCTCCTTGACCTTCACCACCAGCTCCGCGCGTGCGAAGACTTCGTCGGCATTGGCGACGATCTCGGCGCCGACCGCGCGGTAGTCGGCGTCGGTGAGCCCCGCGCCCGTGCCGGCACCCTTCTCGACCATGACCTCATGACCGTTGGCAGTGAGCTCGCGCACGGTCGAAGGCACCAGCCCGACGCGATACTCGCTGTCCTTGATCTCCCTCGGCACACCGACGCGCATGTCGCGTCTCCTTGCTCTAATCTTCGAGCTGGAGCGGAAGGCGGACGGGCTGCCCGGTCTTGACCGCATGTTCGATGGCGAGGGTGGTCTCGAGATTGACGCGCGCCTCGAGCGGTGTGCAGTGGACGGTCGGCGCGCCGGTCGCGAGATGATCGAGCCAGGCGCGGGTCTCGTTGCCGAGCGGTCCCCAGAAATCGCCGACCGCCCAGTCGCCGGCAGTGTTGCTGCCGAGGAACGCCATCTCGACCGCATGGTCGGGCACATAGGCGTGGGGAATGCCTTTCTCCGAGAAGAGGAGATGGTCCATGTGGTCGTCGTCGATGATCATGGTGCCTTCGCTGCCCAGGAGCTCGACGCGGTCCGATTGGCCAAGCGTCGGGTAGCGCGCGGGCAAGGCATAGCTGACGCCGAAGTTGATCACGGCGCCGTCGGCAAACGTCACGATCGCCCAGGTCACGTCATGGGCGCCGTAGCCGGCTTCCTTGAAGATGCCATGCTGGCCGCGCGCCACCACCTCGACCGGACGATTGCCTTCGAGAAACCAGCACATGAGATCGACGTAATAGGTGAGCACGTCGAGCACCGGCGTCGCATGCGGGTCGCGCTCGAGGATCGCGAAGGCTTGCGCGCGCGAGTTATAGACGCGCGCCAGGCCGCCCACGACCTTGCCGAGCCGCCCGTGCCGCATCTGCTCTTTGGCGCGCAGGAAGCATTCCTTGTAGCGGCGGCTGTAGCCGACGCGCAGCTCGCCCTTGGTCGTGCGCAAGGTGTCGAGAATCTTGTCGGCGTCCGCAAGCGAGAAGCCGATCGGCTTTTCCACCAGCACCGGCAGGCCGCGCGCCAGCGCCTTGAGGATCGGTTGTGTATGTTCCTGCTCGGGCGTCGAGACGATCACCGCGGTCACGTCGGGATGGTTGATCACCTCGTCATTGCTGGCGCTGTGCACGTCTGCTCCCGCTTGCTCCGCCAGCGCGCGGGCGCGCGCGGGGTCGCGATCGCAGATGGCGAGGAAGCGCACGGCCGGGTGCTTGGCGGCGAGCCGCGCCCGCAGCGTCCCGATGCGGCCGGCCCCGACCACCGCGATGCCGATGCTTTTGGATGGTTTCATCAGCTTGAATTTCCTTCCAGCCCACGCCCGTAGGGTGGGCACGGCGCGCTCGCGCGATTCCGTGCTGAGCGTGTGGATTCGCGCCTTTGCCCACCCTACGCATCTGGGGTTAATCGAACTTCCTTACCTCGTCTTTCAAATCGGTCCAAATCCTTGAATAGATATCGCGGAATTCGGGTGCGACCGCCAGCTCCGCGGGCGGCAGGCGTGGGCGTGGCAGCGGGATCGGAATGATCGATTTCACCCGTCCCGGCCGGTTGGTCGAGACCATGACGATGTCGGAGAGGAAGATCGCCTCGTGCAGATCGTGCGTCACGAACAGCACCGTGCGCTTGTTGCGCTCCCAGACTCCCAGAAACAGTTCCTGCAGTAGGAGCCGGGTCTGGCTGTCGAGTGCGCCGAACGGCTCGTCCATGAGCAGGATGTCGGGCTCGGTCGCAAAGGTGCGCGCCACCGCCACGCGCTGCCGCATGCCCTGTGACAGCTCGTGGCGATAGTGGCCCTCAAACCGCTCGAGCCCCACCCGGCGCAGCCATTCGCGCGCGATCTCGCGCCGGTTGGCGACGCCGCGGATCTCGAGCCCGAAAGTGACGTTCTCGATGGCGGTGCGCCAGGGCATCATGCCGTCGCGCGCGAACATGTAGCCGACGTCGTGGCGGATGCCGGTCACGCGCCGGCCGTCGACCTCGACCACGCCTTTGCTCGGCCGCATCAGGCCGGACACGATGTTGAGCACCGTCGACTTGCCGCAGCCGGATGGACCGACGATGGTCACGATCGCGCCTTCCGGCACGTCGAAGGTGAAGTCGGAGACGGCGACGACGGGCTCGCGATCGCGCGGGCGAAAGACGATGCCGACATCGGCCAAATGAATCTTGGCCGGTGTCTTCGCAATGGTGGCGGGGTCAGGCACTGGTGAGCGACGGTTTCCAGCGCAACAGGCGCGCTTCGATCTTGCGCATCATCAGGCTGAACAGCCACGCCACCACCGCGAGCATGATCAGGCCGGCGAATACGCCGGCGGTGTTGAAGCTCGCAGCGCTCGCGGCGATGAGATAGCCGAGCCCGTGATTGGAGGCGAGAATCTCCGCCACGATCACGCCCAGCAGCGAATAGGTGAGGCCGAGATTGAGGCCGGCGAAGATCCAAGGGAGGGCCGACGGGAACGTGACCTTCCAGAGGATATCGCGTTCGGAGGCGCCCATCAGGCGGGCGATGGTGAGGATATCGTTGTCGACGTTCTTGGCGCCGCCGAGCGTGTTCACCAGCAGGATGAAGAACACCAGCGTGAATGCGGTCACGACCTTGGCGAGCACCCCGATCCCGAACCAGAGAATGATCAGCGGCGCCAGCGCCACCCGCGGCAGGCTGTTGAGCGCCAGCACGAGCGGCGCCAGCACCTCGTCCCAGAACGGCGAGCGCGCCAGCAGGAGCCCGCAGATGATGCCGAGCGCAGACGAGACGACGAAGGCGATCAAGGCTTCGTAGACGGTGACCGCGACGTCGCTCAAGAGATTGCCGCTCTCGACGAGATGCCAAAGCTCCTGCACGATCAAGGTGGGCGCGCTGATCCAGAACGGGTCGACGAGGCCTACGGCCACGACCAGCTGCCAGAGGCCGAGGATTGCGCCGATCACCGCGATGCGTGCGAGGATCACGCGGCGGCGGTCGAGCGCTCCATCACCCGCTGCGTCGGGCGCCATCAAGTCGGTGTCCGCCGCCACGGTCAGTGGTCCGCGGCGTTGGGAAGCTCGCGCGGCATGAAGCCCTGCGCCACCACCTGCGACCAGGACACCGGCTGTGCGATGAGCTTGCCCGCCAGCAGCATCTGGCTGATGTTGGCGATGGCCTTGGGCGTGGCGAGGGGACTGAAGTTTTTCCGGTATTGGCCGAGATAGGCGCGCAGCAGATCGGGATCTATCCCGCGCATATAGGCTTGCGCTACCCCCACGATCTCGTCGGTGCGGTTGGGGTCCTGGATGTGCTGCTCGGCCTCGACGATGGCGTCCACGATCGCGCGCGCCACCTGCGGCTTCTCCTTGAGCGTCGAGCCGCGCGCGAACACGCCGTTATAGGCGAATTCACGGAACAGCTCGGGGCCTTCGCCGTTCTCGATGTTGAGGACGTGCTTGGCGATCTTCAGGCCGGTCACTGCCGCGGTCTGCGTCGGCTCGACCGCCATATTGGCGTCGATCACGCCGTTCCTAAGTCCGGCGAGCGCGGTGGTCGGATCGCCGACCGGCACGATGGTGACGTCCTTCTGCGGGTCGAGGCCGGCCTCGCGCAGCAGGAACCGCAGCGTCACATCGGTCGAGGCGCCGGGCGTGCTGATGCCGATTTTCAGGCCCTTGAGATCCGCGAGCATCTGCGGGTAGGGCTTGCCGGCATTGGGCGTCGGCACCTCGTTGCGCGCGATCACGCTGAACGGCGGGCGCGTGAGCGTGACGACCAGGAGCTTGACGTCCTGGCCCTTGCTGGTCACCGCGACGCCGTGCTCGATGGCGAACGCGCCGAATTCGGTCGAACCGCTGATCAGGATGTTGGCGACCTGGATGCCGGTGCCGTAGACGAGCTCGACCTCGACGCCGTGCTTCTCGAACAGCTTGAGATGCTGGGCGACGTAGACCGGGAAGCAGCAGAAATTGCTCTGGAAGGTCGACATCTTGACCTTCTCCGCGGCGGCGGCTGGCGTCGCCTCCAACGAGAGCACTATGCCGGCCGCACCGATCGCCGCAGCAAGTACGCGGGCTGTCCAGCCGCTGACGCTGCTCCTGCCGCCCATGATGTTCTCTCCCTGGTCATCCTGTTTGGTCTCTTATTGTCGTTTCTTCTAACCCACCCGCAGCATCGGAACATCGCGGCGATAGCGGCGGACGTGATCCTCGTCGACGTCGATGCCGAGCCCCGGGCGGTCGGATACTTCCACATGTCCGCGGTCGATGCGAATGGGTCGCGTCGTCACATCGTCGGCGAGCCCCGTATTGGAGAGTGTCAGTCCCCAGGCGATCTGCGGCAGCGCCGCAGCAATATGTGTGGCGGCTGCGCAGGCGATGCTGGATTCGCCGGTCTTGGCGGACACGTTCACATTGAGCCCGAGCGCCGCGCAGAGCCGTCCCGCTTCCATCGCGCCGCGCATGCCGCCGAGCTTGATGGTTTTCAGGCTCACGCCGCGCGCGGCCTTGTGCGCGTGGTGACGCCGGATGTCCTCGAGCGAATGGATGCTCTCGTCCGCGCCAATGGCAATTTTGCCGGCGGCGGCCGCCACCGCGGTCATGCCCGCGAGATCATCGGCGTGCACGGGCTGCTCGAAGAAATCGAGCCCGGCATCGGCGACCGCGCGCACGTATTGCAGTGCTTCGTCCTCGCTCCAGCCCTGGTTGGCGTCGGCGGAGATCAGCGCGTCCGGCCCGAGCAGCGCGCAAATGCGGCGAGTGCGCTCGGCATCGGCGAGCGGCTGATCGATCCCGACCTTGATCTTGAAGGCGGCATAGCCTTCCGCTTTCTTCTTCTCCGCCTCGCGCAGGTCGGATGCGAGTTCGCCGGTGCTGATGACGCCGAGGATGGCCATGCGGCTGCGCTGCTTGCCGCCCAGCAACGCGTAGGCCGGCCGGTCGGTGGCGCGGCCGACGAGATCATGAACCGCCATCTCGATCGCGGCCTTGGCGGCGCTGTTGCCGTACATGCGACCGCCCATCGCCGCCACCGTGCCGGCAATGTCTTCCGCCGGTCGACCCTCGACGGCCGGCAGGAGATACCCGATCGCGGCCATCATGCTCTCGACCGTCTCGCCGGTCATGGTCGGCGCGGACGCGGCCTCGCCCCAGCCGACGACGCCATTGTCGCCTTCGATGCGCACCAGCACGTTGTCCGCCTGCCGGATCTCGACGCCGGCCATGAACACCGGCTTCGTCATGGGGAGGCTGACCGCGATCGGCTCGACGCGCTTGATCTTCATGGGTCGGTTCCTCGGCTTAGCTCTTGTGCCCTTCGAGCTCGACGAGCGCTCCCAGAAAATCGCCGGGATGAATGAACGCGATGCGCTCGCCGTCGACATTGTGCTGCGGCTTGCCGTCGCCCAGCACGCGCACGCCGTTGCAGGCCATGTCGCGCGCGGTGGTTTCGACATCGTCGACGCTCAAGGAGAAATGGTGGATGCCGCCCTTGGGGTTGCGTGCGAGGAACTTGGCGACCGGCGAATCCTGCCGTGCCGGCTCCATCAGCTCGATCTTGGTGGCGCCGAGCTCGATATAGGCGAGCCGCACGCCCTGTTCGGCGTTCACCACGCGCGGCCCGACCTGCAGGCCATATTTTTCCGCGAGCTCGCGCGCCGCCGCTTCGATATCAGGCACGACGATCGAAATATGGCTCAGCCCGGTGATCATGCCATCCTCCTTATCGGCTCCAGCACTGAACCGAGGCTGGCTCGGTCTGCTCCTTCGCCTGGTTCTTCACGGGGAGAGGGGTGGGGTGAGGGGCTTTCTTAGGTTTTTTCAGATCACTTTCTCCCGCCGCAGTTCCGCAATCGCCTTCTCATCCAATCCAAGCTCGCCGGCCAGTATTTCATCGCTGTGCTGCCCGAGCGTCGGCGGCGCGCGGCGCACCGAGCAGGCGGTGTCGGAAAACTTGAACGGAATCCCGAGCATCTTCAAGGTGCCGATGACGGGGTGCTCGACCGTCTCCACCATCTGGCGGGCCGCCGTGTGGGGGTCGTCGAGCGCCTCGGCGACCGAATTGATCTTGCCGCACGGCACGCCCACTGCCATGAGCTTCGTCAGCCAGGCCTCGGCCGGACCGTGCGCGAGCGCCGCGTTGATGAGGCCGTCGATCGCGACCCGGTTCTCGACCCGCGCGCGATTGCTGTCGAAGCGCGGATCTTGCGCCCATTCCGGATGCCCGAGCACCTCCGCACAGCGGGAAAATTGCCGCTCGTTGCCGATGCCGATCGCCACCATGGCGTCCGCCGCCTTGTACGTGGTGTAGGGCACGATGCTGGGATGGCCGTTGCCGAAACGGCCGCCATTGCGGCCGGCGGTCAGATAGTTCTGCGCGACGTTGATCAGCATCGCCAGCGAGCTCTCGTAGAGCGACACCTCGACCTTCTGGCCTTTGCCGGTGTGATGGCGGGCATTGATCGCGGCGAGGATGGCGTTCGACGCGAACAGGCCGGTACAGACGTCGACGATCGCGACGCCGTATTTCGTCGGGCCGCCGTCGGGCTCGCCGCAGATGCTCATCAGGCCCGACTCCGCCTGCAGGATGAAGTCGTAGCCGGGCAGCGCTGAGCGCGGGCCGCTCGCGCCGTAGCCGGTGATGGAGCAGCGCACCAGCCGCGGCGCGTGCGCATCGAACCACGCCGGCGTGAAGCCCCACTTCTCCAGCGTGCCCAGGCGGAAATTGTCGATCAGCACGTCGGCTTTCTCGATCAGCCCGGCGAGAACTTTCTGCCCGGCCGGCGCCGCCATGTTGAGGGTGAGCGAGCGCTTGTTGCGGTTGATGCCGAGGAAATAGGCGGCCTCGCCGCCAGCGAAAGGCGGTCCCCAGCTGCGCGTATCGTCGCCCTTTTCGGGTGGCTCGACCTTGATCACCTCGGCGCCCATGTCGCCGAGCATCATGGCGCAGAGCGGGCCTGCCAGAATGCGGGTCAGGTCGACCACGCGGATCCCGGCAAGCGGGCCAGTTGCAGCTTCAGTCATGGCTTACATCTTCCTTCGCATCGAGGGTGGCGCATTGAGGTCCTTGGCGCAGCCGTCGAGATAATCTTCGACCTCGCGCTTGTTGCGCATGCGGAATTTCTGGAAATCGGGCTTGCGGCCTTCGAGGAACGCATCCATGCCTTCGAGGCTTTCCTCGGAGCCCCAGACATGGGCCAGAAGCTCCATGCCGTGCTGCCAGGACGCATAGAGCAGGTCGGACTCGAAGTTCAGGCTCTTCTTGGTCATGCGCAGCGTCTGGGGACTGTGCCCCTTGATGGTCTCGCACCAGACGAGGGTTTCCTTCAACAGGTCTTTCTGCGGCACGCATTTGTTGATGAGGCCGATCTGCGCCGCCTCCCTGGCGTCGAAGCGCCGTGCGCAAAAGATCATCTCGCGCGCCAGCCGTTCGCCGATGATGCGCGGCAGGTATTGCGTGGCGCCGACCGTGGGACAGGCGCCGACCCGCGCCCCGGTCTGCCCCAGCACGGCGTTCTCCGACGCGATCACGAGGTCGCACCATAGTGCAAGCTCGTGGCCGCCGCCCATGCACCAGCCGTTGATCATAGCGATGACCGGGATCGGCAGGCCGCGGATGGTCATGGCGAGGCCCTGCATGCGGTCGTTCCACATTGCGCCGTTCACCCAGGTGAGGCGCTTCATGGCGTAGAAATCGCCGCCCGCCGAAAACGCCTTGTCGCCGGCGCCGGTCACGACCGCGCAGGCGATCGAAGGGTCTTCGCGCGTCGATTTCAGCGCGTCGATCAATTCGTCGAGCGTATGCTCGCGGAACGCGTTGAGCACGCGCGGCCGGTTGATCGTGACCCAGGCGACCTGGTCTTTCACCTCGTAGATAATGTCGCCATAGGGTCGCGCGTTTGCGCCGCTGCGTTTCTTCGTGGCGGGCTTTTTGGCCGCAGGCTTCTTCGCCATGTTGTTCTCGCTGTATGACTGACTAAGGGCGGGAGTTGTTGATTATTGGCTGAGCTTGAGGTCGATGTCAGCCACCAATTGCTTGTGCAGATCGAGCTGCTCGCGGATGAAAGCTGCAAATTGCTGTGGACTGCTGCTGGCGGGCTCGATCCCCTGCACGCGCAACCCGGCAACCACGTCGGGGCTCACGGTTGCTTGCGCGACCGCGCCGCTCAAGGTGGCGACGATCTCGGCGCTGGTGGCGGACGGCGCCATCAGCCCGAACCAACCGACCGCCTTGTAGCTCGGCTGTCCCGCCTCGCGCATGGTCGGCACGTCGGGAAGCGAAGGCGAGCGCACTTCGCCGCTCACCGCCAAGGGCTTGACCAGGCCCGCCTCGATGAACGGCACCATGCCGGCGATCGGCCCGAAATAGAACTGCGCCTCGTTCGCCATGGTGGCGGTCATCGCGGGCGCGCCGCCCTTGTAGGGAACATGGATGGTGTCGTTCTGGATTCTCGCCAAGGCGACGAACATGGCGACCGCGAAATGGCTGGTCGAGCCGGGACCGCCCGAGGCGTAATTGAGCTTGCCCGGCTGCGCCTTCGCGAGCGCGATGAGCTCCGACACGCTGCCGACCGGCAGCGCCGGGCTCACCACCAGCACGTTCTGCACCAAAGCGAGCAGCGAGATCGGTGCGAAATCCTTGATCGGATCGTAGCCGAGCTTGGGTGTCACGACCGGCGCGAACGAGTGCGTCGAGACCGAGCCGGCGAGCAATGTGTAGCCGTCGGGCGCCGCGTGCGCGACCGCTTCGGCGCCGATCTTGCCGCCGGCCCCGCCGCGGTTGTCGATCACGAAGGCGGCGCCGAGGATCGCCGACAGTTTCGCCGCGATGACGCGCACGATGGTGTCGTTGGCGCCGCCGGCAGGATTGGGCGAGATCAGCCGCACCGCGTGGTCCGGATACGTTTCCGCTCGCGCGTGCTCGACAAATAGCGTGAAAGCGAACAGCAGGGCCATACCAACGCGCATTCGACGCTCTCGCTTCTCGCTTCCTCACGTTTTCGTGGCATCATAGGCGCGGCGTGTCCGGGCGAGCAAGCTTACGACAGGCGTGCAGTGCAACAGAAGGCAAGCGCAACATGCAAGATCTGATAGCGCGTGCGGTCGAGGCCGGGCGCTTCCTCAAGCAGCGCAACGAAACCATCGTGGTTGCGGAGTCCTCGACCGGCGGCCTCGTTTCCGCGGCGCTGCTGGCGATGCCGGGCGCATCCGCCTACTTCCTCGGCGGCCTGGTCGTCTACACCCAGACTGCGCGACGCGCGCTCCTCGACATCGGGGATCTCGCGGCGCTCGGCATGCGCGCCTCGACCGAACCCTATGCGCGGCTGCTGGCGCAAACGGCACGGCAACGTCTCTCCGCCACCTGGGCCTTGGCCGAAAGCGGGGCGACCGGTCCGACCGGCAATCGCTATGGCGACGCCGCCGGTCATTGCTGCCTCGCCATCTCCGGAGCGCCGAACGGCGGATCGATCGAGCGCGCCATCACGCTCGAAACCGGCAGGGGCGACCGCGTTGCCAACATGCGCGCCTTTTCTGCGGCCGCGCTCGACCTGCTGCTCGACATGCTCGCCGGCAAGTCGGTCTGAACGCGCCGCCCCGCAGGCTATCTCATCTTACCCCAATGACCATGCGGGCCAGTGCCATGCGCAGCACCTCGATCGAGCCTTCGGTGATCATCATGCTGCGCTGGTCGCGAAAGAAACGCTCGATCGGCAGCTCCTTCGAGAGCCCGATGCCGCCGTGGATCTGCATGCAGCGATCGGCCGCCCAGAACGAGCGCTCGTCGCCGAAAATCTTCACCATGAAGGCTTCCTCGCGGCAATCCTCGCCGCGGTCGAACTTCCATGCCGCGTGGTGCACCATGAGGCGCAGCTTGTGCGCGTCCATGTGGATGTCGAGGATCGGCCACTGGATGGCCTGGCGCTGCGCGAGCGGCACGCCGAAGGTCTTGCGCTGCTTGGCATAGGCGATGCTGAGCTCCAGGCAGCGTTCCATGACGCCGAGGCTGCGCGCGCCATGGCGGATGCGGCCCGCGTTGATCCAGGATTGCGCCAGGCCGAAGCCGTCGCCTTCCTTGCCGATGAGATTGGTGACTGGCACGCGCACGTTCTCGAACACGACTTCGCAAGGCTTGTCGTCGATCATGAGATCGTAGGAGGCGGCGACGCGCACGCCGGGCGTGTCCATGTCGACGAGAAAGCCCGAGATGCCGCCACGGGCGCGCTTCTCGGGATCGGTCAGCGCGAAGACCTGCGCGAAATCCGCCTCATCGGCGTTGGTGATGAAACGCTTCACGCCGGTGATGACGTAATGGTCGCCGTCGCGCACGGCCGTGGTGCGCATGGCGGCCGGATCGGAGCCGGCATCGGCTTCGGTCTGGGCGAAGCAGGACAGCTTCTCGCCCCTGATCACCGGCATGAGATATTTTTCGCGCGCCTCGCCTTCCAGCTTGTAGAGGATCGGGCTCACCGGCGGCCCGAAGATGTTGATGGCGCGCGACGGCAACGCGGTCGTGCGCGAGATCTCGCTCCACACGATCACCTTCGCCGCCATGCCGAGCCCGAGCCCGCCGAATTCCTCCGGAACGTCGTAGAGCCACAGGCCCAGCGCCTCCGACTTGCTGCGCAGGCGTTTGGGCAGCTCCTTCTGCATCTTGACGTCGTCGACGACTTCGCGCTCGAGCGGGATCAATTCCCGATCGACGAACCGGCGAACGTTCTCTTTCAACAGGCGCAGCTCTTCCGGCAGCTCGAAGTCCATTCAGCTTTCTCCGTGGTCTAGTTGCCCCGGCGCCGGCAATTCAGCGTTGCCGTGGAGGCGGCAGACGATAAAGCTCGCCGTATTTGCCGCGCAGGTAGGCGAGATACGGCTGCATGCTCAAGGGGCCGCCGGTCGTGCGCTCGATCAGCTCGTTGGGCTCATACTTGCGGCCATGCCGATAGATGTTGTCGCGCAGCCAGGCGTGCAGCGTGGCGAACTTGCCCTGTTCGGTATCGTGCGGGATATCGGGCCGCGCCTTGAAGGCGGCGGCATAGAACTGCGCGCTGAGAATGTTGCCGATGGTGTAGCTCTGAAATCCCCCGCCGATGCCGCCGGAATACCAGTGCACGTCCTGCATGCAACCGTCACGGTCGTCGGGCGGCGCGATGCCGAGATCGGCCTCCATGCGCTCGCGCCAGGCTTCCGGCAGATCCTTGACCGCGAGACTGCCCTCGAGCAGTCGGAGCTCCAGGTCGAAGCGCAGCATGATGTGGAGATTGTAGGTCAGCTCGTCGGCGTCGGTGCGGATGAGCGAGCGCTCGACCTTGTTGATGGCGCGGTAGAAGGTCTCCAGCGGAACAGACCCAAACTGGTCGGGAAACACCTTCTGCAGCGCCGGATAGAAGCTCGCCCAGAACCGGCGGCTGCGCCCGACCACATTCTCCCAGAGCCGCGACTGGCTCTCGTGCACGCCGGAGGACGTCCCCGATGCGAGCGGGGTGCCCTCGAGCGCGGTGCTGACACCCTGCTCGTAGAGCGCATGTCCGGTCTCGTGCACGGTCGAGAACAGCGCCTGGCCGATGTCGTTCTCGTCGACGCGAGTGGTGATGCGCACGTCGCCGACCGAGAACTTGGTGCAGAACGGATGATGGGTCTTGTCGAGCCGGCCGCGCCGGCGGTCATAGCCGATCCGCTCGACGACGGAGAGGTTGAAATCGAGCTGGCGCGGCTCGGCAAAAGATCCGTGCAGGCAGCCGTCGTCGATCAGCGCCTGCTCGGCAACCGCATGCACGATCGGCACGAGTTCGCTGCGCAGGTCGGCAAAGAGCTTGCGAACCAGGGCGGTGGTCATGCCGGGGTCGGCATCGTCGATCAAGGGATCGGCGATGTCCTTATAAGGAGCGAAGAAGCCGGCGTATTCCCGGGCGAGCGCGATGGTCTTTTCGAGGAACGGCAGCATGCGCGCGAAGTCATTTGCCGGCCTCGCCCGCGTCCACGCGTCATAGGAAGCGGAGCCGAGCGCGTTGGCGCGCGCGACGAATTCGGGAGGAACCTTGATCGCCTTCTCGAAGTCGCGCCTGGCGACGCGGACGAGGCTCGCATCGTCGGAATCGTAGGGCAGGCGATCCGCATAGGGCGCAAGCTCGTCGAGAAGCTTGCCGAGCGCGGGGTCGACGGAGCGCTCATGGCTGAGCTTGCCCAGCATGGCGCCCTGGCGCGCCCGCGCGTCGGCGCCGCCCTCGGGCATGTAGGTCGCCTGGTCCCAGCCGAGGAGGGCGCCGGCCGCGCGCAGATCGCTGATCTCACGCAAGCGGTGCTTGAGCTCTTCGAGCTTGGCTTCAGGCGCGCGGCGGTTGTGCGCATTCTTGCTTGGCGCCGGGCGCGTCTTTGTCGCGCGGCGGGCGTGTTGTTTTGATTTGGTCATGACTGATACTGGACCACACACGCCGGATTTTGGAAAGGGTGGCGCGCTCAGCGTTGGCCGAGCTGCGCCATGGCGTAGTCCACGTACTGATAGTCGATGACCTTGGAAAGCTCGGCGCGGTCTGCTGCAGCGCTACAGCAGGCAGCCCTGCAGAAAGCCGATCAGTTGCGGCGATGCGATCGCGGTCGTGGCCGGGTTGGCAGCAGGTGCGTTACGGTGCATGAAGCCGTGCTCGGCATCGGGATAGTATTGCCAGATCGTCGGCGCCGCGCGCTTGCTGAGCGTCTCCTTGAGCGCGGCGTAGGTCTCGGGGCTCGCGACATGATCGTGTCCGGGTTGCAGGATGTGCACCGGGCAGCCGATGCCGGCGGCGAGCGCGAGCGCATCCTGCTCCTGGTTGGGAAGTCGCGGCATGTCGATCGAGGGATAGCCCGCGGCGCATGCCTTGATCCGCTGGTCTTGCGCCGCAACCATCAGCGCGTATCTCCCGCCGAGGCAGAAACCCAGCACGCCGATCGAGGCAAGTCGCAGCTCTCCCTGCATGTAGTCGGTCCACTTCTTGACGGTGGCATGCATCCCGGCATCGCTGAGCTTGCGCGCGCGACGCTTCGACTCCTCGTAGTCGGTCGTGAGCGGCAGCCCCTCGTAGTGGTCCCACACTGCGGCGGCGAGGCCGGCGCGGGCCAGCGTCTCGGCATAGCCGCGGACGAAGGCGTTGACCCCGAAAATGGTCGGCAGGATGACGACGCCTGCCCTGGTGGGAGCGTCCGGCTGCGCGAGAAAGCCGAACAGGCCGGATTGATTGATGTCCTGGGACCTGGGTGACATGACGACCTCTTTCGCGTTTTCCTCGAATGCTGTCATTTCGCGGCCATTATTCCGCAGCGACGGACTTTCGCAGCACGGCGTTGACGGCGGGCATCACCTTCTCTGCCATCAGCTCCATGGACTTGCGGCCGAGCGCCGGGTCGGCCCAGTCCTTGCCGCAGTAGAGCAGCGTGCCGAAATCGCCGACCCGCTCGTGCAGTTCGAGAATGCGGTCGACCACGCGATTCACGCTGCCGCGAATGACGATATTGTCGAAGATGTAGTCGAAGGTGATGTCATTGTCCGGCATCTCGGGATGCGACTTGAAGGAGAGCATGCGCTTCCCTTTTTTCAGCTTCTCCGTCAGCTGGCTCATATAGAAGCGATAGGGGCTCGCGGGGTCGTCGCCGCCATAGGCCTTCGCCACCTTGTCGTCCTCGGCGACGAAGATCGACCGCGCGATCCGCCAGTTCGCGCGATCGGGCTTGTGCCCGCCCTCGACGCAACCTTTGGCGTAATTCGCCCACTGGCTCTTGAGGCAATTGGGATGGAGGAAATGCGAGGAGATCGGCCACCAGCCGCGCTTGCCGAGCGCGATCAGGCCTTTGGAGTCGGGGTCGGTGGCAGTGCCGGCGATCGGCGGGTGCGGCTTCTGATAGGGCTTGACCACGTCGCCGATGCCGATCTCCGGCCACAGCGTCTTCACCGTGGAGATCGTCCAATATTTCCCCTTCAGATCGATCGGCGCGGTTCCGGCCCAGAGCGCAAGAATATGATCGATCGCTTCCGCGAACATGGCGTTGCGATCGGCGTCGAGGAGCCCGAGCGCTTCGGCGTCCGAGCGCAGCACGCCCGCGCCGATTCCGAGGATGAAGCGGCCTTCGAACAGATTGTCCAGCATCGCGGCGTTCGAGGCCACCACCACCGGATGGCTGTGCGGCAGGTTGACGACCGCGGTGCCGACTTTCATCTGCGAAGTGACGCCGAGCAGCGTCGCGATGAACATCATGCTGTTGGGAATGTTCTCGGCCGCATCGGTCAGGTGCTCGCCGCAATAGCCTTCGGTATAGCCCAGGCGATCGGCGAGGATGAAGGCTTCGCGGTCTTCCTTGAGCGTGGCGGCGTAGCTGCGTGCCGGGGGATGCACCGGCATCGTGAAATAACCGAGCTTCATGATGGGTTCTCTCCCGGCGCCGACAGCGCGCGACCGCATTCTTGTCTTGCCGGTAGCGTTGCACAAGAGCCCTCGCATGCCTGTAGCCCGGATGGAGCGTAAGCGAAATCCGGGGCCTTGCTGTACGGCGAGGACGTCCCGCATTCCGCTGCGCTTCATGCGGGCTACAGATGGAAGCAATCTTGGCGTGTGGCAGGAAGCGCGGATGTTCATGCTAGCTTGCCGCGGAGCTTGGCGGAGTTGTTGGGGGAGTTGTTGATGGCGCTGCGCAATGGAAAGCAATTCATCGAGGGGCTGCGGCTGAACCCGCGGGAGGTCTGGGTCGCCGGCCGGCGGGTCGATGACGTCACGGCCGATCCGGCGTTTCGGCGGCCCGTGCAATCGGTCGCCGACCTCTATGACCTGCAGGCCGAGTCCGCGCACCGCGAGGTCATGACCCATGTCGGCGAGCACGGGCCGGCCGGCACGTCATTCATGATGCCGCGCACACCGGCCGACCTCGTGAAGCGCCGGGAATCGATGAAGATCTGGGCCGACGCCACCTTCGGCATGGTCGGCCGCTCCCCCGACTATCTCAACACGGTGCTGATGACCTGGGCCGAGGGCGCGGATTTCTTCGGCCAGCGCGGCGCGCGCTTTGCCCAGAATGTGCGCGACTACTACGCCTATTGCCGCGACCGCGATCTGTTCCTCACCCACGCCATCGTCAACCCGCAGACCGATCGCTCGAAGGCCTCGCATCAGCACGAGGACGCCTTCGCCCATCTCGGCGTGGTCGACGAAACCAAGGACGGCCTGATCGTGCGCGGCGCCAAGATGCTGGCGACCCATGGCCCGACCGCGGATGAGCTCCTGGTCTATCCGCAGCCCGGCATCCGCGAAGGCGAGGAGCGCTACGTGCTCGCCTTCGGTATTCCGGCATCGACACGTGGGCTGCGATTCATCTGCCGCGAACCCTTCGATACCGGCACCCAGTCGGAATGGGATCATCCGCTCGGCGCGCGCTTCGAGGAGCCCGACGCGGTCTGCGTGTTCGATGATGTGCTGATCCCGTGGGAGCGCCTCTTCCTCTACGGCGACGTGAAGATGGGCAATACCCTCTTTGCGCAAGCAAGTCTCCGCAATCACACCGGCCATCAGACCGCTGTCCGCGGCCTGGCGAAATGCCAATTCGTGACCGGCGTCGCCATCGCGATGACGCGCGCGGTCAAGAGCGATGTGTTCCTGCACGTGCAGGAGCAGCTCGGGGAACTGCTCGGTTATCTCCAGCTGATCGAGGCCGCGATCCTGATGTCCGAGCAGAAAGCCGAGCCCACCGGGCGCGGCGCGCTACGCCCGGCCTATGCGCCGCTGCAGGCGCTGCGCTATCACCTGCCGAAGATGTACGAGCGCATGGTGCAGGTCACGCAGGTGCTGAGCGCCGGCGGATTGCTGATCAATCCGATGGAGGCGGACCTGCGCTCCGCCATCGGTCCCGACATCGCGCGCTACTATCGCGGCGCTGGCGTCGCTGCGGAAGAGCGCATCCACCTTTCCAAGCTCGCCTGGGACGTCACCGGCACGCAGTTCGGTCAGCGCATGCTGCAATACGAACGCTACTATGCCGGCGACCCCGTGCGCGTCGGGGCCAACTACTATCTCGATCACGACGTCGCGCCGCTCCTCGCCCAGGTGCGGCGCGCGTTGAAGACGTAATCGGGCCCGCTACGTAAATCTCCGTGCGCCGGTGATGGCGCCGAGCGCCGCGTTCGCCACCTGGCGGTCCTCCTCGCCGGTGCCGGAGCCCACGCCGATGCCGCCGATGACGTGGCCGTCGACGATGATGGGCAAGCCGCCCGGCAGATTGATACGTTTTCCCCGCGTGGCGACGGCGAGCTTGATGTCGATGCCGGCCGCGATGTCGCCGGTCGGGACGCCGTAGGACGCCGCGGTCATCGCCTTCATCAACGAGGTGTCGATCGATTGGGAGAACGCCCCGTCCATGCGCGCGAAGGCGAGCAGGTGCCCGCCCGGATCGACGATCGAGATGCATTGCGGCACGCCCATTTCCCTCGCTTTTGCCATCGCGGCATGCAGGAGCTTCATTGCTCCGTCCGACGAAAGCTTCAGCGAAGGTGCCGTATCTGCCATGGTCTACCCCTTTCCCACTTGTTGCACGTGATAGCCCGCGACCTTCTGGTAGCGCTCGAAGATCGCGCGCAATTCGTCCTGGCCGATGACGTCCTCGAGCCGGTCGAAACGTTTGCCGCCGGTGCGCTGCTCCACGGTATCGACGATGACGTTGGGTGGCGCCGAGCGGTTCTGCAGCACGATGCGGCTCGTCGCCGGCAAGCGCGCGGCTTCGTAAGCTTTCATTGCAGCTGCTGGATCGCCCTCGCTTGCCAGGAGCCGCGCCAAGGTCGCGGCATCGATGATCGCCTGCGCGCCGCCGTTGCCGCCCTGCGGATACATGGGATGCGCGGCGTCGCCCAGGAGCGTCACGCGGCCGAAGCTCCAGCGCGCGAGCGGATCGCGGTCGACCATGGGATAGGAGAGGATCAGCTCCGCGTCGCGCATCATCGCCGGCACGTCGAGCCAGTCGAAATGCCAGTCCTGGTACACCGGCAGGAAATCCTCGAGCCGCCCCGGCTTGTTCCAGTCGACCGGTGCCGCGACTTCGCGCTCGATCTCCGCCACCCAGTTGACCAGGTGGCGCCCCGCCGCATCGATGCGGTTGCGGATCGGATAGATGATCAGCGTGGAATGGCGCGCGCCGATGCGGGCGATGCTCGCGCCGGTAAGGTACGGCACCATCCGCGTCACTCCGCGCCACAGATTGGTGCCGCGGTAAACGAACGCGCCTTCGTCGGGGTAGTATTGCGCCCGCACCGCCGAATGGATGCCGTCGCAGGCCATCAGTGCGTCGCCCGCTTGCGGCGCGAGTGTCGTGCCATCAGGCGCGGCGAAGCTCGCGGTGACGCGCGCGTCGGTCTGTGCGATGCCCGTGCAGCGCCAGCCGGTGATGAAGTTGCCCGGTCCTAATCTCTCGCGCACGGCATCGAGCAGGACCTGGTGCAGGTCGGCACGGTGAATGGAGAAATGCGGCCACTGGTGCCCGGCCGCCAATCCCCACGGCTCGCGATAGACCAGCTGGCCGTGGCGGGTGAAGAAGGCATAGTCCTGCGGCGCGCAGGCCACCGCCGCGAGCGCGCCCTCGAGCCCGAGCGCGCTCAGCTCCTTCACCGCGTGCGGCCCGAGATTGATCCCGACCCCGAGCGGTCGGATGTCGGGAGCCGCCTCGAAAATGCGAATGCGCGTAGTCGGCTTCGCCGCATGGACGGCGAGCGCCAGCGTCAACCCGCCGATGCCGCCGCCGACGATGAGAAGTTCCAAGACCCCGCTCCGAACCGACTTCTTATCTGGTATGACACGAACTCGGCGTCCTGGGGAACCGCCTAAATGGCGGTTCCAGCAGCTCATCAGGGTGCAATATTGCTGGGCGATCAAGGACGTGCATTAATCCGGCCAGCCACCTTCGAGTGCGGCTCGACGTGGCGCAAACTTGACGTAGCGGAAGCTTCTGCGAGACCGACGGCCATGCGCGTGAACGATATCCGTGGATTCGACTTCGGCCTGGGCGAGACCGCCGACATGCTGCGCGACAGCGTGCGCGACTTCGCCGCCGACAAGATCTCCCCGCGCGCCGACGAGATCGACCGCAGCAATGTCTTTCCACGCGATCTCTGGCCGGAGCTCGGCAAGCTCGGTGTGCACGGCATCACCGTGGAGGAGGAATGGGGCGGGGCAGGGCTCGGCTATCTCGAGCACTGCGTCGCAATGGAGGAAATCTCGCGCGCGTCCGCTTCGGTCGGGCTGTCCTACGGTGCGCATTCCAACCTCTGCGTGAACCAGCTCCGCCGTAACGGCACCGACGAGCAGAAGCGGCGCTTTCTGCCCAAGCTCATTTCCGGCGAGGATGTGGGCGGGCTTGCGATGTCGGAAACCGGCGCCGGCTCCGACGTGGTGTCGATGAAGACCCGCGCGGAGAAGAAGGGCGACCGTTACATCCTCAACGGCAGCAAGATGTGGATCACCAACGGCCCGCAAGCCGAGACCTTGGTGGTCTATGCCAAGACCGATGCGGACGCCGCGGCGCGCGGCATCACGGCCTTCCTGATCGAGAAGGGTTTCAAGGGATTTTCCACCGCGCAGAAGCTCGACAAGCTCGGCATGCGCGGCTCCGACACCAGCGAGCTGGTGTTCCAGGATTGCGAGGTGCCGGCCGAGAACGTGCTGGGCGACGTCGGCGGCGGCGTCGCCATCCTGATGTCGGGGCTCGACTACGAGCGTGTGGTGCTGGCGGCAGGGCCGCTCGGCATCATGCAGGCCTGCATCGATGTGGTGATGCCTTATATCCATGAGCGCAAGCAGTTCGGCCAGGCGATCGGCGAATTCCAGCTGGTGCAGGGCAAGGTGGCCGACATGTATGTCGCGATGAATGCTTGCAAGGCTTATGTCTATTCGGTCGCCAAGGCCTGCGACCGCGGCGAGACCACGCGCGAAGACTCCGCCGGCGCCATTCTCTATGCCGCCGAGAACGCCACCAAGCTTGCGCTCGACGCGATGCAACTCCTGGGCGGCAACGGCTACATCAACGACTATCCGACCGGGCGATATCTTCGCGATGCCAAGCTCTACGAGATCGGCGCCGGCACCAGCGAAATCAGGCGCATGCTGATCGGCCGGCAATTGTTCGACAAGACGCGCTGACGATCGAGATGACCGCGCTCCCATCCGCCATCGACTCGACCACGGACGATTACGCGAAAAACACCGCGGCGATGAAGACGCTGG
>Ga0137415_10001137_pt1 | contig 26362 bp, 28 predicted proteins | sample CZODoug3_1_1_16f_FD_183082 | JGI IMG/M metagenome (GOLD analysis project Ga0137415, IMG submission 183082) | Vadose zone soil fungal communities from Angelo Coast Range Reserve, California, USA - CZODoug3_1_1_16fungal (Hybrid Assembly) | ecosystem: Environmental > Terrestrial > Soil > Vadose...
GCTCGATGAACCACGTGGCGTTCTCGGTGCCGCCGGAGCGGTTCGACGAGTACTACGCCACGTTGCGCGGCAAGGGCGTCGAGGTGAGCCCGGTGCTCAACCACGACGACAGCGCGGCGGGGGTGACCACCGAGCTGCACGACGGGGTGTTCGTGCGCTCGTTCTACTTCACCGACCCGGACGGTGTGCTGCTGGAGTTCGCCTGCTGGCTGCGCGAGTTCGGGCCGGCCGACGTGTCCCACGAGCCGCGCCGGAGCACGGACCGCACCGCACCGGCCGGCGTCTGAGCGCGGTGCCGGGCGGGGTACAGCGCGAGTTCGTCGGCCTACCGTCCCCGCTGGCGCCGAGGGCCGGCCCCGGCGGGCACCCCTGCCAGGGCGTCTACCACCGCCCGACCGGGCCGCGGCCGGACACCGCGTTCCTCGCCACGCACTACAACGTGGACTTCGCCGAGCACTACCTGGCCGACTACCTGGCCCGGCGCGGCTATGGCTTCCTCGGCTGGAACACCCGGTTCCGGGGCAACGAGGCGTACTTCCTGCTCGACCATGCGCTGGCCGAGATCGGCGTCGGGGTGCGCTGGCTGTGCGAGGTGGCCGGGGTCGAGCGGGTGGTGCTGCTGGGCAACTCCGGTGGTGGCTCGCTGATGGCCGCGTACCAGTCGCAGGCCGTCGAACCCAACGTCACGCCGTCCGGCAACCGGGCCGCCGCCGCGATCGCCGGGCTGCCGGCCGGCGACCTGTACGTCTCGCTCGCCGCGCACCCCGGCCGGCCCGACGTGTTCACGGGGTGGATGGATCCGTCCGTGGTCGACGAGGCCGACCCGCTCTCCGTCGACCCCGAGCTGGACCCGTTCGACCCGGCGCACGGGCCGCCGTTCAGCACGGAGTTCCAGCGGCGCTACCGGGACGCCCAGCGCGCCCGCAACGAGCGGATCACCGACTGGGCGCTGGCCCAGCTCGCCGCGCTTTCGCGTACCCGCGCCGCCGACCGGCTGTTCCACACACCGCGAACCTGGGCCGACCTGCGCATGATCGACCCGACCATCGAGCCGTCCGAGCGCCCGCCCAACCGCTGCTACCGGGGCGACCCGCTGGCCGCGAACTACGGGGTTTTCGGGGTCGGCGTGCAGTCCACGTTGCGCACCTGGCTGTCCATGTGGAGCCTGCGGACCTCACAGTGCCGGGCCGCCCCGCACCTGGCCCGGGTCACCGTGCCGGCGCTCGTGGTGCACGCGCTGGCCGACTCCGGGGTCTACGAGAGCGACGCCCGCGCCATCCTCGCCGCGCTCGCCACCCCCGACAAGCAACTGCACCAGCTCACCGCCGACCACTACTTCACCGACCCACCCACCGCCCGCGACGAGGTGGCCGACCTGATCACCGCCTGGCTCACCACCCACTGACCCACTACCCACCAACCCGCGAGTCGGGGATTCCGTCAGGGTGAGTCGCGGATTCCGTCAGGCCGGCGGCTGCCTGGAATAGGTCGGCCGCACCGCTCGCTGAGCCGGTTATGGCGAACAGCGATTGGCTCGGCAAGGTCGGGGTGTGGCTGCCTCAGGCGGCGATCACCCCGCACCAGGCGGCGGAGCTGGAACAACTCGGATACGGCACGATCTGGCTCGGCGCCTCGCCGGCGGCGGAACTCAACATGGTGGATCCGCTGCTGGCCGCGACCACCACGCTGTCGGTCGGCACCAGCATCGTCAACATCTGGACCGCGGCCGCGACGTCGGTCGCCCGGTCGTTCCACCGCATCGAGGCGGCCTTCCCGGGCCGGTTCATCCTGGGCATCGGGGCCGGCCACCGGGAGAACGAGAACGACTACCGCAAGCCGTACCAGGCGCTGGTCGACTACCTGGACGAGCTCGACGCCGCCGGGGTGCCGCGCGAGCGTCGGGCGATGGCGGCGCTCGGGCCTCGGGTGCTGGAGCTGGCGCGCGATCGCGCGGCCGGGGCGCTGCCCTACCTGATCACCCCGAGCTACACCCGCAATGCGCGCGCCGTGCTCGGCCCGGACGCGCTGCTGGTGGCCGAGCACAAGGTGGCGCTGGCCGCCGACCCGGCCGAGGCGCGGCAGCTCGCGCGGACCCGGGTCGAGGGCTACCTGCGGCTGTCCAACTATGTCGCGAACCTGCGCCGCATCGGCTTCGCCGATGACGAGCTGGCCCTGCCGGGCAGTGACCGGCTGGTCGACGCCCTGGTGTTCCAGGGCGGTGTCGACTCCGTTGCCGAACGCCTGATCGCGCACCTGGCAGCGGGCGCGGACCAGGTCGCCGTGCAGGCGCTCAGCTCCGACGGGGACGTCCTGCCGACGCTGCGCGCCCTGGCCGGCCGAATCGGCTGACTCGCCGGCGCGGCCGACCACAAGCACTCACCGGCGCGTTCGGGCACGGTGAGCAGGGACCGGTCGCGCCGCCGCGACACCCTCAGGAACAGGCGCTGGCCCGCCTACGGATCAGTTCTGGCGGGCAACGCCGAGGCGATCGAAGGTGAAGGGGCGGAGTGAGTCCGGTCGTTCACCATCTAGCGCCCAGGTGGTGAGCGCTTCGGCCACGGCGGGCGCGAGGGCGAAGCCGTGCCCGCTCCAGCCGGTACCGACGAACACCGACGCCAGGCCGGGCACAGTGTCGATGACCGGGATCAGATCGATCGTGCTGGTGTCGGCACGGCTGTTGTCGACGGCGAGGACCTCCGCACCAGCCAGAGCGGGCACGGTGGCGGCCAGATCGGCCAAGCTGGTGCGCAGTACATCCGGGTCGGTCGTGCCGACACCAGTGACCGGATCCCAACTGCCGGGTCGGCCACCGGAGAGCATCACGCAGCCCTCGTCGGTCATCTTCACCGACAACGACCGTCGGCTGTGACCGAGCTGGTGGTTGAGCACAAACCCGGGCGGAGCAGCCACGAAGGTGATCTGGGTTGCCTTCTCCCACATTGGCAGGGTCAGGCCGACCGAGTCGCCGAGTATGCGCGGTGTCGACCGGTTCGCCGCAATAATCACCCCTCGAGTAGCTCGCAGAGAGTCGCCGGTGGTCAGGTGCAGCATGACCGAGCCGCCCCCGCTCGGCGCGACCTTGGCTACCCCGGTGTGTTCGAGGATGCTGGCGCCGAGCTCCACTGCCGCTTTGGCGAACGCCCTCGTCGTCGCGGGGTGATCGACGGTGCCGTCGTTCGGGGTGTAGAGCGCGAAGCGCACGTCATTGGCGATCCCCGGCTGCATCTCGTCCAGTCGTTCACGGTCGACGATGTCGCAGGGCACCCCCGCTGCCCGCTGCGCCTGGGCCCTGGCCGACAGGCTCTGCCAACCGGAAACTCCAGCGATCTCGACGTCGTAGAGGCTGAGCAGGCCGTTGCGCCGATAGCCGGTCGGCGCACCGAGCAGGGTGTCCAACTCGGGCCACAATTCCTGGGCGCGACAAGCCAGCGGCAGTTCCCGTAGATCACGCCCGCCAGCCCGGACCCCCCGACGTCCAGGTCCACCTGAGGCGCCACACGCGAGTTCACTCGCTTCCAGCAGGGTGACCTCGGCACCACGACGAGCGAGGTTCCACGCGGTGGCGGTGCCTACCACGCCCCCGCCGACAACGATGTACTCAACGGACTGCACGAGCGATCCTTTCATATCAGCTGACCCTTTCCAGAAAACGTTTGGTGCGTTCCTGGTGGGGAGATTCGAGAACCTCTGCGGCCGGACCATGCTCAACAATTCGTCCCTGGTCCATAAACACAACGGTATCCGCGACCTGACGAGCGAATCCGATCTCATGCGTGACCACCATCATGGTCATATCATTCCTGGCCAGGTCACGCAGTACATCGAGCACTTCGCCGACGAGCTCAGGGTCCAATGCGCTGGTCGGCTCGTCGAACAGCATGAGCTTGGGTCGCATACAGAGGGCGCGCGCAATCGCGACCCGCTGTTGCTGACCCCCGGACAACTGCGCGGGATACGCAGCATGCTTATCGGCCAGGCCGACTCGGCTGAGCAACGTCTTGGCGCGCTCGATAGCCTGTTCACGGGGTGTGCCCTGAACGTGGATCGGCGCCTCGATAAGGTTTTGCAGCACCGTGCGATGACCGAACAGGTTGAACTGCTGGAACACCATCCCGATGTGCTGCCGCGCCCGACACGTCTGCCGCTGGGTGGTCTCGATCAAATCTTGACCAACCTGGCGATACCCGACCAGTCCACCGTCCACATAAATCACGCCAGCCTGGATCTTCTCCAGATTGTTGATACACCGCAGTAGGGTGCTTTTGCCGGATCCAGAGGGCCCGATCAGACAGACAACCTCGCCGGGCGCCACCACCAGGTCCACCTCGTGAAGCACATGCAGGGAGCCGTACAACTTATGCACGCCGCGAATATCGACCGCCGGCACACCAACCGGCTTCCCGTCAAAATCCTTCATCGCCCCGCCTCCAATGCCAATCGGGACAGTTTCCGGGAAGCGGGCGCCGAAATTCCCGCTCTTCCTCGGTTGAAATGCTGTTCAACATAGTGTTGGGCAACGGTGAGCAACGCGGTCAGCACGAGATACCAGAATGTCACCACTAGCAGCAAAGGGATCGTCTCGTATGTTCGCGCATAAATGATCTGCGCACTGTAGAGCAACTCGGGCATGGAGATCACGCTGACGATCGAGGTCGTCTTCACGACATTGACAAACTGGTTGGTCAACGGCGGAACAATCGCCCGCATGGCCTGCGGAAGAACAATGCGACGCATCATCAGCGCACTCGACATACCCAACGCTTCGGCAGCTTCACGCTGACCGTGCTCCACCGAGATCAACCCTGCCCGAAAGATCTCGGCACAGTAGGCTGCCTCGTGCAACGTAAGTCCGAGGATTGCGGCACCGGCTACCGTGATAACCGTGTTGGTTCCCACCGTGAACAAATCAGGACCAAACGGGATGCCAAGTGCAATTTGCGGATACAGCGCGGCCATATTGTAAAGCAACAACAATAACACGAGCAATGGAGTCGCCCGGAACAGCCAGATGTAGGCACCTGACACCGCGTTGAGTACCCTGTTCGAAGACTGTCTCATGATAGCCAGAGCGATCCCGACCAGAATCGACAGGGCCATCGCGATCACCGCTAGCTCGATGGTCCGAGCGAGGCCGAACAGAATTGCAGGACTAAGTAGGTAGTGGCCAAACGTCGGCCACGAGAAGTTTCTATTGGTGAACGCCGACCTGAGTACCAAAAGAACAACAAGAGCAAGGACTGTGCCCGCAAGCCAGTTTCCGTATCTCTTCCTTGGCAAAATCCTGGACGGGAGGTCCTTACTCTCCAAGGAGGTCATGGCGCCCGACATCGTCTTCACGACCTTCCGTTCAGAATATCTGTGGTATTGAGATCATTTTCCTGGAGGCCCCATTTGTCCAGGATCTTGCGGTAGGTGCCGTCCGCCATCAACTGGCGGACGGCATTGTGGACGGGGACGGTCAAAGGCGAGTTCTTGTTGAGACCGACAGCCACGAGTGCCCGCTTGTACCGACCAGCCAGGCGGAACAGGCCTGGCGCCTTGTTCGCCACGTACTGTGTCAGCGAAATCGAGAAGTACAGGACGTCGATACGACTACTGCGCAGGGCAAGCACCGAGGCAGTTCCGTCGGGATAGAGACTGAGCTGCCAGGCGGGCCGGCCGGCCGTGGCGCAGGTGTCGGCCGCCTGCTCCAACTGACCCTGCTGGACGGATCCGATCACCACGCCGACCGTGCGTCCGCAGAGATCCAGGTAGGAGTTCACCAGAAACGTCGTGTCGCTTCTGGCGAGAAAGCCTTGCCCGCCGTTGTAGTAAGTGACGAAGTCGGCGTTCTTCTGCCGCTCCTCGGTGGGACTGAGTGAGGCGAGCACCATGTCGTAGCGCCCGGCAGCCAGCCCTGGGACGATCGGGGCGAGACTGGTAGGGATCGGGTCCGTGCCCAGGCAGAACACATCGGCGATCGCCTGGCTCATGTCACGGTCGAGACCAACGATGGTCGTGTCGTCCTCGGCGTAGTAAGCCATGGGTGGGGAGTCCGGCACCATCCCGACCAGGAACGTGCCGCGCTGGCGTACCGGTGCGGGCACGGTCGCGGCCAACGCCGGATCGCAGCGACCGTGCGGACGGGCTACCAGTGCAGGGTCCGCCGAGCCCGACGAGCTCAACCCGCATCCTGCCAACGTCAACACCAGGGTCAGCGACCACACGATCGGCCGCGGGATTCGTCGCACTTCACCACCTCCGCCGCCAAGTGGCGTAGCGTCCGCATGGGATGTGATGTAGTGTGTACTACATGAATTTGCGAACGTCTAGTGACCACTAGATGGAGCTCTCGTTGACGAAACGGATCGCCCAGGCCAGGGACCAGCTGGGCGCCGGTGGCCTACGGGTGGTCGACTTCTTCGCCCTGTATCCCGCCGAGGCCTCGGTGTACTCCGCGCAGGAGATCGCCCACCGGACAGACGTCAGTGATGCGACGGTCATCCGAACCGTCAAACAACTGGGCTACAGCGGGCTCGGTGAACTGCGCCGCGCGGCGGCCGCCATGAACCCGGTTCGCGACCCGGAACAGACCCTGGCCGAACATCTGACCCAGTCAGACGACAGCACCCAACTCCTCGCCAAGATCAGTCTCGACGCCGCGCAGCTGGCTCGTTCCCTGCCACGCACCGTGCCCGCCGAGGCATTCGAGACCGCCACCCGAATCCTCGCGGCCGCTTCGCACACGCTGGTCGTTGGGTACGGATCCGCCTACCCGGTGGCCGACTCGTTGTCGCTCGGCCTCCGGCGAATCGGCAGGACCGCCAGCGCGACCGCCCTGACCGGCTACAACTTCGCCGACGAGCTCGGCCAGCTCAGTGCCACCTCGGCGCTGGTCCTCATCGCGCCGCTGCGCCACGTGCGCGAGCACGACGTGGCGATCAGCGAGGCTACCCGAATCGGCTGCCCGATCGTGCTGATCACCGAGGTATTGGCCAGCCATTTCGCCGACCGGGTGGCCACGGTGCTCGTCACCCCCTCCACGGAGAACCTGTTACTCAGCAGCCAGATCGGAGACCTTCTGCTTGTGGACGCGCTGCTCCTCGCCGTGGCTGCGACCGACCCGGACCGAGCCCTGGACGGCTGGAAAACCACCAACCGCCTGCGCGCCGAAATCGTCGACGGGAACCTGGACGTACCGTTGAGCCGGTCCACGGCCTCGCGAGCTACGCAGCCGCGCATCCCACTCGACGATGCTCGCGACACCAGCAAGACGCCGGACTGAGGCGAGCGGTCCTTATAGGGCCACTCGCCACCCACGAGCAATCAGGCCGGCGGCCAGTTCGCCAGCTCCGCCCACAGCTCGGCGGGGATGTGCACCTCGGCGTGCCGCTGAGCCGCCTCGACCTCCGCCACGCTGCGCAGCCCGAGCACGATCCCGGTCACCGTCGGGTGCCGCAGCGGGAAGCGCAGCGCGGCGGCGGCTAGCGGCACCTCGAACTCGGCGCAGCGGGCGGCCATCGCCTGTGCCCTGGCCAGCACCGCCGGTGCGGCCGGGGCGTAATCGTAGTGCGCGCCGGGGCTCGGGTCGGCGAGGATCCCGCTGTTGAATACCCCGGCCACCAGCACCCCCACCTGCCGGCTCGCGCACAGCGGCAGCAGCTCGTCGTCGGCGCTGCGGTCCAGCAGGGAGTACCGCCCGGCGACCATCACGCAGTCGACGTCGGTGACCCGGACGAACCGGCTGAGCATCGCGGTCTGGTTCATGCCGACCCCGATTGCGCCGATCGCGCCCTCCGCGCGCAGCCGGGCCAGCGCCGGGAACGTCTGCTCGCTGGCCGGCCCCCAGTAGTCGTCCGGGTCGTGGATCAGCACGACGTCGAACCGGTCCAGCCCGCTGCGCTCCAGGCTGTCGGCCAGCGAGCGGTACACGCCCTGCTCGGTGTAGTCGCGCACCCGGACCAGGCTCGGGTCGCCGTAGAACGCGAAGTCGCCGGGCGCGCTCTGCCCGGGCACCAGCAGGCGGCCGACCTTGGTGGACACCGTGGCCTCGGCCCGTGGCCGGCCGGCGAGGAAGGCACCCAGCCGCCGCTCGGCGAGGCCGGCCCCGTAGTGCGGGGCGGTGTCGAAGTAGCGGATCCCGGCGTCCCAGGCGGCGGCGCACGCGGCAGTTGCGTCGGCGTCGGTCAGCTCGGCGTAGAGGCCGCCGAGCGGGGCGGTGCCGAAGCCGATCCGGCTCACCGTCACCGGCGAGCGGCCCAGCGGCCGGCGTTGGTCGACCAGCCGGGTGTGCGGGGCGGTCATCGCGGACCGACGGGGTTCTGCATCGGCGTCTCCGTGGGTCGTGGCTCTGTCGTCGATGGCGTCGTCAATGGCGTCGTCAATGGCACGGCCTCGTCCGCCGACTGCGCGCGCAGCCAACGCTCCGAGGTGTGCACGTGCACCAGCGCGGCAGCCATCGCGACGGAGGCGTCCCGGTCGGCCAGCGCGGTGTAGATCGCGGTGTGCTGCTCCAGCGTGCGCGGCACGGCGCCCCGGTCGATGGTGGCCCGCCATGCCCTGGCGCGCAGGGTGTGGCTGGAGATGCCGTCCAGCAGCGCGGTGAGTGCCTCGTTGCCGGTCGCCGCGCTCACCGCGGCATGGAACGCCGCATCGTGCCGGATCAGCAGCTCGACGTCGTCGGCCGCCGCGCGCATCGCCTCCAGGTGCCGGTGCACCACGGCGAGCTGCTCGTCGGTGATCCGGGTGGCGGCCAGCGCGGTGGCGGCCGGTTCCAGCAGCCGGCGGATCTCGGTGAGCTCGAGCAGCGTGCCGGTGTCCATCATCTCCACCGCGCTGCCCACCCCGGCGAGCAGCAGGCTGGGCGCCAGGCTGGTCACGTAGGTGCCGTCGCCCCGGCGCACGTCGAGCACCCGGGCCACCGCGAGCGCCTTCACCGCCTCGCGCACCGGGCTGCGGGACACGCCGAGCTCGGCGGCCAGCTCGTGCTCGGCCGGCAGCTTGGAGCCGGCGGGGAACCGGCCGGACTGCACCAGCTCGCGGATCCGGGAGATCGCCTCGTCGGTCAGCGACATCCGTGCCGGTCCTCCCGGTGTCCGCGTGGGGCGAGCAGGGCCCGCGAGCTGGTCAGCGGCGCGGTTCACGGGTGCAGGCACCTGATGTCTACCCCCCGACACCACGATAGACATCAGACTGATCCGCGTGGACCGCTGGCTCGCAGGCCCCGGCTCTTCCTCTTTCCCCAGATGGCATGCACCGAAATGCATGGTTGTGCCTGCCGTCACGGGGAAGACATATGATGTCTGAGCCGGCCTCGCGGGGCAAGGGTTGCGCTGGTCAGGCACCATGGGCGCGGGCGGCGGGCCAGGATCGCGAGCGAGGGAGAACGATGACCGAGGGACCGGAGTTCGGCGGGTTGCGCGCGGTGGTCACCGGCGGTGCGTCCGGTATCGGCCTGGCCACCGCGCAGCTGCTGAGTCGGCGAGGTGCCCTGGTGGCCACGCTGGACCTCGAACCCAAGGTCCCCGAGCCGCTGATCGGTATCCGGGCGGACGTGTCCGACGACGCCTCGGTACGCGCCGGGGTGGCCGCCGCCGCCGAGCAGCTCGGTGGCATCGACATCCTGGTCAACAACGCCGGCATCGGCGCTCAGGGCACCGTCGAGGACAACGCCGACGACGAGTGGCGCAAGGTCTTCGAGATCAACGTGCTCGGCCTGGTGCGGGTCAGCCGGGCGGCGCTGCCGTACCTGCGCGGCTCGGCGCACGGCGCGATCGTGAACACCTGCTCGATCGCGGCCACCGCCGGCCTGCCCCAGCGGGCGGTCTACTCGGCGTCCAAGGGTGCCGTGCTGTCCCTGACCAGGGCCATGGCCGCCGACCTCGTCACCGAGGGCATCCGGGTGACGTGCGTGAACCCGGGCACCGCGCACACCCCGTGGATCGGCCGGCTGCTCGCCGCCACCGACGACCCGGACGCCGAGCTCGCCGCGCTGGCGGCCCGCCAGCCGATGGGCCGGCTGGTTACCGCCGAGGAGGTCGCCTCGGCCATCGGCTACCTGGCCAGCCCGAACTCCGGCGCGACCACGGGCACCGACCTCGCCGTGGACGGCGGCATGTTCGGGCTGCGGGTGCGGCCCAAGCCGGCCAACCCGAGCTGACCGGACACAATCCGCGACTACCCTGACGTAGATCTGTGCTGGTCAGGGGCACGGCGTCAGGGGCACGGCCTTGGCGCTGGGGCGGACGGCCGTCTCGTCTATGAGTCGCTGACCGGGTGGACCTGGTTCCCCGCCCGCCGTGGATCACCCGACAGCCCGTTCACCCACGGCCCAACGCCGCCTGGGGATCGCGCACGTTCCGTGGTTCCCGCGCTGGTCACACAGTGCGCGGGAACCCCGCACGGTGCGCGGCGTGGCGTCACACAGTGCGCGGGAACCTGCTGTTACCGAACTGCACAGGAGGCAGGTTTCGAGCGCGAAAAAGCTGCCTCCTGTGCAGTTCGGTAACCCGCGGTCGGCGGGTCGGGCGGCCGCAACGTGGTTGGGGGCGGTGGGCGTGGTTTGGCCTGCGGTTAGGCTCCTGGCATGGATCGCTCGTGACAGCCGCTCTGGATGCGCGCCAGGGCGCGCTCACCGTCGACCTCGCGGGTCGCCGGATCTCGAAGGACGAGTTCTGCCGCCGGTTCCCCGTCGCGCCGGAGGAGGCGAGCGCGCTGGGGCTCTCGGTGCTGCGCCGAGCCCTGCGCCAGCGCTACGCCGACGACGTCGAGTACGGCCTGGTGCTCGGGTTCAGCTTCGGCATCTCCCCGGACTACCTGGACACGTTGCACGCGCTGGCCGGCGCTGACTGGCACACCCGGCACGCGGAGGTGGTCGACGCGCTGGACGTACTCGTGCGGGCCAGGGCACCGGTGAGCGCGGACGTGCTGTACCGCACGGCGCTGGCCAAGCATGCCTACCTCGAGACCGACACAGCCGACAAGACCGACACAGCCGACAAGACCGACACAGCCGACAAGACCGACACAGCCGACTCGAACGACAAGAACGCGCTCGGCGTGCGGTGCGCCCGGGTCCTTGGCAACCTGCGGACCCGCACCGCGGCGCTGCGGCTGGGCGAGCTGCTCGGCTCCGACAACGAGGTCCTCGCGGCCGAGGCGGCGCGTGAGCTGCAGCGGATCCTGGACTACGACGACGAGGCCCGCCGGTCGGGTGTCGTCGAGGCACCGGCGACCGTCCGGGCGTTGGCCGCCCAGCTGCTCGCCACCCGTCAGCAGGGGTCCGGCGCGTAACGCGTGCGCCCGGCGGCCGGGCTGGGCAGGCTGGCGGACATGCGCGCATGGGTGGTGGACCGGCCGGGTCCGATCGCGGAGCGGCCGCTGGTGTCGACCCGGCTGGCGGACCCCGAGCCGGGGCCGGGGCAGGTGCTGATCCGGGTCCGGGCCTGCGGGGTCTGCCGCACCGACCTGCACCTGGCGCTGGGCGAGCTGCCGCCGCGCCGACCCAGGACGGTGCCGGGGCACGAGATCGTCGGTGAGGTGACCGCCGTCGGGGCCGGCGCCACCCGGTTCGTGGTGGGGGACCGGGTCGGGGTGGCCTGGCTGCGCGGCACGTGCGGCCGCTGCCGGTTCTGCCGGGCCGGCCGGGAGAACCTGTGCCTCGCCGCGTCGTTCACCGGGTGGGACGCCGACGGCGGTTACGCGGAGCTCGCCGTGGTGCCCGACGCCTACGCCTACCGGCTGCCGGAGGCGCTGGACGACGTGACCGCCGCTCCGCTGCTGTGCGCCGGCATCGTCGGCTACCGGGCACTGCGGCGGGCCGAGCTGCCGCCCGGCGGTCGGCTCGGTATCTACGGCTTCGGCGCGTCCGCGCACGTGGTGGCCCAGGTGGCGATCGCGCAGGGCGCGCAGGTGCACGTGCTGACCCGGTCGGCGCCGGCCAGGGAGCTGGCCATGGCGCTGGGTGCGGCGTCCGCGGGCCCGGCCGAGCAGGGGCCACCGGAGCCGCTGGACGCCGCCGTGCTGTTCGCCCCGGCCGGCGCGCTGGTACCGGTGGCGATGCGTGCGCTGGACGCCGGCGGCACGCTCGCGGTGGCCGGCATCTACCTGTCCGAGATTCCGGCGATGGACTACGACGCCGAGCTGTTCCGGGAGCGGCAGCTGCGCAGCGTCACCGCGAACACCAGGGCGGACGGCACCGAGTTCCTCCGGCTGGCCGCCGCGCTCGGCGTCTGGCCGACCGTCGACCCGCGCCCGTTCGGCACCGCCGACCAGGTACTCGCCGACCTCGCCGCCGACCGGATCACCGGCGCCGCCGTGCTCGTCCCGGACTGAGCCCGCCGGCTCAACGGGTGCGCCGCCGGCTCAGCGGGCGCGCCGCCGGTTCAGCGGGCGCGCCGCCGGGCCCGGTTCAGCGGGTGCGCCGCCGGTTCAGCGGGTGCGCCGCCGGGCCCGGCTCAGCCGGTGCGCGCCCACCGCTCGGCGCGCAGGTCGGGCACCGTCCAGCGGGCTCCGGCGGCGTGCAGCTCGGCGGCCGACGACGTGGTGGTGATGCCGACGACCGTACCTACCGACGCGGCGACCAGCGCCCGGACGCCGGACGGCGAGTCCTCCACACCGGCGCAGTCGGCCGGCGCCATGCCCAGCCGCTCGCAGGCCAGCAGGTAGCCCTCCGGGGCGGGCTTGCCGAGGCCGACGTCCTCGGCGGTGACCAGCACGGACACCTCGTCGGCCACCCCGAGCACGGCGTCCAGCACGTGCCGCGCCCAGTCCCGCCCGGCGCTGGTCACCACGGCCACCGGCCGGCGCAGCCGGTGCAGCGCGCGGAGTAGCTCGGGGGCGCCGGGTACCACGGTCACGGCGTCGCTCAGCTCGGCGGCGAGCTCGTCCATGGCGCGCACCGCCGCCGAGGTGTCGGTGCCGGTCCACGGGCCGGGCACCTCCTCGAGCACGTCGCGCGCCCGCCGCCCCAGGTACTGGCGCTGGTACTCGTCCTCGCTGACCGCGATGCCCCAGCTGTCGAAGAACCGCCACCAGGTCTGTCGGTGCACCTGTTCGCTGAGCACCAGCGTGCCGTCCATGTCCAGCAACACCGCCGAGGCGGCCGGCAGCGCCGGCCCGGACAGCGCGCCGGGCGCCGGGGCAACCGTCACTCGGCCGGCCCCTCCGGCCAGTGGAACAGGGGGTCGCCGGGCTGGACCTGGCTGCCGTAGGCGAGCCCGGTGACGCTGTCGGCCGCGGAGTCGAGCACGACGACGGGGCAGCTCGCGGAGAGCCCGCCGGCGCGGACCTGGTCGGGGTCGAACGTGACGATCCGGGTGCCGGCGCTGACCTGGTCGCCCTCGGCGGCGTGCAGGGTGAAGCCGGCGCCCTCGAGCTTGACGGTGTCGATGCCCAGGTGCACCAGGATGCCGATGCCGCCGGCGGTGACCACGATGAACGCGTGCGGGTGCACCTTCACCAGCTGGCCGTCGACGGGGGCCAGCACATCCAGCGGCCCGGTCCCGGTGGGTGGCTCGATGGCCGCGCCGGAACCGACCAGCTGACCGGCGAACACGGGGTCTGGCACGTCGGCCAGCGCGGTCAGGGTGCCCGCCACGGGCGAGCTCACCTGGGTCACAGCAGGTCCTTGATGTCGTCGGCGAGGCCGTCCGCCTCGGGGCCGACCACGACCTGGACCACCCGGCCGGCCCGCACCACGCCGTGCGCGCCGCACCGCTTGAGCGCCGCGTCGTCGACCAGGGCCGGGTCGTTCACCTCGGTGCGCAGCCGGGTGATGCAGCCCTCGACCTCGATGATGTTCGCCGCGCCGCCGAGGCCGGCCAAGATGTCGTCCGCTTTGGACATGTTCGCTCCCTTGCCGGCGCGCTGCCGGTGCTCGTTTCCGTGATCACTGCCGTGCTCGTTGCCGTGACGTTGGCGCGGTGCTCAGGTGAAGTGTTACCGAACTCGACGGGGCCCGGTGGTTGACACGAAAGGGTTGCGCGGCCCATCCTCTTGTCACTGGTTATGACCGGACCGTACCGGTGGATCGCTAGTGTTCGCAATGCCGGATCCTCGGATCTGACCAGCGGATACCGCCACCCGGTCGGCCCGGCGCCCTGTCCATCGAACGAGCCAGAGGTCGTCATGAGCACGAGTGTCGCCGCCTCCGCGCCACCGAAGAATCGCCGAGGACTAGCCGGTTTGCAACGGTTGGGCCGAAGCCTGATGCTGCCCATCGCCGCGCTGCCGGCGGCCGGCCTGCTGTTGCGGTTGGGTCAGGACGACCTGCTCGGTCACTTCGCCGCGCTGAAGAGCACCGCGTCGGTGATCTCGGCGGCCGGCGGGGCGCTGTTCGACCACCTGCCGCTGATCTTCGCGGTCGGTATCGCGATCGGCTGGGCGCGCAAGGCCGACGGGTCCACCGCGCTGGCCGCCGTGGTCGGCTGGCTGGTGCTCGACGGGGTGTTCACCGCGATGAGCCCGCTGGTGCTGCCCGGCGTGCTGGACTCCAAGGGCAAGGCCGCGCTGGTCAACTTCGGCGTGCTCGGCGGCATCGTGGTCGGCCTCGTCTCGGCCATCCTGTGGCAGCGCCTCTACCGCACGAAACTGCCCACCTACCTGGGCTTCTTCAACGGCCGGCGGTTCGTGCCGATCGTGGTCTCGGTGGCCATGCTGGTCATCGGCGTGCTGATGAGCCTGGTGTACCCGCTGTTCAACAGCGGGTTGACCTGGCTGGGCAACGCGGTGAACGCGAACCCGGTGATCGGCGGCGGCGTGTTCGGCGTGGCCAACCGGCTGCTCATCCCGCTCGGCCTGCACCACATCCTGAACTCGGTGGTCTGGTTCATCCTCGGCGACTACCACGGCACGCACGGCGACCTGAACCGCTTCTTCGCCGGTGACCCGACCGCCGGCACCTTCATGACCGGCTTCTTCCCGATCATGATGTTCGCGCTGCCGGCCGCCGCGCTGGCCATCTGGCACGAGGCTCGCCCCGCCCAGCGCAAGGTCGTCGGCGGGATCATGGTCTCGGTCGCGTTGACCTCGTTCCTGACCGGCATCACCGAGCCCATCGAGTTCTCCTTCGTCTACGTGGCCTGGCCGCTGTACCTCATCCACGCGCTGCTCACCGGGACGTCGCACGCGCTGGTCAACGCCCTGGGCATCCACGACGGGTTCAGCTTCTCCGCCGGGTTCATCGACTACGTGCTGAACTTCGGGCACGCCACCAAGCCGCTGCTGCTGATCCCGATCGGCCTGGTCTACGGGGTGATCTACTACGTGGTGTTCCGGTTCGTGATCCGGCGGTGGAACCTACGTACCCCGGGCCGCGAGGACGAGGAGCTGGACGAGGCCCTGGCCGGCGCGGAGGTCAACGCCGGCACGCTGCCCGCCGACACCGCGGTCTCGGCCAGCACCGACCCGAAGCCGGCGACGTGAGCTCCGGGTTCGTCGAGCCAGACCTCCCTTCGGCCGCTACTGGAGTTGACCGCGCTGTGGCATCCCGAACCGTCACCATCGCCTCCAAGGTGGGCCTGCACGCCCGCCCGGCGGCCACCTTCAGCCGCGCCGCGGCGGCGAGCGGCCTACCGGTCACGCTGAGCGTGGGGGACAAGGAACCGGTGAACGCGGCGAGCATCCTGGCGGTGATGGGCCTCGGGGTCGGCTACGGCCAGCAGGTCACCCTCACCGCCGAGGGCGCCGGTGCGGAAGAGGCCCTGGACCGCCTCGCCGAGCTGCTCGCGGGCGAGGAGGCCGGGCAGTGAAGGCAGGCACCATCCACGGCCTCGGGGTCAGTCCTGGGACCGCCAGGGCGCCGCTGGCCAGGCTCGCCCCGCCGATCCGGACCGCCGCCACCGACCCGGTGACCGAGGAGCCGGAGGCCGCGCTGGCCCGCATCGAGTGGGCGCTCGGCGCGGTCGCGGCGGAGATGGCGGAGCGGGCCGACCGCGCTCAGGGGGTGGCGGTGGACATCCTGCTCACCACCTCGGCGATGGCCGGCGACCCGACCCTGCTGACCGTGGCGGGGGAGCGGCTGCGGGCCGGCAGCCCGACCGGGCACGCGGTGACCACTGCGGTGGAGACCTTCTGCGCGCAGCTCCAGGCGCACGGCGGCTACCTGGCCGAGCGGGTCACCGACCTGCGGGACATCGCGGCCAGGGCCGTCGCGCTGCTCGCCGGGGTGCCCATGCCCGGCATCCCGGCGCCCGGCCACCCCATCGTGCTCACCGCGCGGGACCTCTCGCCGGCCGACACGGCCACCCTGCCGGGCAGTGACGTGGTCGCGCTGCTCACCGAGGAGGGCGGGCCGACCAGCCACACCGCCATCCTGGCCAAGTCGCTCGGGCTACCCGCGGTGGTGGGCTGCCCGGCGGCCGCCGAGCTGCCGGTCGGCGTGCCGGTGCTGGTCGACGGCTCGACCGGCGAGGTGCGGATCGGCCCGGACGCGGAGCGTGGCGCCGTCGCGGCCGGCCTGTCGGCGGTGCGCCCGACCGTCGCGACCGGCCCGGGGCGAACCCGGGACGGCGTAGGCGTGGCGCTGCTGAACAACGTGGGCACGCTGGCCGACGCCGTCGCGGCGGCCAGCACCGACTCCGAGGGTGTCGGCCTGTTCCGCACCGAGTTCCTCTTCCTCGGCCGGCGCACCGAGCCCCGGGTGGAGGAGCAGACCGACGCGTACACCGAGGTGCTCCGGGCGTTCGGCGCCCGGCCCGTGGTGCTGCGCACGCTGGACGCCGGCTCGGACAAGCCGCTGCCGTTCCTGCCGCTGGGCGAGGAGGACAACCCGGCGCTCGGCGTGCGCGGCCTGCGCACCTCGACGGTCTTCCCGGAGGCGCTGTCCCGCCAGCTCACCGCAGTGGCCGAGGCGGCCCGCGGGCTTGGCCGGTCGGTGCGGGTGATGGCGCCGATGGTGGCCACCGCCGAGGAGGCCAGCTGGTTCGCCGACACCGCACGGGAGCACGGCATCGCCGACGTCGGCGTGATGATCGAGGTACCGGCCGCCGCCCTGCGCGCCGGCGAGCTGCTGGACGTGGTCGACTTCGTCAGCATCGGGACCAACGACCTCGGCCAGTACACGATGGCCGCTGACCGGGCCGCCGGCGCGCTCGGCCACCTGCTCGACCCGTGGCAGCCGGCGCTGCTCGACCTGGTCGCGCTGGTCGGTGCGGCGGGCCGGGCCCGGGGCAAACCGGTCGGGGTGTGCGGCGAGGCGGCCAGCGACCCGCTGCTGGCGGCCGTGCTCGTCGGGCTCGGCGTGACCAGCCTGTCCATGGCGCCGGTCAGCCGGCCGGCGGTGCACGCCGAGCTGGCCGGGCTGAGTGCCGAGGACTGCGTGGCCATCGCCGAGGCGGCCCTCGGCTCGGTCGGTGCGCGGCAGGCCAGGGCGCACGCCCGGGAGGTGCGGGATCAGCGGTGGAGCGTGCCGGAGTGACGGAGTCGCAGGTGCTGCGCGGCGTGCTCGTGCACGGCGGCCAGTTGGTCGACGACGGCGTCGTCGCGGTGGCCGGGGACCGGATCAGCTGGGTCGGGCCCGCCGCCGAGTGGTCCGGCGCGCCGCTGCCGTCGGCGCAGCCCAGCCGTTTCCTGCTGCCCGGCCTGGTCGACGTGCACTGCCACGGCGGCGCCGGGCACGGCTTCCCGGAGGCGGACCCGGCCGGGCTGCGGGTGACCATCGAGCACCACTACCGCCACGGCACCACGACCCTGCTGGGCAGCCTGGTCTCCGCGCTGCCCAGCGTGCTGGAGCGGCGGGTCCGGGTGCTGACGCCACTGGTCGAGTCCGGCGAGCTGGCCGGCATCCACCTGGAGGGCCCGTTCCTGGCCTCCGCGCAGTGCGGCGCGCAGGACCCGAACGCGATCATCCCGGGCGACCCGGCACTGCTGGACCGGCTGGTCGACGTCGCGGGCGGGCGGATCAGCTCGATGACGCTGGCACCGGAGACCGCGAACTACCGGGAGCTGCTGCGGGTGATGGCGCGCCGCGGCGTGCTGCCCAGCCTCGGCCACACCGACGCCTCCGCCGCGGTGGCCGGCGCCGGCATCAACCAGGTCGGCGGCGGCCGGCTCAGCGCCACCCACCTGTTCAACGCCATGCCCGCGCTGCTGCACCGCTCACCGGGCCCGGTGTCGGCCTGTCTGGCCGCGGCGGCCCGGGGCGAGATGGTGCTGGAGCTCGTCGCCGACGGCGTGCACCTGGCCGACGAGACGGTGGCCATGGTGTTCGACCTGGTCGGCCCCGGACAGATCGCGCTGATCACCGACGCGATGGCCGCCGCCGGCATGCCGGACGGGCGGTACCCACTGGGGTCGCAGGACGTCGAGGTGGTGCACGGGATCGCCAGGCTGGCCTCGCAACCGGGGGGTGTGCGGGGCGCCATCGCCGGGGGCACGGCGCGGCTGATCGACGTGGTCCGGCGCGTCGTGCAGTACGCCGGGATTCCGCTGGCCTCGGCGGTCACGGCGGCCAGCGCGACGCCGGCGCGGCTGCTCGGGATCGACCGCGAGGTCGGCGACCTCGCGGTCGGGCTGCGCGCCGACGTGGTGCTGACCGACACTGAGCTGACCCCGCTGGACGTGATGCGCGGTGGCCGCTGGCTGGTCGGCGGGCGGGACCTGCTGACCGTCTGAGGACCCCCGGACCGCGCGGGTCGGGAATCTGTCACTCATTCGGTGACCCTCTGTGTATCGCTGGTCATGACCAGATGGGACACTGTGTCAGAGGGACAGCGAAACCGGATCAGCGCGGAGGTCAGGGAATGGCGCAACCCGTGCGCATCGTCGACGGCGTGGTGCCCAAGCACGAGCAGCTGCGCGGCATCCTCACCGAACTGGCCACCCGGGAGCTGTCGCCGGGGGACATGCTGCCCAGTGAGCGCCAGCTCTGCCTGGACCACGGTGTCAGTCGGATCACCGTGCGCGAGGCGATCGGCCAGCTGGTCAGCGAGGGGATGCTGGTCCGCGTCCGGGGCAAGGGCACCTTCGTCGCCGAACGCACGGTTCGCTCCCGGCTGCACCTCGCCTCGTTCCAGGAGGATATGCGGCGGCTGGGCCTCGAGCCGACCACCGTGCTGCTGTCCGTCGAGCGCGGCGAGCCACCGGCGCGGACCGCCGAGCTGTTCGCGCCGGGCGGCGGCGCGCAGGGGTTCCACGTGCGCCGGCTGCGGGTGGCCGACGGCATCCCGATCGCCGTGGACGACGCCTGGTACAACGCCGCGCTCGCGCCCGGCCTCGACCAGATCGACCTGACCCGGTCGATCTACCGCACCCTCACGGAGCACTTCGGTCGCAGCCTGGACCGCGCGGAGCAGACGGTCGGCGCGATCGGCGCGAGCCGGGAGATCGCCGCGCTGCTCGGCCTGCCGGCGTCCCGCCCGGTGCTGGTCTTCGACCGGGTCACCTACAGCGGCGACCTGGTCATCGAGCACGCCCGGTCCTGGTACCGGGGCGACCGGTACGAGCTGCAGATGTCGCTGGACCGCTGAACCGGTCCGGCGCCGGGCTCCGCTGAGCCGGTCCGGCGCCGAGGGAACGCACAACGGCCGGCACCGCCCCTGAAACGTCGGGGCGGCACCGGCCGAGGTGTACCGGCTGGGCCAGCTCAGTGGTGCACGTCCACGTCGTGGCTGTCGTTGTAGTCGCTGCTGTTGTGCGAGTTGTAGTCGTCGTGGCTGTCGGTATGCGAGCTGTCCTCGTAGTTGCTGTGCGTGCTGTCGTCCGACTCGTGCTGGTCGGCGTACTGGCTCGCGTTGCCGTGGTCACCGGCCACGTTCACCGCGGTGCTGCCCGAACCCGAGTTGTGCACCGAGGTGTTGGTGTCGTTGTCGGTGTTGCTGCCGTGCGCGTCGCCGCCGATCGAGATGGCGCCGCCGTCGCCCACGCTGGTGTGGCCCAGGTTCGCGTTGGTGGCGTCGCCGGAGCCGAAGGCGGTGGTGTTGTGGTCTCCGGTGACGGCCTGGTTGTGGTCGCCGACCACGTTGCCGCTGCCGGAGGTGATGGTGCTGTCCCGGATGTCGCCGCCGGCGGCCACCGAGCCGTGTCCGGAGGCCACCACCGGGTCGTTGTCGATCACCTGGTGGAAGTCGCCGCCGTCGTTGTGGTGGCCGCCGTGGTCGTTCCGGTCGCTGTCGTCCCGGTCGTCCCGCCCCCAGTCCCGGCCGTCGTCGCGGCCACGGTCCCAGCCGCGGTCGCCGCCGGTGTCGATGTTCTGGTGGACCGAGTTGTCGATGTTGGTCTCGCCGCGGTCGAACGACTCGTGGTTGTCGTTGATGTAGCTGCGCAGGTAGTGCGCGCCGCCGTCGTGGCTGTTGTGGTCCCAGTCGTTCGGCGCCGGGTAGTGGTATCCCCCGTGGTTGGAGTACGAGTCGTTGTCCGCGAGGAGGGACAGCGCGTCGTGCACGTCCCCGCCTGACAGGTTGTGGAACCCGTTCTCCGCCGCGTAGCCGCGCGGGTCGTTGTCGAACGCGTCGCGGGCGTCCGAGTCATTCAGCAGGTTCGAGATCCAGTCCAGCAGCGATGTCGCCATGCTTAGTCAGCTCCTCCAGAAGCGGGGTCCAATGCCGTAAGGTGCTCGTGTCCCCCATAACACCAGAAACTATGACCACACCAGCCTCACCCGCAACGGGGGAAAGGCTTGGTTCACCCTGGTCAGCCACCCGGTGGGTGGGAGCTTCGTGCGTTCGGGGCATAAACGGGTCCAACGGCCGGGGATTCCCGGCGACTTCGTCGCCGGTTTGGGGAACGAAGCACATCCTGGCGCAATGACCAGTTCGGGTACCCAGCGGGTCCTCAGTCAGCATCGGCGGCGCCGCGAAAGGTGAAGTAGCGTGCCGAGTGGCAGTGCTGGCGCGGCGGGTCTTCACACGTGCCGCCCAGCTCGTTCACAGAAGAGGTGCCCAGGCTCGGTGGCTATGGCGACACGCTTGTGCGACCTACTGACCGACCGGGCCGAGCAGGCTCCCCGGGGTCGGTTCCTCGTCGACGCGCGCGGCGACCGGGTGGTGCGCAACGCCGACCTCGCGGCGGTGGCGCGGGCCTGGCGTGCCGAGCTGGACGCGCACCGGGTGCCGCCCGGCGCCCGGGTCCTGGTGGACGTTGACGACCCGATCGCCTTCGCCACCGTGCACCTGTCGGTGATCGCGGCCGGGCGCTGCTCGGCGACCGTCGACCCGAGGGCCCCGGCCGCGGCGGCGGAGCGCGCCAGGCGGGCCCTGCGCCCGGCACTGGTGCTGACCGACCGGCCGGAGCGCGACGGCGTCGGGGTGGACGCCGACACGGGCCTGCCGTCGCGGCCTCGAGGTGGCACCGGCTGGCGCTGGGCACTCGGCGTCGGCGCGCCCGGCTCCTCGGCGCTGCTCACCTCGGGTTCCACCGGCACGCCGAAGACCGTGCTGCTCGACGAGCGGCAGCTACTGCACGTGGCGGCGGCGGTGGCCCGCCACCACGGGCTGGGGCCGGCCGACCGGGGCTTCAACCCGCTGCCGCTGTTCCACATCAACGCGCAGGTGGTCGGCCTGCTGGCCAGCCTGGTCGCCGGCGCCACCCTGGTGCTGGACCGCCGGTTCCGCCGCACCGAGTTCTGGCCGCTGCTGGCCCGCCACGACGTCACCTGGCTGAACGCGGTGCCGGCCATCCTGGCGATCCTGGCCAGGGAGGACGTGCCGGTGCTGCCGCCCCGGCTGCGGTTCATCCGGTCGGCCTCCGCCGCGCTGCCCACGCCGGTGCGGGAGGTCATCGCGGCGCGCACCGGGGTGCCCGTGGTGGAGAGCTACGGGATGACCGAGGCCGCCAGCCAGATCACCGCCACGCCGCTGGACGCGCCGACCAGGGACGGCTCGGTCGGCCTGCCGGTGGACGTCGAGCTGGAGGTGGTCGACAAGGGCGGCGTGCGCTGCCCGGCTGGCGTCGTCGGCCGGGTCCGGATCCGCGGCGCCGGGGTGATCCGCGGCTACGCCGACGGCGTCGCGGCGGCCAGCTTCGACGAGGCGCACTGGCTGGACACCGGCGACCTCGGCCACCGCGACGGGGACGGCTACGTGTACCTGGCCGGGCGGGCCGACGACGTGGTGAACCGGGGTGGCGAGCTGGTCTACCCCCGGGAGGTCGAGGAGGTGCTGCTCGGCGAGCCCGGGGTGGCGGACGCGGTGGTGGTCGGCCGCCCGCACGACGTGCTCGGCGCGGTGCCGGTGGCCTGCGTGCGCAGCCGCGACGAGCTGGACGCGGTGGCGGAGGCGGAGCTGCTCGCGCGGCTGACCGCCCGGTGCGCCGAGCAGCTGGCCCGGTTCAAGCGGCCCGCCGAGATCCGGGTGGTCGGCGGTTTCCCGCTGGGGCCGACCGGCAAGGTGCGCCGTACCGAGCTGCGCCGCCAGCTCGCCGACGAGCTGGCCGCGGTGAGTGGCTAGCCCCGGACCGGGCGAAACGGAAGACCGAGGGAGGGCCGATGCGATCGACCGAGGACGTGTTCCACGTGGCCGTGCCCGCCGCCGACCTGGATGCGGCGCAGGAGTTCTACATCGCCGGCCTCGGCTGCAAGCTGGCGCGGCGCTACCCGGACCGGATCACCGTGGACTTCTTCGGTGACCAGCTGGTCTGCCACCTGTCCGACCGGATTGACGAGCACCCGGAGCTCTACCCCCGCCATTTCGGGGTGACGTTCCGCCACCGCGAGGACTGGGACCGGCTGCTGCGGCTGGCCCGGACCAGGGGGCTGCGGTTCTTCGCCGAGCCGTTCCACCGCTTCGAGGGCCGGGTCGAGGAGCACGAGAGCTTCGTGCTCGCCGACCCGTCCAACAACCTGCTCGAGTTCAAGTTCTACGCCGACCCCCGGATGATGTACTGAGCCGGCGTTCCGGCACCTCGACCGGCCGCCCGTGCCGGGAGTTCGGCCGCCGCCGGGCCCTGCCGGCCACCCCGGCCGCGATGACCAGCGCGATCACGCCGAACAGCAGGCCGCCGGCGCCCAGCCAGCGGGCCATGAAATCGGTACCGGCGTCGGTACCGGCGTCGGTACCAGAATCGGTACCGGCGTCGGTGCCCGGGTTGCCGACGGCCAGGGTCGCCGGGGACCCGCCGGCGCCGTGCCCACCCGCGCCGCCTCCCGCCATCAGGGTCAGCGTGGGGGCCGGGTGCTCCGGCTCGGCGGCGCCGGCGGCGCGCGGCTGGTCCCACCGCGCCACGGTGCCGTCGTCGTAGGTCTGCACCACCGGCAGGACCAGCTGGTCGATGTCGGTCGGCAGCGGCCCCAGTGACACGTCGAAGTCGGCGTACTGGTCGGGCTCGATCCGCTTGCCGGGCTGCGCGGTCCAGGTGATGGTGCGCGCCACCTGGCTCACCGAGCCGTCGTCGGTGCGCAGCGGCGGGTTCACCGGAACCTTGCCGATGTGCGCGGTCCAGCCGGCCATCGGCGTGGTCAGCACCTCGGCGATCGGGTGCTGGGCGGGCAGGGTGAGCTCCACCTTGACCGTGCCGGCCGACTCCGACTCGGTCGGCACGCGCAGCGCCACGACGGCGTAGCCGCCCTTGGTGGCCCAGCCGGGCTGCGCGGTCACGTGCGCTTCGGCCAGGCCGGAGCCGAGCAGCGTGAGCAGGAGGGCGCCGCCGAGCGCCAGTGCGGTGCGGGTGGGTGCCCGCCACCGGGGGTGTACCGGGGTCATCGTGAGTCCTTGTCGTGGTTGGCCGACCCGGTCCGATGCTGGGCCGGGCCGCCGTGCGGGGAGTGCGCCGACGGTAGGCCGGCCGGTCGGCCGGGGCGCGCATTCTGAGAACCGGTGGCCGCCCGATCGCCGACCGGCCCGGCGGTCGCGTCGAGGCCACCCGCACTGGGCCGTCCGCCGCCGCGAGCTAGCCCATTCGGATCCGGAGTTCCTTCATTTGTTTCGCCGACCGGGGCGTACGGCCGTTTATGGTCATTCGGCGGAAAAGGCGGTAATTCGACAGTCTTGTTTCACGGTGGCCGAGCTATCATCGTGGCCCCCGACTCGGCGAGGCATCGATGCGGCAGCTGGCGAATCAGGTGCGAGCCGTGATGATCGCCGCCGACACCTATCGGCGCGCGATGGCCGCCGCCCTGGGGGTCGGTGTCACCGAGGTGTCCGCGCTGGGCGAGATCCGCGAGGACGGCCCGCTGACGCCGTCCGAGCTGGCCCGGCGGCTCGGGCTGACCTCGCCGAGCGTCACCTCATTGCTGGACCGGCTCGAGGCGGCCGGCCTCGTGGTCCGGCGGCGCCACCCGGCGGACCGGCGCAGCGTCCTGGTCGAGCTGACCGGGGTGGGGGACGAGCTGCTGGTCGCGGCCTTCGAGCAGTTCAGCGAGGACGTGGCGGCCGCGGTCCGGTCGGCGTCCCCGGAGCACGTGCGGGAGCTGGGCGAGCTGCTCGGCGGGGTCGCCGGTGCGCTGCGGGCGAGAGCCGGTGACCCCCACGGCCTGGTCGGGGGGCTCGATCGGCAGATGGCCCGGCGCCGCCGCTCCGAGGGGGGCGCGGCGGATGTGCATAGCGGGAGCGGCTGAATAACTCGACCGTCAAGATATGTGTCGCTCGCGTGTTTTGTATGGTGTATTTCTTCGACGAGAATTACCCCATTTAGTGGATGGGTGGCATTAGCCGGTCGGCGATGATGGGCGGGACGGCAGCGGAAACGGCCGACCCCTCGGGCCCGAGAAACTGCCGTCGCCCCTCGTCACCGGCCGGTGGACTCCCCGCCCCCCGGCCGGTGACATCAAACGTTCGGGGCACGCCATATCGTGCACACCATGAGGTACACGAAGCTGGCGCCGGTCCTCGCGGCCGGACTGCTCGCGCTGCTCGCCGGCTGCAACAACAGCTCGGCGGACTCGGACCAGCCGCCACCCCAGGCACCGGCACCGACCAGTGCCGCGCCGCGCGCGCCGGCGGCACCCTCCGTGGCGCCGGGCCCGATCGTCGGGCTGCGCCCGCTGAGCCCGGCTCAGCAGCAGCAGCGGGACTTCTGCCAGCAGGGGATCGTCAAGAACGGCTGTGAGTTCTACACCGACGATTCATTGAGGCTGCAGGGGTTCGACCCGGACAGCTAGTCTCGCGGAGACGAGCGTCCGTGCAGCTACCGAGGTGATCAGTTGAGCCAGCCGTTGATCGACGAGGGCGTCCGGGCCAGCCAGCTGGTCGCGGCGGAGCGCAAGGCAGCCGTGTTGTTCGACGAGGTGGAGCGCCTCGGGCTGATCAAGCCGGGGCTGTCCGAGTCGGCGGTCAGCGACCAGGTCCGGGACCTCGCGGCCGAGCTGTTCGGCACCCGCCGGCACTGGCACAAGCGGATCGTGCGTTCCGGCCCGAACACGCTCAAGCCCTACCGGGAGAACCCGCCGGACCGCGTGATCGGCGCCGACGACATCGTCTTCCTCGACTTCGGCCCGATCTTCGCCGAGTGGGAGGCCGACTTCGGCCGCACCTACGTGCTCGGCGAGGACCCGGTCAAGCTGCGGCTGCGCGACGACCTGCCGGGTATCTGGGCCGCCGGGCGGGACCACTTCGAGGCCACCCCCGGGATCACCGGCGCCGAGCTGTACGCGCACGTCGTCGGGCTGACGGAGGCGGCCGGCTGGGAGTTCGGCGGCTCGCACTCCGGGCACCTGGTCGGCGAGTTCCCGCACGAGATGATCGACGGTGAGCGGATCGCCAGCTACATCGCGCCGGGCAACGACGGCGCCATGCGGGGCACCGACAAGGCCGGCCGGGCCTGCCACTGGATCCTCGAGATCCACCTGGTGGACCGGGAGCGGGCCATCGGCGGCTTCTTCGAGCAGCTGCTCACTCTGCACCGCGCCACCGTCTGAGCCCCGTCTGATCCCCGCCTGACTCCGGGCGTCACTCGATCGGTCGTCGGGGTCCGGTGGGGGTTAGGGGCGACCCCCCATGCCCCCAATGCGGGGTTGGCTCTGGCACCTGGCTACGGTTCCTCCTGAACCAGGTGGGATCCCCGATTGCCGCACGCCGTCACCGCTCTACGTTGTGGGTCAACGCCGACGGATCGGCCGAGCGCAAATCCCCATACCGAAGGAGCTGACCGACATGAGCGACACCTCGCTGCTGGACTGGATCCTGAGCCTGCTGCGCGACCCCGAGGCGCGGGCCGACTTCCAGGCCGACCCGCAGGGCTACGCCGCCGACCACGGGTTCGATCACCTGAGCTCGGGCGACGTGTACGACGCGCTGTGCCTGATCTCGGACGACACCTCGTCGCAGTCCGACCACGGCACCCACTACCCGGCCCCGCGCGACTACGACCACGGCAGCCACGACGGCGGGTCGGACTACCTGCGCAGCTACATCACGAACAACTACACCACCATCGAAGAGCACAACACCAACATCGACAACTCGGTGCACCAGAACATCGACACCGGTGGTGGCGACTTCAACCAGGTCATCGA
>Ga0137415_10001138_pt1 | contig 26351 bp, 22 predicted proteins | sample CZODoug3_1_1_16f_FD_183082 | JGI IMG/M metagenome (GOLD analysis project Ga0137415, IMG submission 183082) | Vadose zone soil fungal communities from Angelo Coast Range Reserve, California, USA - CZODoug3_1_1_16fungal (Hybrid Assembly) | ecosystem: Environmental > Terrestrial > Soil > Vadose...
GGCCACCACCTCGCCGGAGGCCTCGTGGCCGAGCACCAGCGGCGCGGTCACCACGAAGTCGCCGATCCGGCCGTGCTCGTAGTAGTGGGTGTCCGAGCCGCACACCCCCACCGACCGGATTCGCACCAGCACCTCGTGCGGCCCGGGCACCGGCACCGGGCGTTCCTCCAGCACGATCTGCCGGACGTCGCGCAGCACGGCCGCCCGCATGGACCCGCCCGTCGACGGGGTCATTCGCCGGTCACCGCGCCCAGGGTCAGGCCGGTCACCAGCCACCGCCGTACGGCCAGTCCGGCCAGCATCATCGGAACCACCACGAACACCCCGATCGCACAGAGCTGACCCCAGTCGATACCGGTCTGGGTGACCAGTTGGCTAGCCGCCATTGGCAGGGTCTGCGAGCTCGGCCCGCTGAACACCAGCGCGAAGGCGTAGTCGTTCCAGGCGAACACCAGGCACAGTACGAACGTGGTGACCAGGCCGGATTTGGTCAGCGGCAGCACCACGTGCCAGTAGGCCTGCCAGCGGGTGCAGCCCTCGACCAGCGCGGATTCCTCCAGCGAGGGTGGCAACTCGGCGAAGAACGCGCTCATCAGCCAGATCGCGAAGGGCAGGTCGAAGGTCAGGTAGGCCAGCACCAGCCCCGGGATGGAGTCGATCAGACCGAGCCCCCGGAAGATCAGGAACAGCGGCAGCACCACCGCCGCGATCGGCGCCATCCGGGTGGAGATGATCCAGAAGGACAGGTGCTTCTTGCCGCGCATCCGGGTGTGCGCCAGGCCGTAGCCGGCGAGCGAGCCGAGAGCCACCGCGAGCACGGCCGACAACCCGGCGGCGAGCACGCTGTGCACCAGGTACGGGGTCAGGTTGTTCGCCCCGGTGAACAGGCCGACGTAGTTGTCCAGGGTCGGGGTGAACCACAGCGCCGGCGTCGGCGCGGTGACGTCGGTCTTGGACTTGAACGAGGACAGCACCATCCAGGCCAGCGGGACCAGCGTCCAGGCCAGCCCGACGGCGAGGATGACCTTGTTCGCGGTGCGGGAGCGGGGCGTGCCGCGGTCAAGCGGGGTGGCCGCCGCCAGTCCGCCGGCGCGCCGGGCGGACGTTCCCCCGCCGCCGGCGCTCGGGGCGGACGTCTCCCCGGCCGTGGTGGTGGTCATCGGGCCAGCCCCTTCCGGTCGAGCAGCCGGACGAACGCCCGGGCGACGAGGATGGACACCGCGAGCATGAGCAGCCCGATCGCGGCGGCGTAGCCGAGGTCGAAGAACCGGAAAGCGACCTCGTAGAGCCGCACCGGGACGATCTTCGTGGCGTCCGCCGGGCCGCCGTTGGTGGTCACCCAGATGATGTCGAAGTAGCGGATGGCGTCCATCGAGCGGATCAGCAGCGCGACGAGCAGCACGCTGGAGATGGACGGCAGCACCACGTAGCGCAGCAGCTGCCACCCACTCGTGCCGTCCAGCGCGGCCGCCTCGCGGATCGACAGCGGCACCGAGGAGAGCCCGGCCAGCGCAATCATGGTGATCAGCGGCGTCCACTCCCACACGTCCATCAGCACCACGGCCGCGAACGCGGTGCCCTGCGAGCCCAGCACATCGGTCTCGAACCCGAGGTGGCGCAGCACCCAGGCGTAGAGCCCGAACGTGGAGTCGGTGAGGAAGCGGCCGAGCAGCCCGACGAACACCGGGGCGACGAACATCGGCAGCAGCAGCAGGCTGAGCACCGCGTTGCGCCCGCGCAGCAACCGCCACAGGCACAGCGCGAAGACCACGCCGAGCACCATCTCGATGCCCACGGTGAGCACGAAGTAGCTCAGCGAGCGGACCCAGGCCATCCCCACGTCCGGGTCGGTGAACACCCGCGCCCAATTGGCCAGCCCGGCGAAGTCGAACCGCACCCCGCCCAGCAGGTGCACCCGGGACAGGCTCATCGCCACGATGAACACGAACGGCAGCAGCGACAGCGGGGCGAGCAGCAGGATCCCCGGCGTCATCAGCCGACCCTCGAACCTCAGCCAGCGGCGCCGGGGCGAGGGCGGAGCGGGCCGAGGCGGGGCGGTCGGGGCGGTCGCGGTGGTGGTCATGACGAGGCCACCCATCCTCGGGAGACGATCCGGTTGATCTGGTCGGTGGTGTCCCGCATGGCCTGGTCCGGCCCGGAGTCACCGGCGAGCATCCTGGACAGCTGGGTGAAGATCGCCGTGTCGCACTCGTTCCACATCGGGATCTTCGGGCGCAGCCCGATGTTCTCCGGCTCCCAGGCCTTGCTCACCGCCGGCGCGGTGAGGATGTTCGGCATGGTCGACGGCCGGTGTTCCGCCGCGACCACCTCCGGCATCTGGTAGACCGAGGTGCGGGTGGGGGTGCCGCCGCCGGCCTTGCTCCTCAGGTTGGCCAGCTCGATCTCCGGCGCGGTGGCCCACACCGCGAACAGCCAGGCGGCGCGGCGCTCGTCGGCGGTGGTGGTCGCGCTGATGCCCAGCCCGGTGCCGCCGTACATGTTGGCCGAGCGCACCGGCCCCCTCGGCAGCCGCGCGTAGTCGACCTTGCCGGGCAGCTTCGCCTCGTTGGACGCGGCGTACTCGTGCCAGTTGGGGCACATGGCGACCTGGCCGGCGGCGAACGCGTTGCCCAGCCCGTCCCAGTCCCAGGTCAGCGACGCCGGGTGGGCCACCTTCAGCAGCTTCGCGTAGAAGTTCGCCGCCTCCGCCGCCGCCGGGCTGTCCAGCCGGCACGGCCCGGGGTCGACGGTGCCCAGCCCGCCCACGGCCCGGCCGTTGTCGAAGTAGTCGCCGCCGTAGGCCCACAGCAGGTTGGAGAAGTCGTTCATCAGCGAATCGTTCTGCTTCGCCTGGTGGCCGGTGCCGTAGGGCACGTCGTCGCGGGCGTTGTCGTTGAACCACCGGGCGATCGCGTAGTACTGGTCCCAGGTGCTCGCGTCGCCGGGCATCGGGTCGAAGCCCAGGTCGTGGGCCATCCGGTCGCGGTACTTCTCGAACAGGTCGCGGCGGTACTGCCAGATCAGCGTCGGGCAGTCGTAGGGCAGCGCGTAGATCTCGTCCGGCGAGACGAACTTGCCGGCCGCCTCCAGGTGGGTGGGGATGAAGTCACCGACCCCCAGCGGCACCTGGGGCAGTGACGGGTCGGCCATCAGCTCTCGCAGGTCCACCAGGCCCTTCGCGTACGGGGCCAGCACCTGGTACGGGTCGGCGTAGATCACCTGGTAGGTGGAGCGGCCGGAGGCCAGGTCCAGCGCCACCTTCTGCACCAGCGCGGACAGCTCCAGGGTCACGATGTTCAGGGTGATCCCGGTGAGCTCGGTGAACGGCCGGACGTTCGCGGCGATGGCGGCGGTCGGCGCGGTGTTCTCCGAGATGAAGTTCAGCGTGGAACCGGCGAACTGCCGCCACATACCGCCCTCGGGATGCCGGGCGACGGCGGATCCCGAGGCCCCGCAGCCGCCGAGCAGGCCGGCCCCGGCCAACGCGCCGGCACCACCCAACACACCACCCAGGAAGCGGCGGCGGCTCAGGTCGCCCGGGCGGTGGTTGCTCGCGGAGCGCGGAGTGATCATCGGTCCTCCGGTGAACAGTCGCTGGTCACGCCACGAGATGTCTAACAGGGAATCCCATTACAATCAATAAACGTGAGATGTTGACGCCATACCTACCAGCGGACATCGCAGACCGGGCGTCATGCGCACCCGGACCCGTCAGGCGTCCCGGTGCTCCAGCCGGACGATGACCCACTTGGAGGTGGGCGTATTGCTGTCCAGTGCGGTGGAGTCGAGCGGGATCAGCGGGTTGGTCTCCGGGTAGTAGGCGGCCACACAGCCCTTCGGGGTGTGGTACTCGACCAGCCGGAACGACCCCGCCCGCCGCTCGGTCACCGTATCCCCGACCCGCCACTCGCTGACCAGGTCCACCGTCTCGCCGTCGGCGAAGCCCAGCTCGGCCAGATCGGCGGCGGAGATGAACACCACCCGCCGCCCCGAGGAGATGCCCCGGTAGCGGTCGTTGAGCCCGTAGATGGTGGTGTTGAACTGGTCGTGGCTGCGCAACGTCTGCAGCACCAGCCGACCCTCCGGCACGGTCAGCACCGACAGCGGGCTGGCCGTGAACACCGCCTTCCCCTCGCGCGTGGGGAACGTGCGGGAGTCGCGGGGCGGGTGCGGCATGGTGAAGCCGCCGCGCTCCCGGATCGTCCGGGCGTAGCCGGCGCAGCCCGGCACCACCCGGCCGATGCGCTCCCGGATCTCGTCGTAATCGGCGGCGAACGACTGCCACGGGATGCCGTACCGGCTGCCCAGGGTCGCCGAGGCGATGCCGCACAGGATGTCCACCTCGGAGCGCAGCAGCTCACCGGCCGGCTCGCCGCGGCCCCGGGAGGCGTGCACCGCGGACATCGAGTCCTCCACGGTGACCCGCTGCTCCCGCCCGCCGGTGTGGTCGGCCTCGGTGCGCCCGAGGGTGGGCAGGATCAGCGCGGTCTCCCCGGTGGTGACGTGCGAGCGGTTCAGCTTCGTGGAGATCTGCACGGTCAGCTCGGCCGAGCGCAGCGCCGCCTCGGTGACCTCGGTGTCCGACATGGCCGAGGCGAAGTTCCCGCCCAGCCCGACGAACACCCGCGCCCGGCCGTCCCGCAGCGCGCGCACCGCGTTCACCGCGTCCACCCCGTGCTCGCGGGGCGGCTCGAAGCCGAACTCGTCGCGCAGCGCGTCCAGGAACGAGTCCTTGGGGCGCTCCCAGATGCCCATGCTCCGGTCGCCCTGCACGTTGGAGTGCCCGCGCACCGGGCACAGGCCGGCACCCGGCTTGCCGATCATGCCCTGCAGCAGCGCCAGGTTGACGAACTCCTTGATCGTGGCCACCGCGTTGCGGTGCTGGGTGATGCCCATGGCCCAGCAGCTCACGATCCGCTTCGACTCGGCGAACATCGCGGCGGCGCCCTCGATCTCCGCCCTGCTCAGCCCGGTGGCGGTGAGCACGTCGTCCCAGTCCAGGTTCTCGACGTTCTTGCGGTAGGCCTCGAAGCCGACCGTGTACTCGTCGATGAACGCCTGGTCCAGGACGGTCCCGGGGTTGGCGTCATCCCGGGCCAGCAGCAGGTGGCCAATCGCCTGCAGCAGCGCCAGGTCGCCGCCGGCGCGGATCTGCAGGAAGGTGTCCGCCAACGGGGTGCCCTTGGCCAGCCCGCGCGGGGTCTGCGGGTTGTCGAACTTGAGCAGCCCGGCCTCGCGCAGCGGGTTGATCGCCAGGATCCGTGCGCCGCGCTGCTTGGCCATCTCCAACGCGGTCAGCATCCGCGGGTGGTTGGTGCCCGGGTTCTGACCGCAGACCACGATCAGGTCAGCTTCGTGCAGGTCCCGCAGCGAGACCGAACCCTTGCCGATGCCGATCGTCTCGGACAGCCCGACGCCGGTGGACTCGTGGCACATGTTCGAGCAGTCCGGCAGGTTGTTGGTGCCGTAGGCGCGGGCGAACAGCTGGTAGACGAACGCCGCCTCGTTGGACGCCCGCCCCGAGGTGTAGAACACCGCCTCGTCCGGGCCGAGCAGCCCGTTGAGGTGTTTGCCCACCAGCGCGAACGCCTCGGCCCAACCGATCGGCCGGTAGTGCGTCGCGCCTGGGCGGAGCACCATCGGGTGGGTCAGCCGGCCTTGCTTCTCCAGCCAGTGCTCGGTGCGCCGCTCCAGGTCGGCCAGCGAGTGCTCGCGGAAGAACTCCGGCCCGACCCGGTCCCTGGTGCCCTCCCAGGCGACCGCCTTGGCCCCGTTCTCGCAGAACTCGGCGGTGTGCCGGTGGCCAGGATCCGGGTCCGGCCAGGCGCAGCTCATGCAGTCGAAACCGTCGACCTGGTTGAGCCGCAGCAGGTTGCGGGCCGCGTTCCGCACGCCCATCTGCTTGACCGCCATGGTCATGCTGACCCGGACAGCGGCCAGCCCGGCGGCGTGCGTCTTGGGTGCGCCGACCGCCAGCTTCGCCTCGTCCGGGTCGATCCGCGCATCGATCCCGGGCGTGGACACACGGGTATCCCTGGGCATAGGAAACGAGACCTCCTGGCAACGGGGGAGCGAGAACGGCACCGTCGCCGTACGAGTCCGCTTGCCCCGAACCTAGCTCCGGTCCAGGCCCCGGAAGCGCCTGGGGCCCGCTAAGTAAGGTAACCCTTACCGCGCTACGCTGGTTGACTGTCCGTACCCAGGCGGCGTCAGACGGTGAGCACCAGCTTGCCGGTGGTACGGCCGGTCTCCCCCAAACGGTGCGCGGCATCGGCCCGTTCCAGCGGGAACGTCTCGGCCACCACGGGCCGCAGCAGGCGCGCGCTGACCAGTGCGGCGATCTGCTCGAGGGCGTGGCCGTCCGGCTCGACGAGCATGCCGGTGGCCCGGATGCCGCGCTCACCGGCGGCGGCCAGCGCCTCACCGGCCGAGCGGGAGGGCACCGAGATCAGCAGGCCACCGGGGCGCAGCAGATCCAACGAGCGCACCGCCACCTCCCCGCCGACCAGGTCGAGCACCACGTCCACCGGATCGAGCACCTTCTCGAAGTCGGTCCCCCGGTAGTTGACCGCCTCGTGCAGCCCGAGCTCGCCGAGCAGCCGGTGCTTGGCCGAGCTGGCGGTGCCGATCACGTAGGCCCCCCGGGCGCGGGCGATCTGCACCGCCAGGTGGCCCACGCCCCCGGCCGCGGCGTGGATGAGCACCCGCTGGTCCTCGGCGAGCTGGGCGATGTCCACCAGGCACTGCCAGGCGGTGAGCCCGGCCAGTGGCAGCGCCGCCCCGCCGATCGGGTCCAGTTCCGGAGGCAGCGGGGCGAACTGGCGGGACGGCGCCGTCACGTACTCGGCGTAGCCGCCGGCCGGGCGGGGAAACCACGGCATGCCGAAGACCAGGTCGCCGACCGCGAACCGGGTCACCCCCAGGCCGATCTCGTCGACCACGCCGGCGACGTCCCAGCCCAGCACCACCGGCAGGTCACCGATCACCTGCGCCATGCCCTGGCCGGCTCTGGTCTTCCAGTCCACCGGATTCACCCCTGCGGCAGCCACCCGCACCCGGATCTCGGTGGGCAGCGGCGTCGGGACCGGCCGGCTCACCACGCTGAGCACATCGGGGTCGCCGAACCGATCGAGACTGACCGCCCGCATGAAATCCATACCCGCTGTCTAGCGGATGGCCCTGGCGTGGCGGTCGCCGGCATGTCGCCGCAAGCCCTGGAACGCCCGGTCGGACCACCGGTAACCCCCACAGGAGTGGCAGTTGAACCGGACGGGCCACACCTACCGATCTTTGAGCTGAACCTGGCGCATCGCGCGTCGCCGAGGTACTAGTTTGCAGAGCAAAACGTTCCAGGATAGAGAGTTGATCGCACTGCCCGGGTTTGTCCACTGGAGGACCGTGACCGAGGACCACGACGGGCGGACCGGATTTGGCATCCGGCTCCGTCAGCTGCGCGAGGACGCCGAGCTGTCCGGCAAGGAGCTGGCCGAACGGCTGGGTTGGCCCGCGTCCAAGGTCTCCCGGCTGGAGAACGGCCGGCAGACCGCATCCGCCGACGACGTGCGCGCCTGGGCGTCCGCCCTCAGCACTCCCATTGACGTCCGCGACGAGCTGGTCTCCGACCTGCGCAGCCTGCGTGTGGAGTACGCCACCTGGCGGCGGCAGTACCGCTCCGGGCAGGCCCCCCGGCAAAAGGCCGGCGTGGTGCTGGAGCACTCCACGAACCGGCTGCGCGCACTGGAGACCGCGATCGTCCCGGGGCTGCTGCAGACCGCCGACTACGCCCGGCACGTCTTCAAGGGCCTGTCCGAGCTGCACCGCAGCCCGGACGACGTGGAGGAGGCGGTGCGCTCCCGGATGCGCCGGCAGGAAGCCCTCTACCACCCGGAACGGCAGTTCCAGTTCCTGGTGACCGAGGCCGCGCTGCGCGCCCGGGTATGCCCGCCGATGGTACTGCGCGCCCAGCTGGACCGGCTGCTGGCGCTGTCCGGCATGGAAAACGTGCAGCTGTCGGTGATCCCGGCCACCGCGCAGCTGCTGAAGGCCACCAGCCACGGGTTCTGGATCTTCGACGACACGCTGGTGCTGATCGAGGCCATCCATGCCGAGCTGGCGATCCGCGATCGGGAAGACATCGCGGTCTACGTGTGGCTGTTCGACACCTACTGGGAAGCCGCCCTGCACGGCAAGCAGGCGTTCGCCTTCATCGCCGCGCTGGCGCTGGAGATGGTTGACTCAACCGGCTGAGCTCAGCTCCCCGCCGGGCGCCCGCTCCCAGCCCAGGTAGCGCTCGGTCTCCACCAGGAACGCGCCGGCCAGCCAGAGCGCGACCACCGCGTCGTCGCCCAGCCCGAACACGTTGAACAGCAGCTCAGGCACCAAGTCCACCGGCGAGACCAGGTAGACCAGACCGAGCACGAACAGCGCCAGCCGCCCTCGGCCGAGCCCCGGGTAGCGCCCGGCGAGCGAGGCGCCGGCCATTCGCGGCAACGCCCGCAGCCGCTCCCCCAACCTCGGAGCATCCGGCCGACGGCCGTGCGCGACGGCCCGCCACAGCGCCCGGAAGGCGGAGAGTCGGCGGGGGTTCAACATGCCTGGCACAGACCGTCCAACGAACGGCCGAGAGCGACGGTTCCGTGCACACCCCGGCCGTGCCACGCCCCGGCCTGCCTGCCGTTACCGAGCTGCACACCACGCAGGTTCCGGAGTCACCCGGCGCGCCCGCGGTTACCGAGCTGCACACCAGCCAGGTTCCGGAGTCACCCGGCGCGCCCGCGGTTACCGAGCTGCACACCACGCAGGTTCCAGGCGTCCCCAACCTGCTCGGTGTGGAGTTGGGTAACAGGCGGGTGCGGCGGGCGACCCAGCCGAGCGGTTCCGTGCACAGGGGTCAGTAGCCGGAGCTGGGCGCCGGTTCCGGCTCGGGGGCCGGCGGCGGTGCGGCGGGGGCCGGAGCGGGTTCTTGCGGCGCGGCGGGCGCCGGCGGGGCGTCCGGGGCGGCGACCCGCTGCCCCGCCGACTTGCCGGCCACGATCGCGGGCTTCCCGACCGGGCCGACCGCGTGCCAGCTGCCACCGACACCCTCGCCGCGCGTCTCACCCGGGGCGGTGTCGCCGGTGTAGCGGTACAGCGGCCAGCCGGCCAGGGTGACCTGTTCGGTGCCGTCCGCGCGGACCGCGATGCCCACCAGCGCCGGGTTGATCCCGTCCAGCTTCGGGGCGCCGCCGGTGGCCAGCACCGGCGGCCAGGTCACCGCGCACTGCCCCGCGCAGTTGGACTTGGCGGGCTTCGCGGTGTCCTTGTCGAAGCGGTACAGGGTGGCTCCGGCGCTGGTCACCACCTCACCCTGGCCGCCGCCGAGGCCGACCCGGGCGGTGGCCAGGGTGAGCGGCTCGGCGACCGCGGCCGAGGGGCCGGCGGCCGAGGCGGGCGTACGGGCGCCATGCATGACGTCGTAGCCGCCGAGCGCGGCCAGCGCGAGCGCCGCGCCGACCAGCAGCGGCATGGGCCTGAACATGGGGTTCTCCTCGATGGTCGCGCGCCGGCCGGGGGTACGGCGCGTGCCATCCCACACGCGGCAGGCTGGAGAGTGGTTCAGGTCACGGCAGGTTCGCCGGAATATTTTCTTGCCAACCGATGCTTAACGACATATCGTGACTGTAGCGATTACAGTCGCAACATGACGAGAGATATCCAGAAGGAGTCACCATGACTAGCATCAACGCAGCCTGGGACCCACGCTTCACAGCCCTCCGCGGCGCCCTGCGGCACCGCGGCCGGCTGGCGGCATTCGCCCAGCGGGGTCCGGGCTTCCCTGATGGCCCAGACGACACATCCGGCGGTGAGGGTTTTGAACGCCTTCGAGGGCCTGGCAGGCCCAGCCGCCGACGGGGCCCACGCGGTGGGTTCGAAGGCCCGGGCATCGGGCCTGACTTCGCCGGTCGGGGCTTCGGCCCCGGGCTCGGCGGTCCCGGCTTCGGCCCCGGTCCGCGTGGCCGTGGCCGCCGGAGCGGACGACGCTCCCGGGGCGACATCCGGCTCGCCGTACTGGCGCTGCTCGCCGAGCAGCCCCGGCACGGGTACGAGATCATCCAGGAGATCGCCGAGCGCACCCAGGGTTCCTGGCGGCCCAGCCCAGGGTCGGTCTACCCGACGCTGCAGCAGCTGGCCGACGAGGGCCTGGTGCGCACCGAGGAGTCGGACGGCCGGCGCACGGTCGAGCTGACCGAAACCGGCACCAGCTTCGTCGCCGAGCACCGCGACGAGCTGGCCAAGGTCTGGGACACGGTGGGTGACGAGGTCAGTGCGGCGGTGTCCAACCTGCGCACGCAGTATGGCCAGTTGCATGCCGCGGTGTTCCAGGTCATGACGGCCGGCACCGATGAGCAGCGGGAGACCGCCGCCACCGCCCTGGCCGACGCCCGCAAGGCAATCTACCGCCTACTCGCCGAGTAGCGAGCGGGCGTCCAACCCATCCGACGGCACACACCGCGACAACGCGGCACACAGGTTTGAACCTGTGTGCCGCGGCTCGACGGTGTGTGCCGTTCGGCGTCTCACCGCGGGAAGCAGCGACCGAAGGCCACCAGCAGCCGAGGTGGCCCGCTCAGCCGGATCCGGCGGCGCAGCAGCGCGCCAACCAGTGAGCGCTCGCCGGCCAGGAAGCCGAACCAGGCCGCCGTGTCGGTGCGTACTCGCAGGTCAGCGCGTCCGTGGTGGCCCTCGGAGATGGCCAGCTCACCATCCGCGATCACGATGGTGATCGCCCGCTGTTCGGCACCGGTGAAGGTGAAGTGGTACGTGGCGGCCAACCCTCGAGACACCTCCCGTTGGAAGGTCAGCGGCATCCCGACCATCAACCCGTCGACGGTGCGTGGCCGCAGCCCGTTGCCCACCTGCTTGGTCCGCTTGTGCGGGAAGCGGTGCGCCACGTGCGCCTCGGCATCCGAGCCGGCCACCACGTAGACGGTTTCCGGCTTGTTCTGCAGCGGCTTGACCACCTCGGCCAGGTGGGTCTTTCGACTGTCCAGGTACGGACCCAACACGTCCTCCCCGGCCGGGCAGACCGACATGCAGTACGCGGCCTTGTAGTTCGGCCCGAAGCCCAGGCTCTGCCACATCGACGCGGTCTCCGGCTCGGACACCCTGGACCTGTAGTCGGCGGCGTCCTTCGCCTCCACGACGTTCTCCACCCAGTCGCCGAATCCGCCGAGGAACTCCCGGTAGTTGTGCGTGTAGCAGGCGGAGAAGTCGAAGCGGCCGTCCGAGTTGATCGCCCCGGTCGGGCAGGCCGCGACGCAGAGCTTGCACTCCAGGCACGGGTTGTAGTCCAGCGGGCGGGAGTACTCGCTCACCGGCGTATCCAGCACGACGGTGCCGAGCAGGATGAAGTTGCCGAACTTCGGGTGGATCACGTTGCGGTGGATACCCATCCGGCCCAGCCCGGCCTCCACGGCGATCGGCTTGTGCGCGACCACCCAGATCCGCTGGCTGGGGAACCGGTCCATCTCCATCGGAAACCCCACCGCGCCGTTGAACGCGCGCACCCCGAGTGCCTCCAGCTCGGCGACGATCCGGCGGGCCACCTCGTTGGTGTCGTGGTTGGTCAGGTGGAATTCCAGGTTGCTGGCCGAGCGAGCCGGACTGCGCACCGCCTCCCGGTTCATCGTGCAGACGAAGCTGACCAGCGCCCGGGGCCGCCGGAAGGCCGCCTCCAGGTGGGGGCGTTCCTCGGCCAACTCCGGGCGCTCGATCTCCACGAATCCGACGTCGTCCGCGCCGGCCCGGAGGCACAGCTCGCGCAGCCAGCCGGCGTCCAGCACGTCGGGTGGCGCGCCGAGCTCACCGGCGGCGGCCCTACGGCGAACTTCGATCACGTTGGGGTGCGAGTCCAGCTTGGCCACGGACGCCGACCTCCGCTCAGGGCTGAGACCCAAACCGTAGGGCATGTCAGTATGGTGAAGCAACTGACCCTGTTATCGTGCTGGCTGAGGAAGGGAGCGGCGGTGCTGGGGCGGACCTACGACCAGCAGGTGTGCTCGCTGGCACGCGCCCTGGAGGTGGTCGGCGAGCGCTGGACGCTGCTGATCGTGCGGGACGCGCTGCTCGGGCTGACCCGCTTCGAGCAGTTCTCCGACAGCCTCGGGCTGGCCCGCACCGTGCTTACCGACCGGCTCGGTCGGCTGGTCGACGCCGGGGTGCTGGAGCGGGTGCGCTACCAGCGGCGGCCGGATCGCTTCGAGTACCGGCTCACCGAGCGGGGCCGGGGACTGGGGATACCGGTGCTGGCCCTGATGCAGTGGGGCGACGCCCACCTGGCCGGACCGGCCGGCCCGCCCCGGCTGGCCCGGCACGCCAGCTGTTCCGGGGACGTGCTGGTCGGCGCGATCTGCCGACACTGCGGCCAGCCCGTGCACCACGACGTGGACCTGGTCCCCGGTCCCGGCTCGCCCCCGCCCCCGGCCCGGGTGATCGCCGTTTCGGCGCCTGAACGGACGCGTCACGTCCTTTCAGACACCGAACGCTGATCACCGGCCCGGTCAACCTGTGGACAACCCGGCGTCGACGTCGGCAACGACCCACCGCACAGTCCGCGCTGCCTGGTCAGCCGGCCGCGACGGCCCCGCAGGGGACGAAGTCGGGGTCGACCTGGTCGGCCAGGTCACGGCCCAGCGACTGGTTCGCCCATGCGCGGGCGTTGCGCAGGTGGAACTCGACGGTGTCGCGGTGGTACGCGCCCCAGTCCCGCTCGGTGGCGTCCAGCGCGGCGAGCACGGCCTCCAGCGCGGCCCGGTTCGCCGACTCCAGCGCATCCATCGGCCGGGGGGTGCCCCGCTCGGCGGCGCGCACCCAGGGCGAGTGGCCGATGGTGGCCAGCAGCGCCGGGCCGACCTGGTCGGCCAGGTAGTCGACGTCTTCCGGGTCGGCCACCTTGTTGCCCACCACCCGCAGCGCGACCCGGTGGCCGGCCGCGTTGGTGAGGTACTGCCGGTACACCCCGACGCCCCGCTGCGTCGGCTCGCTGACCAGCACGGTCAGGTCGAATCGGGTGAACAGCCCGGAGGCGAACGCGTCCGCGCCGGCGGTCATGTCCACCACCACGTACTCGCCCGGGCCGTCCAGCAGGTGGTTCAGGTACAGCTCCACCGCGCCGGTCTTGGAGTGGTAGCAGGACACCCCGATGTCCTCGGAGTCGAACTCCCCGGTGACCATCAGCCGGATGCCCTCCGGGCCGCGCACCGCGTACCGGTTCAGCACGGCGTCGTCCTCGCTCAGCCCGAGCAGCCGGGAGCCCCGCCCCGGCGGGGTGGTCTTGATCATCACGTCGGCCGAGGGCACCCTCGGGTTGGCGCCCCGCAGGTGGTCCTTCAACCAGCCGAGATCGGCGCCGAGTGGGCGCGGCACCGCGGTCCCGCCCAGGCAGGCGTCCCGGCTGCCGGGGTGGCCACCGCCCGAACCGCCAAGGCCGAGCGCGGCGGACAGGTGTTGGTTGATATCAGCATCGATGGCCAGCACCGGCCGGTCGAGTTCAGCGAGGTAGCGGGTGAACAACGCGGCGAGAGTCGTCTTGCCGCTGCCTCCCTTGCCCACAAATGCAATGCGCACTGCCTTCTCAGCCCTTCTCCGAACGTACTCGACCAGTCTGGAGAAGATGGTAGTCATTGTCACTAACGGGTGATCACATCACCGAGCGGAGACACGCACCGCCCGCCGCCGCGCCAGCGCCACCCGCAGCGGCGGCACCACCACGCCGTCCTCCGCCATCCGCCGCCGCGCCAACTGGCGGGACCGCAGCACGCCGACCACCGCGATCCCCCACACCAGGTACTGCACGCACCAGGCCACCCGGAACGCCGCCGGGGTATATCCGGCCGGGCCGGCCACCGCGCCAAGCACCAGGCCGACCGCCAGTACCACGAACACCGACGCGCTGAACCCGCCCACGTTGACGATCCCCACCGCGGTGCCCTGCCGACCCCCCGGGTTGAACGTGCGGGCGTAGTCGAACCCGATCATCGACCCGGGACCGCCCACCGCCAGCACCACGACCAGCAGCACGAGCAGCCAGCGCGGCGCCGGACCGGGCAGCGCCAGCACCGCCGTCCACACCGCGGCCGTGATTCCGATCACGGTGAGCACCAGCCAGGACCGGCGCAGCGGGTGCCGCGCGGTGAACTCCCCGACGAACGGCCCCACCGCGATACCGGCCAGCACGAACACCGTCAGCAGCACACTGGCCTCGGCGGGCCGCAGCCCCTGCCCGGCGACCAGGAACGGCACGCCCCAGAGCAGCGCGAACACCGTCCCGGAGAACTGGGTGCCCATGTGCGACCAGAAACCCAGCCGGGTACCCGGGGTCAGCCAGGCGGCGCGCAGGCTGTGCCACATCCGGGGCTGCCGGCCCTCGGACATCGGCGCCGCCGCGCCCGGCGGCCGGTCTCGGATCACCGCGAGCACCAGCACCAGGGCCAGTACGCCGAGGCCGGCCGTCGACGCGAACCCGGCCGTCCAGCCAGGCCCGTGCAGCAGGGCGACCAGCGGGATCGCGCTGAGCACCTGGCCGAACTGGCCGATCAGACCGGTGAGCTGGGTCATCACCGGCACCCGCCGGGGCGGGAACCAGGCGCTCATCACCCGCAGCACGCTGATGAAGGTGAGAGCGTCCCCGGCACCGACCAGGGTGCGGGCCAGGAACGCCGCCGGGAGCCCGGTGGCGACCGCGAGCAGCAACTGGCCGGCGGCCATGGTCAACCCGCCGACCAGGATCAGCCGCTGGGCACCGTAGCGGTCCAACAGCAGGCCGACCGGCACCTGCAGGCTGGCGTACACCAGCAGTTGCAGCACGACGAAGGTGGACAGCACCGCCGGCGCGGCGTGGAAGCGGACGGTGGCGTCCAGCCCGGCGACTCCGAACGAGGAGCGCTGCAACACCGCCACCAGATAGGCGAAGACTCCGACCGACCAGACCAACCAAGAATTCCGCCGCGTATCCATAACGTCTCCATCGTGACGGAGACAACGATGCCGGGCACAGGAATGGGATGGATATGACGTTCGCGAACGTTGAAAATGGAAGGAACACTCGGGGCCGGGTATGGGTGGTACCGGAGTGAAGCGTGATGAGCAGGAGGTCCGAAGTGTTGGATCCCACCGAGTTGTACCAGGTTGAAGAGGACGCGGGCGCGGCGCTGACGCTGTCCGAGGATGCCGCGCTGGCCGAGGCCGAGCCCCGAGTGATGCTGCACCACCTCGCCGGCTACATCGACGCCGGGCACGCCGGGCAGCTGGCTGTGGACCACCTACTGACCGTGCTGCCGTCCACCATCGTCGCCACCTTCGACGTGGATCAGCTGCTGGACTACCGGTCCCGCCGGCCCACCATGACGTTCGACCGTGACCACTGGGCGGACTACGACGAGCCGCTGCTCGCCCTGTACGCCGTGCGTGACCTGGCCGGCACGCCGTTCCTGGTGCTGACCGGTCCTGAGCCGGACACCCAGTGGGAGCGGTTCGCCGCCGCGGTGGCCGAGTTGATCGAGCACTTCGAGGTGGACCTCACGGTCGGCGTGCACGCCATCCCGATGGCCGTGCCGCACACCCGCCCCGCCGGGGTCACCGCGCACGCCACCCGGCCCGAGCTGGTCAGCGAGAACGACCAGTGGTCGAACACCGCCGAGCTGCCGGGCAGCGCCGGCGCGCTGCTCGAGCTGCGGTTGGGCCAGGCCGGGCACGACGCGATGGGTCTGGCCGCCCACGTGCCCCACTACCTCTCCGAGACCGAGTACCCGCAGGCCGCGCGCACCCTGCTGGACCACGTGAGCGTCAGCACCGGACTGCTGCTGCCCACCGACGCCCTCACCGAGGCCGCCGCGCAGATCGTTGCCGACATCGAGCGGAAGGTAGCCAGCTCGGAGCAGGCCAGCCGGGTGGTGCGGGCGCTGGAGCGCCGGTACGACTCCGCTGTCACCTCTGACGGCCGGCCCTCGCTGCTGGCCGAGGACCAGCCGCTGCCCACGGCCGAGGAGCTGGGTGCCGAGGCGGAGGCATTCCTCGCCGAGCAGGAGGACCACGGCACCAACTGAGCCGTGGTAGTACCTCGCAACACGGTGGAAACCTGATCGGAAACTCCCGGCCGCCGATCGGTTCTAACCTCGCCTGACACGAGGGCGCCAGTGCCCTGACCAGTGTCACGGGGTGCACGGGAGATGACCGCCAGCCGGGACTACCACGAGTGTGTCGGGCGGCTCGGCCCGGTTCCGGTGCGGGGGCCCGAGCTGCGCTTCCGCATGGTGCACGGCTACCGGCGGGCGTTCCGGGTGGCCGGATCCGGGCCGCCGCTCGTACTGGTACACGGCATCGGGGACAGCTCGGCGACCTGGGAAAAGATCATCCCCGCGCTGGCCAGGCACCACCTGGTGATCGCCCCGGACCTGCTCGGGCACGGACGGTCGGACAAGCCGAGGGCGGACTACTCGGTGGCGGCCTACGCCAACGGGGTACGCGACCTGCTCGGGGTGCTCGGCGTGCAGCGCGCCACCCTGCTCGGGCACTCGCTGGGCGGCGGGGTGGCCATGCAGTTCGCCTACCAGTTCCCGGAGCGCACCGAGCGGCTGGTGCTGGTCGGCAGCGGCGGCGGCGGGCCCGAGGTCAGCCCGGTGCTGCGGATGCTGGCGCTGCCCGGCGGGGAGGTGCTGCTGCACCTGCTCCGGCTGCCCACAGCGCGCTGGCAGACCGGCCTGGTGGTGGCCGCGCTGCGCGCCCTGGACACCGCCCTCGGCCAGGACGCCCCGGACCTGCTGCGGGTGGTCGACGCGCTGCCGGACACCACCTCCCGGACGGCGTTCATCCGCAGCCTCCGCTCGGTGGTGGACTGGCGCGGCCAGGTGATCACCATGCTGGACCGCTGCTACCTGACCCAGGGCATGCCGACGCTGCTGGTCTGGGGCTCCCGGGACGCGGTGGTACCGGTGGAGCACGGCTACCGGGCGCACGCCGCAATGCCGGGTAGCCAGCTGGAGATCTTCGAGGGCGCCGGGCACTTCCCGTTCCACACCGACCCGACCCGGTTCGTGGCCACCGTCGAGCGGTTCCTCGCCGAGACCCGCCCGGCGACCTGGAACCTGGAGCAGTGGCGCCAGCTGCTGCGCTCCGGGCGCGACGCGGCCGCCGACCCCACCGCGGTCGTCGTGGTCGACCCGGCCAGCGAGCGCACCGCCACCTGAGCGCTCCTAGCGCAGCGACCGCCTCGAGTGGTCTGAGTTCCGCGCGAGCACCCGGTAGGTGCCATACCCGATCACCGCCAGGACGGCGATCAGCACGGCCCAGAGCAGCAGCTTCGCCACCGCGCCCAGCACCAGGAAACCCACGACGACCACGGCGGCAAGTCCGATCACCTTCACCATGTCTCCAGTAAACGCCGTCCCGGCGGAGCCGGCCTCAGGGAACGCCCCGACACCTACCCCGAGTTGTCCCGGATATTCGCCGGGAAGCCGCCCCGGACAGACTGGCGGCCACCATCCGGGACAGCGATGGTGACCGCCAGCGCGGGGAGCGGATCAGGTCCGTTCAGCTGCAGCCCGAGGTGGAGCCGCAGCCCTCGCAGACGTAGCAGGAACCGGCCGGCCGCATCTTGGTGCCGCAGGTCAGGCACAGCGGGGCATCGGCCAACTTGCCCTGCTGCAGCTCTAACAGCTCGGTCGAGCTACCCACCTCCACCGGCGCCGGGGTGACCCCCGCCGGGGCCGGCTTGGCCGGCTCGGCCTCCACGGTGGTGCGCAGGCCCACCAGGTCCACGTCGCCGTCGGGGTAGTTCTCCGCCACCTGTGCGGTGCGCTCGTCGGCGGAGAAGATGCCCAGTTGTGCGCGCTTCTCGTACGGCAGGAAGTCCAGCGCGAGCCTGCGGAACAGGTAGTCCAGCAAGCTGGTGGCGATCCGGATGTCCGGGTCGTCGGTCATGCCCGCCGGCTCGAACCGCTGGTTGGAGAACTTCGAGACGTAGAACTCCAGCGGGATGCCGTACTGCAGGCCGACCGAGATGGACATGGAGAACGCGTCCATCACGCCGGCCAGCGTGGACCCCTGCTTGCCCAGCTTGATGAAGATCTCGCCGAGGCCGTCGTCGGGGTAGGACCCGGCGTGCAGGTAGCCTTCCGCGCCGCCCACGGTGAACGAGACCGTTTGGCTGGGGCGTTTCTTGGGCAGCCGCCGGCGCACCGGCCGCGATTCGACCACCACCGGCGCCGGCGCCTCCTCGGCCGCCTTGCCTGACGATGCGGCCGGCTTGGCGTTGGACAGCGGCTGGCCCACCTTGCAGTTGTCCCGGTAGATGGCCAGCGCCTTGAGCCCCAGCTTCCAGCCCTGCAGGTAGATCTCCTCGACGTCCTCCACGGTGGCCGCCTCGGGCATGTTCACCGTCTTGGAGATCGCGCCACTGATGAACGGCTGCACGGCGGCCATCATCCGGACGTGCCCCATCGCCGGGATGGACCGCCCGCCCATCGCGCAGTCGAACACCTCGTAGTGCTCCGGGCGCAGGCTGGGGGCGTCCACCACGTGGCCGTGCTCGCCGACATACTCGACGATCGCCTCGACCTGCTCGGCCTGGTAGCCCAGCGAGGAGAGCGCGCGCGGCACGGTCTGGTTCACGATCTGCATGGAGCCGCCGCCGACCAGCTTCTTGAACTTGACCAGCGCCAGGTCCGGCTCGATCCCGGTGGTGTCGCAGTCCATCATCAGGCCGATGGTCCCGGTCGGCGCCAGCACGCTGGCCTGCGCGTTCCGCCAGCCGTTCTTCTCACCGATCTTGAGGCACTGCTGCCAGGCCCTGGTGGCAAGCTTGTGCACGCCGCCGTCGATGTGGTCCAGGGTGCGGATGGCGTCGTTGGCGGCGGCGTGCTTGCGCATCACCCGCTGGTGCGCCTCGGCGTTGCGGGCGTACCCGTCGTACGGGCCGACCACGCCGGCCAGCTCGGCGGAGCGGCGGTACGCGGTGCCGGTCATCAGCGAGCTGATGGCGGCGGCCAGCCCTCGGCCGCCCTCGGAGTCGTAGGCGTGCCCGGTGGCCATCAGCAGCGCGCCCAGGTTGGCGTAGCCGATGCCCAGCTGGCGGAATCGCCTGGTGGTCTCCCCGATCGGCTCGGTCGGGAAGTCCGCGAAGCAGATCGAGATGTCCATCGCGGTGATGACCAGCTCGACCGCCTTGGCGAACCGGTCGCCGTCAAACGTGCCGTCCGCGCTCAGGAACTTCATCAGGTTCAGCGACGCCAGGTTGCAGCTGGAGTTGTCCAGGTGCAGGTACTCGCTGCACGGGTTGGACGCGGTGATCCGGCCGGACTCCGGGCAGGTGTGCCAGTCGTTGATGGTGTCGTCGTACTGCATCCCCGGATCCGCGCACGCCCAGGCCGCCTGCGCGATGTCCCGGAACAGTCCCTGGGCCCGCACCGTCTCGATCACGTCACCGGTCAGCCGGGCACGCAGGCCGAACTCCTTGTCGTTCTCCACCGCGCGCATGAACTCGTCCGACACCCGGACCGAGTTGTTCGCGTTCTGGTACTGCACGGACGCGATGTCCGCGCCGCCAAGATCCATGTCGAAGCCGGCGTCGCGGAGGACCCGGATCTTCTCCTCCTCGCGCAGCTTGGTCTGCACGAACTCGCCGATGTCCGGGTGGTCCACGTCCAGCACGACCATCTTGGCCGCCCGCCGGGTCGCCCCGCCGGACTTGATGGTGCCGGCGCTGGCGTCCGCCCCGCGCATGAAGGAGACCGGGCCGGAGGCGGTGCCGCCGGAGGACAGCAGCTCCTTGGACGACCGGATGCGGGACAGGTTCAGCCCCGCGCCGGAGCCGCCCTTGAAGATCAGCCCCTCCTCCCGGTACCAGTTCAGGATCGACTCCATGGTGTCGTCCACGGACAGGATGAAACAGTTGTGCACCCGGAGCCCGTCGGCGAGGAACTCACCGGAATCGGTCTGGATGTCGTAGACCTCCCGCTGGCCGAGCTCCTCGACGTGGGCGATCTCCAGCCGCTTGACCTCCCGCGCCGGGCGACCCGGCAGTTCGAACGACGCCTCGAGCTTCGCCTCCTTGGCGGGGTCGATGAAACCGATCTCGTCGGCGAAGATGCGCCGGTCACCCGCGTTCTGGATGCGAATGCCCCACAGATCGTGGCGGTCCGGCCGCTTCTCGACCTTCCGGCCGACGCGGGCGAAGATCCCGAAGCGACCGAGCAACGACTGCACGCCTCGGACCAGCTGCTCACTGATCATGTCCATGCCGATGAGCGTCGAGCGTTCCCGGCGCGACACGTATCCCTCGGCCTGGAAGAGACTCCGCAGGTAGCAGGCCACGACCGGGAGCGGAGCGGTGAACAGGTGCGCCGGCACGGTCATCTCGGCACCCCGGGTCAGCAGTCCCCAGCGCTCGACGAACCCGGACAGCGCCTCGCCGTAGAGTCGGGTACGGCGGCAATCGAGTGACGTGTCCTCGGTCTGGACAGCTCGCTCATGCCGGTGCACACCGGGAAACACCGCATCGAGCGCGGCCGTCACAAAGCTCAACTCGGCCGGCGTCACGGTCATCGCCTCGATCGTCAGCGACCGATTGGTGCCATGCTCGTAGCGGCCTACGAAACCATCGGACTGCAGCCAGCCGGCCAGTGACGCCTCAGCGAGCTGGGCAACCTCGATGACGGCCTCACCGTAGGAGCGCGTCCGGTGCCATTCCACCTGGTCGCCAGGGCGCAGCTGACCGGCCTCCACCCACCGGCCGGTGCCCGCGCCGGTGGACTTCCAGACGACGTGGTCCGGGGTCACGTCGAGCTGGTGACCGGCCTTGGTGTGCAGCCGGATCACCTCGCGCACGCCGTTGGCCTTGGTTGCCACGATCGAGGTGAGACCGTGCGCGTCGAACACCTTGGTGCCCACCGCGTCACGCTCGACCAGCTCACCGATCGGCAGCAGACCGGCGGGGGTGCTGACCAGCGAGCCGTACGGCAGACACGCCGAGACCTGCTGCGGGGACGTGGTACCGACGTTGAACCAGACCGGGGAGTTGAAGCTGAACACCTGGTGCAGCAGCATCCAGGTCAGCTCATGGTCGAAGATCTCGGCGTCTTCCCGGGTGCCGAAGTAGCCGTGCTCCACGCCGGCGGCGACGTAGCTGGACACCACCCGGTCGATGAGCTGGCGCAGGCTGTTCTCCCGTTGCGGGGTGCCCGCGGCGCCCCGGAAGTACTTGCTGGTGACGATGTTCGTGGCGTTCATCGACCAGGACTCGGGGAACTCCACCCCGCGCTGCTCGAAGTTGATCGTGCCGTCCCGCCAGTTCGTCATGACGACGTCCCGGCGCTCCCAGTTGACCTCGTCATAGGGGTGCACGCCGGCCGTGGTGTGTACCCGCTCGACCTTCAATAAGGACCGCTTGCGCGACCTGCCACCGCCCCCGGCGATCGGCTGGTCGCTGCCGCGATGTCCCACAACGTCGGTCATGCGTGTTCGTCCCTCTCTGGCTTTTCAGGTCTGCGGGTGGCGTCAGGTGTGGGCCGGTCACCGCGCGGCGCGGTAGCCGGTCGACCCGGTCTATCCAGGAGCGATCTTGCGCAAGTCGGCGATCTCCTTCTCGAAGTCCTCAATAGAGGAGAACGAGCGATATACGCTCGCGAAGCGCAGGTACGCCACTTCGTCGAGTTCGCGGAGCGGACCGAGGATGGCCAGGCCCACCTCGTGGCTGGGCACTTCGGCGGCCCCACCAGCGCGGATGTTCTCCTCGACCCGGTGCGCCAGGTGCTGCAGCGCGTCCTCGGTGACCGGGCGGCCCTGGCAGGCCCTGCGCACCCCACTGACTACTTTGTCCCGCAGGAAGGGCTCGGTGACCCCACTGCGCTTGACCACCGCGAGGATGGCTTCCTCGACCGTGGTGAACCGGCGCCCACACTCTGGGCAGGACCGCCGCCGACGAGTGGCCTTACCCTCGTCGACGTCCCGGGAGTCGATGACCCGGGAGTCCGTGTGGTGACAGAACGGGCAACGCACCGCCGAAATTCCTTCCCCCATGCGCCCTGTCCGGCCATTCACCGAACTACATCCATGTAACCACAACATGTGGGGGTAGGCAAAGCCATTCAACCCAAGATGGCGTGTCGGTTCAAAACTCACCCGATGGGGCTGACCAACACCTCACCGCCGCGCACCGACGGTGAACCGAGATGGTTCAGTTCCACGATCCGTGCCGCCACCGCGCCCGGATCGGCGGACGGGGCGGCACGCCGCGCCACCTGCCAGATCGACTCGCCGGCGTGCACCTGAACCAGCCCGGTGGCCTCCGGGACCCGCGCCTCGCGCACCCCATCGGCCAGCATCCCCAGACCGCCCACCACAATCGCGGCCACCACCGCCACCAGCGCGAACTGGGCGAGCGCCGCCAGCCCGGCCGGGCGCTCCCGCCCAGCGCGGCCGCGGGCCGCCACGACCCGGGCCGGGGCCGGATGGACCGACACCGGCCGAGCGGCGCTCGCCCGGACGGCCGGCACGCGGCGCGCCGGCCGGCAGGACACCGTGGCCAGCGCACTCGGCCGCGCCGCGCGACGGAACTGGCGCCCCGGGCCAGCCGGCTCGGGACCGACCCGCCGTGCCGGCGCCCGCCGCGCCGGCCGGTCCTCCGGAGGACCAGCCGGCCGCTGGACGGCAGGACGCCGGTCCTCCGGAAGGCCGGACGACCGCTGGACGGCGGGGGCCGCCGCCAATCGCGCGATCGGCCCGACGGGAACCGCGCCTGGCAGCGACGAGACCGGAACCTCGCCCGCCGTGTCGGCCGGACCCACCCGCACCGCGCTCCCGCCCATCATTCCTCCTCGTGATCGCACGCACGTTCGATCGAACGTGCGTGCGATAGGTGTACCACCGAGGTCTGACAAAACCGGGAAATGGCGGGCGTGTCGTTCGAACATGTGTTTGGACTTGTCCGCCCATCGGTCTACCGTTCGGTGACGACGCGGCGGGGAGCTGGGTCGAGCGGGCAGCGCGGTCGAGCGGGCCGAGCAGCGGTGGACATGGCCGAGTGGCAGGGAGGACCGGGGACGATGGCGCGCGGATCGACAGACGACGACGGGGCGGCCGGGGCGGTCGCCGCCGCGGCGGGGCCCGAGGGCGGCGACGCGACCGGTGACGAGGCCGGCGGCGGCGCGCGGGTCCACACCTTCCCCGACCCGGCCGGCGCGGAGTCATCCGTGCTCACCCCCCGCCAGCGCAAGGTGCTGGAGGTGATCCGGGACTGGGTGGAGCGCTTCGGCTACCCACCGAGCGTGCGGGAGATCGGCGACGCGGTCGGGCTGACGTCCACCTCGTCGGTGCACCACCAGCTGCGCGCCCTGGAGCGCAAGGGATACCTGCGGCGGGATCCGAACCGCACCCGCGCCGTGGACGTGCGGGGGCCGGACGAGGGCGGCGGGGAGGGCGTGCTCGCGGTGGGTCCCGACGACCACCCGGAGATCACCGAGGAGCTGCGCGCGATGCGCCCGTCACCGGCGTTCGTGCCGGTCGTCGGCCGGATCGCCGCCGGTGGGCCGATCCTCGCCGAGCAGGCCATCTCGGACGTGTTCCCGCTGCCCCGCGAGATCGTCGGGGAGGGCACGCTGTTCCTGCTCACGGTCAGCGGGGACTCCATGGTGGACGCCGCCATCACCGACGGCGACTGGGTGGTGGTGCGCCAGCAGTCCGTGGCCGAGAACGGCGACATCGTGGCCGCCATGATCGACGGCGAGGCCACGGTGAAGACCTTCAAACGCCGCGACGGGCACATCTGGCTGATGCCCAGCAACCCCGCCTACCAGCCGATCCCCGGTGACGAGGCCACGGTGCTCGGCCGGGTCGTCGCCGTCCTGCGCCGCCTCTGAGCCGGCGCGGGGCCCGGGACGGGCGCTCACACAGCCCCCGGGATGCTCACACAGCCGCTCGATGGGCTGTGTCGGGCCGGGGCGGGCTGTGTCGAGGTGAGCTCCGTGCCTCGGGTGGCGGGTCGGGGTCAGGCTTCGGCGGCGGCCGTGTCCAGCTCGCCGGGCCGTGCGGGGTGCTCCGGCGAGCTCGCGGCCGACCGCGCCGGCCCGGTGGCGACCCGGTAGTCACGCAGTGCCGCCGCCAGGTCCTCGGCCACCCTGGCGCGCAGCCAGGTGCCCGCGTCCCGGTGTTCCTCGGCCAGCACCTGACCGTGCTCATGCACCCGCGCGGCCAGCCCGCCCTGGGTGTAGGGCAGCAGCACCTCGAGCTCGTGGCGTGGCTTCGGCAGCCGCTGGGCGATGACGTCGCGCAGCCGCGCCATGCCCACCCCGGTGCGCGCGGACACGAACACCGCGTCCGGCAGTAGGTGGCGCAGCCGGGCCAGTTGCAGCTCGTCCGCCGCGTCCACCTTGTTGATCACCAACAGCTCCGGCGGCATCGCCCCACCGTGCTGCTCACCGATCTCCACGAGCACCTCGCGGACCGCCTTGATCTGCTCCTCGGGCAGCGCGTCCGAGCCGTCCACCACGTGCAGCAGCAGGTCGGCCTGGGCCACCTCCTCCAGCGTGGAGCGGAACGCCTCGACCAGCTGGTGCGGCAGGTGCCGGACGAAGCCCACCGTGTCGGTCAGGGTGTAGGCCCGGCCATCGGCGGTCTGGTGGCGGCGGGTGGTCGGGTCCAACGTGGCGAACAGCGAATCATCGACCAGCACGCCCGCCCCGGTGACCGCGTTGAGCAGGCTCGACTTGCCGGCGTTGGTGTAGCCGGCGATGGCCACCCCGGGCACCTCGTTGCGCCGTCGCGAGCCGCGCTTGGTGTCCCGCACGGTGCGCATGCCGGCGAGCTCACGGCGCAGCTTGGACATCCTGGTGCGGATCCGCCGGCGGTCCAGCTCGATCTTGGTCTCACCGGGCCCTCGGCCACCGATCCCGACGCCGCCGGCGGCCCGGCCGCCGACCTGCCGGGACAGCGCCTCACCCCAGCCGCGCAGCCGGGGCAGCAGGTAGGACAACTGGGCCAGCTCGACCTGCGCCTTGCCCTCCCGGGACCGGGCGTGCTGGGCGAAGATGTCCAGGATCAGCGCGGTCCGGTCGATGACCTTGACCTTCAGCCGCTCCTCCAGCTGGCGCAGCTGGCTGGGCGAGAGCTCGCCGTCGCAGATCACCGTGTCGGCACCATTGGCCAGCACGGCGTCGCGGAGCTCGTCGACCTTGCCGGTGCCCACGAAGGTGGCCGGGTCGGGGCGGTTGCGGCGCTGCACCAGGCCGTCCAGCACGGCGGAGCCGGCGGTCTCGGCCAACCGGGCGAGCTCGGCAAGCGAGGCGACCGCCTGCTCGGCGGACCCCTCGGTCCACACGCCGACCAGCACGACCCGCTCCAGCCGCAGCTGGCGGTACTCGACCTCGGTGATGTCGGCCAGCTCGGTGGAGAGCCCGGCCACCCGCCGCAGCGAGGAGCGCTCTTCGAGCTCGAGGTCCCCGGCGGACGGTTCCAGATACACAGGTGGTTGATTCATATACCGTCCATGGTCCCACGGTTCGCACCCGATTTCCGCCGCCGACGGTCGGGCTGCGGCCAGTTCACCCCGACAGGGACCTCCACCAGTCGGCGCTCAGCTCACCGGACGCGACCAGCACCGCCGGCCCGGTCAGCGTGGCTTCCGGTACCTCGCCCGGCCGGGCACAGGCCAGCTCCACGCGCACCCGCCCGCCCGGGACATGCACGGTCAACGCACCCCCGGCCCGGCCGGCGTGGCGCAGCGCGGCGGCCGCGGCCGCCACCGTGCCGGTGCCGCAGGACCGCGTCTCCCCCACCCCGCGCTCGTACACCCGCATCCGGGTCTGCCCATCCGCCGGCGGCGTGAGGAACTCGACGTTCACCCCGTGCGGGAAGACCGCCGGGTCGTAGCCGGGCGCGGCGGACAGGTCCAGCTCGTCCAGCGGGACCTCGGTGACGCAGGCCAGGTGCGGGTTGCCGACGTCCACCACCAGTCCGGGGAACTCCCGGCCGGCCACCGTGGCCAGACTCGCGCCGCCCACCCGCACCGCGCCCATCGCCACGCCCACCTCGCCGCCCGGGCCGAACCACACCCGCTTCGGGCCGCCCCGGGTGCCCACCACCAGCTCGTCGGCCCCATCCGGCACCCCGACCAGGCCGGCGTCCACCAGGAACCGGGCGAACACCCGTACCCCGTTGCCGCACATCTCGGCCACCGAGCCGTCCGCGTTGCGGTAGTCCATGAACCACTCGGCCGCCACTGGGGAGTCCACCGGCTCGCCCAGTGCGGCGGTGCGCACCACCCGCAGCACCCCGTCCGCGCCCAATCCGCGCCGGCGATCGCACAGCGCGCGCACCCGCGCCGG